>Ga0208242_100833_pt1 | contig 11482 bp, 11 predicted proteins | sample SubbioAug_CSW13A_FD_184825 | JGI IMG/M metagenome (GOLD analysis project Ga0208242, IMG submission 184825) | Serpentinite rock and fluid subsurface biosphere microbial communities from McLaughlin Reserve, California, USA - CR12Aug_CSW13A (SPAdes) | ecosystem: Environmental > Terrestrial > Deep... | reverse complement strand
GATCCAAGTGCTTTTTTAATCGTAACTGATTCAACGGAAGTTAAAGGATATGGATTTAGTTTCCAATATAAAGTGTAATCACCCTTTGGGGGGTAGGTTGAATTGATAGATAGGACCATACAATGATTATTCTCAAACAAGTACATAAAACCTATCCTAATGGGACACATGCTCTAAATGGGATTAGTTTAACGATAGAACAAGGTGAATTTGTGTATGTGATTGGACCAACGGGTTCAGGCAAATCCACAGTTATTCGTCTACTTAATGGTGAAGAAATTCCAACCAAAGGTAGCGTTGAAGTAGCAGGAGTGAATGTCGGTAAACTGCGTCACAGTAAAGTCCCTGTTTATAGACGGAACTTAGGTGTTGTCTTTCAAGATTTTAAGCTACTTGAAAAGAAAACTGTCTTTGAGAATGTCTTATTCGCGTTAGAAGTTGTGAATGCACCTATGATGAGTGCGCGCAAACGAGCTCGTGAAGTCTGTGCTCTTGTTGGGTTAAGTGATAAACTCAGTGCATATCCACATGAACTTTCTGGTGGACAACAACAAAGAGCAGCCATCGCACGTGCGATTGCCAACCAACCTAAAGTATTGATTTGTGATGAACCTACTGGAAACCTTGATCCAGCAAAATCCAAAGAAATCATTGATATTTTAGAAAAAATCAATCGGGATGAAAACACCACCATTTTAATGGTGACCCATGATCAAACACTCGTTAACAATCACCGTCGTCGTACGATTGCATTGCAAGATGGATATCTTGTGTCCGATTTAGTGGCAGGAGGATACAAAGAATGAGTCGAATCCTTCGTCATCTTAAAGAAGCATTTATTGGTTTAATACGTCATATGGCTATGACGCTTTCAAGTATTTCAACCATTACGATTACTTTATTGTTTGTAGGACTATTTTTGGTGATTACCCTAAACATTGAACAATTTACCTATGCGGTTGAAGGCAGTGTCAATATTCATGTTAAGATTGATCCAAGATATGAAGATGATGCTAGTGTCAACACGTTAGGCGTCAGTATTCGCAGTCTGGTAGGTGTTAAAACTGCTACCTTTTCGTCGAAAGACAATGAACTTGATGAAATGATTGCTTCCTTTGGAGAGAGTGGAGTCATCTTTGAATCCTATCGAGGACCTGATAATCCTCTTCGTATGGCTTATCTTGTTGAGATTGAAGATGGAGTGGATATTGAGGTTGTTGCTAGTTCAATCCGTAATCTTGAAGGAGTAGAAGCAGTCGCTTATGGAGGGGTACGCGTCATTGAACTTTTAGCCTTACTTGAAAATATTCGTCAATTCGTCTATATTTTAGTTGCAGGGCTTGGCTTAATTGCCATCTTCTTGATTGCGAACACCATCAAACTCTCAATCGCATCACGATCACTAGAAATTCAAATCATGCGTACCGTTGGAGCAACCAATGGTTTCATCCGTATTCCTTTCTTATTTGAAGGGATACTCATAGGTTTATTTGGTTCAATTTTCCCTATTGCTTTGATTGCTTTTGGCTATATTTGGTTGTTTGATACCATGGGAGGACAATTTGTCACTCCGATGTTTGCGCTCGTCCAACCCTTCCCATTTGTATACTATGTCTCATCTGTGATGGTTCTCATTGCGATCACTGTAGGCTTGTTTGGAAGCGGACTCTCAGTTGGAAAACACTTGAGGTGGAAACGATGAAAAAAATCATTCTTACATTCCTCATCTTTCTGTTAGTGTTGGATTTTGGGGCAACCCTCTCCAATGCGAATACAGATTTTGCGAAAAACGAAGAGTACTATGAAGCACTCTGTTTAGGTACGACTGTACGTGACAATGTGGCAACATGTAAAGCGTTTCAAGATTACTTGAACAAGAAAGCAGCTGATGCGAAAAAAGATTTAAATCGTTTACGTGCAGATATTAGTGATATTCGAAAAGATATTACAAAATACACTTCACAAATAAGTCAGTATGAAGAAGACATTAAGACTTTAGAACGTCAAATTAACACACTTAATCGATCTATATTATCTATGGAAAAAAGCATCATTGAGATTGAAGACAACATTGTGCGTTTAGAAACCAGTGTAGAAACACGAAACAACACCATTAAAGAAAGAATGTTAGCCTTACAAGGTTTCATCAATGTGAATGGTTACATTGAAATCATCATGGGTTCAAGTTCCATGGCTGATTTGGTTCGTCGTATTGAAGGCATTAAAGACATTACCGATTCAGATAAAGCCATCATTATTCAAATCAAAGAAGAACTTGAAATCATTGAAAGTGAAAAAATTGAATTGGATCGTCAAAAAGAAGCTTTAATGGCTAACCGAGAAAACGTTCAACTCAATCAAGAAACTTTAGCTGGGCTTAAAGAGCAAATTGAAATCATTGTAGCTGAATTTCGCAAGCAAGAAGCTGAACTCATTACTCTTGAGCAAGAAGCACTTTCTGATTTAAGTGAGTTCAATGAGCAAATCAAAAAAATAGGGAATGCTCTCAATCAGATTTCTGCTTCACCGGGGTGGATTAGACCTATGGATCCTGGATTTAGAATTTCGGCAGGTGCCTGGTATTATCCATCAGGTGGTGTTCATTTAGGTGTTGACTTTGCGGCACCTGTTGGTAAAGAAGTGAAAGCTGTAGGAAATGGCTATGTGCTCTTTAGCGCAAATTCATGTCCAACTTATGGCTATTTAGGCAATAATTGTGGCGCACCAGGAGTTAATTCTGGAGGTAACCAGGTTTTATTGGTGACCAACATTGCAGGAAAATCTTATTTGGTCATTTACTTTCATCTTCAAAAAGACAGTCCAATAAAGGCGGGTCAGATTGTGACCCAAGGAACAGTGATTGGAAGAAATGGCTCCAGTGGATCTTCAACTGGACCTCACTCACACATTGAAGTCATTTATTTAGGCACTAACAGTATTGATTACTACGTTCGTAACTGGAATGGATCATTCTCCTTTGGTGCTGGATTTGGAACTCGAGGCATGAGTACACGTTGTTCAGTCACCGGCAATCGTGCCCCATGTCGTTTAAATCCACTTGATGTGTTTAATGTAAGATTTGGAGTAGCGTATTAAATTCAATCATGTGTATTAAAGAACTAGTTGTTAATAACAGCTAGTTTTTTTAACAAACTAAAGACCAGTTCATTGATAAAAAAATGATAAAAATGAAAGCCCATTCAAAAAGTTTACTTTTTTTAGAAATCACTGTTGACAACAGGTAAAAGCCAACTATAATAAAAATGAGAAGGTTCCCATATGAGTAAAATCACTTTGTTAGATCTAGAAAAAATTTCTGGTGTTAGTAAAACAACTATCTCAAGATACTTATCAGGTTCAAGAGTTAGTCAAGCAAAGGTTAAGAAGATTGAAGAAGCAATAGCTGCAAGTGGTTATATTCGGAACAATTTTGCTCAACTTTTAAGAACAACACAATCAAATTTGATTGGTGTCATAGTCCCAGACTTAGACAATCCATTTTTCTTGAAAATCATCAAGAGACTTGAAGAGTTGGCTAGTCAAAGAGGTAAAACATTGATCATAAAAACGACTCAAAGATCAGTTGAACTTGAACTTAAATCAATTGATTTCATTAGAGGATTTATGGTTGAAGCATTGTTTCTATGTCGTAGTGAGTTAACAGATTATCAGCTTAGTCAGTTAAAAATAGAAACTCCTGTGTTTTCTATTGATAAAGAGTTTGATAATGTTTACTCAATTATTTCAAATAACTATCAAAGTTCATTTGACTTAACAACACATTTGTTAGAAAACTGTGATCGTAATTTACTCTTCTTCTCAAGACTGCACGAAAGTAATTCTGTGCATGAGCGCATTAGAGGATTTAGAGATGCTTGTTCAGAGAAAAGAAAAATTCCTTACGAGTTTAAGTATAATGTCGATTTACCGATCAATTTCGATGCACTGTTGGATACTGTAAAATCGAAAGCAATTTGTGGCATTATCTGCAGAAATGACAATGAAGCAGTCAAAGTACAATCATATTTTAATGATATGTACTCAAGAAAGCTCATAAATCGCATAAAAGTGTGTGGATTTGACAATATTTCACTATCAAAGCATGTTATTCCTACATTAACAACCGTTGATCAAGAGATTGAAGAAATGTGTGATATTGCATTTAGCTTGTTCACTAGTAAAGACTTCTTCAACCCAAGAACGATTATACATGAAGCAAAGTTATTGATTCGAGATAGTACTCGATAGGAAGGTATAAAATGAAAATTGGTGTCATTGGAAGTATAAATGTCGATCTAGTCGTTGGTTTAGATAAGTTTGTAAGAAAAGGAGAAACGCTTATTGGTAATGACATTCAATTATACATGGGCGGTAAAGGTGCTAATCAAGCCACAATGATTAAAGCCCTTAGTGATTCAATTGCATTTTGCGGAGCTGTAGGAAATGATGTCTATGCGGAAAAAGTGTCAACACATTTTGATTCTATTGGTTTATCAAAAGACTTCATTCAACACAAAACAGGAAGTACAGGATTAGCAATCATTCAGTTAGTTGAAGGTGATAACGCTATTGTGGTAGTACCCGGGGTTAACAATTCATTTAGTAAACATGACGTTGATCATTTCCTTGAAAGCAATCCAGAAATCCATATTATGGTGCTACAACTTGAAATCAATTTCGATATCGTTAAGTACATAATTAAGAAATGTAAAGAGCTAGACATTAAAGTGATACTTAATCCTGCGCCAGCAGCAAAATTAGATCAGAATGTGATAGATGATGTTGATTACTTAATTCCAAACGAAACAGAAACAGAGTTAATCTTCGGAAGTAACGACTATCACGATGTAGTTTCTACGTATAAAGGTAAAGTTTTAGTCACATTAGGGGAAAAAGGGGTTATTTTTTGGGACAAATATGAGAACGTTCCCAAAATTGTACCAGCAAACAAGATTAAGGTTGTAGATACTACTGGAGCTGGTGATTCATTTGTTGCTGGGTTTGCAGTTGGCTTATTAAATCAACTCGATTTACAGAATTCAATTAAGTTAGGAATTGATGTTGCATCAATGACATGTGAATCAATGGGTGCTCAAGGTGCATTCTTCAAAATTAAAGATAAGTTTAAAACAAAGGAGATTCAATGAAGAAACATGGAATTTTAAACAGTGAAATTAGTAAAGTTTTATCCGATTTAGGCCACACAGATTCAATATGCATAGCGGATGCTGGTTTACCAATTCCTGATGGTGTAAGAAAAATTGATATTTCACTAAAAAAAGGGTTACCTTCATTCATTGAAACTCTGAAAACAGTTTTGAATGACATGTGGGTCGAAAACATTTATTTAGCAGAAGAAATCAAAACCATGAATCAGGAAGTTAACAACGAAGTATGTCAACTGTTCCCAAACATTCAACCAGAATACATATCACATTCAGATTTTAAAACTTTGACAAAAACGTGCAAAGTGATTATTAGAACCGGTGAAATGACACCTTATGCGAATGTTATCCTTACTTCTAACGTAAACTTTGAAAACTAGGTATTAATATGAAATTGGAAATGACTGGAATCACAAAATCTTTCGGACCTAATAAGGTTCTTGATAATGTAAGTTTAACAATTGATAACCAAGAGATTCATGCACTTATTGGAGAAAATGGTGCAGGTAAATCGACATTAATGAAGATTTTGACTGGGATTTACACTTTGGATTCTGGAGAAATTCTAGTCGATGACAAGAAAGTAACTATCTCAAATATTCAAGACAGTGAGAAATATGGGATAGCGATAGTTAATCAAGAACTTGCATTGTTTAATGAAATGACTGTACTCGAAAATCTGTTTATGACAAAAGAGTACACACATGTCGGAGGATTCATTAATACTAAGCAGCAAATGATTCATGCTAAAGAGATATTTAAAAAACTGAATATCAGTTTAAATCCAAATGCAAAAGTAGGTGAGTTATCGGTGGGAATGCAACAAATGCTTGAGATTGCTAAATCTTTAGTAAATGATGCAAAACTAATCATTATGGACGAACCGACTTCAGCACTAACAGAGAGAGAAATTGAAGCTTTGTTTCGAGTGATTAGAAAACTCAAGGAAAATGGTAAATCAGTTATTTACATCTCACATAGAATGAAAGAAATATTTGAGTTATGTGACGGAATTACAATTTTAAGGGATGGAAAGAAAATCATTGAAAGTCGTGTAAAAGACATCTCGTTTGATGATGTTGTTAGAAACATGGTGGGCTATGAAATGGGAGATATGTTTCCTGAGCGATTTTCGAAGCAAAAAGGTAAGCAGCTACTTAAAGTGGAAAACCTTTCTAAACAGGGACAGTTTCACGACATCAATTTTGATCTTTATGAAGGTGAGATTCTTGGAATCGCTGGACTTATGGGATCGGGAAGAACTGAGTTGATGAATGTTATCTTTGGTGCTGAGAAACATGACCATGGACAAATTTATCTAAATGGAAAGAAAGAAGCTAATCATTCAATTGTTAATGCAAAAAAGAATGGCCTTGGTTATGTAACAGAAAACAGAAAAGATGAAGGTTTATTCTTAGACTTCAGTATTAAAGATAACATCCTAATGAATAATCTTGTAAGGTTTAGTCGCTATTTCTTTGTTGATCAAAAAGATGCAAGCAAAAATACCTCCAATTATGCAGAGAAAACAAAACTTAAATATAGATCAATCAATCAATATGTAAGTGAGCTTAGTGGTGGTAATCAGCAAAAGGTAGTTTTATCAAAATGGTTATTGAACAATCCAAAAATATTGATATTAGATGAACCTACTCGAGGAATAGATGTCAATGCAAAGAAGCAAATATATGAAATGATCTTTGAATTAAAAAGACAAGGTATTGGAATCATTGTTGTTTCATCAGAGTTAGTAGAATTATTAGGTATCTCTGATCGAATTCTAGTAATGAGAGAAGGGCAATTAAAGCAAGAATTACTTAATGAAAACATTAATGATGAAACAATAATGAAATACATGATGAGGAACTAATATGTTAGGAAAAGCTAAAGCAATGATTAACTCACAAGTTAATAAAGACCACAATGAATCATCAAAAGGAATGATTATCTTTAGATTTCTGATGAAGAATATTCCTTTTGTTGGTTTAGTTGCTCTCATGATATTCATGAGTACTCTTTCAAGAGTATTTCTATCAACTAACAATATTCTCAACATATTGAGACAAGCATCCATTAATGGTGTTGTTGCATTTGGGATGATGACTGTAATTTTATCTGCAGGTATTGATTTGTCTGTTGGCTCAGTTTTGGCCGTATCAAGCATGATCATGGCTATCATGATTACTGCCGGTGTCAATCAAGTTTTTGCAATAACAGTTGCATTAATAGTTGGGCTACTCATTGGATTGGTGAATGGATTACTAATTTCGAAAGGTAAACTTCAACCCATGATTGCTACATTAAGTACAATGATGGTCTTCAGAGGAGTAACGTTATACATTTCAAACGGTGTTCCGGTCTCAAGATTAGGTGATGGTTTTCTGGGATGGATTGGTAGAGGAAATGTGATGGGGATTCCAACACCTGTTTATGTACTCATTGCAGTCACAATAGTCATGTCAATTATTTTGAATTACACAACATTTGGTAAAAAGGTATATGCCATTGGTGGAAATATTAAGGCAGCAAGACTCAGTGGAATCAAGGTTGAGAATATGCTGATTTACGTTTATATGATTTCAGGATTTCTATCAGCATTAGCAGGAATCATTCTTACATCAAGAATTGACTCCGCAGTACCAACTGCTGGACAATCCTTTGAGTTAAATGCTATTGCAGCTGTTGTCATTGGTGGGGCAAGTTTACAAGGTGGAAGAGGACGCGTTGTTGGTACGTTCTTTGGAATCCTTATTATTGCTGTCATTGCAAATGGATTGAATATTATTGGAACATCCGCTTATTTGCAACAAATAATGACAGGAATTATTATCATTTCTGCGGTAATTTTTGATCGCAGAAAGTAGAAATGTGTTATTGAATCGTAAGATTTAATATATTTAGTGGCGACTATAAACGCAAGGAGGAAGTATGAAGAAGTTATTATCATTTGTCTTTGTCTTATTCTTAATCGTTGGATTAAGTGCATGTAGTTCTGATCCAACCCCTACAAAATCCATGAAAATTGGATTCGCCGCGTCAACATTCACAAATCCATTCTTTAATGACATTAAAGATGGGATTGAAAGTGTTTTACCAGGGACTGGTTATACACTAGTATCTTTAGGTGCAGATAATGATGCATCAAAACAAGCTGCACAAATTGAAGATTTAATCACTCAAAAAGTTGATTTAATTCTACTTAATCCTGTAGACAGCACAACAGTAGGAACAAAGATTGCTGAAGCAAATGCAGCGGGAATCCCAGTTATCACAGTCGACCGTAGTGCAGAAACTGGACAAGTTGTTGCTCACGTTGCATCTGATAATGTATTAGGTGGAAAAATGGCAGGAGAATTCTTAAAGGCATTCTTTAGCGAAGACTATAAAGTATTAGAACTACTTGGACAACCAGGGGCTTCAGCAGCTACTGATCGTTCAAAAGGCTTCCAAGAAGTGTTTGGAGCAAGCAATATTAATCAATCTATTACAGCAAACTGGAGCCGTGCAGAAGGACAATCAGTTACTGAAGCATTCTTATCAGCACAAGGTAACCCTGCAAAAGTCTTAGTATTTGCTGCTAATGATGAAATGGCATTAGGTGCAGTTCAAGCCTTATTAGCTAGTTCATTTGTAACTGAGTACAAAGTTGTTGGTTTTGATGCAATTGATGATGCTGTAGCTGCAGTTAATGCAGGAACTATGGAAGCAACTGTTGCACAACAACCATTTGAAATTGGTGTACAAGCTGCTAAAGCTGCTTTAGATCATTTATCAGGAAAAACAGTTCAAACAAGCATTCCAGTAGAATTAGCATTAATTAAAAAATAATACTTAAACAGAGTGTCCATTCAAAAAGTGAGGTAAAAGATGATTCAATTTAGTGTTTCAATGATGTGTGCTAATCCATTTAAGCTTGAGTCACAAATTAAAGTTCTAGATAAGAAAACTGACTTTTACCATATCGATATAATGGATGGACACTTTGTTCCTAATTTAACCTTATCATTAGATTATGTAAAAAACTTAGTTGAAGTATGCAGTAAACCAGTTGATGTACATTTGATGGTTGATAATCCAAATGATTATTTAGATGAACTGATTTCATATTCTGTGAACTGTATAAGCTTTCACATAGAAACAGCACCGCAATCTGCATTTAGAATAATCAGAAAAATTAAAGATGCAGGGATAAAAGTTGGGATTGTGATAAGCCCTCGATTCTCAATTGACGATTACAGGATATTTCTTCCAATGATTGATAAAGTAATTGTTATGACTGTTGAACCAGGTTTTGCGGGACAAAAAATGATTGAAGAAGTTATTCCGAAAATTGAGTATCTTAATGAACTGAGATCTCGAAATGGTTACAGTTATAATATTGAAGTAGATGGTTCAAATAATTACGCAACATTTTTAAGATATAAAAAAGCCGGTGTAGATATATCAATTTTGGGAACTGGATTATTCAATGCACTTAACATTAGTTCCGAGTTTGATAAAATAAAAGCTTTCGTAAATGAAAGTGAATTACCTCTTCAGTACATATTAGGTATTGATGTAGGAGGAACACATATTCGTTATGGATTAGTAAATGAAAACAACGAGATTATATCTGCAAGTAAAATTCGAACAATTAATGATGAAAGAAAGTTTGCGGAATGGCTCAGTAATGTAATAAAGGAAGAATTTAAAGAGTTTTCGATTAAGTCTATTTCAGTTGGACTACCAGGTATTGTTAACCCTAATGAAAACAGAATAATATCATTGCCAAATCTTAATGGCTTTACGAATAGTAATTTCTTCAACGAGTTGCAAAACGAGTTAGGAATCAAAGTTAACATTAATAAAGACACGGTTCATTTACTTGCGTACGATATCTCAAGATTTAATCTTAATAACCAAAACGCATTAGGATTTTACTTAGGGACAGGATTTGGTTCTTCCCTGTACTTAGATTCAAAGTTTTTTATTGGTGACACATTTTCCAGTGGTGAAATTGGACATTTGAATGTATTTGATAAAGATAATCAATGTGGATGTGGTAACTTTGGTTGTACCGAAACTCAGGTTTCAGGTTGGTATCTTAATCAGATTCGCTCAGAATATTTTCCAGAAACAATGATAGATGATGTTTTCAGAATCCATCAAGATCATCCTATGATTATTAAGTATATGTTCGATTTAGCTAAGGTGATCTCAATTGCAGTGAACCTACTTGATGTGAAAAACGTTATCCTTGGTGGAGGAGTGGTTAATTCTCCTTATTTCCCATTAGAAACATTAATTCAATATTTAAGACCAATGTTAAGATCTAATGACATGAGGAGTATTATAAATATTATTAAAAGTGATTCCAGTAATCATGACGGAATTTTAGGTGCAGCGAAATATGCGAGGGAGTTTAAAGGATGAAAATTGCAATTGGTAATGATCATGTTGGATATGAATTAAAAGAAGCTGTTCTTGAAGTGCTTCAAGAAAGAAATATTGAAGTTGTAGATTGCGGGACATTTGGAACAGAGCGTGTTGATTATCCAGTGTATGGAGAAAAAGTTGCAAAACTTGTTTCAAATGGGGATGTTGATCAAGGAATTGTCATCTGTGGAACCGGTATAGGTATTTCAATAGCCGCTAATAAAATTAAAGGAATAAGAGCGGCTACTTGTTCTGAACCGTATTCGGCTAAACTCTCAAAACAACATAACAATTCAAACATATTAGCAATAGGATCAAGAGTTATTGGTAAGGAAGTTGCGAAAATGATTGTCAATGAATGGTTAGATGCTGAATTTGAGCATGGAAGGCATGAAGATAGAATCCAATTAATTAAAGAAATCGAAAACAGGCAAGAATAGAAAAATTGGTTTATTCACAAGATTAAAAGCATTACAAATTAATGATGTTATTACTAGAGCGCTCCATGATACAAAACCCTTCTGAAATTTCTCGTAATACTGGAGTAGCGTATTAATAAACAAAGAGTCAGTTCAATGAACTGACTCTCAGACTGTCGACAAATGTGTCGATGGTCTTTTTTTATTTTTGAATCAAGGGAGACATGGTAAAATAGAGGTATCATGAGGAACACACTATGATTACTAAAACGAATCAAAAAGCTCACGAGATGAGCATGATTATCTTAGAAACCTTTGTCCCTGAAAATCACTTACTACGGAAAATTGATCAATCAATCAATTTCCGTTTTATTTATGATTTAGTGGAGCCGTTGTATTCAAAGATAGGACGACCAAGCATTGATCCTATCATTCTATTTAAACTGCTCTTCATTAATCACTTGTACGGATATAATAGTATGC
>Ga0208242_100831_pt1 | contig 11505 bp, 8 predicted proteins | sample SubbioAug_CSW13A_FD_184825 | JGI IMG/M metagenome (GOLD analysis project Ga0208242, IMG submission 184825) | Serpentinite rock and fluid subsurface biosphere microbial communities from McLaughlin Reserve, California, USA - CR12Aug_CSW13A (SPAdes) | ecosystem: Environmental > Terrestrial > Deep... | reverse complement strand
GGTCATCACCGCCATCCTTGGCGTGGCCCTGCTGGACGAGCGCGTGTCGCTTCAAGCCGCGGTGTGCGCGCTGATCACGCTGGGCGGGATCGGCTGGGTGACGTTGACGGCGACTTCCAGCCCCCCGCCGAATCAAGCATAAACCCCCTCACAATCCGGCGATGAAAACACCCCCCCGACTCGCACCCCTGATCGAAGAAGGCTTGATTGACACCGTGGTGCGGCAGTTGATGAGCGGCAAAGAGGCCATGGTGTTCGTGGTGCGCCGAGGCGAACAAACGATGTGCGCCAAGGTGTACAAAGAGGCGACCCATCGCAGCTTTCGGCAAGCGATTGACTACACCGAAAACCGCAAGGTCAAAAACAGCCGTCAGGCGCGGGCCATGGCCAAGGGCACAAAGTTCGGGCGCGAAGCGCAGGAAGCGGCCTGGCAAAGCGCCGAGGTGGATGCGCTTTACCGCCTCGCAGCAGCGGGCGTGCGCGTGCCGACGCCTTACCAGTTCATCGACGGCGTGTTGCTGATGGAGCTGGTGAGCGATGCCGATGGCGACGCCGCGCCGCGACTCAATGACGTGGTGTTCTCACCCGAAGAAGCCTTGGCTCACCATGCCGCGCTGATCAAAGAGGTGGTGCGCATGCTGTGTGCAGGCGTGGTGCACGGTGACCTGTCAGAGTTCAACATCTTGCTGGCAGCCGACGGCCCGGTGATCATCGACTTGCCGCAGGCGGTTGACGCGGCCGGCAACAACCACGCACAACGCATGCTGCTGCGCGATGTGGCCAACCTGAAAGGCTTCTTTGGTCAGTTTGCACCCGCGCTGCTGAGCACCGACTTCGGCCCCGAAATCTGGGCGCTGTATGAGCGCGGTTTGCTCACGAACGAGGCGTTGCTGACCGGCCAGTTCAGCCCCGAGCACAAGACCGTGAACCTGGGCGATGTGATGCGCGAGATCGACGACGCCAAAGCCGCTGAAGCGGCCCGGCTCATGCGCATGCACGCGCCGAAAGACTGACCCCTCATTGGGTTCGTACATACCGGCCCATCAAGACAAACGCCCGGGCATGCGGGGCGTTCCCATTGATTCATAAGATTTTTTCGTTTTCTGAACGGCTTGGCATGCTTCATGGTCCATCGGGCTTTCAAAGTGATGCATCGCAGTCGTCCCCGTTTCTCCCCATTCTTCCCCCAATTTCCCCCGTTTCCCACCGTTTCTCCCCCCGTTCCCACCATTTCAGGCCGGGAGCACTTCAGGCGGGTGGTGCAGAAGGCACAGTGCCGGGCAAGTGGTAGGTCGAACCACGGCCGGCCCCCACGAGAACCAAGGTGCCCTGCGCCTTCAGGCGCTTTAGCAACTCCTTGGCTTGCTCGTTCGTCAAACGGCACAGCTCCATGACCTCCGCACGCCTGATCTGACCATGCTGGCTCACGTAGTTCAGCACCATCTGCTCGTGCTGGATGGCCGAGAAACCCGCCTGGCGGGTGTAGGCCGCCTTCTTGCCTGCCGCCTGGTACATCGACGCCGACAAGGTGTAGCTGCGGCCCCGGTTCTGACCATGGGCCTCCACCAGCCCCGCTTCGGTCAAGGCTTCCAGCGTGCGCTTGGCGCTGGCCACATCCCGCTGGATGCGGTGTGCCAGCTCTTCGACATTAAGCCGCTTCAACTCGCGCAGCGCAGCCAGGGCAATGAGGCTGTCCACCGGCAGTTCGCGCTGACGGCGGTTCTCTTCCTCGACCACCAACTTGAGAAAACCCATGTCCACCTTGTCGGTGGGCAAGCGCAACACCACGGCCGTGGCGTCGGTTCTGGCGTAATCGGGGGATGAGCGGCCAAAGCGCAAGACCCCGCGAAAGATCTTGTCCACACCCCGGCCTGAGCGCTCCACCAAACCAATGCGCTTGAGGGCATCGGCCAAGGCCGGGTTGCGCGGGCGGGGTTCGGTCGTGAGCAGGTTGGCCAGGGTCACACCATCGACCAGGCCGCCTGGGTTGCTGATCACCAGGGCTTCGTCTTCCAGGCGCACATGCACGGCGCCCAGGCGGTGGTAATCACGGTGGATCAAGGCATTGGCGATGGCCTCGCGGAAAGCGCTGGGGTCGACCTTGGGCACAGGTACACGGAACAGCCCCACTTGCAACTCTTCTTCCGGGTTGTAGGGGCGGAAATTGGTTTCCAACCAATCCAGGGCCTTGAGCAAAGGGAAGCGGCGGAATTCGTTGAAGCGCACGGCCTCTTGTGAGAGCACCTGAAAGGCCAGTTCATGGGTGGGCACCAACTGGCGCAAAGCCGTTTCACGGCCGATGAGCAAGAGGCCCGTGAGCGTGGGCACGCGGCTGCCGCCGTCCAAGCGCGTGCTCAGGCCCAGCGCACCATCCAGGGCTTCATCGTCCAGCTCCAGCAAGACACGGTCGCCGCCATAGAGCTGAATGGCCTGGCGCAGTCGCTCACGTTCCAGTGGGTCGAAGTCGGTCAGGCTGGCACCGGCCACCGGCTGGGCCGACACATCGGCCAGGCCGAAGGTGGCCGCGCGGCTGAGGCGGTCGTGCGGCAACATGGGCGCGCACTCAGGCGTGCCATCGTGCTTAAGCCTGCGGCGCAGGTACACCCCAGCGGTGGTGGCCACTTCGCTGCGGGCCTTGGGCACGGCAATGCGGGCCACCGTGTGGCCCTGCACCACCAGGGCCGTGACCACCACATGCACCGATGGCGAGGTGCGCGCGGCCACCAGGCCTGCCAGCCCGTCCAGACCCAAGTGGGCTTCGTGCAAGCCCGTGGGCTGGCCGTCGTCTTCCACCCCCAGCCACAACTCGCCCCCTTGCGCATTGGCCATGCAGACGATGGCCTCGATCAGCTCATGGTCAGGCAGGCGCTTGCGGTCGCTCTTGAATTCGACCGTGAGCGACTCGCCAGCGGGCAAGGGGTGAGACTCAGGCATGGGCAGGCTCGGGAATGGGGACGTGGCGCACGTCGATCTGGCCGGTGATGGCGTGGGTGATGAGGGAAGAGCGGTATTCCTGAAGCTTGGAAATGGCGCTTGAGAAGGCCGTGGCCATCTTGTCAGACTCTTGGGTCAAGGCCTGGACGGCGCGGACGATGTCACGCTGCTCTTCCATGGGTGGTGGCACGGGCAACACCAGGTTCTTGAGCAATGTTCCAGATGAATCCGACGATGCTCTGGTGCTCGTTGTGGTTCATTCAAATCCCAGGTGGAACACGCGTCCCGAAAAACAAAGAGGCCTTGAAGGCCTCTTGTTGTTGTGTCGTCTTGAAGCCGTGAGCCAGTCGGCCTAGCAGCATTGGCTGAAGCGGCCAGCATGGAAAATGCAGCAGCCAGCTGACCACACAACCTCACGCGTCGATGTTCGTCGCCCGCAGCGCGTTGCTCTCGATGAACTCGCGGCGGGGCTCCACCTCGTCGCCCATCAGCATCATGAACACCTTGTCGGCTTCGATGGCGTCTTCGATCTGCACGCGCAGCAGGCGGCGCACGGTCGGGTCCATCGTGGTTTCCCAGAGCTGGGCAGGGTTCATCTCGCCCAGGCCCTTGTAGCGCTGGCGCCCCACGCTGTTCTCAGCCTGGGTGATGAGCCACGCCATGGCCGCGCGGAAGTCGTTGACCTTGGCTTCCTTGGCCTTCTCGCCCTCGCCGCGGCGCACAACGGCCTCGGCCGTCAGCAGGCCGTTGAACGTGGTGCCGGCCTTGGCCAGGGCTTCGTAGTCGGCGCCGTGCACGAAGTCGGCATTGATGATGCTGTACTTGGTGTTGCCGTGGAAGATGCGGCTGATGCGCAGGATGTGCTTGTCACTGCGGGCATCGAACTCGGCGGTGACCTCGGCGTTGTGCAGCGCCGCCTTCAGCGCGTTGGCGCTGGTTTCGGCATCGGCCAGGGTGTCGAGGTTGAGCGTCAGGCCGTTGGCGATGGCGCGCAGGGCCTCAATGTCCATCCAGTTGCCCAGGCGCTCGACCACGTTGTTGGCCGTCACGTAGGCGCGGGCCAGCTCTTGCAGGGCTTCGCCGGTGATGGCGGGCTTGCCCTGGCCGGGCTCGACCACGGCGCCGTCCAGCGCCACGCGCATGAGGTACTCGTCCAGCGCATGCGCGTCCTTGAGGTACTGCTCTTGCTTGCCGTGCTTGACCTTGTACAGCGGCGGCTGCGCGATGTAGATGTGGCCGCGCTCGACCAGCTCGGGCATCTGCCGGAAGAAGAAGGTCAAGAGCAGTGTGCGGATGTGGGCGCCGTCGACGTCCGCATCGGTCATGATGATGATGCGGTGGTAGCGCAGCTTGTCCGGGTTGAAATCGTCGGTGCCGGCGCCACGGCCGATGCCGGTGCCCAGGGCCGTGATCAACGTGAGGATTTCGTTGCTGGTCAGCAGCTTTTCATAGCGGGCCTTCTCGACGTTCAGGATCTTGCCGCGCAGGGGCAGGATCGCCTGGAACTTGCGGTCACGGCCCTGCTTGGCAGAGCCACCGGCGGAGTCACCCTCGACGATGTAGATCTCGCACAGCGCCGGGTCTTTCTCCTGGCAGTCGGCCAGCTTGCCGGGCAGGCCCAGGCCATCGAGCACGCCCTTGCGGCGCGTCATTTCACGGGCCTTGCGGGCGGCCTCGCGGGCGCGGGCGGCTTCGACGATCTTGTTGCAAATGATCTTGGCGTCGATCGGGTTCTCGAGCAGCCAGTCGGTCAGCAGCCGGCCAACGATGTCTTCGACCGGCGCACGCACCTCGGAGCTCACCAGCTTGTCTTTGGTCTGGCTCGAGAACTTGGGCTCGGGCACCTTCACGGACACCACGCAGGCCAGGCCTTCGCGCATGTCATCGCCACCCACATCGACCTTGGCCTTCTTGGCCAGCTCGTTGTCTTCGATGTACTTGTTGATGACGCGGGTCATCGCGGCGCGCAGGCCGGTCAGGTGGGTGCCGCCGTCACGCTGGGGGATGTTGTTGGTGAAACAGAGCACGTTCTCGTTGTAGCTCTCGTTCCACTGCATGGCCACTTCGACGGCCACGTTCGTGTTGTTGTCGGACACCTTCTCGCCGGTGGCGTGAAAGATGTTCGGGTTCAGGATGTTCTTGCCCTTGTTGATGAACTCGACAAAGCCCTTGACCCCGCCGGCGTAGGCGAAGTTGTCTTCCTTGTTGTTGCGCTCATCGACCAGGCGGATCTTGACGCCGTTGTTCAGGAACGAGAGCTCACGCAGGCGCTTGGCCAGGATGTCGTAGTGGTACTCGTGGTTCTCTTTGAAGATCTCGACGTCGGGCAGGAAGTGGACTTCCGTGCCGCGCTTGTCGGTGTCTCCGATGATGCGCATCGGGCTGGTCTCGAGGCCATCGCGGACCTCGATCACCCGGTCTTGCGGCACGCCCTGCCTGAACTCCATGAAGTGCGCCTTGCCATCGCGGCGCACCGTCAGGCGCAACCACTTGCTCAGGCCGTTCACGCAGCTCACACCCACACCGTGCAGGCCGCCCGAGACCTTGTAGCTGTTCTGGTTGAACTTGCCACCGGCGTGCAGCTCGGTCAGGGCGATCTCGGCCGCGGAGCGCTTGGGCTCGTGCTTGTCGTCCATCTTCACCCCGGTGGGGATGCCGCGGCCGTTGTCGGTGACGCTGATGGAGTTGTCGGTGTGGATGGTGACGACGATGTCGTCGCAATGGCCGGCCAGGGCCTCGTCGATCGAGTTGTCGACCACCTCGAACACGAGGTGGTGAAGGCCGGTGCCATCCGACGTGTCGCCGATGTACATGCCCGGGCGCTTGCGCACGGCCTCAAGGCCTTCCAGGATCTGGATGCTGCCTTCGCCGTAGCCTGCCGAAATCTGGGCCTCGGTCTGGGGCACGGCGGCCTCTGCAGGTTGAGGCTGTTGCTCGGGGGAAGGCGTCACGTCGCTCATGGAATGGCCCTGGGAATGAGAAAGAGCCCTGACAGACTCGTCAAGGCTCTAGGATTTTAGCGGCTTTGCCAGCGGGTTCCTCGGCCCTGTGCAGTGTGTTTCAGTGCGCGACGTTGGTCCGTCGCTGGCCGCGGACAACACCAGCCATGCCTGCCAAGCCCAAAAGCATGAGGGCATAGGTTGAGGGCTCAGGAATGGGCGGCGGTGGAACCACGATTGCATCCGTGGTTTTGTAAGCGCTGGATTTCAAAATCATTGAATCATTTATAGCGAGAAAGAGAATTGCTTCTGAATTTCTCCTGGTGTCGTTGTCTAATCTGACGGAAAAAGCACTGCCTGTATTTTTGCTCTCAGTGGTTTTTGTTTGACCGGGCTCTCCGAACTCAAAGGAATACTCGTCGTTGACAGTCAATCCGTCAACGAATGATAACTCACCACCCGTGAGTAGAGCTATGTCAACAAATACGGTCGAAGAGAAAGATGCGCTGAAATTTAAGTCGGTCCAGCCATCTGCTTGACGATGCACATCATTCTGAATTGTTTCGAAGTCGGCCGACTTCTTGAAATCGATGATTCCTGAGAAGATGATCGCAGTTTTCGGGGATAGCGTAAATCCAGAGTACTGTCCCGTGAAAGGATCGGAGACACCTGTCTCGTAGCTCACAATGGAATTTGCTACGTAAGTCGATTCAGCCTTGGACGTAATTGCAGTGATGTTGCTGACTTTCTGATTTTCGACCATCCTGTCGCCAGACGCACTCATGGCGGTCTCTTGCAGATTAGGTCCAAATTTAGCTACCATCGATCCATCAGGACTGGACAGCGATTTTGAGTAGCTGCTGAGTGGGGCTGCTTCAAAATCTGTGAATCCATCTGCAAAGGTAAAGAAATATTCATTGTCTGATGACCTGATCCAGGTAGAAGCTGTGTTTTCGTTGTTAAACCTTATCCAGGGACTCACCCCGTCCCTGGTGTCCAAGTCAATCAACCTGAAGCTGATATTACTGACCGTCGTTCCCGAGGACGCCACAAGCGGACTTGCCTGAACAGTCGAGAAACTGGACGTCAAGGCAATGACAGTGAAGGCAAGCAGTGAGTAGGCTGAATATTTCATTATCTCTACCTGATTTGGTTTTTTAGCCACCATTTTTCCATCTGTGGCTCACTTAGCCACTTTCCGGCTTTGGCGGGCAGCGACTGCGATGCCCCCCAGGCCCAGGAGCATCAGGGCGTAGGTGGAGGGCTCGGGAACGGGCGTGATATTCAAGACAATCGAACTCGTCTGAGTCAGGGGGAACTGGAAGGTCTGTTCGTAATCACTGTTGTTCTGAAAAGAAACCAATCTAGTAAAGCTCGTGTTGATCAGGTCAAACGCGTAGCTTGGTGTTTGTGTCTGAACTGTCCCACCTACGGAAAAAATATGGGAGGTCATATAAAGACGTGACGGTCCCAAGTTAGAAATCAGATCAACAGTGATCCCCGCTGTTTCACCCGCAAGCGTTTTGAGTAATGATTGATTAAGTGAAAAATCGTGGCTGATGTTAAGCGAAAACGTGACTGACGTGTACGGCGAAAGCGTAAATGAAGCCAGACCGCCTTCATATTCGTAGACAGCGGCTCTGCTGATCCGCGCCTTTCCATACTCGACACCCTCCAGACCAACTGCGTTAACTGCCTGAATGACCTCTGAAAGCTGTACGTCAGAGAAGGACACAGAAGTCTCTGTAAATCCCCCGCTTCTGACAAGCCTGGCCGCATCTGCCTCATCCGATATTGCAGCTGTTCCGCTTATCGGAATCTGACTCACCATGTAGCTTTCCCAGGTATTCCCTGTGTACTGGGCGCCTGCGGCATCGCCAACAGCAAGGCGCGCTCGCTGATTCAAGAAGTTCAGTTTAGGCTCAATGCGGTCATTTGGGTTCAGGTCTTGTAACGTGTACGAAAAATCCACATTCGTCGTCAAAGACATGGCTGAAGAAGCAAATGCGCCGCTCGACACCGTAAGCGCGAACAAAGTCGGGAACAATTGAATAGAGAATTTCATTAGTCGCTCCTCACTCTTTTAATTACTTCCCAACTGCATCACGGCGTTGCCGGGCAGCGACCGCGATGCCGCCCAGGCCCAGAAGCATCAAGGCGTAGGTGGAGGGCTCGGGAATACCGGGCACAACCGGTGGAAGCTCCGGATCGAACGGATCCGGATCACCGGGCCACTCGGGATCAACAACCGCCTCATAAGCGTACACATCGGTGAGCGCGCTCAGAATGAAATAGAAGTACACATCGTTTGCCACCGCTGAAGCGTTGTAATAGCCCACGCCGACCGGACCAGCCCAACTCTGCACATCTGCCACGGCTTCGCCTTGCGCACCCAGCAGAAACGAAGCGGCCAGATTCTGCTCGGTCCAACCGGGATATTGAGCAGCGAAGTCGTCGGGAATGTCCTGCCAGTTGTCACTGACCAGCGACATGCTCATGAAAGCATTGGCCCAGACGTCGGCGACCAGTCCTTGATTGGTCAGATTCTGTGCGAATGCGCCGCCAGACAAATCTCCCGGGGTCACACTTGCAGCCAAGCTGACGTTGCCTTCTATGACCAGTGCTGTGTACGGGGAGAGTTTGAAAGCGTAGTCGCCCTCAGCAGCAGTCGGATAGCCGTCAAGGTCGACGTCCGAGCCGTAGAAATAGCCGACACCGCCAGCGCGGGCCAGCAAGCTACCAGTGGTGGGATTGAGGTTCGCGAGTTCCGCAGCCGTCATCTGAGACGTCACGCTCGTGGACAGGGGGCCGTAGCTCGTGTTGAAGAGACCATCAGGCGAACTGAGCGAGCTGCTGGGCGCGTTGAAGAGGGTTCCTGGAAGGGGCTGGAAGGTAAACGACTCAGTACCGTTCCAGATCGACATGACCAAGCCAACTTGACTGGTTTCGCTGAACTGGACCCACGGCGCGATGCCGTCGTCAGGGTTCAGATCAATCAAACGGAATGTCAGCCCGGACGCGTCGGCAGACGCGTCTGCGGCGAAAACACTGGCCTGGGCCTGCTGGACTGAACCGACAAAAGCTGCCGCAGACAAGACGGCTGCAGCCAATATGCTCAAACGCATGGCGATCTCCCCTATTGTTGGACGTATGACACGACCCTAGCGTCTCGTAGGGCTTACCGCAATCAGTCCTTTCGGGGGAGGCCAACGTTTTACGAGGCAAGTGGTTCCTCACCAGTCAGGTGTTCACCCCTCGCCTGCGCCAAGTGTGGCAAAACCCGCCACACAGATCCCGCCACTCAAATCCGCATCGGCATCACCACGTACTTGAAGCCTTCGTACTCGGGGTTGGTGATCAGCGCCGAGCTGTTGGCGTCTTGCAGCGACACGGTCACCATGTCCTGGCTCATGTTGGCCAGCACGTCCATCAGGTAGCTCACGTTGAAGCCGATCTCGAAGCTGTCGCCACCGTAGTCGATCTCGAGTTCTTCCTTGGCCTCTTCCTGCTCGGCGTTGCTCGAGGCAATGCCCAGCACGCCCGGGGCGAAGTTCATGCGCACGCCCTTGAACTTTTCGGACGTGAGGATGGCAGCGCGCTGCAGCGAGGCCAGCAAGGCCGTGCGGCCCACGGTGATGTGGTTCTTGTGGTTCTTGGGGATGACGCGGTTGTAGTCGGGGAACTTGCCTTCGACCAGCTTGGTCACGAACTCCAGACCGCCGAAGGCGAACTTGGCCTGGTTGCCGGCAAAGCGCATCTCGATGAGCTGTTCTGCCTCACCTTCCTTGGCCTTGCTGTCGTCCTTCAGAAGCCGCTGGAGCTCGAGAACGGTCTTGCGGGGCAGGATGACCTCCTGGCGCGGCATTTCGACGTCCAGCGTGGCCTGAGACAGCGCCAGGCGGTGTCCGTCGGTGGCCACCAGGGTCAGCGTGTTGCCTTCGGCCACAAACAGGATGCCGTTGAGGTAGTAGCGGATGTCGTGCACCGCCATCGAGAAGTGCACCTGGCTGATCAGCATCTTCAGCGTCTTCTGCGGCACGCTGAAGGCGGGGCCGAAGTCAGCGGCTTCCTGCACGAGCGGGAAGTCTTCTGCCGGCAGGGTCTGCAGCGTGAAGCGGCTCTTGCCACCTTGCAGGGTCAGGCGGTTCTGTGCAGCGCTCAGCGAAACGATCTGGTCGGAAGGCAGGCTCTTGAGGATGTCGACCAGCTTCTTGGCACCCAAGGTGGTGGCGAAGCTGCCTTCGTCGCCATCCAGTGTCGCGACCGTGCGGATCTGGATCTCGAGGTCGCTGGTGATGAGTTCAACGTCGGGGCCCTGCTTGCGGATCAGGACGTTGGCCAAGATGGGCAGCGTGTGGCGCCGTTCCACGATGCCGCCCACTGCTTGCAGGGCGGCCAGGATTTTTTCCTGGGCTGCTTTCAACACAATCATCTTAGTCTTTCAAACTGGTCGTTGTAGTAGAGGACGACTTTTTCTGTGCACAACGCTATTTTGTCCTGATCCATCAAGGATTTAAGCGACTGGCAACCCTGTGGATCGTACCCGGCTTCGCGATGGGGACAACAGACAACAACTTTGCTGTTGCTGTCCTGCCTGTGGATAACCGTGTGCTTGTTCTGATCTTGTCCACAGAGTTGTGACTTGACAGCAGGCGAAAAAAAAGAGGCCGCAGTGGCCTCTGGCGTTCAAAGGGTGACGGGTGATCACCCCTTGAGTGTCTGCTCCAGCACGTGAAGCTGCTGGTTGAGCTCGCTGTCCTTGGCGCGTTCGCCTGAGACTTTGCGACACGCGTGCAGCACGGTGGTGTGGTCGCGCCCACCGAAGAGCTCGCCGATCTCGGGCAGGCTCTTCTGTGTGAGCTCCTTCGCGAGGTACATGGCGATCTGCCGCGGGCGCGCGATCGAAGCCGGGCGCTTCTTGCTGTACATGTCGGCGACCTTGATCTTGTAGAAGTCGGCCACCGTCTTCTGGATGTTCTCGACGCTGATCTGCCTGTTCTGAATGGACAGCAGGTCTTTCAGGGCTTCGCGCGCCAGCGTGATGGTGATCTCTTTGTGGCTGAACTTGGCGAAGGCGAGCACCTTGCGCAGCGCACCTTCGAGTTCGCGCACGTTGGCGCGCACGTTCTTGGCGACGAAGAAGGCGACGTCTTCGGGCATCTCGATGCCTTCCTGGGCGGCCTTCTTGATCAGGATGGCCACGCGCATCTCGAGCTCGGGCGGCTCGATGGCGACCGTCAGGCCGGCGTCAAACCGCGAGGTGAGCCGTTCATCGATGTTGACCAGGCCCTTGGGGTAGGTGTCGCTGGTCATGATGATGTGCGCCTTCTTGGCCAGCAGGGCCTCAAACGCGTTAAAGAACTCTTCTTGTGTGCGGTCCTTGCCGGCGAAGAACTGGACGTCGTCGATCAGCAGCAGGTCGAGCTGGTGGTATTTGGCCTTGAGCTCGTCAAAGGTCTTGCGCTGGTAGTTTTTGACCACGTCCGAGATGAACTGCTCGGCATGCAGGTAGAGGATGCGGGCGTCTGGGTTGTCGGCCAGCAGGGCGTTGCCCACGGCGTTCATCAGGTGGGTCTTGCCCAGGCCCACGCCGCCGTAGATGAACAGCGGGTTGTACATCTGGCCAGGTGCG
>Ga0208242_100829_pt1 | contig 11546 bp, 6 predicted proteins | sample SubbioAug_CSW13A_FD_184825 | JGI IMG/M metagenome (GOLD analysis project Ga0208242, IMG submission 184825) | Serpentinite rock and fluid subsurface biosphere microbial communities from McLaughlin Reserve, California, USA - CR12Aug_CSW13A (SPAdes) | ecosystem: Environmental > Terrestrial > Deep... | reverse complement strand
TGCCTTCTTCGTGGGAGAGCCCTGGGCCTCATACGCGGTGGAACGCGGGGCCGGGGCGCTGGTGCTGGCGGGGCGCGCCATCTGGGCCTCGCCGCCTGAAAAGGGGCTGGTCCTGACCCGCGACTTCGCTGAAGGCCGACCAGAGGAGACGGGGCGTCTGATGCGGGCGGTCTGGCGGGCCTGCCGCTGGCTGGATCGTGCGGAAAACCGCGCGACGGCGGCCGAAATCCTGTCACGTCCCGAATATCTGAACCTGCCAGCGGAGCTGAGCGAGCGCGGGCTGATGGACCGTCTCCACGTCAGCGCAACTGGCGAGGTTCGGGACTATCCCGGCTTCGTGCGCTTCCACGCAGGAGCCGCGAACTTCCCATGGCGCAGCCTCGCCGCCCTACTAGCACGGCGGATCGCCCGGCTGCACGGACTGGACGAAGTCCGTGCAATGCAGGTCGCGATGGGGTGTTTCCGTACTGACCTTTACCGCCACCACCTACGCGCGGCGGGAGCGGATCTGCCCGGTGCATCGGCCCGGATTGAGGGCGGGATGGTGCATCCGACGGCGGTTGCTTCGGAAAAGGGGCAGATGATTCTGGGACCGGATGCCTTTTTCGACGGTGAGACCTTCGAACCGCCGTTCGCTCTGCGCTGAAGATTTGGGCAGGCGTCGGCAGACCTGCAGAAATCTCATGCTGCAAGTGCGATACCGCACCGCAGCGCTTGACCGGAGAAAAGCAGGTAGGCACCGTTGAAGCAAGTGTAGGGCAACGACGCCCCGCACAATCCAGAACCGCAAGGATGCGGTCCCCCGCACGGCAACGACGCCACCCGTCCCGGCCCCACGGTCGGCGATTGCGGTGGCTTTTTGCGTTTGACTCCAGTCGTCGCCCCCCAAACCAGTCAGGAGGGGCCCCTGCCAGAGGACTTGCCTGATGCCCCACCGCTCGCGCCGCGCCTTCCTGAAATCCGCAACCGGCCTTGCTGCCACCGTCGCCGCAGCCAAGCTGGTCCTGCCCGGCGGGGCTTGGGCCGCCACCTCCACACCAGAGGTGACGGGTGCCAAGCTGGGCTACATCGCGTTGACCGACTCTGCGCCGCTGATCATCGCTTTGGAAAAGGGGTTCTTCGCCAAGCACGGCATGCCCAATATGCTGGTGGAAAAGCAGGCCAGCTGGGGCGCTACGCGGGACAACATGGCGCTAGGGTCGGCCGCAGGCGGGATCGACGGCGGGCATATCCTGCGGCCGAAGGTGCATTTGTATGCCACCGGTCGTGTGATGCAGAACAACCAGCCCTTGCCGATGTACACGCTTCTGAACCTGAACGAGGACGCGCAAGCGATCTCGGTCGCGCAGGCTCATGCCGAGACCGGCGTTGGCCTCGACAGCTCGCCCCTGCGCGAGGTCTTTGCCGCCAAGCGGGCGGCGGGGCAGGAGGTGCCGGTCGCCATGACCTTCCCCGGCGGGACGCATGATTTGTGGATGCGCTACTGGCTGGCAGCGGGCGGAATTGACCCGACCAGGGATGTCGACCTGATCGTTGTACCGCCGCCGCAGATGGTGGCGAACATGAAGGTCGGCAACATGGAGGCCTTCTGCGTCGGCGAGCCGTGGAACGAACAGCTGGTCAACCAGGGCATCGGCTTTACCGCCACAACCACGGGCGAGATCTGGAACCTGCACCCCGAAAAGATCCTGGGCATGCGTGCCGACTGGGTGGACGCAAACCCCAACGCAACGGTGGCGTTGATGATGGCGGTGATGGAGGCGCAGATCTGGTGCGATGACCCCGCCAACAAGGAAGAGATGGCTTCCATCGTCGGCCGTCGCCAGTGGTACAACGTGCCGGTCGCCGACATCGTTACCCGCATCAAGGGCGAGATCAACTATGGCAACGGTCGCGTGGAAACCCGGCCCGATCTTGCGATGAAGTTCTGGCGCGACGGGGCGACCTCATACCCGTGGAAGTCCCTGGACAGCTGGTTCATCACCGAGAACAAGCGCTGGGGCAACCTGCCGGGCGATCTTGATACCAAGGCGCTGGTCGATGCGACGAACCGCAGCGATCTGTGGCTTGAGGCCGCCAAGGGCCTGGGCCTGACCCCCGATTTCGGCGACAGCCGGGGGGTAGAGACATTCTTCGACGGCAAGAGCTTCGACCCGGCGAACCCGGATGCCTATCTCGACAGCCTGTCGATCAAGGCCATGGCGTGAGGGGGGTGGGCATGTCGATTGTCGCATTGAAATCCCCGCCGGAAAACGCGCCGAAGCCGTCGGCCAAGGTCATTTCCCTGCCGGCCACGCCGAACCCGCAGCTCGGGGTCCGGCGCATCCTGTCCGATCTTGGCGCCATGGTCCTGCCGCCGCTGGTGGTGCTGATGGTGCTGCTGGCGGTCTGGCAGGTAGCGTTTTCCGGGGAAGGTTCGGGTCTCCCAACCCCCGCCGCTGTATGGGCCGAGAGCGCCGACCTTATCCTCGACCCGTTCTATGTCTACGGGACACAGGATATGGGGCTGGCTTGGCGTGTCCTGACCTCCCTGGAGCGGGTGGCCTATGGATTTGGCCTTGCCGCCGTGGTGGGTGTGCTGGTCGGCGCGATGATCGGGCAATCGGCGCTGATGATGCGGGGCTTTGACCCGATCTTTCAGGTCCTGCGCACCGTGCCGCCGCTGGCCTGGCTGCCGATCTCGCTGGCCGCCTTCATGGACAGCCGGCCATCCGCAATCTTCGTGATCTTCATCACCGCGATCTGGCCGATCATCATCAACACCGCCGCCGGCGTCCGCGCCATTCCGCAGGACTACCGCAACGTCGCCGCCGTCCTGCGGCTGAACCAGATCGAGTTCTTCTGGAAGATCATGGTGCCTTCAGCCGCGCCCTACATCTTTTCCGGCCTCCGCATCGGCGTCGGCCTCTCGTGGCTAGCCATCGTAGCGGCCGAAATGCTGACCGGCGGCGTCGGCATCGGCTTCTTCATCTGGGACGCGTGGAACTCCAGCCGCCTGACCGACATCATCGTGGCGCTCGTCTACATCGGGGTGACAGGCTTCGTGCTTGACCGGCTGGTTGCCTTCATCGGGCGCGTCGTGTCGCGCGGCACGGCTGCATAGGGGGCTCAGACGATGAAATACCTGCAAATCGACCGGGTCTGCAAAAGCTTCATCAGCGGTCCGAAAGTGACCAAAGTCCTGTCCGATATCCGCCTGACCATTGAGAAGGGCGAGTTCGTCAGCATCATCGGCCATTCCGGCTGCGGCAAGTCCACGCTTCTGAACCTGATCGCCGGATTGACCGAAGTGACGACCGGCGCAATCAAGTTGGAAGGTCGCGAGGTCAACGCCCCCGGCCCCGACCGCGCGGTGGTCTTCCAGAACCACAGCCTGCTGCCGTGGCTGACAGTCTACGACAACGTGAAACTGGCCGTGACAAAGGTCTTTGGCAGCACGAAATCACGGGCCGAGCGGCGTGACTGGATCATGCAGAACCTTGACCTCGTGCAAATGACCCATGCCGCCGACAAGCGACCTGGAGAGATCTCGGGCGGTATGCGGCAGCGGGTGGGCATCGCCCGCGCACTGGCGATGGAGCCGAAGATCCTGCTGCTTGATGAGCCCTTCGGCGCGCTGGACGCACTGACGCGGGCGCATCTGCAAGATGCTGTGATGGATATCCATTCCCGCCTAGGCAACACGATGATCATGATCACCCATGATGTGGATGAGGCGGTCCTGCTGGCCGACCGCATCGTGATGATGACCAACGGCCCCGCCGCCACCATTGGCGAAGTGCTGCCCGTGCCGATCCCCCGTCCGCGCGACAGGATCGCACTTGCCAGCCAGCCCGATTACGTCCGCGCCCGTGAGGCGGTGCTAAGGTTCCTGTATGAGCGCCATCGGTTCGTGGAGGCCGCAGAATGACCTGGAAACTTGTGGTGATCGGGGCGGGGATGGCCTCGGGCCGGATGCTGGAGCATCTGTTCGAAGCGGGCTTTGACGGCCATGTGACACTGTTCAACGCCGAGCCGCGCGGCAATTACAACCGGCTGATGCTGTCGCCGGTGCTGTCGGGCGAGAAGACCTATGATCAGATCGTCACGCATGACGATGCTTGGTATGCCGCTCGGGGAGTTGAGTGCCGGTTCGGCGAGGCGGTGGTCAGGATAGATCGCAGCCGGAAAGTCGTTGTCTCGCAGCGGGGCGAGACACCCTATGACATGCTGGTGATTGCGACCGGTAGCGCGCCCTTCATGATCCCGGTGGCAGGACGCGATCTGCCCGGCGTCGTCACCTATCGCGACCTCGACGATACGAACGCGATGATCGCCGCCAGCGGCCCGGGTGCGAAGGCGGTGGTGATCGGCGGCGGCTTGCTGGGGCTGGAAGCGGCGGCCGGAATGGCCGCGCGCGGGGCGGAGGTGACGGTGATCCACCTGATGGGTCACCTGATGGAGCGTCAACTGGACCCGGCCGCGGGCTATCTTCTGCAACGGGACCTCGAGGCACGCGGCATCCGTGTGCATTGCAAAGGTGCGACCAAGGCAATTCTGGGCAAGGGCAGGGTAGAAGCAGTGCTGCTGGAGGATGGCACTGTCTATGATGCTGACCTTGTCTGCATGGCGGTGGGCATCCGGCCCGAGACCCGCATCGCCACCGATGCACGTCTGGACATCGGACGCGGGATCACGGTCGATGACCAAATGCGCACCTCCGACCCCTCGATCTTTGCGCTGGGGGAATGTGTTGAGCATGACAAGCAGCTCTTCGGGCTGGTGGCCCCGCTCTACGATCAGGCTAGGGTGCTGGCCGCGACCCTGATGGGGCAAGAGGCCGCTTTCCGCCCCGTGCAGACCGCGACCAAGTTGAAGGTCACCGGCGTTGACCTGTTCAGCGCCGGAGATTTTGCCGATTCTCCGGGCCGCGAGGATATCGTCTTCCGCGATCCCGGGCGTGGGGTCTACAAGCGGCTGGTGGTGGAAGATGACCGGCTGATCGGCGCGGTCATGTATGGCGATACCGCCGACGGGGCCTGGTTCTTCGACAAGATCAGAACGGGCGAAGACGTATCTGCGATCCGCGACACGCTGATCTTTGGCCCGGCGTTTCAGGGGAGCGCTTCCGCGGACCCTCTGGCAGCCGTTGCAGCCTTGCCGCCTGAGGCGGAGATCTGTGGCTGCAACGGCGTCTGCAAGGGAAGGATCGTTACTGCAATCGAAGGTGGCGCCAGCACGCTGGATGCGGTTCGGACCGCCACCAAGGCCAGCGCCAGCTGCGGCACCTGTACCGGCCTTGTGGAGCAGGTCATGGCGCTGACGCTGGGCGACGGCTTCACCGCCAATGCCAATCCGCCGATGTGCAAATGCACCGACCACACGCATGAAGACGTGCGGCGGCTGATAAAGGCCGGCGGTCTCAAATCCATTCCCGCCGTGATGCAGGAGCTGGGCTGGAAGACGGTCGGCGGCTGCGCCTCGTGCCGCCCGGCACTGAACTACTACCTGTTGGCCGACTGGCCGCTCGACTACCGCGACGACCGGCAATCGCGCTTCGTTAACGAAAGAAACCACGCCAATATCCAGAAGGACGGCACCTATTCTGTCGTCCCCCGCATGTGGGGCGGGGTGACCACTCCGGCGGAGCTGCGGGCGATTGCCGATGCGGCGGACAAATACGCCGTGCCGATGGTCAAGGTTACCGGCGGCCAGCGGATCGACCTGCTGGGTGTCAGGAAGGAAGACCTGCCCGCGATCTGGTCCGACCTGAACGCCGCCGGGATGGTCTCGGGACACGCCTATGCCAAGGGGCTACGCACGGTGAAGACCTGTGTCGGCTCCGAATTCTGCCGCTTCGGCACGCAGGATTCCACCGGCCTCGGGATTAAACTGGAAAAACTCCTCTGGGGGTCCTGGACGCCAGCCAAGGTCAAGTTGGGCGTGTCCGGCTGCCCAAGGAACTGCGCCGAAGCGACTTGCAAGGATATCGGCGTTGTCTGCGTGGACAGTGGCTACCAGATCAGCGTCGCGGGGGCGGCGGGGATGGATGTGAAGGAGACTGAACTTCTGGTCACTGTCGCGACCGAAGATGAGGCAATGGAGGTGATCGCCGCCTTCACCCAGCTATACCGCGAGAATGCCCGCTACCTGCATCGAATCTACAAGTGGGTGGCGAAGGTCGGCCTTGACTGGTGCCGCGCCCAGATCGTGGACCCTGCGATCCGGCGCGCGCTTTACGACCGCTTCATGCTGAGCCAGTCGATCCATCAGGCCGATCCTTGGGCCGCACATGCCGAGCGGCCGGTCGACTGGCAGCCGGTGGCGGACCTGCGATTGCGGGCGGCGGAATGAGGAGGGCCACAACATGACCATGATCGACATCGCAGCCCTTGACGACATCCCGCGGGACGGCGCACGGGTGGTGAGGACGCCGCAGGGCTGCATCGCCATTTTTCGCACCGCCGACGACCGGGTTTTTGCGCTGGACGACCGCTGCCCGCACAAGGGCGGACCTTTGTCTGAAGGGATCGTGCATGGCGCTCAGGTCACCTGTCCGCTGCACGGGATGGTCTTCGATCTTGCCACCGGCCTCGCGCAAGGTGGCGATGAGGCGAGGGTTGCCACCTATGCCGCCAGGGTCGAAAGCGGGAGGGTGTACTTGGATGCGGACTTTATGGCTCGGCGCTCAGCGGCATGATTGGCCAAGCCTCAACCCGCACCCATTTGGAGACGACTGTCCGTACGACCTGCCCCTATTGCGGCGTGGGCTGCGGGGTGGTGGCCGCGTCGGACGGCAAGGGCGGCGTGACGATCATGGGCGACCCCGACCATCCGGCCAACCGCGGGCGGATCTGCATCAAGGGCGCGGCATTGGCCGAGACGGTGACAACCACAGGGCGGCTTATGGCTCCACTGATCGGTGGCGCCGAAGTCGGCTGGAGTCAGGCGCTGGACCTGATCGCGGAGCGGTTTGCGCAGACCATCGCCAGGCACGGGCCGGATTCGGTGGCGCTTTATGTCTCGGGGCAGTTCCTGACCGAGGATTATTATGTGGCCAACAAGCTGATGAAAGGCTTCATTGGAAGCGCCAATATCGACACCAATTCGCGGCTCTGCATGGCCTCAAGCGTGGCGGGGCATCGGCGTGCCTTCGGGTCGGACACGGTGCCCGGGCAGTATGAAGATCTGGAGCTTGCCGATCTGGTCGTGCTGGTGGGCTCGAACCTCGCCTGGTGTCATCCAGTCCTGCATCAGCGAGTGATGGCGGCACGAGCCGAGCGGGGAACAAAGATCATCGTCATTGACCCGCGCTGGACGGCTACCTGTGAGGGGGCGGACCTTCATCTGCCGCTGGCGCCTGGGGCGGACGGGCACCTGTTCAATCTGCTCCTCTGCCATCTTTATGACCATGGGCTGCTGGCGTCCGATTTCGCCCCGCATGTCACCGGCGTCGATGCAGCCTTGACGGCCGCGCGGGCCAGTAGGGCCGGGGATACCGGCCTTTCACCCGCCGATTTGGAACGGTTCCTGACCCTCTGGGCTGGGACTGAAAAGGTCGTGACCGTCTACTCTCAAGGCATCAATCAGTCGGAGAGCGGGACCGACAAGGTTAACGCCATCTTGAACTGCCACCTTCTGACAGGGCGGATCGGGCGGCTGGGCATGGGACCCTTCTCGATGACCGGGCAGCCCAACGCCATGGGCGGGCGCGAGGTGGGCGGGCTGGCCAACATGCTGGCCTGTCACCTTGAGATCGAGAACCCGGCCCACCGCGCTGCGGTGCAAGGGTTCTGGGCCTCGCCTGTCATAGCCGAGAGGTCGGGCCTGAAGGCGGTGGACATGTTCCGTGCGGTCGAGGAAGGTCGGATCAAGGCGCTGTGGATCCTGCATACCAACCCGGCAGTGACATTGCCTGAAGCCGACCGCGTTGCTCGCGCGCTGGCTGCCTGCGACTTCTTGGCGGTCAGCGACATCCGCGCTGACACCGACACTGCACGGCTGGCGCATGTTCTGCTGCCCGCAACCGGCTGGGGCGAGAAGGACGGGACGGTCACTAACTCCGAACGCATGATCAGCCGGCAGCGCGCCTTTCTGCCCGCGCCGGGGCAGGCGCGGCCGGACTGGTGGCAGCTGGCCGAGGTGGCGCGGCGAATGGGCTTTCAGGGTTTCGACTGGACGGGGCCGGCGGAGATCTTCAGGGAGTACACCCGTCTTTCCGCGCTCGCAGCGGAACTGGGCAGCGATTTCGACATCTCGGGTCTCACCGACGCCGATTACGACCACCTTGAACCTGTCACCTGGCCGCACGGCAGGGCGAGCGCGCGTCGGTTCTTCGGCGACGGGGGGTTTCACACGCCGGACGGGCGGGGGCGGCTGGTGCCCGTCGTGGCTCGCCTGCCTGATGCTACAACGCCAGACTATCCCTTCCGCCTGAATACCGGGCGCATCCGCGACCAGTGGCACACGATGACGCGAACCGGCATTGCCCCGCGCCTGTCGCAACACCTGGGCGAGCCGTTCCTTGAGATCCATCCGGCGGATGCCGCGTGCCGTGGCCTGGGTCCCGCCACGCTGGCGGAAGTGACGAGCCCCCATGGCAGCGCCATTCTGCGGGTTCTTCTCAGTGATCGTGTTGCCCCCGGCCACCCTTTCGCACCGATGCATTGGACGGCCCAGACGGCGCCCACCGGCCGCGTCGATGCGCTGGTTCCGGCGCTTACCGACCCGGTCTCGGGTCAGCCGGCCAGCAAGTCCGCCGCAGTCTCCATCCGTCCTTTTCTGGCGGCATGGTATGCTTTTGCCGTGGCGCGCAATGACCTTAACCCGGCTTGCGAATATTGGGCGAAGTCTCGGGCCGCGGGCGGTTGGCACCTGGAGCTTGCAGGCATGGCTGCCCCAGCCGACTGGACCGACTGGGTCGGTGCGTTGTTCGGCACGGAACCGACCGTTGCCCTGTCAGACCGAGCGCGCGGTCTGCAACGGTTTGCCTTCACCGAAAATGGGCTCCTTCAGGGCGCCATCTTCATCTCGACCGAGCCGGTTCTGCTGGCCCGGAGCTATCTGGCGGGTTTACTGGGAAAGTTGGCTGAGAGACCTCTCGCCGGGCGGCCCGGAATCGATCAGCCCGATCCTGGCCCTACGATCTGCGCCTGCCTGAATGTGGGATTGAATACTATCCTCCGCTCCCTCGCAGACGGCACTTCGCCCAGCGTTCGGGCCTTGGGCAAGGCCCTTGGTGCAGGCACCAATTGCGGATCCTGCCGTCCGGAACTAGCCGCCCTGATCCACCGTCACAGCCACCGCGAAGCTGCCGAGTGAGCTTTCGAGAAGCCTTTCCTAGATCAGGCCCACAGTCGCTCGGAGATTTCTTAGAGATGCCGGGTCGTAGCCTTCGAGTGTTGTGTCCGATTCCTTGAGGAAATCCGGCGCCGACCTGACATTGGTAACCCATGGTTGTCTGCCGGAGCAGCGCCTCTGCTGTCGGCGGGTATCTGGCGCATTGCCCGGCAATCACCGACCGATTACGGTTTACCTGAGCGTGATTTGTTCCATAGTCAGGCCATTATGGAACAATGTGTCGAAAATCGGGCAACCTCATCGCGCCAAATCTGTCCCGAGGTCGAAACTACGCTCCGCAGCATCGGGCTTGCCGATCTTGCCCCCTGTTTCGCTACTGCGGATATCGACGGGTCGGTGTTGTGGTCCCTGTCTGACAGTGATTTGCGTGAGCTTGGCCTGACGCTTGGCCAGCGCCGAAAGCTCATCGACCGTCTCAAGACCGGGCCTGCAGCGGTCCCCCTCACTGCAGGGTTCGAGCAGCGGAGACTTACCGTCCTTTTCAGCGATCTGATCGGCTTCACCGAACTGTCTGTGCGCATCGATCCTGACGATGTCCGGGCGATCCTTGAACGGTATTATGCTGCCGCCCGGCAGGCGGTCGAACCGCTTGGCGGCCATATTGCCGCCCTGCTTGGTGACGGGATCGTCGCGCTGTTCGGCTATCCCGTCAGCCTTGGCAGCGATGCAGAGCGCGCTGTCGCAGCGGCGCTGGCGCTGCAGGCCGATCTGACCGGGATGTCGCACCGCATGGCGGATGGGCACCAGATCCCGGTCGCTACGCGGATCGGCATTGCCAGCGGTCAGACCGTGGTAGGCCGGACCGAGGTCCCGACCCCAGGCCAAGGGGTCCAGGTCATCGGCCCCGCCGTCAACCGGGCCGCGCGGCTGCAAGCGTTGGCGGCGCCGGGGACGGTTGTGGTGGATGAGGCTACGCATGGACTCGTCGGTTTTACCAGCGGCTTCCTTCGGCTGCCCGATGCAAGGTTGAAGGGCTTTGAAGCGCCGGAGCAGGTCTGGCAGGCGCTGCCGTCGGGGAAGCCGCTGCCGCGACCGTCGCCGTCAGACGCCGAGGTCCTGCGCAGCGCCCATCGGCGGGAAAGCGACCTTCTGGCCGATGCCTGGACAAGCGCGCGCAGCCGACAATCGGTCCTGGCTCTGCTGTCGGGAGAGGCAGGGATCGGCAAATCCACGCTGCTGAACGAGATCACCGCGCGGGCCGAGACCGATGGTGCCCAAGTCCTGCGTCTGGCCTGTTCAGCCGTTGCCAGCCATACCCCGCTGCGCCCCGTCATCCAACTGCTCGAGGCCCTGTTGGCCGAGACCGGCGCCACCTCGTCCGAGGCACGGCTGTCTTCGCTGCGAGCCCTGCTGGGTGAGGTCGAAGAGAATGATTTTAAGTCCATCGCCTCGCTTCTGGACCTGGCCGAGCCCTTCGGCGCCGCCGGATCGGCGACCGAACGACGTGCGCGACTGCTTTCTGTGCTTGCGCGCTTTCTTGTTGGGGGTGGTCCCCGTCTGGTCGCGGTCGAGGACCTGCATTGGGCCGATGCCTCTACGCGCGAACTACTTTCCCTGTGTGCCGCCCATCTGCCGGAGCGGGGTGTGCTGATTGTCGCCACCTCCCGCCATGAGGAGCGGACGCTCTGGCCCGGTGATCCGCGACATCTCGACCTCGCGGTCGTGGCGCTGGAACCTTCGGCAGCCAGCGAGGTGCTGGCGCATCACCTGAAGGGCCGCCGGCTACCCGACAGTATCGCCGAGGCGATCATCACCCGGAGCGATGGCAATCCCCTGATGCTGGAAGCGCTGGCGCGGTCGGTCGAGGGGCAGGACGATGCCGCCTTGCGCGAGGCCTTTCAGGTGCCTGCCTCGATCTACGAAAGCATTGCGGGGCGGTTGGATCGGCTGCAACTTGGCCGTCAGGCGGTCGCGGTGCTAGCGGTGTTCGACGAACCGACCGATGTGGCGACGCTGTCCCACGCCCTTGGTTTTGCCTCTGGGAACCTCGACGCTGCCCTGGCCGAGCTGCTGGCCAACGGGATCATCGCGCAGTCCGGTCAAGGGCCCGGGCGCCGCCTGCGGTTCCAACATGCGCTCTACCGCGAGGTTGGGTATGAGCGCTTGGTGAAATCCACCCGCAAGGCGCTTCACAAAGCCGTCTACGGCGCGTTGATCGAAAGCCAACCCGAGATCAGCCGACTGCGCCCCGGGCTTCTGGCCTGGCA
>Ga0208242_100828_pt1 | contig 11551 bp, 12 predicted proteins | sample SubbioAug_CSW13A_FD_184825 | JGI IMG/M metagenome (GOLD analysis project Ga0208242, IMG submission 184825) | Serpentinite rock and fluid subsurface biosphere microbial communities from McLaughlin Reserve, California, USA - CR12Aug_CSW13A (SPAdes) | ecosystem: Environmental > Terrestrial > Deep... | reverse complement strand
TCTTACCACCACATTGATTACAGAGTCGGTGGATAAGATTATCTCAGTTATCATAGCTTATGGTTTAATCCAAGCACTTCCACAACGATTAAGAAGTCAAACACCATTAGGTCATTTATATACTCAACACAGTGATTGAACATCCCGTTCTTAGATAGGATAGTGAAATAATGAATTTTCATACCTTGCATCCAAAGACAAAACTAACCATCCTTTTAACGTTGTATGGTTCTAGCTTGATATATCCATCATGGGTTGTATTTACTTTTACTGTTCCATTGTTGTTTCTGCTTCATTTAACACATAGAACACTCAAGACGTGGTTTTTATCATTTCTCATCGTCTTGCCTTATTTTGGCATGTTATTGCTTATCAACGGAATTCTTGTCCCATCAACCCAAGAGGTATGGTTTCATCTCTATTCCTTCTCATTTAGTCAAGAAAACATTCAAGCAACCCTTTTTCAAACTAAAAGTGTGGTGAGTGGTGTGTTTGTGTTTCTGACGTTGTTTAAGCATACTTCACGTCGTGATTTATTATCTTCATTTCAATCATCATGGGTAAGAATGATGATTGTTTTAGGGTTTCTCATTCTAAATACCGTGAAAGAAGCTTTAGTATCACTAAAAGAACTGACCTTTATCCAACAAACCCGCACAAGTAAAATATCCTTTAGTTTCTTAGATCGATTGAAAGGTTTGATACCATTAATGATGTCCATCCTGAATCAGCAAATGATGATGAGTCAACAACGACAACTCTCATATGCCTTAAGAGGGTTTCAAATGAATCAAGCAAACTCAACTTATCAACCTGTTTCACGATTTGAAAAAGGCATTATCACAATGACTTTTATTCTACTCATCGTGTTACTTGGATTGGAGGGACAATCATGGCTTTAATCACTTTAAATAACGTATCCATCACATACCAAGGTAGCACAAACGCAGCTTTAAAAGAGATATCGTGCACGATACATCAAGGAAGAAGCGTATTGATTCAAAGTGAGAGTGGTCATGGTAAAACCACCTTAGGCTATGTGCTTCAAGGAGTGTTTCCTTCACTTATTCAAGGAAAGATGGAAGGATCAATTGTTTATCAACCTGATGTGATTACTCAACCATGTCGTGATATTGGAATGTGTTTTAAAGATCCTAATGATCATTTATCCATGATTAAAGACAGCGTCTATGATGAACTGGCTTTTGTATGTGAGAATCATGGATTGGCACCAGAAGAGATTTCATTTAGAGTGAAGACCATCGCAAGACTTTGTGATTTAAACCATGTCCTTCATCAAGAACCTCAAAGTCTTACCATGAGTGAGAAACAACGACTCTCCATAGGGGCTTTAATGTGTTTTGATGTAGATACACTCATCTTTGATGAGCCCATGGTCTATTTTGATGCTTATGAAAAGAAATGGTTTCTTCATCTAGTAGAAGATTTAAAGAAACAAGGGAAAACCATCGTCTTACTTGATCATCATGTTGAGCATTATGACACATTCATAGATGATGTCATTGTGTTAAGTGAGGGATGTGTTGTGTATTCAGGAACCATTCAAGAAGGATGGTCTTACATGATGCATTCATCGACTTCGTTTGAAGTGTTAACTAGAATTCATTCTAGGTCAGGGAAACCAGTCATGAACTTAGAAGAAGCGCTGAAGTGCATCAAAGGAGAAGAACATGTTTAAAATAAGCAATCTACTTCTTACATCCAATCACACCACGCTAAGCATTGAATTCATGGAAGCTTCTTCATCCACCTGTGTTGGAGTGCTAGGAAGAAGTGGAAGTGGGAAAACCCTTTTACTGGAAAGCATTGCGGGTAAGATTAAGTCACACAGTGGAAAGATAATCATCAAGGATCAACTTCTTAATGAGATGAGTGTTTCACAAAGCAGTCATTGGGTCACTTCTTTGTTTTCTAGTGCGAATCAGTTCATGACGTCCAGTATAGAAAAAGAAATCAAATATGGATTAAGTCCTCATTCTTTAAATGAAGAACGATTAAGTCAAGTACTTAAGTTATGTCAACTTGAACATGTAAGACTACTTCATCCTATGGATTGTTCAAGTGCTGTGCAAAAGAGAATGTTAATGGCGATTGCGTGTTTAAGAGATGCGCCGCTTGTTTTAATGGATCATTTGGATGCAGGGTTGGATCACACAAGTACTCACATTTTACTAAATGTGGTGGATTTCTTGAAAAATCAAGGCAAAACCATTATTATGGTATCTCACGACATGGATTTAATTGCAGAATGTTGTGATCAAGTACTAGTTTGTGATTCAAAAGCTTCATTTGTGGGAAGCATGAAGTCGTTATGTGACCATCAGTCTATTTTAGATGCTCACAGGTTGCAACTCCCAGTAGTAACACAAATGAGCCAAGCACTTGAACTACCATTGTGCACAACACTTCAAGAATGGAATGATTTATGGATAAAAGAATGATGTTTGGAATTTTTATTGCCTTATGGATACAATTTATCGCAACTGTTGAAATGAGTATTGTGATGCCATTGGCTCCTGTCATTGCGCAAGCGTACAATGTCTCTTCAGCGAATGCGATATTACTTAATATTGGTTTTGCCTTATTTGGTGTGCTTGCACCTTTACTTGGATACAACGGTGATAAGTATGGGATCAAGAAAATGCTTTTAGGAGCATTATCTTTCTTTGTGTTAGGATCCATGCTTGTGGCCAGTGTGAATACCATTGCAGGATATGTCTTAGGTCGCTCATTATTAGGATTAGCGTTCTTTACCATATTAGGAATGAGCCAAAGCTACATCATTCAAACTGCACCCCACCTTAAAGGACCTTTAAGTGGATTACATCGTATTGTCTTTGCGTTAGGAGTATTCGCATCACCATGGTTGGGACAAGTTTTAGTTGAGTCTGGATCATTACAACTCCTCTATAATATCTTGACCATTACAGGAATCATTACTTTAGCTCTGACAAGCTTTATTCCAGAAATCCAAGATAAAACCACCAGTCGCTCTCTTAAGGACTTATTACACACCTTAAATCAAAACGTGGTGATTGGATGGTTAGTGGCGGTATTCCTATATGCTTTACCTGCCATTTATTTCTTTAACTATTTGAGTATTTATCTTAATGATTTAGGATGGAGTGGTGCTGCGATCACAACCCAATACACTTTAGGGGCTTTAGGCAGTGTACTAGGAGGATTTCTGATTGTCTTTATCACTGCTAAATTTAAATTATCATCATTACTTAAACTCTTTGTGTGGTTACCTGCCATTGTCTTAGCACTCTTTATTACCCAAGATGTGGGGTATTATCCAGTCCTAGGTTTATCCTTTGGTTTATTCTTTGATGCAACCTGGGGGATGGTCTTCCCTTATGCGAGTACTTTAGTTCCTCATTATGCAGCTACATTCTTAACTTTGATTTCACTGGTGATGGCCTTTACCAATGTGGTCACTACACTGAGTGGATCATGGGTATATCAAATGGGAGGATTCTCTCTTATGATATGGTTATGTGTGATTGGGGGACTCTTAGGAGCGTTGATTCAATTCATAATCATCAAACAAAAAAGCGCGTGAGCGCTTTTCTTATTCAACCGTAACTGATTTTGCTAAATTACGAGGTTTATCGACATCACATCCACGAAGAACTGCAGTGTAATAAGCAAAGAGTTGAGTGATAATGATACTGACAAATGGCATAACCCAATCTTCAAGAGTAGGGAGGTTAAGTACCTCATCATACACATCATCTGATAATGGGGTATTCTCTTTCTTAATGACTAAGACTTTAGCTTTACGAGCTTTAACTTCTTTAATGTTAGAGATGGTTTTCTCTACAATACTATCCACTGTTGCGATCGCAATAACTGGGACATCATCAGTAATAAGAGAAATCGTGCCATGTTTTAGCTCTCCAGCAGGATAGGCTTCAGAATGAACATATGATATTTCTTTAAGTTTTAATGAACTCTCTAATGCGACATGATAGTCTAAACCACGGCCAATGAAGAATAAACTACGGGCATTCATGAATAAGGAAGCGTGATGTTGAACTTCATCTTTCTTATCAATCATAGGTTGAATGTGTTGAGCAACATTCAATAACGTTTTCACATTTGCTTTAACTTCGTCTAGGGTTAAAGTTTCTTTGTATTGAGCAGCATAGAGTGATAATGCAGCCAATAAAGCAGATTGAACAAAGTAGGCTTTCGTACTTGCAACCGCAATCTCTAGTCCAGCGTGAGTCATCAAGACAATATCAGCTTCACGAGCGATAGATGAACCCACCACATTCACAATAGCCATAGTTTTAATGCCTTTTGATTTGGCTAAACGAAGAGCAGCTAAGGAATCCGCTGTTTCACCAGATTGAGAAATGATGAGGACTAAATCATTGGGGAGTAATAGAGGATCACGGTATCTGAATTCAGAAGCCACATCCACATCAACACTAATACGAGCAAACTTCTCAAAGTAGTATTTACCAAGCATCCCAGCATGCATGGCAGTTCCACAAGCCACCACATGAATTTTTGAAATAGTATTAAAGAATCCATGAGGAATTTTCTCGGCGGTGAAATCAAAGAGATCACCTTGTAGTCGAGGATTCAATGTTTTTAAGAATGCAGCAGGTTGTTCATGAATCTCTTTCAACATGAAGTGAGGATAACCCTCTTTTTCAGCTGTTTGCTCATCCCAATCAGCCACATTGATGGTTTTAGATAAGACTTCCTTGTCTTTGTTTAAAACCACCACATCATTACGTGTGATGATCGCAATCTCATCATGTTCTAACAACATGTAACGTTTGGTGTACTTAAGTAAAGCAGTCATGTCAGAAGCGATGAAGTTTTCATCTTCTCCTAAACCAATGAGTAGAGGAGAATCATGTCGAATGGCATAAAGTGTTTCAGGATGATCCACAAACATCATTCCTAAAGCATAAGATCCACGAATCTTTTCAAGCACTTTAAGAATGGCTTGAATAGGATCACCTTTTTGAACATAATAGTAATCCAATAACTTCGCAACAGCTTCAGTGTCTGTTTCTGATTCAAAGGTATAACCTTTGCGAATCATGCGCTCTTTAATCGCAGCGTAGTTTTCAATAATGCCATTATGAACCAATGAAATACGAGCACTACCATGTGGATGGGAGTTAATATCACTTGGTTCACCATGAGTGGCCCAACGTGTATGCCCAATTCCAACATGAGATGTCTTGTAGTTGGTAAAGTCGACTTTTTTAACCATGTCCGCAATGCGTCCTTTGGTTTTTTCAGTTAAAATCGTGTTTTCTCTAAATAAGGAAAGACCAACGGAGTCATAACCTCTGTATTCTAATTTTGATAATCCATTAATGAGTACATCACTGGCCTGTCTATGACCGATGTAACCTACAATTCCGCACATGAAAAAATGTCCTTTCTTTGCATTGCCCTATGATGTTGTGGATTTGACCACGGGCTATCGAGCATGCTACCCGAAGAGGCATCCGCCGAATTTTCGATACTCCTCTTACCTCGTCACTATACTAGTCTGGCGCTTGATTCGATTGTATATGTTAGGTTCTCCTTTCGTATGTTAAGAATATCACAATATCTTACTTCTAGCAATGATGCTTAAACGTGTAACCGAACATAAAAAGTAAGACTTTAAAGGTTTCAAAGTATAAAAATGTTTTACATCCTTCAAAAATTGTGTATAATTTATAAGCACTGCACCAGTGGCGGAATTGGCAGACGCGCACGCTTGAGGGGCGTGTGGGAGACCGTATGGGTTCGAGTCCCATCTGGTGCACCATAGGATTCAACAAAGCTCACTTTAATAGAAGTGAGTTTTTTTATTCTATTCAACACTTGTAATGAAATTGAATGTCTTTATGCTAAGATTAGTTTATGAAGACAACACCTCAAGTAAAAAATATCATAAGACAAAGTCTTAAACTCACGAGAATGAAACAACGCTTTTTAACTAGAAAAAACGCTCATCGCTTTATGCTTCGACATGGCCAACAAACCAATCAAAGCACGATGATTAAGACTAAGAATCTTAAGTCAGTAGTTAAACTGGAAACGATTGAGGCACTTTCTGTTATTCAACTCACATCAAACATTCAAAACAACCACATCATTATCTATCTTCATGGTGGAGCTTTTGTTCAAGGATGCACATCGTATCACTTAAGGTTTATGGATTACCTTGTTCAATCCACAAACGTGACACTGCTTTGTCCATTGTATTCAAGACTACCTTTTTCAAATGCAACTCAAACCCTTCATGAACTCACTATTATGGTGAAACAAGTGATTGATTTGAATCCATTTTCCATCTCACTGATAGGTGATTCAGCAGGAGGATGGCTTTCGTTAACTCTAGCTCAAATCATGAGAGATCAGTATCAGACATCTCCTAATCATTTATTCCTGCTTTCACCTTGGATTGATCTCACAATGAGTAAAGTTGATCCAGATTTAGAAAACAAGGATGTGATATTAAGTAATGAGGGGCTTCGATACTTAGGTCATCAATTCAATCCTGAAAACAATGTTGGATATCAAATCAATGATTCCCTTGATCAATTAGGAGAAATCCATTTCTTCGTAACTGATCATGAACTGTTTTATAATCAAATCATTGATTTTCAAACACAAGCCTCCATGCAAAACATCACTGTTAATGTCCACATTGAGGAAGGACTCTTTCATGACTACATGTTGTTTCCATTACCAGAATCAAAAGAAGGGTTAAAAAAGATAATCCAAGAATTAAAAACACTCACTGAACAGTGAGTGTTGTTGTTTTAGCGTTTCTTGCGAAGTGCAGTAAAAATCCATAAACCAATGAGATAGAGCACACCAGCGGCAGCTAAGATCATGGCGTTAACCATAAAGATAAGATCATCCCAACCGTTTGTGTTTGGTCCTACAAAGGACCAGAAGGCAGCAAGTGCAGCTAAGGCAAACAAGATGTAGGCTCCATAAATAAGTTTAGTCACTTTAAACTTGGAAACGACGAAGACGATCAGTGCAGTAATGAAGCCAAAGGCTAATGCTAATCCTAAAATTCGAAGTGTTGTATCCATGTGTGATTTCCTTTCTTAGCCTTTGATAAGGCGTTTAACCACAAACCAAGTGAATCCATATCCAAAGAGGGCTGCTGTCGAGAGGACAACCATGATGGTATATCCAATCCCAGCATAAACGTTATCAGGATCAAAGGTAAATAACATAATGAAGAAGAACAATATGACACTAGCAATAATAAACACGCCACTCATTAAACTGAGTTTGAATCGTTTATTTAAAGCATAGTTTAGTCCAAAGAGAATTGCACCAACCACGCCGCTAATCGATAAAGGCAGTAATAGTTCCATAAGGACCTCCATGTAAGGGATTGATTCCCTTTACAATTTGAATTGTACCATATTATATAATACAGTCAAGACATTTAATACAAAACATTAATTTTTTTGTGATTTCTGCGTTTTTTTTATTAAAACATGAGATTTAATGAGATTTTTTCACAACATAAGGCGTAATTATGATGAATCAAAAAAAAATTAAGAGCAAGCTCTTAATTATTTCTTTAAAACTCCTTTAACTAACACCCAAGTAAGCACGTATCCAAGTAAAACGAAGACGGATAGAATAAGCATAACGAGGAAGCCTAAAGAGGCGAATGAGTTAGTCTCATTAGGATAATAGATCATAATGAAGAATCCCATGATAAACACCGAGATGATGTACACACCAATAACATAATCTAGTTTAAACTTTCGATTCAAAAGATAAAAACCCCCAAAAAGCAATGATCCAATAAGAAAACTAATCAAACTAGGTAGTGGCATACAACCTCCTTAATGAACATGATTATTTTTATTGTATCGGAAATGAAGGGGTGTAAATAGGGTTAAAGCACAAAAGCACTTAAGAGTTGTGAGAAGAAGTCAATTCCTTTCTCAAATGAGGTTAACGATAAGCGTTCATCATCCGCATGAACAGTGTGTTTATCTTCTTTCATACTATCAAATGGACAAACGCGAAAAACATGATCACTGATATCATGCATGTAGCGAGCATCCGTGGCTGCAATCATGAGTGCAGGAACCACCAATTTCATGTGTGGATATACATTCTTAAGTGTAGACGCTACTACATCAAACACACCATCATTAAGAACTGAGAGTTTAGTTGGCTCATTCGCAAAATCTGTTTTGAGGATTACCTGTGATCCTTTGTGTTGATTCAAGAAGTGAAGGATATCTTGGCTGGTTTGATGAGGAGATATTCTTACATTAAGATTAATCCAACCTTGTTGAGGTAAAACATTCATGGAGGATGACCCTCCACTCATTGTGGTTACCGCGGTTGTTCGAATATGAGCTGCTAATTTACGATCTTTTAAGAAGGACTGAAAAATAAAAGGTTGAAATAAGGTTGGGAAAGTATAATACAAAGAATAAGGAAAGGATGCGAAAGGAGCACATCGCTTCAACATCTCTTTCACAGCAGGATTAAGATAAGGCTTAAATTTATGTGTTTCTACATATACCCCTAACTGCATGGGTTCCACTAACGCACTTTGATTTGGAGGAGTGGAAGAATGACCACCTGCATCATTCACCATGGCTATAATATCCATGTAACCTTTTTCACCTATCCCAATCACATGGATATCTTCACTCACATGCAGGTGTTTTTGATCAAGAAAATCTCCACCTTCATCAATGACACAATGCAAATGAACTCCTTGATTCTTTAAGTGCATCATCATGGCTTCTGCTCCAGAATCATTCTCATCACTTCCTGTTTCTTCATTGTGACCCATCATAATATATAGGTCTTGAAGAAGTGGCGTATTAGATTCAAGCAGTTGTTCAACGGATTCAAACACCGCGACAAGATGACCCTTCATATCAAGAGCACCACGTCCATAAATGTAGTTATCTTGAATGTGTCCTTCAAATGGTGGAACACTCCATGTCTTAGATACAGGAACCACATCATAATGACCCATTAAAGCTAAAGGCTTATCAGAATATTTACCTTTAAGATGAAACAGATAAGTGTGCTTATGAAAGGTGGATATCTGAGCATGAGAGAAAATTAGTGGATAATGAGAAGAAAGTGCATTTACACATCCTTCAAAGATCGCATCATCCATTAAAGAGCGATTAGAATATGAGATAGTAGGATAAGAGAGGATAGCCTTTAAAGCAGAGACTGAACGTTTCATAGTGTCATTTCCATTCATAATAATGAGATAAGTTTATAGAATTCATTCATAAGATACAAGATAAAAAAAATGAACTTTTGGCCAAACTTGTGTTATTAAGACAGTTCTTATATAATACAACCTGAAATAATGAGGTAAGTTATGTTTAATGAATTATTTGGACTAGGATTTTTACTCATTCACTTTAGTTTAGTGATGATTTCGTATAAGCTTTTTGGAAAACTGGGTCTTTTTGTATGGATTGGGGTGGCTTCTGTCTTAGCAAACATCCAAGTGCTTCAAGGGGTACAATTATTATCCTTACAAGCCACATTAGGAAACACCTTGTATGGCTCGATCTTTCTTGCGACAGATATTCTTGTGGAAAAGTATGGAAAGAAAAGTGCTCAAACTTCCGTCTACATTGGTTTCTTCTCCATTATTGTCTTCATGATTACGATGAACTTAGCATTATTCTTTATCCCACTCAATGATGAGTTTGCGCTCATGGTTCATGATGCATTCAAACTTATCTTTGGATTTTCGTTTCGCATTGTTTTAGGAAGTCTAGTTGCTTACTTTGTCTCACAATCCATAGACATCAAACTCTATTCCTGGATTCGTTCTAAATTTCCATCAGATCACATGCTTTGGTTAAGAAACAATGGTTCGACTCTCATTTCACAATGGGTTGATACCGCCATATTCGTAATCATTGCTTTCTATGGTACTTCCTATTCCTTGATTCAAATCATGATCACCACGTATGTGCTTAAAGCCATCATCGCCTTGTTGGATACTCCCTTTGTGTATCTTGCGAAGCGAATCACTCCTGGTGTTTTAACTGAATAAGACGAAAGTCTTATTTTCTTTTCTTTGAAAAAGCGTATAATCGTACTCAAGGAGATGTTTATGAACTCACTCATCACTCAAGCACAAAAGTATTACTCAACCATCAAAGCATTAAGACATGCTATTCACGAAGAACCTGAATTAGGATTTGAAGAATTTAAAACAGCCGAAAAGGTGAAGACCTTTTTGGATTCTATAGGAGTTGATTATGTGGATGGGGTTGCGAAAACCGGTATTGTCGCAACGATTAAAGGAAAATTTCCAGGAAAGACCATTCTATTAAGAGCAGACATGGATGCTTTAGCCATGGATGAAGATCCTCATCACGTCTTAAAATCCAAAGTCAAAGGAAAGATGCATGCATGTGGCCATGATGGACACACTGCAGGATTATGCTTAGCAGCCGCCTTACTTCATGAGAATAAAGCGTTACTTCATGGGGAAGTCAGACTCATGTTTCAACCTGCAGAAGAAACCTTAGGTGGAGCACAACCCATGATTGAAGCTGGTGTGACTCAAGGTGTAGATATGGCCTTTGGAGCTCATTTATGGGGTTCTCTTGAAGAGAATCATGTTCAAGTGAAAGTTGGAGCCATGATGGCTGCACCTGATGCATTCAAACTCGTCGTTAAAGGAAAAGGAGGTCATGGAGCAATGCCTCACATGTGCATTGATCCGATTGTGATCGCATCCTCCATTGTGGTGAATGCACAATCCATCGTATCACGCAGTGTGAATCCACTTGATCAAGCCGTCCTTACATTTGGACAAATTAATGGAGGAAGTGCTTTCAATGTGATTCCTAACGAAGTGACCTTGATTGGAACGATTCGTACCTTTTCTCAAGCTGTTAGAGATCTAATCCCAACAAAGTTAGAAGCATTGGCCAAAGGCATTGCTCATGCGCATGGTGGGGATGTTGAATTCACGTATGAACCAAAATATCCTGTACTCATCAATGATGAAGAAGCAGTTCACCATAGTGCACAATCATTTAAGAAAATTGTGGGAGAATCTAATGTGCATTATTTAGAGGAACCTAACATGGGAGGAGAAGATTTTGCCTATATCTCTCAAGTGGTTCCATCATCATTCATCTATGTTGGTATAAAGAAAGATCAAGACATCATTCACCATCATCCATCCTTTGAGTGGGATGATCACAACCTGATTCCATTAGGATGTGGATTAGCTCAATGTGCATTGGATGCATTAACAGAGTAAAGGAAGGCAAACACCTTCCTCTTTTTTATAAGTGTGATGCTGCTTCAGTATCCAGAATCAACGTCACATCAGGATGCGTTTGTAAGATTGATCCAGGACAAACTTCATCAATGGGGCCATGAACCATGGCTTTGATGGCGGCTGCTTTCTTCTTCCCTATCGCCAATAACACAATCTTCTTCGCTTGAAGAATGTTGTGTATTCCCATACTAATCGCATGGGTTGGTACTTCATCCAAGGATGAGAAGA
>Ga0208242_100827_pt1 | contig 11565 bp, 10 predicted proteins | sample SubbioAug_CSW13A_FD_184825 | JGI IMG/M metagenome (GOLD analysis project Ga0208242, IMG submission 184825) | Serpentinite rock and fluid subsurface biosphere microbial communities from McLaughlin Reserve, California, USA - CR12Aug_CSW13A (SPAdes) | ecosystem: Environmental > Terrestrial > Deep... | reverse complement strand
GTGGAGACAGTACAGTTCCTGAAGATGTAGAGAAACTCATGAATGGAAGGATTGCGGATCTTATTGTGACTGATCCTCCCTACAATGTGAATTATGAAAACAAGATTGATTACCATAAGATGTTTAAAAATGATGTTCGTAAGAATAACTCCATCATGAATGATTATATGGACAGTGATAAGTTCTTTGATTTCTTGTTGGCGATGTACATGATTGCGAATCAACACATTAAAGCAGGTGGACCGATTTATGTCTTCCATAGTGATGTGGAGCGAGTCGCATTTCAATTAGCAATGAATGCAGCTGGATTCAAATTCTCTGAGACACTCATCTGGGTGAAGAATTCATTTAACCTTAGCCGCAACGATTATCACTGGAAACATGAACCGATCCTCTATGGATGGAAAGAAGGAGCAGGACATTACTTTGTGGATGATCGCACTAAATCTACCGTGTTTGATGAATCAGTCAATATTGAAAAGTTGAAGAAAGAAGAGCTCATAGAGTTACTCACCAATATTCTTTCTCAGATTCATACCACAATCATCTATGACAACAAGCCACTGCGAAGTGATATCCATCCAACGATGAAACCAGTGTCACTTGTAGGTAAGCTCATTAAAAACTCTAGCAAAGCTCGAGATTTGCTGTATGAACCCTTTGGTGGGAGTGGATCAACTCTTATTGCAGCTGATCAATTGGATCGAGTATGTTACTGCATGGAGCTCGATCCAAAGTATGTGGATGTGATTGTAAAGAGATGGAATGATAGTAAAAACATTAAATAGAGAAATGTTGGGAGACCAACATTTTTCAATTAATTGGACATAAAGTGAAGATTATTTAGAAAAAGTTGGATTTTTTCAACATTATTGGAAGTATTTTTCAAATTTATCCACAATTCTTATTGTAATGAAGTAAAATTTAATTAACTAATCATGGGGGGATTATATGTTTTGTACCAAATGTGGAACATCATTAGAAAATGATGACTTATTCTGTCATGAGTGTGGGCAGAAGGTTAACGATAGTCAATTTGTTAATAATTCAATTTATCATAGTAGTAATAATGAATTAAGTGTTCAAAGATCATATGCACCTAGTGTGTGGAATAGACCAGAAATTACAAAAGTTCTTATTGTAGGTAATGACTCAAGAAAATCAGCTTCAAGTTCAATAATTAGAGGTGCTATTGGAGGAACGATGCTAGGACCAATAGGTCTTTTTGGTGGTTTAATTAGTGGCAAGAATCGTAATAAAACAACTTTTCTTATTTTCTTTAGTAACGGAGCAAAAAAGACTGTTACATGCAAAACTAATGGATTAGAGTTTAATTTTTACATTAAATATGTTCAATAAGGGGGAGCAAATTATGAACTATTGTAGTAAATGTGGGAGCAAGTTAGTAGATGGTGCAAAGTATTGTTCAAAATGTGGCAGTAAAACTGATTCAATAAATGAAAGTTTGAATAACTCTGAATCTATAGAAAGCATTGAATCTAAGAACGAGGATAATACTACGTATGAAATTAATAATTCTTCAAATAGTGAATTTAAGTCTTTAACGAATTTGTCAACGGCAGAAGTTAAGCAGAGATCAAAAAGAAATTCACTCGTTGTAAAGTCATTAATTGGATTTTTCATATTTGCCATTTTGATACAGTTTCCAACACTATTTAAAAATCCAAAAGAAATCATTTTTATCAATAGAATTAGTTCGTTATATGTTAATGAAGAATACCGACTGAATATTAGAACTGACATTGAAGATTTTGATACGACAGGCTTTAGTTGGGATTCATCCAATCGAAATGTTGCAACTGTTTCAAAAGGTGTTATAAAAGGCATCTCTGAAGGCACTGCAATAATATCTGTTTCTAATGGGAAAAAATTAGTAAATCAATTCGAACTGAGTGTTAGTTATAACCCTGTGGTTGAGTTAAATACTGCTGTATCAAGTGTTTTTATTGTAGGAGATATCAAGCCTTTCAATATTGTCATCTCACCTCAAAATGCATCAAACAAAACACTCACGTTTAGCTCATCTGATGAATCAATTGCAACAATTGATAGCATTGGTAATATATTGGCCAAATCTAAAGGAACTGTAGTTCTTAAAGCAACTAGCATTGATGGAATTGAAATAAGTCATCAAATCAAAGTTTATAACAAAGTTGAGAGTATCGAATTGAACAAGGAGTCAATTGAGCTAAGAGAAGGATCATCAACTACTATTACAGCTGTTATTTCACCTAAGAATGCAAATGACGTACCACTTGTTTGGAGCTCTTCAGACGAAAACATCGCAACAGTAGAGAACGGGAAAATTCTCGGAAAATCACTTGGAAAAGCTGAAATTACAGTAAGTGCGGGAAGTGTTTCTAAGACCATAATAGTTTATGTCCAAAGAAAATCACCGATCTCAATTGTAAATTTCAGATATACAAAAGATTCTGTGGGAGGTATTGAATGGAATTTTAGAATACGAAATAACTCATCTAAAGATATTAACTATGTAACAATGGCTTGGTATAACTTTAATGCAGTAGGAGATTTTGTGTATGATGAAATATCTGGTAGGAATTACACGAGAATTCGATTTACTGGTCCTTTAAAAGCTGGCTCTACTACAACAACACGCAGAAACACCACACTATTCTATAATCATTCTTATAGATCATCAGTATTTTATGAGTTTATTATTGAATATAGCGATGGATCAACAGAAACAATCAAATTTGAAGATATGATATATTGGTTTGATATTACAACTTCAAAATAATCTGAAGTATCTCTCAATTTTTACAAAAACTATTTTCAAAGGAAAATCTTAAGAAACATGCGTAAATAGAAGTTCAAAGTTGAATTGCTTATTGAATTATAATATTAAGGTTATCTTTCAATGTTTTTGAGCAATTAGTACTTGTTTTTGATTGCAGAAACCATCTATGAACATTGTAGTGCATGTAATAAATGATATAATTTTTCAATGGAGGGGAATCATGCAACCATTTAAGAAATTTGTGATAAGAGAAATGTATGAAGTTTTCAAAAATGAAATTGAGAATGAACTTGATGGTTACTCAAATAATCTCATAGCATCAAATAGTTTCGAAGAAATTTGTAAAAAACTCTATGGTAAACACTTATTACAAGCTGTAGTAATTGATAGTAAACCAAATATAGAGGATCTGATCAATGTTAAAATTCAGCTTTCTGATCGACGTAACCGAAATGATTTATTTGATAATAAACCTGTAGAAGGTGTAAGACTTGTTCACACGTATGGTTTTAAAGGTAGTCATATTCTATTTTCTTGCAATGCAGACATTATCTCATTGGGTGGATATCCAGAAATAGAGTTGTATCCAAACAACCAATTTAGAATTTCGGTTGAAGAAACACTTGCAAGATTGAAAGATGATAAAAACCAATTGTTGAAGTTGAGAATTGATAAAGATATAGCAGAAATAAGAAAGTTTATAGGTTACTGTAATAATGCTGTGGAAAAGTTTAACAAAGAGTTAATATCGTTTACTCAAAAAAAAGTAAGTGATAGAACAGAAAGAAATAATCTAATAGACCAGTTAAAGAAAGAGTATGAAATACCATTGATTCCCAGAGAACCAAAACAATTAGAAGTTATTTCACTTGAAAAAATTCAAATTTCACTAAAAGAAGAAAAGGGTAATGAAACCGAATATTCAATATCAGATAAATCATACGACTCAATTTTGGGAGTCATTAAACATCATTGCTCAACATTTGAAAGACTCCCAAGAGTATTTTTAAAATTTAAGGAAGAGGAACTAAGGGACATTATACTTGCTGCACTCAATTGCATATTTTTAGGGGGAGCAACTGGAGAAACTTTTAGAGTTAATGGCCACAGTGATATATGTATTGAGTTTGAAAATAGAGCTGCTTTTATTGCGGAATGTAAATTTTGGAAAGGGGAAAAAAGTGTGGCAGAAGCAATTGATCAACTATTGAGTTATACAACATGGCGTGATATTAAATTGTGTTTGATTTTTTTCTCAAAAAGAAAAGATTTTTTTGAAGTAACAGAAAAAATGCATCAAGTCTTGAATGGTTATTCGGCTAATGTTAGTTACACAAGAATCGATAAGAATCTGTATTCAAATATCATTAAATCTAAAGTAAATAAAAATCAGAATATCATTCTAAATACAATTCTTGTAAATTTGCAAGATTATGGTGAGGACAATAAATGATTTATTCATGCTAGATCAAATAAAAGTTCAAAATGTCGTAAACTAATAGTCTTAATGTGTTAAAGTTAGATAAAGAACCGCCTTTTATGAGAAAAATAATGAAACTGTGTGAAGGGGATATATGGCTGCAAAATACAAAATTAAAACATGGAAACTCTACCAAATCAAGCAATTCTATGATGAAGGAAAATTGGTTTTGCCTTCCTACCAGAGAAGTTTAAAGTGGGATGAGAACAGGAAAAAGAATTTGATTGAAACCATGCGTGAAGGAAATCCTATTGGAACTTTTTTGCTTTATCAAGATGATGCTAAGAGATTTCAAATTGTAGATGGACTGCAAAGAATAAGTACAATTATTGGATACATGAATAATACAGAAAAATACATTGATAAAGAGATTCTAGATTTTGAAGTAGTTGAAAAACTCATTAGAATTAGTTGTACTATTGATTCAATTGTATACATTCCCGAGCAACTCGAAAGCCAGATACTATTTCTAAAAGAGCAAATTGTTGCAAAATATAAAGAGTTAGGGAATAACAAAGCAAATTTTAACATTGAGATTCTAAAGCTAATTGGTGCAGAACTAGAGAACTCTCATTATTATACTGAAGGTATTGCTGAAGTAATAAATCAAATTGAAGACAGAGTAAACTTGACTGATATAGAAATCCCACTAATCATATATTTAGCAGATAGACGAGACTTACCAAGAATATTTACTGACATAAATCAAAATTCGTTAATCTTAACTGAATATGAAATTTATGCAGCACAGTGGTCAAATATTAATGTTGGAGAGGTAGATCCTATACTGCTGGAAAAACTAAAAAACAAATACGATAAGATAAATAACGATCCGGATAGTGGTTTTGATATTGATTATGATAGAGATTTAAATAGTGATAAAACACTGAGTTTGTATGAATTTTGTTTTGCATTGGGAGAAATGATTTCTGATTCTTCCAAAGGGCATACAAATCTTTTTATAGCACGCAAAAACTCGGGATTCGAATTACTCAGTTTGATTTTAACAGACGAGTATAACTACTCAGAAATACTTGAATTCCTTTTGGGATCAGAATCATTGGGATACTCAAATGGTAATAAAAATTTAGCTAAAGAGTTATACAAATCGGTTTTAGATATTCTTAGACACATGATGTTTATAGATGAATATGTAATGATTAATGGTAAAAGCTACATATACTCATATTTTCAGATTTTTCACATTTTTATGTCATTGTTTAAGAAAAAATATATTATTACTCACAAAGCAACATTAAGTAATGGAGATAAAATAGAATCTAATGATTTTAATGAAATTTATAGTAAAACAAGATACTATTCAACGAAATCACAATTGTCAATTATTGAAATCAACACTTCGATTGGGCTGAAAACAGGGTTTGGACCAGAGTTGAAGAAATTTAAACAGTATGTAATTCCGGTAATGTTAAAGCAAACTTTTGACAATTTTTGGGTAACAAATAGACAAGTTACTCACTTAACGAAGCAGATAAAGAATAATTCGAATATTTATTTTGAGGATATCTCAGAGAACGACTTTGTTTCTTCTGCTGTAGGCTCATTACGAACTCAAGTGACTGATTCACAGTTTAGTGTCATTAAATTTCCTAGTAATGTTAAGCTAAGTGCAGTAATCATTCATAACATATTATTAAAAATTTCAGACAAATATAAAGTAAACTGTGGTGATTATAAAAATTATGAGTTTGATCATATTATTCCAAAATCAATATTGAAAGAGTTAAGACTAAAGGTACCAATCGCCTCATTAATGAACTGCTGGGTGCTAGATAAAAAATCAAACATTAGAAAAAATGGTTTTTCAATTTCAGAGTTAGCTAATACACCTTTTACTATGCTTGATCATGACTTTATGGCAATTCTGGGAATTACCGAATATCAATTTAAGGTTTTTGCACATATTAAAGACTTATCAACAGATGCTAAGAAGGTGGAGTTTCAAAAATATATTGAAGATAGAATAAAAGTGCTACCGAATCATTATTACAGTTTAAAGCAGAAATTCATTACATACATGAGTAGATCAAATTAACTTCGGTACTTACCGAAGTTTTTTAATGTGCTAATTTATAGTTATAGAGGTGAGTCATGGCTAAAAGTAAATGGGATCAAGTCAAATCAAAACTTCATCTTGTTGAAAAATGGGCAAGGGATGGTTTAAGAGAAGATCAAATCGCAAAAAACTTAGGCATTTCAGTCACTACTTTAGAAGTCTATAAGAAGCAATACCCTGAAGTTTCTAAAGCCTTAAAAAAGGGGAAAGAAACATTAATCACTGAACTTGAGAATGCTCTTATCAAAAAAGCGCTTGGGTATGAGTATGAAGAGAAGAAAGTCTACACCAAAAATGAGAATGGTAATTCAGTGACCTATACAGAGATCACTAAGAAACATCAACCTCCAGACACAGGTGCACTCTTTGGATTACTCAAGAATAAAGATCCCCAGAATTATTCTGATAATCCACAAATGCTTCAACTCAAGAAACAAGAACTTGAACTAAGGGAAAGACTTGCCAAAGCGGAGGAGTGGTAGTGGCAAAGTATACAACCCTTGCTGATTTCTACAAAAGTCAGAAATGGAGATCATTACGACTCAAACTCATGAATGAGCGAAGTCATCCAAGTAAAGGATTATGTTGTCAGCACTGTAGTGAAATCATTCATAAAGAGATTGATTGCATAGCTCATCACATTACCGAGCTTACACCAGCTAATGTCCATGATGCTAACATATCACTCAATCCAAAGAACATTCTACTAGTTCATCATCGATGTCATAACCAAATCCATGAACGATTTGGATATCAATCAAATCAGAAAGTATATATTGTCTATGGTCCACCACTCTCAGGAAAGACCACCTTTGTTAAGCAAAGTAAAGGACGAAGAGATGTAGTCTTGGATCTAGACGAGTTATACAAAGCTATCACACTATTACCTGCCTATGATAAGCCAACCGAACTATCTCAGAATATTTTCCAACTAAGAGATGTCTTGCTTGATCAAATCAAAACCCGAACAGGCAAATGGTCTCAAGCGTGGATCATCGGTGGCTATCCAAACTTTGTAGAGCGTGAGCGACTAGCTCATCAACTTGGAGCAGAGCTCATTCATATTGAAGCAACCCAAGATGAGTGCCTACAAAGACTATACCAAGATAAGGATAAACTGCACGTTCAGCGGGAATGGCAGAATTATATCCATCAGTGGTTCCTAAGATTCATTCCTGATCCCCCCGGGTCTGAGTCTTAGGCAATCAGCTGGGAACTGGACTAGGGACAACAGATGCACGCAAACCGAAATTTCGAGAAATCGTGCCAAGTTTTGGAAAAACTGGTGAAAGAAATTCAAACTACGAAAACTTCAGAAAGGAACCGCATGACTGAACTTGAGAAACTCCAAGAGATCTTCCAAAAGGTGGATCCTGATAAGCAAAGACTCGTGGAGAAACTACTTCATGACGCAGCCTTCTTATCCGAACAAAATGAAGATCTGCGAAAGATGATTGAAGTGACAGGAATGGTGAAGTTTCATCCTACAAATCCCAATCTTCAAAAACCTACTGAAGCGGCAAAGCAATATTTAAGAAATCTACAAACGTATTCAGTCGTTATTAAAACACTCAATCAAGTCTTCTCAAAAAACTCAATTGAGGAACAAGATGACTTTGAACAATTCATGAATCAATCCGTTGATGAGGCATTGTGACCTATCTTGAGCAGTATGTCGAAGCGATTGAATCACGACAAATCATAGTAGGCCAAGAACTATATACCGTCCTTAAGCAACTTGTTGAGGACTTGAGCGATGATCGTTATATCTATGATACAAAACGAGCTCATCGTCGCATTGCCTTTATTGAGCGATTTTGTAAACATACTAAATCCCCATTTCATGGGAAACCCTTCATTCTTGAGTTATGGGAGAAAGCATTTATTGAAGTGGTCTATGGATTCCTAAGATCACCGACGAAACGACGACGATTCAAGCGAGTCATTCTGCTAATTAGTCGAAAGAATGGGAAATCAACCCTTACTGCAGCATTGGCTTTCACTGAACTCATGATGGGAAGTGGTGGCTCTGACATTGTATGCTCATCCAATGATGATGCACAAGCTTCGATCATCTTCTTAGAGATTGGAGCAATGCGAGAGATGTTTGATCCCACCAGTAAACGAACTCACAAGAACCTGCGTTGGATCATCAATAAGAAAAACAAGAGCAAAGTGTTCAAACTCTCTGAAAAGACCCAAAACAAAGAAGGGTACAACATTGAGTTTGGTATCTTGGATGAATCCCATGAGATGAAGGATAATTCCATTGCTAAACCGATTGAGCAATCCCAATCCACTAAAGATGAACCGCTTTTTGTCAACATCACCACAGAAGGATTTGTGAATGATGGGTATCTAGATAAAGAACTTCAATATGCTCGACGAGTGATTGCGGGTGAATATGAAGACGACACACTGCTTGCATGGTTGTATACCCAAGATAGTGAAGCAGAAGTTTGGCAGGATGAATCCAGCTGGATGAAATCCAATCCATCACTTGGTTTGATTAAGAAAAGGGAATACCTAAGAGATCAAATCAACAAAGCTAAACTAGATAAGGGAGATCGAATGTATGTCCTGGCCAAGGACTTCAACATTAAGCAAAATAATGCTGAAGCATGGCTTATGGAACAAGACTACAACATCTCCACCACCTTCCACATGGAAGATTTCATAGGAAGTATAGCTTTAGGTGCAGTGGACTTGTCGGAAACTACCGACCTCACTTGTGCTAAAGTGCTTCTAATGAAAAAGGGAGATCCAACCAAATATATTGCCACACGATACTTCATTCCTGAAAGCAAAGTCATTCAAGGATCCATTGATGATAAGAAAGATTATCTGACCTGGGCACGAGAAGGACTCATTGAAATTACAGAAGGCAATGAAGTCGATTTATCCAAAGTGGCCAAGTGGTTTCTGGATTTATACAAGCATTACAAAATCAGAACTTATAAAACAGGGTATGATAACCGCTTTGCTAAAACATGGTTAAGCGCAATGGATGGGTATGGACTTGAAACAGAGCGAGTGGATCAAAACCGATTTACACTCTCTAATCCAATGAAACTTCTTGAAGCAGATCTTAAATCACGATTGGTCAATTACAACAATCACCCAATCGATAAATGGTGCTTATCCAACACAGCCATCAAAGTGGATAATCTAGGATTGGTGATGCCAGTGAAGGTGAATGATATGCGCAATCGTCGTATTGATGGAGCCGTGACCATGATTATTCTATATGCCATGTGGCAGCGTTATCGCACTGAGTTTCTTGAAATGTTGAGGTGATCACATGGGCTGGATGGATTCCATAAAAAACTTGCTTAATAAACCAACGGATGGATTAGCTTCAGCACAACTTGCCATGATCAGTGGGAATCCACCCATCTATACCCAATTTGGGCAAAGTGTTTATGCAAGTGATGTGGTTCAACAAGCCATAGCTTGCATTGCCCAGGAAATCAGTAAACTCACACCCAAACATGTTCGCTTTGATCGACAAGGATTACAGACGACCGTCATTGGACCTCTCAATGAACTCCTTGAATATGGACCCAATGAGTGGATGACCACCAAAGACTTTCTAGAGAAGATCACCTGGCAGCTCTTTCTTAACTACAATGTGTTTCTATATCCTGTCAAAGAAGTCAAAAACAAAGATGAGCCAGGAGTCAAACAGATTAAGGCTATCTACATTCTAGAACCACAACAAGTGTCGTTTCTGGTTGATGGTAGTAATGAGCTCTATGTTGAGATGATCTTCGATAACGCGCAAAAGCTAACATTGAAGTACATCGATTTAATCCATTGGCGGTATCGCTACTCCGTGAATCCATTCATGGGTGGGAACACCAATGGGCAGCCCGATCATCATGCTTTGCTTCAGACAGTAGAGATTAACCATAAGCTACTTCAATCCATTGAGAAATCGGTGAACTCCTCGATGCAAATCTATGGGGTGATGAAGTACAACACCATCTTGGATGAAGATCATATGAAAGCCGAAATACTTCGCTTTGAAAAAATGTTGTCGGAGAATAAGAATGGGATCATTGGAGCTGATTTAAAGTCAGAGTACATACAAATCAAACCTGATCCTAAAATGGTGGATGCAGAAACATTAGCCTTTATTGATTCCAAGATCTTACGACATTATGGTGTACCACTGCCTATCTTGACGGGGGACTTCACTCCAGAACAATATCAAGCCTTTTATGAAAAAACGCTTGAACCCTTGATTCTCTCGTTAACCCAGGTGTTTACCAAAACATTATTTACTTCAAGAGAGTTGCAGTTTGGCAATAAGATTATCTTCTATGCAAACAATTTATTGTACATGGCCTTGGATAAACGCGTAGCTTTAGGAGAACTGTTAGGAAATCGAGGAGCACTCACCAACAATGAACTCTTAGCCCTCTTTGGCTATCCTCCATATGAAGGTGGAAACATTCGCTTGATGTCACTCAACTATGTGGACGTGTCCATTGCGAATCAATATCAAATGAGCTTATCGTCATCACCTAAGGAGGACAAAGATGCACCAACCTCGTAATGTACAACCCATCTGTCGTTCGTTTATCTCTGACTTTAAAGTCGATGGGAATAAAGTCGTTGGATTAGCAGCTGTCTATGAGAGTCGAACTAACATTGGCAACATGTTTGAAGAAGTTATTGAGCGTGGTGCTTTTGATTCGAGTGATCTTACGGATGTCTTGTTCTTTGTGAATCATGACATGAGCAAGATACCACTTGCACGAAGTCGACGAAACAACGGGAGTAGTACCATGAGACTCTCGCTGGATGAGCGAGGACTCAACATGGAAGCCAGCTTAGATGTGGATAACAATAACGAGGCTAAAGCCCTCTATTCGGCCATTCAACGTGGAGATATGAGTGGGATGTCGTTTCTGTTCACCATCAAAGAAGACACGTGGGAAAACTTAAACTCTGAGATGCCGACTCGTCGCATCAAAAAGATTGCACGAGTTCGAGAAGTCTCAGCAGTAAACTTTCCCGCATATCAAGACACTGTATTATTAGCTCGAGATGTAGCTTCACTGGAGAGTGAGCGCAAAGCACTAGATCATGCCCGAGCTTTAGGAGTGGAGACTCAACAACGCTATGATGTATGGCGTTTAAAGAATGCAAACTTAGCCCAGAAATGAGGACCCATGAACAAAGAAAAACTCAATGAATTGTTGAAAGAAAAACAAGCGA
>Ga0208242_100826_pt1 | contig 11590 bp, 9 predicted proteins | sample SubbioAug_CSW13A_FD_184825 | JGI IMG/M metagenome (GOLD analysis project Ga0208242, IMG submission 184825) | Serpentinite rock and fluid subsurface biosphere microbial communities from McLaughlin Reserve, California, USA - CR12Aug_CSW13A (SPAdes) | ecosystem: Environmental > Terrestrial > Deep... | reverse complement strand
GAATCCCCGAAGCCGACCAGCCAGACCTGGGACTTGTGCGCCTCACTCTCAGGCATGGCGAAGGGCAAGGCCCGGGCGGCCGCCAGAACGGCGTCGCGCACCTTGTCCTTGTCCGCCCCATAGGCCACCGAGAAGGGAATGTGAATCCGACGGGTCTGCCCGTGCAGGGTCCAGTTGACCAGGGTCCCCTCGATCAGGTGCGAATTGGGGACGATAATGTCGATATTGTCGTTGTTGCGGATGCGGGTCGCCCGCGGACCGATCTCCTGCACCTGGCCCCGCTGCCCGCCTTCCAGCTCCACATAGTCGCCGATATTGACCACCCGGTCGAAGATCAGGACCAGGCCGGAGACGAACTCCTTGACCACGCCCTGCAGCCCGAGACCCACGCCGACACCCACCGCCCCGGCGAAGATGGCCAGGGAGGAGAAGTCGAGGCCGACGGTGGAGAGGCCTGCGACCAGGCCGACAATGACAACCCCATAGGTGACCAGCTTCTCGACAATATAGAGGGCCGAGCCGCCATACCGGACGCGGCTGCGCAACCGCCGGAGGGCGAAGGCCACCACTGCAGCGACGACAAAGGCCAACACCACGACGAGGGCGCCGGCGATGATCCCGCCCAGCGTCACAGGCGTTCGGCCAATGGTGAAAAGGACGAACTCCTCCACCCGCTCAAATTCTGTCTGCATTCAGCGCTTACGCCCCAGCGGATGTTTGGTTTCCACCACCTGTCGCAGATGGTCGCCGGCCAGGTGGGTGTAGATCTGCGTCGTGGCGATATCGGCGTGCCCCAGCAGGGTCTGGACGACCCGCAGGTCGGCGCCGCCCTCCAGCAAGTGGGTCGCAAAGGCGTGGCGCAGCACATGGGGGCTGACCCGGGCCGGATCGATCCCGGCGGCGGCCGCGGCCTCGTCCATCAGCTGCGCCAGTCGCCTGGGCGTCAGCCGGCCGCCCTTGCCTCGGGACGGGAACAGCCAGGGATTGGCGGCGTCGCCCTTGGGCAAGAAGGTCTTGCGGACCTCCAGATAGGCCTTCACCGCCGCCCTAGCGGTGGCGTTCAGGGGCGCCAGCCGCTCCTTGCCGCCCTTGCCCTTGACGATCAGATAGGCCGGGTCCCGGGCCAGTATGGCCAGCGGCAGGGCCGTCAGCTCCGAAACCCGCAGGCCAGACGCGTAGAGCAGCTCCACCATGCAGGCCAGACGCAGTCCCTGGGCGCCGTCCCGAGCCCCCGCAGCCGCGATCAGGGCGTCCACCTCGGCCCGCTCCAGGGTGCGCGGCAGGGGTCGGCCCTTGCGGGGCGCGTCCACCCGGCGGGACGGGTCATCGGTCCGCCAGCCCTCTCCGAGCACGAAGCGGTAGAACTGGCGCACGCTGGCGCGCCGCCGGGCCGCCGTGGCCGGGGCGAGCCCCCGCTCGCCGAGGGCGGCGAAATAGGACTCCACCGCCTCGGCGCTGGCCTCGGCGAGGCTCGTCCCCTGTCCGGCCAGGAAGGCCTGGGCGTCGGCCAGGTCCTTGCCATAGGCGGTCAGGGTGTTGCGGGCTGCGGCCCGCTCCACTGACATCATCTCGAGAAAGGCCTCGACCCAGCCTTCGGTGGTCTGGGCGCTCATCTCAGGGCCAGCAGGCCTTCGACCGCATAGGCCCGGGCATGGTCATGGAGGCCGGCGGCGGCCAGGGCGGCGATGATCCGGGCGCGGTCGGCCGCCGCTGGACCGTTCGGTCCGGCCTCGGCGCTGGTCCAAAGGGCCAGCAGCGCGGTCTCGCCGGCGAGCCTAGCGCCAGCCGCCTGATCCATGGCGAAGGCCCGGGCCACCGGAGCCTTGGCCTGCGGCAGGGTGAAGGCGGCGAATTCCCCCCGGGCCTGTGGGCTGAACGGCGTGCCCAGAGCGGCGAGGATCAGGGCGGCCTCCTGGGCGCGCCGGCGGTTGCGCGCCTCGCCCACCCCGCCGCGCTCCACCAACCGGTCGAGGGTGGGGCCGTCCTGTCGGCCGGCGGCGGCGGCGATCAGGGCGTCGAGCAGGGCCAGATCCAGCGCGTCGGGCTGGGGCGCGTCGTCCTGGGCCAGGGCGCTGCGCACCCCCTCGGCCAGGGCCAGGTCGCCCTGGGCCAGTACGGCCATGGCGGCGGACACCGGGCCTTCGCCGGCGATCATCGGCCAGCGCGCCTCCGGCGGCGGCGGGCCGTCCAGGGCGCCGGCCACGCCGGGTCCCGGCTCGGCGGCGGCCAGGTCGAGGCTGAGACTGCGAGACAGGGCGAGGTCCAGGCCGGTCCGAAGCGCGGCGGCGCCGGGGTCGCCGGTCCCGGCGAGCTTCGCCCCCATCAGCCGGGCGAAGATCGCGTCCCGCTCCACCCCTTGAGCCAGATCATAGGTCAGCCGCGCAGCGGGCTCCCCGGCCCGGGCCTGGCAATAGGCGCGCAGGCGAAGCCAGTAAATCTGATCGCGCTCGACGCTGAGGGCCTGGGCGATGTCGCAGGCCTCCTGGTCAGCGCCGGTCAGGAGGGCGGCGTCTGCCGCGACCTCGGACAAGGCGGCGTTGCGATCAAGCCCGCCGGTCCGGCGCAGGACCGCCTGGGCCGAGGCCGCCTCCCCCAGGGCGATTAGAGCCTGAGCCCTCGCCGCAGCCAGGGCGGGATCGTCCCCGCCGCCTTCGGGACCGCGAGCGCCGGTGGCCAGAACCGCACGCGCCAGGGCTGAGGCCGCCGGCGACAGGGGCTTCTGGGCGAGCAGCGGCACGACCGTCCGCGCCGTGGCCGCCGACGCGCCATTCCACAGGTCGGGACCAAGGCCGGTCTCGCGCCCGGCGGCCGAAAACCGGTCGGGGGCCGGCAACATGACGCTCTCGACCGACTGAGCGATCGAGGCGCCAGGCCAGGCGGCGGCGAGGAGCGCGAAGCTGGCGAAGAGGGAGGATCTGAACTTCAGCATGGGCCCACCTTAGACTGGCTTGAGCAGCGGTCATGCCTTCCGTGCGGATTTTGCATGACAGCCCCGAGGTAAACCGAGCTTCACTGGTTTCAAACTCAGATGCGAGGCCCCCATGACCACGTCCGCCGAGCCCACCCGTGACGACATGCAGCGTATCCTTGAGCGCCAGAAGGCCGCTCAACTGGCCGAGGGGCCGCCCTCGGAGCAATTGAGGCTGGCGCGGCTGGACCGCTGTATTGATCTGCTGATCGACCATGCCGAGGAGATCGCCGACGCCATTAATGACGACTTCGGCTCGCGCTCCAAGGCGGTTACAGGCCTGACCGACATCGCCGCCTCCATCGGTCCGCTGAAGCATGCCAAGTCCCACCTGCGGAAGTGGATGGCGCCGGAGAAGCGCAAGACGACGCCCGCCATCCTCGGCATGTTCGGCGCCAAGGCGCAGCTGCAGTTCCAGCCCAAGGGCGTGGTGGGCGTGATCAGCCCCTGGAACTTCCCGGTCAACCTCACCTTCGGCCCGCTCGCCGGCATCCTGGCGGCGGGAAACCGGGCGATGATCAAGCCCTCGGAGTTCACACCCAAGACCTCGGACCTGATGAAGGCCATGTTCGCCAAGGCTTTCAGCGAAGACGAGATCGCCGTCTTCACCGGTGGACCGGACGTCGGCCGCGCCTTCTCGGGGCTGGCCTTCGACCACCTGATCTATACCGGGGGCACGGCGGTGGCCCGCCACGTGATGCGCGCAGCCGCCGACAATCTGGTGCCGCTGACCCTGGAACTGGGCGGCAAGAGCCCGGTCATCCTGTCCGAAGGCGCCGACATGGGCCTGGCCGCGGCCCGCATCATGGCCGGCAAGACCCTGAACGCCGGCCAGATCTGCCTGGCGCCGGACTATGTTCTGGCCCCCGAGGGACAGGTCGGGGCCTTCGTGGAGGAGGCGCGCGGCGCGGTGGCCCGCATGTTCCCGACCCTGAAGGACAATCCCGACTACACCGCCATCATCGCCCAGAACCACTATGAGCGGATCACCGGCTATATCGAGGACGCCCGGGCCAAGGGCGCCCAGGTGGTCGAACTCAACCCCGCCGGCGAGGACTTCAGCCAGCAGCCCTATCGCAAGATCCCACCGACCCTGATCCTCAATCCCACCGACGACATGGCCGTCATGCAGGAGGAGATCTTCGGCCCCGTCCTGCCGGTGAAGACCTATCGCGGAACCCAGGCGGCCATCGACTATGTGAACAGCCGTGAGCGGCCCCTGGCCCTCTACTGGTTCGGGACCGACGAGGCCGAGAAGGAGAAGGTGCTGACCCACACCACCTCCGGCGGGGCCACCGTCAATGACGTCATCTTCCACGTGGCCCAGGAAGAGCTGCCCTTCGGCGGCGTCGGCCCCTCGGGCATGGGCTCCTATCACGGCCACGACGGCTTCAAGGAATTCAGCCACCGCAAGTCGGTCTACAGCCAGCTGAAGAAGGATATCGGTCCCCTCCAGCGGATGCGACCGCCCTATGGTCCGGCCATCGCCGGCTATCTGAAGGGCGCGGTCAAGCGCTGAGCAATCCCTAGATTTCGCCCAGGTTGAGGATGGAAACGCCCTCGGCCTGGGCGAGAGGGACATTGACCGAGCAGACCAGCCCCTCCGGGCGATACTCGATCCGGGTTCGACCATCTCCGTCCTGGCCAAAACTGCGGGCGATCAGGCGCAGACCAAAGCCCTCCCGATCCCCCGGAGGCGCCACGGGCGGGCCGCCGGTCTCTTCCCACAGGAGGTTCATGCTGCGCGCGCCCATCGCGTCATGGGCCAGGTTCCAGGAGATGGCGACCTGTCCGTCCTCGGCCGAGAGGGCTCCATACTTGATGGCGTTGGTGGTCAGCTCGTGCAGCACCAGGGACAGGGAGACCGCCTGCTGCGGGCTGAGGAAGACCCTCGGCCCCTCTATACGGAACCGCCCCCGGCCTGAGCCGTCGTGCGGCGCCAGGGCGCGCTCGACAATGGCGCCGAGATCGGCCCCGGCCCAGCTCTCGGCCACCAGCACATTGTGGGCCTGAGCCAGAGCGATGAGCCGTTCGGTCAGGACATTGCGGGTGCCGGCGCCCACGTCGGCGGCCCGCAGCGTGTGATCGACAATGGACTGGACGGTGGCCAGGGTGTTCTTGATCCGATGGTTCAGTTCGTTGAGCAACAGGATGCGCTGGTCTTCCGCCAGCTTGGCGGCGGTCTCGTCCCGCAAGAACTTGATCAGCTGCGGCCTGTCCCCCAGCGTCATGGTCACGCCATTGGCCCAGAACCGCTCCCCATTCTGGCGAACGTGCCAGCGAGTGTCCTCAGCGCGCCCATCACGATAGGCCTTGGCCATCTCGGCCTCCGGGGTCCTGGCCGCCACGTCCGGCGCCAGGAACAGCTCGGCGAACGGCATGCCGATGGCCTCCTCCGGACGGTAGCCGAAAATGGTCTGCGCACCCGGCGACCAGGCGGCGATACGGCCGTCCGGCTCCAGGGTGAAGACGGCATAGTCTCGGGCGTTTTCCACAATGAGGTAGGCCAGGTCCGGGTCAATCAAGGCGAAAGCGCCCTTAAGTTGGTGTCTGGGGCCTCAACGCGCCGAGAGGGCCAATAGTCTCCGGCCGCGGTTGGTCATTCTCGAATCGGTGCGGAATGGGTGGGCTGGCGCCTCGCCAAGGGCCCGAGGTGGTTGGCGTGGCGCGGCGGCCTCGTGTAAAGCCTTGCGCCTCATGGATCGATATGAACCCCTCCGTCACCGCACCATCGCCCTGGTGGGCCTGATGGGCGTCGGCAAGTCGAGCGTCGGCCGAAGGCTGGCCAATGCGCTTGAGCTCCCCTTCCGCGACGCGGACTCCGAGGTGGAGGCCGCCGCCGGGCGCGCCATCACCGAGATCTTCTCCGAACTGGGCGAGGCCGCCTTCCGGGACGGCGAACGCCGGGTGATCCAGCGCCTGTTGGATGAGCCCCCCCATGTGCTGGCCACGGGCGGCGGGGCCTTTGTGAACGATGAGACCCGGGCGCTGCTCAAGTCGAAGGCCCTGGTGGTCTGGCTTCGCGCCGATCTGGAGCTCCTGGCCAGGCGTGTGGGTCGCAAGGACACCCGCCCCCTGCTCAAGGACTCCGATCCCCTGACCGTCCTGAAGGCCCAGTCCGAGCTTCGTTACCCGCTTTACGCTCAGGCGCATGTGGTCGTGGAGACCGGCGACACCGCCCACCACGTGACCGTCGCCCAGGTGATCGACGCCCTGACTGAATATCTCGCCAAGGAAGGCTCATGAGCCAGACCGTGACCGTGGGCCTGGGCGACCGGGCCTATGAGGTGCGCATCGGGTCAGGCCTGCTGACCCAGGCCGGGCGCCATATCCGCCCCCTGCTCAAGCGCGGCCGCACCGCCATCATCAGCGACGAGACCGTCTGGCGTCTGCATGGCGCCGCCCTCGCCGCGGCTCTGTCGGCCGAGGGGATCAACGCCACGCCGGTGCTGGTTCCGGCCGGCGAAGGCTCCAAGAGCTTCGAGATGCTGGCCCGGGTCAGCGACGACCTGCTGGCCCTGGAACTGGACCGCGGCGACCTGATCGTGGCCTTCGGCGGCGGCGTGGTGGGCGACCTCGCCGGCTTCGCTGCAGCGATCTACAAGCGCGGCATCGACTTCGTACAGATCCCCACCACCCTGCTGGCCCAGGTGGACTCCTCGGTGGGCGGCAAGACCGCCATCGACACGCCGCGGGGCAAGAACCTGATCGGCGCCTTCCACCAGCCCCGCCTGGTGCTGGCCGACCTCGACGTGCTCTCAAGCCTGCCGGCGCGGGAAATCCGGGCCGGCTACGCGGAGATCATCAAGTACGGCCTGCTGGGTGACGTCGACTTCTTCGCCTGGTTGGAGGCCCATGGGTCCGACGTCATCGCCCTGGCGCCCGAGCCCCTGGCCCACGCCGTGCGCCGGTCGGTGGAGATGAAGGCGCAGATCGTGGCCGAGGACGAGCGCGAAGGCGGACGACGGGCTCTGCTGAACCTGGGCCACACCTTCGGCCACGCCCTTGAGGCCGAGAGCGGCTATGGCGACGACCTGCTGCACGGCGAGGCCGTGGCCATCGGGATGGCCCAGGCCTTCCGCTTTTCCGCCGGCCAGGCGCTTTGCTCGCCTCAGGACGCCGCCCGGGCCGAAGCCGCCATCGCCGCAGTGGGGCTGCCGGTGCGCATGGACGCCCTGCCTGGCCACCCGTTCGAGGGTGAAAAGCTTCTGGCGCACATGGGCCAGGACAAGAAGGCGGAGGGCGGTCGGCTGACCTTCATTCTCCCCCGCGCCCTGGGGGACGCCTTCGTCGCCCGGGATGTCGACGCGGCTTCCATCCTGCAGCATCTCATCGCGGAGGGCGCCCGCACTACCGGCGCGACGGCATGATCACGGCTATCCTCATCGGGCTCGCCCCGGCCATCCTCTTCCTGCTGTTCTGCTCGGCCATGATTTCGGGCACTGAAACCGCGATGACCGCGGCCAGCCGCAGCCGCATGCACAAGATGGAGCGGGACGGCGACAAGGCGGCCGCCCGGGTCAACCGGCTGATCAGCAATCAGGAACGGCTGATCGGCGCCATTCTGCTGTCCAACAACGCCATCAACATCGGGGCCTCGGCCCTGGCCACCACAGTCCTGACCGCCGCCATTCCGGGCCCCACGGGCCCCCTGATCGCGACGGTGGTCATGACCGCCCTGGTGGTGATCTTCGCCGAGATTCTGCCCAAGACCCTGGCCATCGCCCAGCCTGACCGGGCCGCGCGCCTGCTCTCGCTGCCGGCGATCTGGATCGTGAAGATCTTCGGCCCCCTGGCCAACAGCGCCCAATGGGTGGTGCGCCTGACCCTGCGGCCCTTCGGCATCAAACTGGACATGGAAACCGATGTCCTGGCCGCCCATGAGGAGATCCGCGGGGCGGTCGAGTATCACCACTCCGAAGGCCTGGTGGAGAATCGCGACCGGCTGATGCTCGGCGGCGTCCTCGATCTGGCGGACATGGACGTGGGCCAGGTGATGGTGCACCGGAAATCGGTCTCCATGATCGACATCGCCCTGCCCGTCAGGGAGTTCGTCGCTGCTGTTCTGGGCAGCGCCCACACCCGCATGCCGGTCTATCGCGATGATCCCGAGAACATCGTCGGCTTCCTGCACGCCAAGGACCTGTTGCGCGCCCTGGCGGAATCCGATGGCGACATGGACGCGGTCGATCTTCAGGCCATCCTGCGGGAGCCGTGGTTCATCCCCGACACCACCAATCTGAAGGACCAGCTCAACGCCTTCCTCAAGCGCCACACTCACTTCGCCCTGGTGGTGGACGAGTATGGCGGGTTGAAGGGCCTGATCACGCTAGAGGACATCCTCGAGGAGATTGTCGGCGAGATCGAGGACGAGCACGACATCGCCGTGCCGGGCGTGCGGCCGCAGCCGGACGGCTCGGTCAGCGTCGACGGCTCGGTGCCGATCCGCGACCTCAACCGGGCCATGGACTGGGACCTCCCAGACGAGGACGCCGTGACGGTGGCGGGTCTGGTGATCCACGAGGCGCAGACCATTCCGCGGGTCGGCCAGACCTTCATTTTCCATCGCCACCGCTTCCAGGTCGTCCGGCGCGAGCGCAACCAGATCACCGCCCTGCGGATCTCGCCGCCCATCGAGGCGCCTGTCGAGGACTGACCACCGAAGGTTGTGTCGCAGCCGGGAACCCTGGCCGTAGGCTGGCGTTATCTGCGGCGAAGCTGGCGGAGAGACCGTGCCGATGATCGTCCTTCTGAGACGCCGCCCCGGCCCCGGGGCGTTCACCGACAAGCTTTGCCTTTGCCTGGGCTTTGCGGCAACCTTCCCTCCCGCCTGTGGCGACCTGGAGCCTTCCCATGACTGATCTCGCCAAGCTCGCCGGCATGCGGGTCCTCGTGGTTGAGGACGAGATGATGGTCTCGATGCTGATCGAGGACATGCTGAGCGACCTGGGCTGCAAGGTCGTCGGGCCAGCCTCACGCCTGGAGGAAGCTATCGCCCTGGTGGAGAGCCACGAGATCGATTGCGCGGTTCTGGACGTCAACCTCGGCGGACAGCCGATCTTCCCCCTGGCCGACATCCTGCGAGCCAAGGGCGCCCCCTTCGCCTTCGCCACCGGCTATGGCGACGCGGGCCTGCGCGACGTCGACAAGGGCGCGCCGGTGCTACAGAAGCCCTTCCGCGAAAGCGACCTCGCCCGGGTGCTCGGCGAACTTCACGCCCGGGTCTGAGGCCTCGCCCGCCGCCCTATGGCAGGGCGGCGAGCACCTTTTCCGGCGTCAGCGGATAGTCACGGATGCGGGCGCCGCAGGCGTTGTAGACCGCGTTGGCGATGGCCGCGCCCGCGCCGGCGATGCCCAGCTCCCCTACCCCCTTGATGCCCATGGGATTGGCCTTGTCGTCCACCTCGTCGAGGAACATGGCCGACAGGTCGACGATGTCGGCATGGGCCGGCACGTGATAGCCGGCCAGGTCCTGGGCGATGAACGAGCCGTAGCGGGGATCGACCTCATTGTACTCGTGCAGGGCGGTGCCCACGCCCCAGATCATCCCACCGGTGATCTGGCTCATGGCGGTCTTGGCGTTGAGGATCCGGCCGGCGGCGAACACCCCAAACATGCGGCGCAGGCGAACCTCGCCGGTGTCGGGATCGACGCCCACCTCGGCGAAATGGGCGCCGTAGGTGTGCTGGGAATAGTCCCGCGCGTCGGCGGCCGGCGTGATCGAGCCCTCCACATAGACGCCGTCCGGCGCGGCCCGGGCCACCAGCTGGTCCAGCGGCTCGGCGCGATTGTCCACCGCGATATTGCCGCCGCCGAAGGTCACCAATTCGGGATCATCGCCATAAAGCGGCGAGTTGGGGTCGCCGATGGCCAGTTCGGCCAGGGCCTTGCGCAGGTTCATGCCCGCCGCAAAGGCCGCAGAGCCGGCGGTCGCCGCGCCGAACTGACCGCCGGAGCCCGGCGCCGGCGGGAAGTCTGAATCCCCCAGCTCCACCTTCACCTGGGCGAGCGGCACGCCAAGCGTCTCGGCGGTGATCTGGGCCAGGATCGTATAGGTGCCGGTGCCGATGTCGGTCATGCCCTGGCGCAGGGTGATGGTCCCATCGGCGTCGATCCGCACGCCCGCCTTGGCCGGCAGCAAGAAGTTGCCGCGGATGGCCGCGGCCATGCCCAGTCCCACCAGCCAGCGGCCGTCGCGGACCTGGCCGGGCTTGGGATTTCGCCGGTCCCAGCCGAACCGCTGGGCGCCTTCGGTCATGCAGCGCACCAGCTGGCGGGTGCTGAACGGCTTGCCGGTCTCAGGGTCGGTCTCCGGTTCGTTGCGCAGCCGCAGGGCGATGGGGTCCAGGCCGAGCTGTTCGGCCAGCTCGTCCATGGCGCATTCCAGGCTGAGCATGCCCGAGGCCTCGCCCGGGGCCCGCATGGCGCCGGCGGCCGGGATGTCGAGCTTGACCAAGCGGTGGCCGGTCAGCCGGTTGGGCGCGGCATAGAGGCTGCGGGCGAAGTTGGCCGCATGCTCAGTAAACGGGGCCTCACGGCGGCAATGGGTCACCGCCTCCAGGGCGAAGGCGTCCAGCCGTCCGTCGGCCTGGGCGCCCAGGCGAACCCGCATGTGCACGGCCGGGCGATGGATGGTGGCCTGGAACATCTGCTGGCGGGTGTAGGCGACCTTGACCGGCTGGCCGAGTTCGCGGGCGGCCAGGGCCGCTAGCGTCAGGTCGTCATAGGACTGTCCCTTGCCGCCGAAACCGCCGCCGATATAGCGGGTCAGCAGGCGGACCTGGGTCGAGGGGATCATCAGGGTTTCGGCCAGGGTGTGCTGGCCGCCCTTCACCATCTGGATCGAGGTGTGGACCGTGACGTTGTCGCCGTCCCACCAGGCGGTGGTGGCGCAGGGCTCCATCTGGGCGTGGTTCTGCAGCGGGCTGACATAGGTCTCGTCCAGGCGAACGGGCGCCCCCGCAAAGGCCGCCTCGAAGTCGCCGATGCGCACATCCTCCTCGCCCTCCGGCTGGTCGGCCGCATCGAGGTTGTCCTCGAAGATCAGGTCGGCGGGCTCGGCGGCGTAGTCGAAGCGCACCAGGGCCGCGGCGGCCTTGGCGTTCTCCAGGGTGTCGGCGACCACAAAGCCCACATGCTGGCCGAAATGTTCGATCTTCGCCGCCAGGGCCGGGTTGGAGCCCCGCTGACTGCGGGGATTGATCTTCGCCCCGCGCTCGCCCTGGGCCGGCACATTGTGCGGGGTCCAGACCAGGCGCACACCTGGGGCCGCCTGCGCTGCGGAGATATCGGCCGAGCTGACCACGCCCTTGGCGATCGGCGAGGCGATCAGCACTCCGTAGGCTGGGGGCGACGGGGCCTCGACCTCATAGGCGAAGGGGGCCGTGCCGGTGACCTTCAACCGGCCCTCATAGCGATCGACGCCCTTGCCGATCAGGCCGCTGCGGTTCTCGCTGATGGGGGTCGGCGCCGCCCAATCCTTGACCGAGCTCATTGGTCGCTCCCTGCGCCGGTGGTGGTGAGGCAGGCCGCGCCGAGGCGGGCCATCAGCTTGAGCTTGAAGTCATTGTGGCCGTCTGGCTGAGCCGACGCCAACTCGGCGGCCATGGCCTCGGCGGGGCC
>Ga0208242_100824_pt1 | contig 11626 bp, 11 predicted proteins | sample SubbioAug_CSW13A_FD_184825 | JGI IMG/M metagenome (GOLD analysis project Ga0208242, IMG submission 184825) | Serpentinite rock and fluid subsurface biosphere microbial communities from McLaughlin Reserve, California, USA - CR12Aug_CSW13A (SPAdes) | ecosystem: Environmental > Terrestrial > Deep... | reverse complement strand
CAAGTGGGTGCGGGCAGGTCATCAACTCGTGGTTGTCCCTTCGGCCATGAGCGGCGAGACCAACCGCCTGCTGGGCCTGGCCAAAGAACTCTCCGAGCGCCCCAGCCCGCGCGAGCTTGACATGATCGCCTCCACCGGCGAACAGGTGTCGGTCGGCCTGCTGGCCATTGCGCTGCAGGCTGAAGGCGTCGACTCGGTGTCGTATGCCGGCTGGCAGGTGCCCGTGAAGACCAACTCGGCCTTCAGCAAAGCCCGCATCGAAAGCATCGACGACACGCGTGTGCGCGCCGACCTGGCCGCGGGCAAGGTGGTCGTCATCACCGGCTTCCAGGGCGTCGATCCGAACGGTCACATCACCACGCTGGGCCGTGGCGGCTCCGACACCTCTGCCGTGGCTGTGGCAGCGGCCATGAAGGCCGACGAGTGCCTGATCTACACCGACGTCGATGGCGTCTACACGACCGATCCGCGTGTGGTGCCCGAAGCGCGCCGCATGAAGGCCATCAGCTTCGAAGAGATGCTGGAAATGGCTTCGCTGGGCTCGAAGGTGCTGCAGATTCGCTCGGTCGAGTTCGCCGGCAAGTACCGCGTGCCGACCCGCGTGCTGTCGAGCTTCACCCCCTGGGACATCCCCGTCGACGAAGAAGCCAAGTCGGGCACCCTGATCAGTTTTGAGGAAGACGAGAACATGGAACAAGCCGTTGTTTCCGGCATCGCGTTCAACCGCGACGAAGCCAAGGTCACCGTGGTCGGCGTGCCCGACACCCCCGGCATCGCCTACCAGATCCTGGGCAAGGTGGCTGAGGCCAACATCGATGTGGACGTGATCATTCAGAACGTCTCGCACGATGGCAAGACGGACTTTTCGTTCACCGTGCCGCGTGGCGACTACGCCAAGACGATGGAGCTGCTGCAGAGCCAGGTTCAGCCGGCCCTGGGCGCGCGCGAGATCGTGGGCGACCCGAAGATCTGCAAGGTGTCCATCGTGGGCATCGGCATGCGCAGCCACGTGGGCATCGCCTCGACCATGTTCAAGACACTGTCGGACGAGGGCATCAACATCCAGATGATCACGACTTCCGAGATCAAGACCTCGGTCGTGATCGACGAAAAGTACATGGAGCTGGCGGTTCGCGCGCTGCACAAGGCCTTTGGCCTGGACGAAGTCAAGGCCTGAGCGCCGTTGTTTTGCCGCGCAAGCCCGGGGCAACTTGCTTTTCGGGCTAGAATGCGCGGGTTGCTGGAGACGTGACCGAGAGGCCGAAGGTGCTCCCCTGCTAAGGGAGTATGTGGGCAAAACCTGCATCAAGGGTTCGAATCCCTTCGTCTCCGCCATTGAACGTGAGCCCCCTATGAGAGTCCTTCTCCTAGGGGGTTTCTCATTTCCACTACGTAACCGACTACGTAACTTGAGGGTTTCGGGATGACCAAAGAGGCACCCGAATTGAAGCGTTACCCAGGCGTCACCAAAGACCCCAGATCAGCCAACTGGCTGTTCGTCAAGAAGGCCCCAAAGGACCTGAAGGACCAGCCGGAGTACCGGGGCAAGACCTTTGCCTGTCGCCAGTCCCTGGGCACTCCCGACCTACGCGAGGCCAACGCCCTGGCCGCCACACTGACGGCTGAACTGGAAGCCAAGTGGAAGGCCATGCGGGCAGCCCGGACCACCCGGGACCCTGCCAGCCTGACCCCCGCTGAGGTCCAAGCCATCGCCCAGGGCATCCGCGCCGCGGTCCTGGCTGAAGACGAAGACCAACGCCAAGACCTTCCCCGGCTGGTCGCCTCACTACGCCAGTGGTGGCGGGCCAAGCACACCCGAAGCGGTACAGCGGTCAGCCTGGAAGCCCATGCCCTCACACTGGACGCCCGAGCCCTGCGCGATGCCTTCATGGCGTCAGAGCAGACACAGGACCCCGGCCCCAGCCTTCCCTGGCTGCTGACCGAGGAGGGCACTTCAGAGCTTGCCCAGTGGCCCGCCTGGAAGGGCCTACCGCCTCCTGTGCGCGATGTGCTGGTCATGCGCAACCGGGAAGCCCTGGACCGCGCCAGAGAGGCCGCCTCACGGTCCGACCTATCACCCTTCGTGATGCTGGCTGATCGGGTCGCTGTGGGCCTGGGCATCAACCTGGGGCCCGATGGCTGGCTGTCCGGGGCTGCCCGTGGCCTGTGCCTGACCTGTCAAGAAGCCTTCCTGATCGCTCTGGAAGAGCGGGTCCAGCGGGACCAGGGCCGACACGTTCAGACCCCACAGGCGCCAGCCCTGGAGGCGCAGCAGTCCGCACAGACCATCATCCAGCAGACCACCCAGCCCGGCCCGGTGGTGGTCGCTGCTGGTCCTGTGGCTGCCCAGGCCAAGCCCAAGCGGGACAGGCGCAAGCCCGTGAACATCCTGGAGGCCGACCCCTCACAGGTCTACCTGCGGGATGTGCTGGAGGACTGGAAGATCAGGGGCAATGAACAGGGCAAGCCGTACCCGGCAAAGACAGTCGGCAAGTACACCAAAGCGGTCGAGCGGTTCGAGGCGCTGACCGACAACCCCAGCATGGCCGATTTGAAGCCAACAGACGGCCCCAAGTTCGCCCGGGCGATGCTGGCGCTGGAGGGGGCTGACGCACTCACGGCGGAAACCATCCGGACGACCCTGCGAATCTGTGGGGCCGTGCTCAACCATTACTCATCGCTAACGAAGCTCATTCAGTCTGATCTGTGGGCCAAGGTGGGTAGGCAAGTGAGAGGGGGGGGCAACAAGGCACCCGCTAAGAAGATAGTCCGTGACGAATGGATGCCTGACGAGTTGACCCGGCTGTTCGGCCTGGAGGTCTGGCAGCGGTACAACGTCCCCGACTCTGCCAATTCAGGCTTGGATGCTGCCTACTGGGTGCCCGTGCTGGGCGTGTTCACAGGCGCCCGGGTGTCTGAACTGGGGCAACTGCTGGTGGACGACCTGGAGGAACGGTCCGGGGTCTGGTTCCTGCGGTTTGCTGTTACCCAGGAAGGGCAGTCACTGAAGGCCAAGGGCTCACACAGGACCATCCCACTGCCTCAGAAGCTGATCGACCTGGGCCTGATCGAGTACCGGGACGCCATCAAGGCAGCCGGGCAGGTCTGGCTGTTCCCCGCGCTGACCAAAGACAGCCAGAACGGGGCAGGGGGAGGCGTCAGCAAGTGGTTCTCTGCCCTCAAGAAGTCGCAAGGCTTCCGGGACGAGGTGGACTTTCATTCCTACCGGGGCTCAGTCAACACGCAACTGATCCGGCTGGGCTTCCCCATAGAGTTCAGGGGCCGCTATGTTGGTCACAGGCCCGAAGGCGGGGTGAACGTCAAGCGATACGAGCAGTTGAAGCCTGAAGACCTGATCCCGCTGGCACAGGCTCTGAGCGCGGCCACCATAGACCTGCCCAAGGTCTACACCCGGCCCGCATGGTTCCCAGGCTGGCAGCCCAAGCGCCGCAAGAAGAAGACCGACTGACCGACCGCCACGGATCCCCCAGGGCTGGCATGTGCCATCTCTGGACCCGGTATGGCGGCCCCGGGCTGATGTCGGCCGCCACATTGAACTGCAAGAGGAAGTAAGCATGAACGCCAAGACCAAACACCTGACCTTCACCGCTGAGGAACTGGCCGCCCTGACGCTGGCGACCACCAAGGCCCATGCAGAGACAGGCACCCGCACCCGCTGGACTGTGGAAGACCGCGACGGGGACGCCTGGGCCGCGCTGGAGGTCTACGGCCTGGACGAGGGCGACCGCCTGGACTGGCTGTTGGCCTGCACCATCCAACTGACGACCGAGCCGGGCCGGCGTTTTGTGGCCCTGGCTGCTGATGGTCGCCAAGTGATCGGGGCCGGGGACGACCTGGGTGCGCTGCTGGTCGATCTGCTGACCGCAGAAGCAGGGGCCCTGTGATGGCTCAGGCTCGTCTGCTGAACCCGGCTGGTGATCTGGTGGGAACGCTGGAGGGCCAGCCGACCCCCGAAGCCATCCTGCGGCTGGCCTACAGCCTCCACAAGGATGACGTGCTGACTGGGCTACTTGACGGGGACCAGTGGCGCCTGGGCGTGATCATCATGGACCAACAGCCCGGAGGCGATGTCACCCGCACCTTCCCGCAGTCTGTCAGGGCGGACGCCATGCCGGCCGAGCGGGTCGAAGGCTACCTGATGGAACTGGCCTTGCTGGACCTGTGGGACAGGGGGTGGGCGCTGGAGGCCTGAGCGGGTCCCCCATTAAGCCCCCCGATAGTAGACAGAACGCACAAACCCGTGCGGATGTCGCCCCCGTGATCGCAAGGTCCGGGGGCTTTGTCGTTTCGGCCTTCCCCGGCCGGTTTCTGAAATCCCGTCTCTTTGTGCTGTCCTCCTCCTGCCCTTGCCAATCGGCTGGGTGTCATGACCCTACGGGTGTCGCTTGGGGGGACCTGGGCAGTGTGGGGGACAACACAAGGTGCAATCATGACCTCATCAACCAACCGTGATCCATCGACCAGCATCGGCTGGCACAAGACCTACCCGGCTATCGAATCCAATGTTCTGCGAGGCGCCAACGCCAGACAGGCGGCCCTGTGGCTTCGCCTTCGTCACGCCTTCTGGCTGGACCAGTGCCGCCCGCTCAGCGAACAGAAAGTGGACCGTGAGTGCCGACTCATGGCCGCCATGGACCCGACCGACGCCATTACAGTTGCGTATTTCAGCGATCGTGGACGCCTGTTTCAGGCTGATCGTGGACGGCGTTTCAGTGCCATCGTGGACGCGCAAAGGGTGCGCGCAAGCGGGGGGTCAAATGTATCGCAATCGTCCACGATCAGTCTGAAACGGCTGTCGTGGTGGCTGCCGTCAGGCAGGGCTTTGGGGCATCAATCTTCATTCCTCAGGCCCCTGCCAGGCCGCCGGAGGCCCCCCGGGTGCCTCATCCTTGGGGTCACGTAACGACTTGCCCTTGAGCTCGATCTTGTGGCTGCTGTGCACGATGCGGTCCAGGATGGCGTCGGCCAGGGTGGGGTCGCCCAGGTAGGTGTGCCATTGCTTGACCGGCAACTGGCTGGTGATCAGGGTCGAGCGCGTGCCGATGCGGTCGTCCAGCAACTCCAGCAGGTCGTTGCGCTCGGCCGCGCCCATGGGCGAGATGGCGAAGTCATCAATGACCAGCAAATCGAGCTTGGCCAGTTGCGCCAGCCGCCGCGCGAAGCTGCCATCGCCGTGCGCCACTTGCAACTCATCGAACAGGCGCGCTGCGCGCACGTACAGCACCGAGAAGCCGCTGCGCGCGCCCTGGTGCGCCAGTGCGCAGGCCAGCCAGGTCTTGCCGCAACCCGTGGCGCCGGTGATCAGCAGATTGCGGGCGTGGCGCAGCCAGTCGCCCTCGGCGAGGGTGGCCACGAGCGCCCGATCCAGCGAGCGGCTGGCGCGCCAGTTGATGTCTTCGATGCAGGCCGCGCTGACCTTGAGCTTGGCGGCCTTGAGCAGGCGCTGCACGCGCCGGTCATCGCGCCAGGCGATCTCGCGCTGCACCAGCAGCGTCAGGCGCTCATCAAAGCCCAGGGCGGTGGCGGCGGTGCTGGTGGCCTGCTCTTCGATGGCGCGCACCATGCCGTCCAGGCGCAGGCTGCGCAGTTGATCCAGGGTGTGTTCATTCAACATGGGAATCGATCCTTCTTGGGGTGGGTCAGTGGTAGTAGTCGGGGCCGCGAACGTTCTCGTGGTCAAGCAATGGGCCGGTGGTGGCGGGCAGGTGGGCAGGCTGGCGGTCCAGGCCGCTCTTGAGGATGTTGTCGACACTGCGGTAGGTGGGCGCGCGGATCGCCAGGGCCCGGGTGCAGGCGTCTTCCAGCCGCTGGGGCGTGTACTGGCGCGCCAGTCGCATCAGCCCCAGGCAGGCGCGGTAGCCTTGCTCGGGGTGCGGACGGTTCGCCATCTGCCAGGTCACCACGGCGGCGGCGCTTACGCCGATGCCCTGCGCCCAGGCGATGAGCTTGGCGGGCGTCCATTCCAGGTGGGCGCGGTGCGAGGCGGGCATGTGCTCGCCCAGGGTGGTGTGGGCCCCGCGCCGCTGGCTCAGGGGGTGACAGGCCACGCGCTGGTTGGCGACAAAGCACTCCAGCAAGGTGTCGGTGGCGCGCACATCCAAGCGGGCGCCGACCAGCCGGTGAGGCACGCTGTAGTAGTGGCCTTCGAACTCGACGTGGTAGTCGATGTTGACCTTGACGCCCTTCCAGCGGCCGATGACGTACCGGGTGGCTGGCAAGGCGCGCAGTGCCGGCAAATCCAGTTCCTCGAATGCGCTGCGCCTGCAGCCCGGCAGCTTCTTGAATGGGCGATGGTTGAGGTCGACCAGCAACGCGGCAATGGCGTCATTGAGTTCGCCCAGGCTGAAGAACTGGCGGTTGCGCAGGCGCGCCAGGATCCAGCGTTCGACCAGGAGCACGGCACCTTCGACCTTGGGCTTGTCACGCGGATGGGCCGGACGTGCGGCCAGCAGCGCGCAGCCGTAGTGCTGGGCAAACTCTTCGTAGCTGCGGTTGGGTTGGGGGTCGTAACGGTCGGGGTTCTTGATCAGAGCGCGAGCCTGGTCGGGCACGATCAAGCGCGGCACACCGCCCAGGAACTCAAGGGCGCGGATCTGGGCGCCAATCCAGTCGTCGGTGGTCTGGCGCGCCGTGGCGCAGGCATAGGTGTAGTTCGACGCGCCCAGCGTGGCCACGAAGATCTGCGCCGGGCTGATCTCGCCCGTGGCCGGGTCGATGACGGGCACGGTCTGCCCGGCGTAGTCCACGAACAGCTTCTCCCCGGCCACATGGCTCTGGCGCATCGAGCGCTTGAGGCTTTGTGCGAACAAGCGGTACTTGACGCAAAAGCTGGTGTACTTGTAGGCCTGCTCGTTGCCACGGGCGTACTCCTCCCACAGCAGCATCAGGGTGACGCCGGGACGCTTGAGCTCCTGGTGAATGTGCGCGAAGTCGGGCGCCAGCTGGTGGCTGGCGCGCGGCAGGGCTGGCCGGTACAGCCGGGCCTCAAGCTCCTCATCGCTGAGCGTCTGGGCAACCGCCCAGTCGACGCCGGCCACGCGGGCCAGGGACACGTACTTGCCGACAACGCTCTTGGACAGCTTGAGCGCGCAGGCAACCTCGTTGTAGCTGAGGTCGGTTTGCAGGTGCAGGCGCAATGCCTCTCGGATCTGGCGCATCGTGATTCTGATTGTTGGCATCGGCTCGGACCGCACAAAGCGGCGAGCTTGAGGCCGGGTCAAAGATCACTTGCGCACACCGGATCGTCCACGATGGCGCTGAAACGCCGTCCACGATCAATTTGAAATGCCGTCCACCATCACGCTGAAACAGCGTCCACGATCAGCCTGAAATGCCGTCCACGATGGGCTGAAATACGCAAACAAGGCTTCTGCGCCATCGATGGCACTGTTCAAGCTCTCGTTGACCGCGTCAAGCTTCGCCCGAATGCTGCCCTCCACTTTGACGATGTCATCGTGATCCAGCCGCGTGCGTGCGATCACCGAGATGAAGTGCATGTTGAGTTGCAAGGTGTTGAACAGGCGAACAAAGAAGCGCTTGCCCTCTGCGCTGGTGAAGCACGTGGGCATCTTCACACTGGCCGCTTCGATGCGCCTGAAATCTGCCTTGCTTTCTTTGGCCAGGATCCGGTCGTTGACCCCGCCTTGGTCCATCTTGACGATCTGGTGAATATCAGACATGTCGCGCTCCCGTGACTGGCGTGCTCGCCACCATCTTGCGAACCGCGTTCGTGCATCACCACCGGGAATCATCGGCAATTGAAGCCCCTTTCGGCATCAGCCCCCGTTTTGGCATGGAACCATCTTGACCATCCTCATGGCAAGGCACTACCTTGCTGACATGCGGCAGCTGGCCCTGCATTCAAACAAGGCAAGCCCTGGAGTTCACATCAAACCCTTGACGGTCACCACCGTTCCGATGCCATCGAAGCGACTTTCGTGGTGAGTGCACGACCGCACTGACGCGGCATGCGCGCCCTCACCCAGAAAGCCTTCTTCGATCGGTAGCTGGCACACCGATCCGAACGGGCTCACCACCCGATCAAGCCAGCCCTGGAGTCTTTTCATCGCCATCGGCAGTGCGTCATAACACCTTGCCGACTGTTCATCACCCTGTGGGGCATTGCCCCACCCGTGGTGCGCCGTGCCTCCCAATTTCACATGGAGGCCACGATGCTGCACACGAGCACATCCCTGGTTCACCCCCCAGCTGCCTTGAATGGCTTCATGGGGGCGACGCAGTCCGTTTTTCCGGATCAACCGCCAGACCCACAGTCGCTGGACGATCCGACCGAACGCATCGACTGGAGCGAGGAGGACATCGTCTTCTTGCACTGGCGCTTGCTGCAGGAGATCAACCAGTTGTCTGACCCGACCACGCCGTTGGAAGACAAGTTCGACACCCTGCGCTGGGTGTTCACCGAGCGAGAAAAGGACCAACAGCCCTTCTCATTCGTGAACTGCCTGCGTGTTGTGGGCTGCAGCCCGCTGTCGCCCATCGCGTACTGTGGCCTTGTGGATGCGCAAGACATCCGCGACCACATCCGCAACAAGCTCAAAGCCTGGCTGTCTGAATCGCTTGAGCGCTATCCCCAGTGGGTTCGAGATGCCATCGCCAGCAACCCCCATTGGGTTGAAGCGCGCCTGGCCAGGAATCCCCAATGGATCAATGAACAGCTCAAGCAGATGTCCGAGCAGGGCGATCTGTTCACCTGATCCCAACCGCCTCAAAACAGGGCCGAGGCCAGATCTGTCCGATCAGCCCTGGCCCTCAACTCACACATGGAGTGCCATATGCACAAACAAGCCCATGCCCACGGCCACCGCATTCCGATGCTGATGGTCGATGAGCCCCAGGACATCGAGTTCCTGGTCAAGGAAAGTGAAGTCCTGACGGGCCAGGCTGGCCGCATCTTTGTCATCGCCGGTGCCGACTGGCTGACCTACCGCGTGCTGTGGAGCCAGGCAGGTTTCAAGGTCGAACGCCTGGACGACAAAGGCCAGGTCTTGCACACGCAGCACCAACTGCCCTGGGAGTTCGTCGAGCACAGCGTGATCGAAGCACTGCAGGCGGGCCAGTTGTTCACCCCATCGGTTCGCCATCGCGGCTGACCGCTGCTCTATCCCCTGGAGGACATGTCATCAACACGGAGTTCATCATGAACAACCCCGAGTACGAAGCTCGCATTGAAGACGTCAAACGCCGGGCCCACGGTCGCTGGACCGAAATCCTGGGCAGCCTGGGCGTTGGCGAACAGATCCTCAAGAAACGGAACCTGCCTTGCCCGCTTTGTGGCGGCACCGACCGGTTTCAGTACACCGACAAATTCGGTGAAGGCAACTACCACTGTCGCGCCTGTGGCGCGGGAGGTGGCTTCAAGCTGCTGCAGGCCGTCACAGGCCTGGATTTCAACACCGCGCTCAAGGAAGTCGAGCGCGTGGTGGGCACCTCGCGCCCTGCCCCGCATGTGGCGTCACCGGAGCCGTCTGCCGAGCGCATGAAGGCTCTGGCCAAGCGACTCTGGGAGGAAGCCACGCCCGTGACACCCGGTGATGAGGTGGACCGCTACCTGTCCGGTCGGCGGCTCGCCTTGGCCCACTACCCCAAGGTGCTGCGCCTGCATCCAGCGCTGGGCTATTACGAGAAGGATCCGACCTCGGGCAAGTCGCGCAAAGTGGCCGAATACGCCGCCATGCTGGCTTGCATCCAGGGTGCCGATGGTCACGCAGTCACGCTGCACCGCACGTATCTGAAGGATGGCCGCAAGGCCAATGTGAGCGAGGCCAAAAAGGTGCTCTCCTCGGGCATCAATGGTGCTTCCGTGCGCTTGTTCGAACCCGAGCACGAACTGGCCATTGCCGAGGGCATCGAGACCGCCATGGCTGTGCACCTGGCCACCGGCAAACCCGTGTGGGCAGGACTCAATGCCGGAAACCTGGAAAAGCTGTGGCTGCCCGACTCGGTGCAGAGCATCTGCATCTATGCCGATAACGATGCCCAAGCGGACTTTGACGGCCAGACGTTTGCCTTTGCCCTGGCTAGGCGGCTGAAGAAGCAGGAGCACCAGAGCGGCCCCCGGCAAGTGCGGGTGCTCTTGCCCAAGACCCCGGGCACCGACTGGGCCGATGTGTGGCTGGCCAAGGCGGAGCACGCCTCCCGAACCACGTAAGTCATGTATCCCCACTGGTAGCTGTCAGACCAGGCCAAGCCACATGGCAAGGCAAAGACAGCCCTGGCGTTTTGTATGAGTGATTTGTAAGTTGGGCGCAGCCCTGGCCTGTGGTCAGTTTGCGCCCTGTGTGGATGGGTCAACACCCATCCGTCATCAACCCTGGCGGGGATGTGCATCCCCGCATGTGGGTCATGCCGTCTCCGCCATTTCTTTCCCGAACAGGAGCTTGATATGAGAAGCGGACGTTCCCTGGTGAGCCTGGCCCATGAACTTGAGCGCCAGTTGCAATCAAAGAAGGACCTGGTGGTCCCCTCGTCGCTGTTGCGGCACGACACCGATGACACAGGCGAGACCCGCCTCGTCATTGGCGAAGGCGGGGTCTCCACGCCCTATGGCGTTTTGCCGCTGGCGCGCCGCCAGTTGGCGGACAAACTGAAGATTCCCTATGCGTACTTCGAGCGCATGCGCTCCGAGCAGCCGGTGCTGCTGGACCGCAACGTGAACACCTGGCTGCAAAGCGACGATGACCGTCGCATGATTCGCACGCTGGATGGCAAGGTCCGGGCCGTGCTGTCGGACCGCTACCGTCGCCTTGACAACTTCGATCTGGCAGAAAGCGTGCTGCCCATCCTGCAGCAGTTACCCGATGTGCGCTTTGAGTCGGTGGAACTCACCGACACGAGGATGTACATCAAGTGCATCACACCGCAATTGAAGGTCGAAATGGCGCCCGGCGACATCGTGCAGGCTGGCGTGGTCATCTCCAATTCGGAGGTGGGACAAGGAACGCTGTCGGTGCAGCCCTTGCTGTATCGACTGGTGTGCCGCAATGGCCTGATTGCTTCAGACCGCTCCTTGCGCAAAACCCACGTTGGGCGGGCACTCGGATCTGACGAAAGCATCATGGTCTTCAAGGACGACACCTTGCAGGCCGACGACAAGGCCTTCTTCCTGAAGGTGCGCGACGTCGTGCAGGCGGCCGTGTCGGAAGCGACATTCATGCAGGCCGCGCAAAAGATGCAAAAGACTTTGCAGATCCCTCTGGTCGGCAACCCTGTGAAGACGGTGGAAGTGCTGGCTCAGCGCTACACATTGAATGACGCCGAACGCGCCGGGGTGCTGCGACACCTGATCGCCGAAGGTGATCTGTCGGGGTATGGCCTGGTCAATGCCGTCACACACTTCTCCCAGGAAGTTGAGGACTACGACCGCGCCACCGAGTTTGAAGCCCTTGGTGGGAAGTTGATCGAACTGCCTGTCAAGGAATGGAAGGAGTTGGCGCAGGCCGTTTGATCCAATGTGCAAGCAGGCGCATCCAAATGGGCCAGTTTTCGCAGCAGTGACCTCACCACCAGGGCCTTGGCTCTGGTGGTTTTTTTACTTCCCCACCAAGCACCCAGCATGACGCCGGTTGGGGCAACAAATGCGGCAGGG
>Ga0208242_100823_pt1:0-7500 | contig 11630 bp, 10 predicted proteins | sample SubbioAug_CSW13A_FD_184825 | JGI IMG/M metagenome (GOLD analysis project Ga0208242, IMG submission 184825) | Serpentinite rock and fluid subsurface biosphere microbial communities from McLaughlin Reserve, California, USA - CR12Aug_CSW13A (SPAdes) | ecosystem: Environmental > Terrestrial >... | reverse complement strand
ATCCGCTGGCCCATAATAGCTTTGCCCACCGGAGATTCGTTGGATATCTTGGCAGCTGACGGGTCAGCCTCCATCGAGCCAACGATTACATATTCCAGAACATCCCCGCACTCTAAATCCTTAAGCACCACCTTTGAACCTAAGGACACCTTGCCGGTATCTAATCCAGTATCATCAATAATTCTGGCATTGCGCAGCTTTTTTTCCAAAGTAAGAATGCGTCCTTCGATAAATGCCTGTTCATTCTTCGCGTCTTCATATTCCGAGTTTTCGCTAATATCACCGAACTCAATTGCCTGCTTAATTCTTTCTGCAACCTCTTTACGCCTAACGGACTTCAGGTGCTCCAGTTCCTGCTCCAGCTTTCTTAAACCCTCAACCGTAAGCATTACTTCCTTTTCAGACATGATAAGCTCTCCTTTAAGTTCTAATCTCAAGTCGTTAACTCAATATATGATATTAGCGGCCTTTTTATTCGGCACAAAGCCGGCAAAAGGCTTGATGTACTATAACAAGCACTGTCAACCAGGTTGAGCAGTGCTTGTCCGTCTCGTCAATATCTTCAAGGGTAATTATATAAACCTGTTCACCATTTGTCAAGAATGACTGAGATTTATTGGAAATAGAAACTTCAAATGGTTTTACAGGAGCGGATTTGGAGCGGTATTATTTTTCTGTTTCCCTTTTCCGGCAGCCGGGGCAAGGAAATTCACCGGCTGATGAAAATCATTCCCCTTGGACCCTAATTTTTTAGCCCGCTCCCGGATGGCGTCAATCTGTTCAGGGAGGATGGCCCGCTCAAAACTGCGGAAACCCGCTAGCTTAAAGCCATGCTTTGCGGCCAGCCGCTCTGTTTCTTCTACCTGTTCCAGGCTCAGGTCTCTGCCGAGGGTAAAGTTTTCTAACCGTCCTTCCAGAGCCAGCATCATTGTTTCGGCCATACAGGCATAAGAAGTTTTCGGCGGGAAACCGAAATTAAAATTAAAGTTTACATTGCCCGGCACCTCTACCACACCGCCCTCGATCACCAAAACGTCATCCCTGGTTTCTACCACTTTTTTAGATACATCCCTTGGTCTGGCAACATCACAAACTACGGCCCCCGGCAGCAAGTCTTCCGGCTCAATAACAGCCCCACCGTCAGAGGTAACTGTAATGATTATTTTAGCCCGGCGGATTGCCTCCTTAATGTTTCGGGTAACCTTTACAGCCAACCCGGTTTCTTCCATAATCTTGGCTGCCAGCCGATCCAGCTTATCCTCACTGCGGGCCACCAGGGTAAGGTATTTTGTTTCTTTAGCCATCAGCCTGGCACAGACAGCGCCAATTGATCCCGTAGCCCCAATAACAGCAATTTCCGCTTTTTCCAACTCTATTCCCATCATTTGGGCAGCTTTCCTGGTCCCCTCCATGGCAGTCGCCACAGTGTAGCTATTTCCAGTGGTAACTGCAATTCCAAGGTTTTTAGCCACTGTAACGCCTGCATCTCCCACCACCGAAGTCATCGCTCCCAAACCCAGGATTTGCGCTCCCAGTTTTTCTGCCAACCGGCCGGTCTTGATGATTTTTTGCAGCACATAGTCAGGTGGTAAATTTAGCATCTGCCGCGTTGTCAGAGGGCAGCCAACGAACCAGCCTTCTATCTCGCTATGGGCGGATTTCACACCGGTAATATGAGAAACCTTGAGCGACGGTATGTATTTTACTGCCCCTTCAACCCAGCTATCCGGCAGCTTACTGGCGATTTTAAATTTGCGTGAGACATCAGAAATATCTATCGGGTGAATCATAAAGGCAAATTTATTCATGCTGATTCCCTCCTGAACATAATAAAGAATACAAGTACTTAGCTTAAATTCGATTCAGTTTAATTTTTCGATCCGGGGCTGCCAACCCATCTGATCAAGGAGTTGGATATATTCATCCACAGCAATCTGTTCCGGTTTTTTACCCATGAGGGAAACCAACACTCCTTCCATTACATTGGTTCCAAAAGACCTGCCGTTTAGCTCCGGGGTTGTGGTCACCAGGGTTGCTATTCCCCTCTGACGCAAAAGATCTATATCTGCGGGGGTCACTGTGTTGGTTAAAATAGTTTTGCCCTTCAGAACATCAGGCAGATAGCGGCGAATCAAGTGAAAATCCCCGGCAATAATGTCTGCTTCCTGGTAATATTTTTCATGTTTGGACAGAATGATCTCTTGCCGCTCTCCGGTTGGGTAAAGCCATGCAAAAGGCACCTGAGATACTACCGGCATTAAAAGCCTTGCAATAACACCGATTGTAGCAAGGCTACGAATAGGGATCGGCAACCCCAACACAAAAATCAGGTCTCCAAATACCACAGCAGCACCTGTATCAACCAGGGCCTCGGCCATCCCAAATCTGTCCACCGCACTGACCACAAGAACTTTTTTGTCCTTAAATTGTATCCCTTGCTGCTCTGCCAAATAGCTGACTACCCTGCGCTCCAGGGTGTTTTTTAGCCCGCTGCCGTCAACGACAGGAGTAATCTTCGCTGCTTCGACTATTCTCTTTGCATCCCGCAGCACATAGCGGCGATTGCCCGCATAAACATAAAGATCTGTGCCACCTAAGCCGAAAGCGTCTACCTGACCATCGAGTTCTTTAATCATCGCAATGGCCTTACCCATATCTCCATCGGTACCCCGGCGCTCGATGGCAAATTTTTGGCCTAAAATCTCCGTCTCAACATTATGGTCTCGTTTGGAAGACCCCAAACTAACACTGACAACCCTCTTCACAGGCCAATTCTCCTTTCTCCCTTGTAATAAGGGAACGAATTAACCTTGCCAGGGCTTCCGGGTCAACATGCACATCTCCCGCTATGGGAGACTGACCCAACTCAACTCCAACTACTTCCCGATCAAGCAAGGCTTCGCTTAACCTGATCCGATAATTTGAACCAAGCACCACCACCACATCATGGGAGCGGATTCTGGCGACCAACTCCATCAAGTGGTTCATAAAATCCAAACCGTTTTGATTGCGGGCATATTCCCATCGTTCCTGATCCGTCATCAAAAACCAGAAGTCTACCCCTTCTCTAGCCAACATATCAACCAGTTCCCTTTTATTTTCCACCGGGAAACCTACGACTGCCACTTTATTTCCCTTGCGGACTTCTCCTATTTTTTCCAGCCTCGAAATAAAGGTTCTGTCCAAATTCAGACGGTTAGCAACTTCTTGCTGAGAAAAACCCCTCAGCCTGAGTTCCACTATTTGATCAATAATGTTATTGATTTTGTTGCGGCTGATCAATTTTTCTCCGATTCTTTGCAGCTCCATCTATTCACCCCCATAATGTGCACAATTCTGTGAACATCCTCATGTTACCAAATAGTTTATCTTTTTGCAAGTCCGGAGAAAACCCTCGGTTTCAATAAAAAAAGCCCAAACTGGGCTTTTTAATCGAAACTCAAATGACTTTATCAACTCCATTCCCTGATCACATAAGCTCTTTCAAACAAGTCAGCAGGAGATGCTCTATCTCTTTCATTTCGGTCAGTTGGTTTATCTGGTCCCTGATGCGGGCGGCGCCCCGCAGCCCTTTAAGGTACCACGCCAGATGCTTCCGCATTTCCCGCACACCAGTCCATTCCCCCTTAAATTCCACTGCCATTTTGAGGTGGCGGAGGGCCATTTGAATTCGCTCCACATCTGAGGGTGGGGGCACCTTTTCTCCGCGCTCAATCATAGCTGCCGTCCGGTGAAAAATCCAGGGGTTTCCCATGCTGCCCCGCCCGATCATTACTCCGGCACAGCCTGTCGCAGAGAGCATTCGCACCGCATCCTCAGGTGTAAAGATATCCCCGTTGCCGATTACCGGCACATCCACCGCTTCAACTACCTGGCGGATGATCCCCCAGTCAGCCTGCCCACTGTAAAACTGCGTGCGGGTACGGCCATGGACAGTCACTGCGGAGGCTCCGTTTTTTGCCACCAGCCTGGCTATCTCTACCCCGTTAACACTGCTCTCATCCCAGCCCCGCCTTATTTTCACGGTTACCGGAACTTTCACTGCCTTAACCACAGAGTAGACAATTGCTGCCGCCAGGTCAGGGTCCCGCATTAAAGCAGCTCCCTCCCTGTTTTTGACAATTTTCGGCGTAGGACATCCCATATTGATATCAATCAAATGCGCCCCATTTTGTTCCACCAGCTCTGCTGCGGCAGCCATTTCTTCCGGATCAGAACCAAAAATCTGAACGGCTATCGGGCCTGTTTCTCCCGCTAAATCAAGGAGCAGCCTTGTCCGCTGGTTATTAAACAAGAGGGCTTTATCGCTGATCATTTCACTAAAGATCAGTCCACATCCTGCCTCTTTCGCCAGCATCCGGAAGGCCTTATCGCTGATACCAGCCATCGGGGCAGACACAATCCTGTTTGGGATCAGCACATTACCAATCTGCATTAATAATATTCCGCCTCATGCATGTTTTCCTTTGAAAGCACCCCAGATTATTTTTCATCCAAAGGGCGCATGGTATTCCGTTTGTAAATAATCCTTAAACCTTCCAGAGTAAGAAAGGGGTCCACCTTATTGATAGCCGGGCTTTCCGGTCCAATTAGCTTTGCCAGGCCTCCGGTAGCTACTACAAAAGCACTGCCGCCCAGTTCAGCTTTCATCCGCGCAACAATCCCTTCCAACTGCCCGACAAACCCAAAAATGATGCCAGCCTGCATAGCAGATACCGTATTTTTGCCAATTACATATTTGGGGCGGGCCAATTCTACCCGGGGTAGTTTAGCCGCATGCAGAAAAAGAGCTTCCATGGAAATCCCTATCCCTGGGGCAATGGCCCCCCCCAAGTATTCCCCATCACCGGAAATGGCATCGAAAGTGGTAGCCGTGCCAAAATCAACTGCCACAACTGGGCCACCATATAATTCATAGGCGGCGACCGCGTTGACAATCCGGTCTGCCCCAACCTCTTTGGGATTATCAAACCTGATGGGCATGCCTGTTTTTACTCCCGGACCAATGACCAGAGGCTCCACCCGAAAATAACGCCGGGAAGCTGTCTCCAGGATCGGAGTCAGCGGCGGAACTACGGATGAAATTGCTATACCATTTACCATTGACATTGCCAGGCCATAGTAATCGAACAGTTGCTTAAACAGCATCCCTAACTCATCGGCTGTTCTTTGCCGGTCCGTGGAAACCCGCCAATTTACGGCTAGCTTTTCTCCCTCGTAGACCCCCAGTACGATATTGGTATTGCCAACGTCAATCACCAAAAGCATAACAACATCCCCTCTCCGGTGGCTAAATCTGGCTTGATTCTAGCATGTCCGCAGCCCTTTGGGAAGATTAACTAGGCTCTGGCGGAACTTTCCGGCAGCAATCCGGCGGCAAGAAGAGAACGGCGGACAGAAATGGCTACTCCAGCTGCCAGGATTATCTTCAGGCCATCTAAAGGAATAAAGGGGATTACCCCCAGCATCACTGCCTTTTCCATTGGCCATCCCAGTACCAGGGCCAGTTGAATCGCTCCCAGGGTATAAGCAATGACCAGGCTTGCCACCATGCCTGTTAACATCCGCCCGTAACCGGCTCCTTTACTGTTCTCGACAATTTTGCCTAAAATATAAGCACCCACAACAAACCCAAACAAGTAACCGCCTGTATGGCCAATAAGCACACCAATCCCGGCTTTGGCCTGGGCAAATACTGGCAAGCCGATCGCTCCTAAAAGCAAATACACTACCATCGACATGGCCCCTAACTTGCTGCCAAGAATTGCTCCGGCCAAAAAAACGGCAAAGGTCTGCCCGGTGAGGGGCACCGGAGAAAAAGGCACCGGAATGGATACTTGGGCTAACACTGAGGTAATCGCTGCAAACAACGCCACCAAAATTAGAGATCGCAGTTTCATCTTTCAAAACTCCCTTGTTTAAATTTAGCATGTCATGTTTTCGTTAACCAACAAGGCTTTCCTGGTTAACAATTAGTCTGCAAAAAAATTCCCCCGAACAAGTTCTCTTACCCCTCGGCCCTTAATGTGACGTCCCCCGCATAGAAACTCTTTATCCCCACCTCCCCTGCTACCAATAGGGCTCCGTTATCGTCAATATCCAGGGCAATTCCGGAAAACTGCCCCTCGGGAGCTTTAACCTGGACTGGCCTGCCTAGAGTAACATTCATTTTTTTCCAGGCGTCCTTGATCGGATTAAACCCCTGGTTTAAATAGGAGAAGTAAAACGCCTCCATATGGGCCAGCAGGCTTTGAGTCAATAGCACCCTGGAGAAAGGCTGCCCTCTTTCGATAGCCAGGGAAGTTGCTGTAGTATATAGATCTGGGAGCAAGTCCTCTATGGAAAGGTTAACATTTAACCCAATTCCAACAATCCCATAATGGATTCGTTCCGTTTCCGCCTTTAACTCTGTTAAAATTCCGCATACTTTCTTGCCGTTAACCAGGATGTCATTCGGCCACTTGATGCCGGGCTTTAAACCGCTCACTTTTTCAATCGCATTCGCCGCAGCCACAGCCGCCACCATGGTCAGGTGTGGCGCCCTTGACGGCTGAATGGCCGGCCTAAGTATGATGGAAATCAATATTCCCTTGCCGGCAGGTGAATGCCAGTGGCGACCCATCCGGCCCTTTCCGCCTGTCTGGCTATCGGCCAGCACTACAGTACCTTCTTCCGCTCCTTTCTCCGCCAAGCGACGGGCCTCCTCATTGGTTGAAACAACTTCCGCAAAATAACAGACTGACTGGCCAAGCTTGCCCGCATTCCACCCTGCGGATATCTCTTCAGGGTAAAGCTTATCCGGAACAGCCAACAGGCAATGGCCTCTCCGGGGCTGGGAATCAATCTGATATCCTGCTTCTCTTAAAGATTGGATGTGCTTCCATACAGCCGTCCGGCTGACCCCCAGCCGGCGGCTCAGTTCTTCTCCGGACAGGTATTCTCCACTGCTCTGCCGCAACAAGGCTAGAATGTCTTTTTTCAATCCAGTTCCTCCTGCCCAAAATGGATAACACTGCCAACTTCTCGACCAATATTCTAAGACACTACACCTTGATTGTCAATATAGTCACGAATTATAGTTGACGATCCAGCTTCTGGCTACCGCCCTGAAAGCGCTCAGGGCTGCTATGATTAAGCAATCCGGGATGTCCGGGTGTTTTTTAATGGTTGTCCAGCCAGGACGCCAGTGGCCTGACCCCCTTCAACTGCCAGAGTACCATTGACCAAAACCCATTCCACCCCTGTCGCTAAAATATTGGGTTTTTCCCGCAAGGCCCGGTCAAGGATGGATTCCGCATTAAATACCGCAATATCAGCCTTGAATCCTGGCGCCAAAAGGCCCCTATCCGCCAGGCCCAGCCGTTTAGCAGGCAAGGAAGTCATCTTTCTTACCGCCTCTTCCAGAGTAAGCAATCCTTCCTCTCTGACAAAGCGACCCAGCACACGGGGATAATTACCATAGGATCTGGGGTGAATAACAGAGCCATCGGATCTAAGGCC
>Ga0208242_100822_pt1 | contig 11641 bp, 11 predicted proteins | sample SubbioAug_CSW13A_FD_184825 | JGI IMG/M metagenome (GOLD analysis project Ga0208242, IMG submission 184825) | Serpentinite rock and fluid subsurface biosphere microbial communities from McLaughlin Reserve, California, USA - CR12Aug_CSW13A (SPAdes) | ecosystem: Environmental > Terrestrial > Deep... | reverse complement strand
CTATATATCCAGTATTTTTGCAATTGTTTTCGCGAGAAAAGTCAGTATTTTCAGTGGTTTTTAATGGCCTAAGAGCTTTTTTTCATGCACGGAGATATTGAGTGAGAAATATCACAGGAAGTTAAGGAGTAAATATAAAACAGATACCCGTACCAGTTTAAATATTGCTTAGGCAGTTCGCAAGGCAACAACCGGATCTAACTGGGATGCGTAAAAGGCCGGATAGATCCCTGCTATAATGCCGATTATCATACTGATAATAAATGAAACAAGCAAGGCCGACCAGGCAATGACCGGCTGTAGAGCCAGTATATAGGCGATAACCACAGGCGCGATAAGTCCGAGAGCGACCCCGGATAAACCGCCAAGACCACCTAAAATCATTGCCTCTATGAGGTACTGGTTGACAATGTCCTTTTTGCGAGCCCCCACAGCTCGGTGTAGTCCAATTTCCCAAGTGCGTTCACGGATGGAAACCAGTTGGACAGCGGTAATACCAAGCCCCCCTGCCAGCAATGTTACAAGAGCCAGGATACGCACCAGGTCTTCTACCGAACCCAGGATATCTGTGCGTGCAGCAACAAGCTCAGCTTGATCCAAAACGTTAAAGTCACTTGGTTCGTTTTCAACAAGATGATGAGTAGTACGCAGAACAGAGATGATTCCTTCTTTTACCACGTCAAGGCTGTCGGTGCCTGTGGCCCGGACATAGATATGTGTCAGATATTTTACTCCGGCAAGACGCCGCTGCGCTGTGGTCAGCGGAATAACTACAACATCGTCCTGGTCTTCACCGTTTGCATCCAATCCTTTTTCCGCAAGCACACCGATAACTTCAAACAGTACATTATTCACACGGATGTTCTCACCGAGCGGGTCGATTCCGCCAAAGAGCTGTCCGGACACCGTGTGCCCCAAAAGAATTACCCGACGGGCGGCTGCGTCCTCTTCATCGAGAAACATTCTGCCAGCCGCAACAGAAAGATTACGAATCGTCATGAACTCACTGCGCGTGGCTATAACACTCGTTTTAACAACTGTTGCCCCTGCTTTTAACTCCCCCTGCATTTGCAATACAGGAGCGGCAAATGCAATATCGCTGATTTCTTCGGTTAAGACGACGATGTCACTCTCGACTAAAGTCTCAACAGTTGTTGGCTGTCCGCCGCGACCACGACTTGTGTTCGGATTCCGGGCCGCTTCTATAATTAAAAGATTTGTACCCAGCTTTTCCAGCTCTTGCGCCAATGCCTGCTGGGTGCTTTGTCCCAGGGAAACCAGCGTTGTTACTGCAGTAATACCAATGATAATACCCATTACTGCAAACAGACAGCGCTTTTTATTTGTGGCAAGCGACTTTAAAACTAGCCTCAGGACTCTGACATGAATTTCAAACTTCTTCTCCATAATACTATCCCGCACTGCGTAGTGCCGTGACAGGATCCAGCCGCGCAGCCCGGTTGGCGGGGCGAACACCAAAGAACAGGCCAATTACGATGGCAAAAAACAGGCCCGTAACCGGGGCGTGCCAGGTCATAACGGTCTGCAGTTCAAGTCTCGCAGCAAGTATATTTTTAAGAAGGTAGCCAAAAACAACTCCCAAGAGCCCTGCAAAAATTGAAATTATGGTCGTCTCAAATAATATCTGCAAGGAGATATCCTTGTTACGGGCACCGAGTGCTTTGCGCAGGCCGATTTCGCGTGTTCTGGCGGAAATGGACAAGCTCGTTAAATTCATCATGATAATCCCACCAATAAGCAAAGCCACAGCTGCCACAATCGTCAGGTATCTGGTAAACGTATTGGATGTCTCCTGACGGGTCCCAACCGTCGACATTGGGATACGAACATAAAGTTCCCCTCCGGAAAAAAGAGTCTCAAGATAAGCCTTGGCCTCCTGTGCCAGCCTTTCGATATCATTGACATTTTCCACCTGAACAGTTACAGTGCTAATTCCAGTTGGTTGAAAAACTTTTGTAAACGCATCCTGGGGAACCAACACGATTTCGTCTGCGTTACGTCCGCTACCTGTAGCACCCCGTGGTGCTAAAACCCCCACCACTTCCAGTTGAAAGCCTTCAACAAGAATACTCTTTCCCAGCGGATCTTCTCCCGCGAAAAAGTGATTTGCCACAGCCTGTCCTATTACTGCTGCCCGGGCGCCTTCGATAATATCGAAGTCACTAAAAAAAACTCCAGCCTGTACAGCCCAGTTACGAACCTGCTGAAAATTCTGTGAAACGCCCTGCACTGAAACTCCTTCCAACACCATTACACCTGCTGTAACGGTACCACGGGCATTAAGGGTCGGTAGCACTGCAGAAACACCGGGGACATGTTCATGTAAATTTACAATATCCTGAAAACCCAGTAAGATTCCACCATGGTCTCCAGAACCCCCGCCTCCCCCTTCGCCCCACGGAGTTGTCCGTATTGTAAATGTATCGGCTGTACCCATGCGGTCCACACGCTCTAATATTCGGGCCTTTGTACCTTGTCCAAGCGCAATAACGACCGTTAACATAGCGATGCCCACAATAATCCCGCTAGCCATTAAAAGCGTGGCTAATTTGTTGCTGCGTAACTGGCGTATTGCGGTGCCTAACAGTCTTCCCCTCATAGATAAGCCACCACCTTTTCCAATCCTCTCCCTGTGTCAGGGACACGAAGTTCATGAATCCGGCCGTCAGCAAGAGTAAGCATATAAGGACACTGCGCCGCAATCCCTGGTTCGTGCGTAATAATAATAACTGTCATGCCATCAGCGTTTAGCTCAGACAATAAATCCATAATTTCCTGGCTGGATTTACTGTCAAGTGCTCCTGTCGGTTCGTCAGCCAGGATGATTGTGGGCTTGTTTACAAGCGCGCGGGCTATAGCCACACGTTGCTGCTGACCGCCGGAGAGCTCCCCGGGAAGATGGCGAGCCCGGTTTCCCAGCCCCACTCTCTCCAGCATCTCCGTTGCCGTTTGTTCCGGGTTTGCTGGCGGAGAAAGGCTGTAAAGAAATGGAAGCATAACATTTTCCAGGGCCGTATACCGTGGAAGCAGGTGAAATGATTGAAAAACAAAACCGAATTTCTGGTTACGTAATATAGCCATTCCTTCTTCAGATAATTTCCCTATATCAGCATCATCAACGGTATACATCCCTGATGTGGGACGATCCAGGCAACCCAAAATATTCAGCAGTGTGGATTTACCCGAACCCGAAGCGCCCTGGATAGCAATTAAAATACCAGGCGCTACCTGAAGGCTTACTTCGTTTAGGGCGATAATATCGGCATGACCATTGGCATATACCTTTGAAACCTTATCAAGTTTAATCAAGTTTATCCCTCCTATTTCCGGTATGCTAACGGTAACTCACCGGTCACAACACTTTCTCCCGCCTTGACTCCGCTGAGTATTTCCACGTAGCCTCCGGAACGGCGCCCTGTACTTACCCCTACTTCATAAAACTCTCCGCTTTCTTCAATGATGACAATTTGGCCACCATCTCCCTGGCGGACTGCCTGAAATGGCACACTCAGTACTTCCTGCCGTTCTTCAAGGTAAACCGTAAGGTCGGCCGACATGTCCGGGAAAAGCACATTTTGCGGAATACCATCCAACGTAATGATTACAGGATAGAAAACGATTCCTGATTCAATCCTTGCCAGAGGAGAAATAACAGTTACTCTCCCATCCAGTATTTCCGATGACAGTGCGTCAATTTTACAAACCACATATTGCCCTAACCTGATACTGCCAATTTCTGTTTCATCGATTAATGCTTCTATAATAAGCCGCCCCGGATTTAGGATTGTAATAAGCTTTCCGCCACTTCCCACATTTTCGCCACTATACGTATGTACAGCTGCGACAACACCTTCAATGGGTGCGGTAATACTGGCGGCTTCTTGCTGTGACCGTGCCTCGGCAAGATCACTGGTAGCCTGTTTAACTTTAAGTTCTGCCTGTTCTACATCCAATGCAGAAAACTTATTCTCGACCAGGGAAAGTTGCTGAATTGCCAGAAGAACCTGTGCCTCCGCATTCTCAAGTTCTTTGATGGCGGCACTTAGCTGCTGTATGTCAACACCTTCTTCCCGTTCACTCAATTCAGCCACCCTGGCAGCAGCTTCATCCTTCTTTTTTTCAGCAAGATGCAGGTTGATACGGGCCCGCTCAATTTCTTCAGTTCGCGCCCCTCTTCTAATCTCTTCAAGCTGAATCTCCGCTGCACGCAAGCTTAGACGGGCTTTTTCCACCTTGAAAGCCAGCCCTTCAGCATCCAGCGTGACGAGCAGGTCACCTGCTTTAACAGCACCGCCAGGCTGGACATGAATCTCAGCTACACTGCCGGATATTCGTGCGGTTACCGTTACTTGAGCACCCGTATCCGGACGAACAGTACCGGATGCCAATATGCTCGCCCCTACTTCCCGATATTCTGCTTTAGCCGTTTTTACTTCATCATTTAATGGCGGAGACTTTGAGAAAACATGCATCCCCAGTGGGTAGGCCGCAACGGCCAGCAATAAAATAGTGCTAATGATAATGATACGTTTCTTCATATAATCACTCCTTAACATTAGGGTCTGCACACATTATAAGCAATGTTTATGGAGTTCTAATGGAGAAAGCCAGCCAAATTATGAAGATGTTGTGAAAGGTTTAATTTATGGCGGAACTATTCTCGTTTCAGACATAAATAACCCCTATGACAGACCGATTTATTCTATCATAGGGGCTTTTACAGGTTTTTATTATGTTAACAGATTATTAAAGCAAGCATTGATGTTGTAAAGTGGTTCCAACCTCTGTGGAAATTGAGAGGCAGCGGCTTCTAAGAAAATTCCCGTATTTGAGAAGGTTTTTTTGTTTTTGTTTATACATTTCAAGATCCGCCAAATGGAAAATTTCTCTAATTGTCTCAAGACCACTAGTCGTCGCAACCCCAACAGAAAATGACAGTGGAGGAATGTTATTCTCTTTATTGTATAATTTTAGAGCCTCGGTAAGCGACTTGCAACGCATTTCCGCAATTTTCCGCTGTGTAAAGGGCAACAGGATTGCGAATTCATCGCCACCGACCCTGGCAACAAGGTCGTTTTCGCGAAATGCTTTCTTCAGCAGCAAAGCCGTTTCTTTCAGAGCCATATCTCCATATTTGTGACCCAGGTAATCATTAATTATTTTCAGGCCGTCCACATCCACGAAAACCAAACTAACAGGATAATGTTTTTCCCTCTCGATTTTATCCATTGTTTCTTCAAACTGATATCGGTTATATACACCAGTTAATTTATCTATTGTAAGTAGTTGTTTATATCTGTCAACTTCCTCAAAAAGGCAGGCATCCGCCTCTGGCGGCACTAAGCGTTCCAAAAGCCCTGCCAGCTGATTAATTAAGGCATTCAGCATTTTCTCCTCGCTCAGTGAAAAACAAGTATTCTCCCATGGCACAACATATAGTTCCCCGATTTCTTTTCCCCGGTAATTATTAATACTATATCTGAAGCCTTCCTGCCTGATATTTTCCATAATCTCATCATGCCCACTCGATGCCACAATCTGATGGCAATCAGAGGACTTCAGGCAGACGACTGTCTTCTTAAGCGCCATCGCCTGATTAAAAGTCTCAATAATTTGCGCTATGACCGTGCCGGTTACTTTTTCATTGGAAAAGCTGAGATAATATAATTTTCTACAAAGTTCCTCTGTCATCCTAATCACCATCTTTCTGTCAATACTATCGTCACATTAATATAAAACTTTATAGCCTGATCTTTGAACAGTTTCTATTGGTTCCCGGTCAAAAAAAAAAAACGGATTGTAATCGCCTTCTTTAAGGATGTCGATCACGATCCGAGTTGTTTTTAGGTTTTCAAATCAGCTTATAATATTTCTTCATCAGAAGTTCAAACAGCTTGTATGGTAAAAACTTTTTCAGCCTGATGGCCAGTTTCTGGCTAATGTTACCTACCGGATATCTCAGTTGAGGATGCGGGTTATTAATGATCCGTTCGAGAAGACGGGCTATTTTTTCAGGACCCGGTCCGTTTGATTCATCATTCTCCATGACACCGATCGCTTGCTCAAAGCACTTTTTATAAACATTGCTTTCTTTTGCCAAACTGGTTCTGACTCTGTTAGCTGTTAAATTGGTCCGAAAATCCCCCGGCTCAATCAGAACGGCATGGATACCGTAGCATTTTACTTCCATGTTTAATACTTCCATGAATCCTTCCATGGCAAATTTGCTCGCACTGTACATACCCTGAAAAGGAATCCCGATTAAACCGCCAATTGAGCTGATGCTAATAATATAGCCCGATTTCTGCGACCGCATGACCGGCAGTACTTCCCGGCAGATCCGGAGAACGCCAAAAAAGTTAGTTTCAAACTGGGCTTTTGTCTCGTCAATTGTTGTGTCCTCAATAGCTCCAGCCAAAGCATAACCAGCATTGTTAACAACAATGTCAATTCTTCCTTCTTTTTGCAAAATCCGATTTATCCCTTTTTTTACAGAACTGTCATCGTTCACATCCATTTGTATCAGCGTGTACTGTTCAGATAAACTTCCGGATGTTGTTCTTTCCGGAAAGCGGCTCGTCCCGTAAACCCGGCAATCCTTTTTTGCCAAGTAATCGGCACAGGACTTACCTATTCCTGATGAAGCTCCGGTAACCAACACGACCTTTTTTTCTCTTATAGTCTTTTTCATGTGTTTACCATTTCATTATTACCAATTACACCAAATTTTTTGCCCAAATATTCCATGGCATCCAGTGCCTTATCCAAGTGCTCCTTTGTATGAGTGGCCATCAGACTCATGCGAATTCTTCCTTCCCTTTTGGGTACAGCCGGATATGGAACGGGATTAGCATAAATATTCATTTCATGCAGGCATCTGCAGATTTCCCTGACGCGATGATCGTCACCAATAATAATCGGGAAAATTGCCGTTTGAGAGTTACCAAGGTTAAACCCGAGAGCCGATAAATTTTTTCTGAAATATCGTATATTATCCCACAGTTTTTCTCTGAGCACCGGTTCCTGCTCGATTACATCAATAGCTGTTATTATTGAGGCTGCCGCCTGAGGAGCCATAGCTGTGGAAAAGAAATACGTTCTTGAATAATAAGTCAGCAGTTTAACCAGCTTTTCATTGGCGGCAATAAAACCACCTACCGAACCCAGCGCTTTGGAAAAGGTGCCGGCTACAATGTCCACTTTCCCTTCCACACCACAATGTTCGGGAGTCCCCCTGCCGTTTTTTCCGATTACTCCGGTGGCGTGCGCTTCATCAACCATTACATAAGCATCATATGCTTTGGCCAGCTCAACAATTTTATCTAAAGGGGCAATATCCCCATCCATTGAATATACTCCGTCAACCACTACAAGTTTGGTCCGATATTTATCCTTCACTTTTTGCAATGCCTTTTCCAGTGATTCGGTATTGTTGTGCTTGAATAACTTAATATTCGTGTTTTTACAACCATCTATAATACTGGCATGAACTAATGTATCCAAGACAGCGATATCTTCCTTTTGCAGCAATGCCAGCAAAGTTCCCGCATTGGAGCCAAAACCGGATGTATAAATCAAGGCTGACTCACAACCTTTAAAGCGGGCGATTTTTTTTTCAAGTTCAATATGTAAATCTATCGTTCCTCCCAGTAAGGGTACGCTTCCCGCACCGGCTCCATATCGCTCTACAGCTTCGATCCCAGCCAAGACAACTTTGGGATGCATGGTTAAGTTCAAATAATCATTCGACGCAAAATAAATCATTTCTTTGATTTCGCCGGTATAATGATCGATAATTCTCCTGACAGGTTCTGACCCATCGATGGAAACCCTTTTATACTGTAAATGCTTCATCCTTCCGACATCTTCCATAAACTCCGTGAATCTTTCGGCGCGCTCCATGATATCCACGTCCTGAATATTCATAAAATCAGCCAAACTCATTTTTGTCGAATCCATCCCATTCTCCCCCCAACCTATTACAGACTTTCAATGATCTCCGGTGTTTTCGCATTCATAAAAAAAGATGACCCCAAGAAACCAATTTAGTGAGTATTTCTCTAGAAGCCTTTCATTTCCTTTTTATTGAATAGCCGTACAAATTCTGGTTAACGCTAAGTATGCTCCCAGATTACAAGGTGGGTGGATTATGTTTAAGCTATTCGGCCGAAGAACATTAAATCGTAAGATTGAGGAAGAAAAGCAGGAGATCTCTTAAAAACTTTCCAAAGCACGCTAAGAAGTTAAAGAAAAAAACCTTCCATCCGGTTGGAAGGCGGCAAGAGCCGAATATATGGGTTTAACAGGTCTTCGCTTATTTTGGGTTATGAAATATCTGCCAGGTAAGCCATCAGTTCTTCCCTGGTTTTGGGAAGGGACTTCTGTGTATTCTTTTTTCCACTCATCGCAAGATGGTCACATACCTCTAGGATCCATGGCTTAACAAGGTTGGCTTTGGCCAACACATCTTCTTTTCTGAAAACATCTTCGGGACGGCCTTGCTCGATTATCTGTCCGTCATGCATCACAAAAACATAGTCGGCCCAGGCATAGGCTTCGTCGATGTTGTGGGTCGAAAAAATGATGGTGGCGCCGGTTTTTTTCTGCACCTCATTCAGTAGTGTCATAATCTGGCCTGAACAAACAGGATCCAGTCCGGCCGTTGGTTCATCCAAGATTATTATTTCCGGTTCCATGGCCAGTACACCGGCAATGGAAACACGTTTTTTTTGACCGTAACTTAAAAAATGGGTCGCCTTATCTCTCAGTTCCCAGGTATCTGTTTGCCGCATCACTTCTTCTATCTTTTTTCGGATGACCGGTTCAGGCCAGCCTAAGTTGCCGGGACCAAAGGAGACATCCTGGTAGACACTGGCGGAAAACAGTTGGTCATCCGGATTCTGAAAAACGACGCCGATGTTTTTCCTTAGATTTTTCAGCTGCTTGCTATTTTTGTAATCGATTTTTTCACCGTGATACCACAACTCACCCTGTCTCGCCTGATGCACTCCGTTAAAATGTAGAAATAGTGTTGTTTTGCCAGCTCCGTTATTGCCAACAATGGCATATTTTTGATTGCCTGCAATCTTCATGGACAGGCTTTTAAGTGCCTTGGTCCCATCCATGTAGGCAAAATCAATACCGGCTGCTTCGATAATGTATCGCATTTACATCACTACCCCCGAATACAATGCCATAAGAATCAGGCCAAGGTCAATGAAGCCGAAAAGTAGGAGGTTAGAGCTTGACCAGTTGTAGGCAGGGGTTACAACATTGAGCTCCCCTTCATAGCCCCGGGACAGTAAACTGGTGAAGATAGCCTGAGATTTAATAAAACTTTTAGCCCACAAATTGGCAAAAAGCAGGCCAAATGAATGGATAGAGCGCCTGAAACCAAGGTAGCCCCACCTTGAGGATTGCGAGGTATAGATTTGAAATGCTGTTTCCACAAAGATAAAGATAAACCTATAAACAAGCATCATCAGATCAAGAAACACGGCAGGGGCCCGCAGAAGCTTTAAGGTATAAATCACTTCAATCATCGGTGTTGTCAGCACGAAAAAATAAAGACAAGAAACAGCGCTAAGGGATTTTAGCAGAGTGACTACGGCTACGGCTGCGCTGGCCTTAGTCACCCCGAGATAATAACTACCCACATTCATACTAAAGAGCATTCCTGTTTCAAAACGGTTGATCTGAACCGCAATGGTCATAACCCCCACCAAAAGAGATGTAACCGGAACAGAAAACAGTTTCAGAATGACGTAGCCTGGGATTTTTGCTCTGAACGCCAGAAAACCCACCATGATGGCTACCACAGTCAAATGCACCACAGGCTGATTCACAGTCACACTGATGAACATGGTGGCTAGGGCAAACGCTAATCTCTCCCCGGGATGGGAGTTTCTCATCTTATTCGTGTAAACAAACTGATCAATATAAAACATCACTCCGGCCTAAGCACATCTTTCTTTTTAACCCGGATATAGTAACCTATGAACGCGCAGCCAAGCACGGCCTGCACAGCAAAAAGAAGTCTTTCCATTTCCTCGCTGCCGGGCTCCCAAAACGGTTCTAACCACGGTTCGTAGGCCGGATTAATTTCACTGATAGCTTCTCCAGCCAAATCGTCGGCCCCCTCAAACTCTGCATCAGGCAGTAAAAACAGAGGTGCAGTCATGAGCAGTACAACTATAAGGAGCAGGAAAGCATTTTTATACCGTCGCATCGCTCTATTCTCCTTTCACTGTGTTGGTGTAAAGGTGCAAAAGTCTCAACTCGTTTTGACTGAATTTTGTCAGAATGTTAAAAATAACAATGGTTAACAGTCCTTCACTAATAGCCAAAGGAACTTGCGTTAAGGCAAAAATACTTAAAAACTTAACGGCAGAGGCCAAAACACCGCCTGTCTCGGCCGGGAAAGCCAGTGCTAATTGCAGTGACGTGGTGAGATAGGTGGTCAGGTTCCCGAACGAGGCGGCCAGAAAAATGGCAACGCCATTTCCCAAGCCCGCTTTTTTAGCCACCTTAAACACACCGTATGCCACAAACGGCCCTGTAACGGCCATGGAAAACGTATTGGCACCCAGTGTTGTCAGTCCGCCGTGCGCTAACAAGAGTGCCTGAAACAGCAACACAATAAAACCGATAACACTCATGGCAGCAGGGCCAAATAAGACCGCACCCAGACCAACGCCGGTAGGGTGTGAACTGCTGCCGGTGACAGAAGGTATTTTCAGTGCCGACAGCACAAAGGCAAACGCGCCTGTAACACCAAAAAGCAATTTTAACTGCGGGTCTTTCAGCTTTTCAGATATGGAAGTCACGCCGTAGATAAGAAAAGGCAAACTAGCCAGCGTCCAAAACAACGCCCATTTAACAGGCAGGAAGCCTTCCATAATATGCATGGCATAGGCTTCTCTGGGCAAAAATAGATACAATAAAAACACAACTGCAATTTTTTTGTAACTCATAACATCCCTCCATAAAAATATCCCTTCCGTTACGGAAGGGATTGTCTGTTTGTTCTTTGCTTTTTCAACAAAATGTTAAATAAGCCTCACACCTTCCCTCCGAAGGAAAACTCTTTTACAGGCAGGTCTCCTGACTTGCAGTTCTTCTGCATTGATGGCCTTCCCAGTCTCCCAGTGGCATTGTCATCAACGCATCCCTGCTTACAGTAGCGGGGGCTGTAGCGGACTTTCACCGCTTTCCCAATTAATCCTTATTTGGAACCTGAAAACTCATTATTCAATTTGTACCATCATACCATGGACCCACATTATTTTCAACATGAAATGCGGTCGCTAAAGAAATTTTGCATCATAAAAATCATAAACTATTGTAATTGTTCAGTTTTTTAGCATACAGCAACTATTATTCGAAGTTGCCGATGGTACAAACCCTTATGCAGTCGAGAGCATTGCAATTTTTGCGGCGTTATGTTACAATAGGTTTTGCGTCGGGGCGTAGCGCAGTTTGGTAGCGCGCTTGGTTCGGGACCAAGAGGCCGCAGGTTCAAATCCTGTCGCTCCGACCAGCTAAGAATAAAGTAACCACGGGCTTTGACGCCCGTGGCTTTTTTGTATCTACGTAAGGGCATCTCACGGTTTATCTCACG
>Ga0208242_100821_pt1 | contig 11647 bp, 9 predicted proteins | sample SubbioAug_CSW13A_FD_184825 | JGI IMG/M metagenome (GOLD analysis project Ga0208242, IMG submission 184825) | Serpentinite rock and fluid subsurface biosphere microbial communities from McLaughlin Reserve, California, USA - CR12Aug_CSW13A (SPAdes) | ecosystem: Environmental > Terrestrial > Deep... | reverse complement strand
CTGTAAATAAATGATACAAATCCACAGTGCTAGATTAAGCATATCAAATGGCCATGAGATATGCCTAATAAATTAATTGGCCTAGAAAGAAAGTTATCAGTATAGACCTTATATTGATAATACGAGCTAATTATGTTTAAAAACAAAACACTACTAATAACAGGTGGAACGGGGTCTTTTGGGAATGCAGTAATGAAAAGATTCTTAAATACAGACATTAAAGAGATTCGAATTTTTTCTCGTGATGAGAAGAAACAAGATGATATGAGAAAACTTTATAAAAATGATAAGCTTAAGTTTTATATAGGCGATGTTAGAGATCTTGCTAGTGTTAAAAATGCTATGTATGGCGTAGATTACATTTTTCATGCAGCTGCTCTTAAACAGGTACCTTCCTGTGAGTTTTTTCCACTGGAAGCAGTTAAGACAAACGTGCTTGGAACGGACAATGTACTTACAGGTGCAATTGAAATGGGAGTTAAAAAGGTCATTTGCCTTTCTACCGATAAGGCAGCTTATCCGATAAATGCTATGGGAATATCAAAAGCTATGATGGAGAAAGTATTCGTTGCAAAAGCAAAGACTGTTGATTCAGAAAGAACCCTTATTTGTGGTACGAGGTATGGGAATGTGATGGCTTCAAGAGGATCAGTAATTCCATTGTTTATTGATCAGATTAAGAATGGTCAACCACTCACTGTAACAGACCCAAACATGACAAGATTTTTAATGAGTCTAGAAGAAGCTGTAGAACTTGTTGTGTTTGCATTTCAGAATGCAGAAGCTGGAGATATAATGGTTCAAAAGTCGCCATCATCAACTATCGGTGATTTAGCACAAGCAGTTAAAGAGCTTTTTCATGCAGGTAATGAAATCAAAGTAATAGGTACTCGACATGGAGAAAAGCTGTATGAAACACTTCTGACAAAAGAAGAAAATGTTGTAGCTAAGGATATGGGTGGTTTTTATTGTGTACCGGCAGATAAAAGAGACTTGAATTATGACAAGTACTTTGTTGAAGGAGATCAAAAGCTTTCTTCTGAAGATGAATATAACTCACATAACACAGAAAGGCTTGACATAGCGCAAATCAAAGAAAAGCTATTACAACTTGATTATGTTAGAGAAGAACTGAAAGGGTGGAATAAATAATGAGTAGAAAAAAAGCATTGGTAACTGGTGGAGCAGGATTTATTGGATCAAATGTAACACGATACTTGTTGGATAAAGGTTGGGACGTGCGTGTAATAGACGATCTTTCATCTGGTTATAAGATCAATCTAGACAACTTAGACATCAATTTTATTGAAGGCAGTATTACAGATGAGAAAATCATGCATGATGCGTGTAAAAATATTGATGTTGTTTTTCATTTAGCCGCTTGTGTAGGAAGACAAAAGTCACTTGATGATCCAATATTAGATGCAAATACTAACGTTATTGGAACTGTAAACTTATTGGAGGGGATGAGGAAACATGGAGTGAAGAGAATTGTTTACTCGTCTTCAGCAGCAATTTTTGGAGAACTTGAAACTCAATCGATTGATGAAAGCCACCCACAGAATGCTGATTCACCCTATGGTGTTAGTAAGTTAGCGGCGGAGAAGATGATATTAGCATATTGCGGTATATATAATATGACCGGGGTTTGTCTACGATATTTTAATATTTATGGTGTTAATCAAAGATATGATTTATACGGTAACGTAATACCAATTTTTGCAAAAAGAATATTTTCAGGAGAACCAGTGACGATATATGGAGATGGTGAACAAACAAGAGATTTTGTTAATGTAAAAGATGTAGCAATCGCAAACTATTTAGCAGCAACTACAGATGTTGAGACGGGAGTATATAACCTCGGTAGCGGTCATAGTATTACTATAAATGAATTAGCTAGTACAATGCAAAAACTTGCAAAAACCAATTCAGTCATTAAGTATGAACCTCAGAGACCAGCTGATGTGAGACATTGTAAGGCGGATACTTCGAAGGTATATAATGAATTAGGATTTTCAGCCTCTGTAGAGCTAATCGATGGTTTGATAGAGTATTTAGATTGGTTTAAGAATAATAACTAGCACGAGGAGGGAAGATTATGAAGGTCTTAGTTCTAGGTGGAACAGGCATGGCAGGGCACACAATTTCAATATATTTTAAAGAAGCTGGTCATGATGTAACTGCTTTTAGTAGAAGCAAAGTCGATTATTGCAATAATATTAATGGTGATATCTCTGATTTCGAGAGTTTAAAGAACATTATCAATGAAGGTCAATATGACACAATTATAAATGCCATAGGAATATTAAATCAAGACGCAGAAGATCACAAATCAAATGCAGTCCTGTTGAATAGCTACTTACCACATTTCCTTTGCGATACGACGAAAGAAATGAAGACAAGAGTTATTCATATGAGTACAGACTGTGTTTTTTCTGGAAAGACTGGTGGTTATTCAGAGACATCATTCAGAGATGGAGAAACTTTTTACGATAGATCAAAAGCATTAGGTGAACTAGAAAATAATAAGGATCTCACATTTAGAAATTCAATTATTGGTCCTGACATGAGTGAAAGAGGGATAGGTCTTTTCAATTGGTTCATGAAGCAAGAAGGTCAGATTAATGGTTTTACTAAAGCTATATGGACAGGCGTGACAACATTGACATTAGCAAAAGCAATGGAACAGGCCCTAAAAGAAAATCTAACAGGACTTTATAATCTGGCAAATAATGAAACTATAAGTAAGTACGAGCTATTAAAGCTATTCAATAAATATATGAAAGATGGTCAGATTGAGATTCTACCAAGCGATAATCTTTCACTAGATAAATCTTTAATTAACAATCGAACTGATTTTTCATTTAAAGTACCTAGTTATGAGACTATGGTAACTGAGATGAAAGAATGGATAGATAATCATAAAGATCTCTATCCACATTACTTCAAATAGGGGGCAGGTTTAATGAAGAAATTAAAATTAATGACAATAGTGGGTACTCGCCCTGAAATCATAAAACTTTCTGAAGTGATTAAGAAAAGCGATAAGTACTTTGAACATATATTAGTTCATACAGGTCAGAATTATGACTATGAACTGAACCAAGTGTTTTTTGAAAATCTAGGTATAAGAGAGCCTAACTTTTATCTTAATGTTGTGGGAGATAATTTAGGTCAAACTATGGGGAATGTATTAGCTAAGTCTTATGAAATCATGGTGCAAGAACAACCGGATGCTTTACTTGTTCTAGGTGATACCAATTCATGTCTAAGCGTGATTTCTGCCAAGAGGCTTAAGATTCCGATTTTTCATATGGAAGCTGGCAACAGATGCTTTGATGAAAATCTTCCTGAAGAGATTAATAGAAGGATTGTAGATCATACAAGTGATGTAAATCTTTGTTATACAGAACATGCAAGAAATTACTTAAATTGGGAAGGTGTCCCAAAGGAACGGACTTACGTTGTTGGCTCCCCTATGGCTGAAGTATTAAAAGTAAATAAAGAGAAAATCGATGGGAGTAAGGTGCTTGAGACTTTGGAACTAGAAAAAGGTAAATATATTCTATTATCAGCGCACCGTGAAGAAAACATCGATAATGAAGATAATTTTATGGCCTTAATGAATGCTGTCAATGCCATGGCTGAAAATTATGATCTTCCAGTTATCTATAGTACTCATCCAAGAAGCAAGAAGTACATTAAGCAAAGAGGATTCAAATTCCATTCAAATGTGAGAAGCTTACAGCCATTTGGATTCGCTGATTATAATCACCTTCAGAAGAATTCTTTTTGTGTAGTGTCTGATAGCGGTACTGTTGCAGAAGAGGCTTCCTATTTTAAGTTTCCTGCAGTGTCTGTGAGAACAAGTACTGAGAGACCAGAAGCTTTGGATAAAGGTAATATGGTCATTGGTAGCATAACTACTGAACAAGTTCTTCAAGCAGTAGATATGGCAGTTGAGATGAATGCTCAAGGCGATATTGGAGAAGACGTTCCGAATTATGTAGATGAGAATGTAAGCACTAAAGTTGTTAAGTTGATTCAAAGCTACACAGGGATAGTAAATAAAATGGTGTGGAGGAAATGATGAAATATTGCAATATATTTCATATCCATTGCTATAAAGTGAGGCGCTAATTTGAATAGTAAAATAATGTTTTTTTTTAAAAATTTCTCACATACATTAATATCAAATCTAATTTCATTAGTAGTTTCAACTTTGGTTGTTTTAGTAATCCCTAAACTAATAGGTGTAGAAGAATATGGATATTGGCAATTATATCTATTCTATTCCGCATATGTAGGATTTCTTCATTTCGGGTGGAACGATGGGATTTATTTAAGATATGGTGGGGAAAGATATAAGGACCTAGATAAAGGCAAGTTTTTTTCACAATTCTATATGATGGTTATTTTTCAATTAGCTTTGGCATTAATAGGCTTTCTTGTGTCTGATAATTTTATTGATGACACTAATAGAATCTTCATATATAAAATGATTGCTATAAATCTTGTCTTATTTAATGTTAGATCTATGCTACTCTTTATTTTACAAGCAACAAATAGGATCAAAGAATATGCTCGAATCACAATATTTGATAGAGTTATATATATTGGATTTATATTATTATTTTTGCTTGTGGGCGTACGAGAATTTAAACTTTTAGTTATAGCTGATTTATTTGGTAAGGTCATCTCACTAATTGTAGCAATAGTTAGTTGTAAAGAAATCATCTTTATGAAGGTCAATGTTTTTTATATTGATGTTAGAGAAACATTTTTAAACATTAATGCTGGTATCAAATTAATGTTTGCAAATATTGCTAGTATGTTAATCATTGGTGTCATAAGGTTTGGTATTGAGAGAACTTGGGATGTAGAAACATTTGGGAAAATATCCCTAACTCTAAGTATTTCGAATCTTATGATGATATTTATTAATTCAATAGGAATTATTATCTATCCAGCCCTAAGAAGAACAGAAAACGGAAAATTAGTAAAAATATACTGTGTTTTGAGAGATGTCTTAATGGTTTTATCATTTGGAATTTTAATTCTATACTATCCGCTTAAACAAATATTGACTGCATGGCTGCCTAATTACTCAGAGAGCTTAATTTACATGTCTATTTTATTTCCTATGTTGATCTATGAAGGAAAAACGGCACTGTTACTTAACACATATTTTAAAACATTAAGAAAAGAAAAGTTAATGTTGCAAGTTAATTTGACATCATTGGTTGCAAGTATTCTTTTAACTTTATTAGCCACTGAATTATTTGGTAATCTCAATTTTACAGTCACATTAATACTTGTAATTTTAGCATTTAGGGCAATTTTTGCAGAATATATGCTATCAAAAATTATCAACATATCAATAAAAAGAGATGTGACGATGGAATTGTTAATGACGATAGTTTTCGTAACATTAGGCTGGTTTTTGAATTCATGGTTATCTACTATAATTTATATTATTGCGTATATATTTTTCATTGTAATTAAACTAGAAGATATTAGAGATTCAATTTCAGTTTTTAAAAGTTTGCTAAGAAACGAAATGTAAGGGGGTAAGAAAACATGAAAATAACAGTAGCTGGAACAGGTTATGTAGGATTATCAAATGCTGTTCTATTAGCACAACACAATGAAGTCACTGCCTTGGATATTATCCAGGAAAAAGTGGATCTAATTAATAATCGTAAGTCTCCAATTATTGATGCAGAAATTGAAGACTATCTTGCTAACAAGGATTTAAATCTTAAAGCGACAACAGATAATTTAGTAGCTTTTAAGGATGCGGAATATGTTATCATTTCTACGCCAACAAACTATGATCCAGAGAAGAATTATTTTAACACAAGAACAGTTGAAGCAGTCATTGCAAATGTATTATCGATAAATCCAGATGCTGTAATGGTTATTAAATCCACAGTACCTGTTGGATATACAGAAAAGGTAAGAGAAATGTTTGATACTGAGAATGTAATCTTCTCACCAGAATTCCTGAGGGAAGGAAAGGCACTCTATGACAACCTCTATCCTTCAAGAATTGTAGTTGGAGAGCAATCTGAGAGAGCAAAAGTGTTTGCTGAACTGCTTGCTCAAGGAGCAATCAAGAAGGACATTCCAATTTTATATACTGATTCAACAGAGGCAGAAGCTATTAAACTTTTCGCTAATACGTACCTTGCACTTAGAGTGGCGTATTTCAATGAGTTAGATTCCTATGCTGAAGTGAGAGGTTTGGATACTAAACAAATCATCGAAGGTGTTGGACTCGATCCACGCATAGGTACTCACTACAATAATCCTTCTTTTGGTTATGGTGGGTACTGCTTACCGAAGGATACAAAGCAACTTCTAGCCAATTACCAGGACGTGCCAAATAACATAATCGGGGCAATTGTTGATGCTAACAGGACCAGAAAAGACCATATTGCTGATATGATCATCAAGAGACAACCTAAGATTGTCGGTATTTATAGACTGACCATGAAGATGGACTCTGATAATTTCCGTCAGTCTGCTATCCAAGGTGTTATGAAGAGAATCAAAGCTAAGGGTATCGAGGTTGTGGTATTTGAGCCAGCACTTCAAGAAGATGAGTTCTATCACTCAAGAGTAATTAAAGACTTTGATGAATTCAAGAAGATCTCCGATGTTATTGTAGCAAACAGATTATCTGACGAGATTAAAGATGTGGTGAACAAGGTTTACACAAGAGATTTATTTAGTAGAGATTAATAGACAAGACTTGATCTCACTTCACTCAATACTCCTAGTCCCCAAGAAACTATTCCACCACATAAGTAAATTTTGGGAATCTTATATGAGGCGTTAGAAGTAATAAGGGTTACATCAACTAAAGCTTAGATTTGAGCGGTACCGGGCACGACAAATGGACAAGTTGATTAGGGTGATGGAGAGATGAGCAGCTATACAGAATAAACAGATAGGCAAATAGGCTGGTATCAAGATCGGTAGTGGCGATGATATTCGAGATGGGGCCAGGATTACTTTGACACCCAGATAAGTTTGACATCCCAGATAAGCAGTGATGTTAACTTTTCAGATCGGTAGTGATGGTAACTTTTCAGGCAGTTATTATGGTTGATCAGTTAGACACCATGATTAGTAGTGATGGTAACTTTTCAGATCGGTAGAGAAAGATAACGGACAATATAGGAATACAGACATAACACATCAAAGAGAACGGGCATGAAGAGAGTAAGTTAGATAGCTTTGCCCGTTTTATTTATAAATGAAGGTGTCAGAATATTGTATTAATGTGTGAAGTGTGGGAGGTGAGAATCCGATGATGAAAAGAAAAAAATTGATGCTATCTGTTATACTGATTCTATCGTTCGGAGTATTAATGGACCTTTTATCTTATCAAGGAAACTCACTGATAAGTGTAAGTAAAGAATTCATTTATTATGTTTACGCTGCTATAGCAACAATTGCTGCAATAAGTGCAACGATACTGACGATAGTTGTTAACTCATTTAATGAAAAATACTACGGATTTTCGATTAAAGAAATTGTGAATTTTAGAAATGATTATTTAAGAGTATCTCAGATAATTCCAGTTGCATTATTTTCAATTGTACTATCTACATTGATATTGGCTATGGGTATGACAAACATCCTTGTGGCAATTCTAACTGCGGTAGTTTTTTTGATTTCATCAGCAAGCCAATGCACGTGGAAGCTAATAAGTGACGAACAATTCTGTGTTGATAGAGTGATGGCAGAAATCAATATTGTTGTCGATAAGAACAATGTAAAAGAGCAAGAGCATTTATTTAAGAGATTATTTGGTAGTATGAATTATGCTATTGAAACCTATGGAACTTCAAATATAGATGACCATTTAGATATGATTACAAGCACTATAGAGAAAAGCAAGATATCTGGAGACCTTTTTTTGTTGTTAGATACAGAATTGAAGAATACCTTTAAGACTGTTAGTGTATTAATAGGTTTTATTCCAGCCATTGATAAAGTTCTTAAACTCTATAATTCTATGGGTTCAGAGTACAGTCATTATGATAGAAGAGAAATTCTTCTTGAACCGCTTCAAAACATTCAATATCTTAATGATAAAGAGCTTTCTTCAAGTAATATGATTGAGATTTCAAATGGCTTGGAAAATCAAGATAATCTAGAGGAATCAGACAAGATATTTATACTATATCAATATTTCAAAAATGTCTATTTCAATGAAATTATCAATAAAAGAGTGAGAAATAATTTGTTGGGAGATTTGATAATTCATGTGTCAAACTTTCGTTATTCGACTGAAAATAACTATGATATTGTCAAACAGAAATCTCTTTTATATATTGTGAAAGATTTTATACTTGTTAATAAAGAAATCGAAGATGCCAAGGATATATTAATACAAATATCTAAGGCTCTATATTCTGGAAGGCACTCGCAAAGCGATAAACTATATGAAACAATTGCGATAATCTATTTAGCAATTTACCTTTATTCTGAATTTGAAAGAGAGACTTTAGTTGAAGACCATCGCAAGGAACTGAAAGCTTTAATTCACTCCTATGAGCAGAATATTCATACAAGTAGAATTTCTTTTAACGCTGTTCTTAAAACCTGTTTTAAAGATATTATAAATGCTCTTTGGAACTTGTCAGATCAAGTATATAAAGACTTAAGCTTTCTTGAATATTTTCCCCCTCAATTTGGAGCTAAGTCGATTGTGTGGGATATAAGAGCGGGAATAAACTTCGCGATATTCAACTATTTATTATCATATTATGAGTTTGGATTTCTTCCATATAAGATGATTAGTAGTTGGGATGAAACTGAAAACAAAAGAATTTACATTAGTTCTATGTTGGATTTTTTTGACTATGATACTCAAACGATTAAAGAGTCAAGGCTTGAAAAAATGAAAGAAATATCGGAATGGATTGGCATTAGAGATTCATTACCTTTTGATATTCAAAAGGAAATGTTCAAAAAATTAAATGAAGAAATGCAACTTCTAGAGGAGGACACTTTAAAAGAAATTGTCGATTATGTACCAAAAGTAAATGAAATAAATGGTCTATTAAAACAGCAATTTGTAAATTATCGACGCTTTTATGGATATAGTCAATCGATTAATATGGAAAATGCTATAGAGATGCACTTTAGACCAGTGATAGAGGATTTGCAATACTGCAATAACGGATTGAATATTTCTGCTAGACTTGCTAGATATTTTGAGAGTTTTATAAATGAGCAAATTAAGAAAGAACTTCCTGTGGTTCAATTAAGCTTTGACTTAGAAGGGGTAAAAGTACTTCTGAGTCAATTGAGAGATAATCGTTTCAATAAGAGGAATTATACGTATGTGGATGATTGGGGATTAAATAAAGAAGTTAGAGAATCAGTAGAATATAAAGAATTAGAAACAGTGGTTAAAGGAATCAGTTTTGAAAAGACTAGTCCTATTAACTCTCATATGTTTTACAAAGATGGCTGCTTAGATTATAACATTGAAATCACAGAGTACAATCATGAATTCTTAACTGATGACGAATGCTCAGCGTATGTTGAAAATTACAAGGTTGGAGAGGGACTTTACAAATTAAAAGATGCATACATGAATAAAAGTAAGGCCATGGAAGCTATTAAGAAAGGTTATCGGAAGGAATTAGTATCATTCAAGTATAAGTCTAATCTTGATAGTAATTGTGGTATTCGTATAGGGTTTAAACGCGAAAGGTAAGTTTTAAAAAAAGGAGGCCTCAAGTCATGGACAAATCAACCTTCAAAGGCACTATAATTTCAATCCAACCCCGGATCCGTCTCACTAGGTCCTTCGATGAGTCTTCCCATATATACCTGGGTTATGCCATTACCTTAGAGGGAGAGCTGGACAACACTAATACCACCTTCTCCATCGGCATCGGCAAAGCAGCCCATGCCAAACATCAATTCAAAGTGAATGATATCATCAGCGGGGAGAGTGCGTACCAGTACCGGATCCTGACACTGAACCTACTGAGTATTACAAAGTCTCTAAACTCAAACTCATCACCCGAAGCACCACCATCACTAACACATCATCTCCCTGGGAACTGGTGCCACCGGAGCTGGAAGTTTACAGAGAAAGAGGACACCGCAGGCTGGCAGCCAGGACATATGACACGAAGTGTAGTAGCTGCATGTGGGGCTGCAGGATGCCAGTTGAGATTATTATTGATAATTGGAATCCAAGTAGTAAAAAGTACAGGTTCGAGACATTCTGTTATGGTCCATTAAGTTGCAAGCTGTATAAAGCTGGTCCTAACCGGAAGGTAGAAGGTCGGAATGGGATGATGTATGTAGAAGAGGATTGGGTTGATGCTATGAATGTGGAGCATCGGGGAGAAGATGAGTAGGTTGAGTTAAAGGTGGGTGATATGATTTGGATTTGAATGGACTAATATCAACAATAATAAGTTCAACAGCGGCTCTTGTAGCTATTATTGGTGGATTCTTAGTAAGTAGAGTAATTACACTATCTGGTGAAAAAAATGGAATATTGAAGAAAATTAAAGAAATAGACAAAGAATTAGATATAAAAAATACTTTGTATGAATCAGCAAAACAAGTAGTCCAAGATGAAGATATTGATGATTTTGTTCGAGAATATGCAGAAGATATAGTTTTCAATAATAAAACTGTTGAAGACATCTTGGAAGAAGATCATACTATCAAATTGGAACGGAATGTCATTGACTCAGCGCTAGCTAGAGTAGCCGAAATTTTTGAATTTATTGTAAAGAAAATACAATCAACAGATGACAGTTATTCGCTTCCATCAGATTTTAATGAGTTTACTCGTGATAATGAAATCAAGATTAGCGAAGATAGGAGCTGGCATGAACTAATATATGATTTGGTTCTAAGCCATTTCCCACAGCAACAATCAAGTTTCCCATATTCAAATTTAATAAGTTCTGTTAGTGATTTCAATAATTTTAAACCAATACTTTCATCACAAGAGTATAAGGCAAATGTAAGCAAAGTGAAGGCCTTAGAAGATGATATAAAGGTTTTAAAAGCTATAAGAAGCGCAGAAGATGATATGCTAAATGGTTATGGGAAGATCTCTGGACTATGGGGTGGATTAGCAGTACTAATTTATGCTTGTGTCGTTGGAATAATAATTCCTAGTTTCCTATTACCATACCCATTAAATCATTATGACGACTCGGCAACTAGAATGACGCTACTAATATTGTTTGTTAGTGAGTTAATTGCTATATTCAGCTATTTGGGTTTTGCCATGTTTAGATTGACTAAGCATGATAGCTAGGGGGATTGAGTTATTCAAGTGGCGGTGTATCATAGAGTTGAACACGAGTGAGTAATGAGAACGATAGTCAACCTCAAAGAAACATAATAAAAAGACCATGTTTGGCAGTTTTACAGCTGCTAGTGTAACTATAATAACAAACTTACATAAATATCATTGACTTTATTGTCTTATTTGTTACACTTTTATCAAAGACAGAAATGTCTGCATACAGCGCATAAGTAGTGCCACTGTTTCGCTGTAAACTATGCCACCTATTTCGGTAGAATTGTGCCAGTCATTTCGCTCTGTTTGTGCCACACGGTAAACCTTACAATTAGTCTGTACAAA
>Ga0208242_100820_pt1 | contig 11672 bp, 6 predicted proteins | sample SubbioAug_CSW13A_FD_184825 | JGI IMG/M metagenome (GOLD analysis project Ga0208242, IMG submission 184825) | Serpentinite rock and fluid subsurface biosphere microbial communities from McLaughlin Reserve, California, USA - CR12Aug_CSW13A (SPAdes) | ecosystem: Environmental > Terrestrial > Deep... | reverse complement strand
TTCAGGCGCGCCGGAGGCCGCCGGCACCGCGTCATCGAGCCGTTCAGGCGCTGTACCGGCTGCGGCCAAACGGCCCTCCAGACGACTGACGGTGGCTTGCAGCTCCGCAACCTGCGTCTCAAGGCGTTGCACTCGCTGCATCAGATCGAGTTGCTCGGCGACCGTGACATCGAAGTCCACATCCGCTGCCTCCGGCCCTGCAGCGGGCTCGGACGCGTCAGCGGTCGGCTGGGCACGCTTCTGGCCCGTCAGGTACCGGCCAAACGCGAAACCGACCACCGCGCCCATCAGGCTGCCCCAGGCGCCGCTCAATGCGGCCCCGAGCAACGCCCCTACCAAGGTCAACCAGAACGCCATGCCCCTCCCGCCGTTTCGTTTGAATGATGCAGTGGCGGATTATCGGAGGGGCAAGGCACCCACCACCCCCCCTCTGGAGGGATGGCGCGTAAGCGGGTTCACTGCTGATCCGCCTCGAACGTCTCCTGATCCACAAACCGCCCGAAACGACGTAGTGCGCCCAAGAGAACGCCGTCGGCGAAGGCGCATCCGGTTGCACCAGGGTCAGTCTGCCGCTCTTTGTTCGCAGCCTCCGGCAAATGACCGCCGCCGGAGGCGACAACCTTCAACAGCTCTGCATAGCCGGGCTCCCATGCAATCGCACAGGGAAACACCTCTCGCAGACTGGCGAGGATCTGCATGCCCGAGTAGTCCAGGTCGCCAAAGAAGCGGACTGGAAGCTCTGCCCGATCAAACAGCCAACTGTTCACGATGGCCAAGCCGCGCGTCGAGGAAGGCGCCGACCCCAGTGTCGCTGTCGGTTGCATCCTGAGGTAGACCCGGCATCCACCGCGATGGCGCAGACGCGTCGCGCTTCCCTTGAAACCTGCGGAATAGACCAGCAAGCTGTTCCGCCATTCAGAGCGTCTGGTATCCGCCATCCGCTCGAAGGTCACCAAGTTTTCAATGAACAGTGCTTCGTCGAAGGAGGACGGAACATCGATCAGCAACTGTATCGGCGCTTCCCAGAACTGGCCCTGAGTTGCGCCCAGCAGGCGCAGCAGTTCATCCCTGGCGTCGAGCACCTTCGATCGGCCGTGGAAAACCCGCGCCGATGCCTCGCGAAGCGGCAACGCCTGCCCCGACAGGCACAGTTCTCGCAAAGCCTGAAGGCAGCCCATCGCTTCATCGGCGGGCACCATGGCCAGAGCGGACAGGGGCGTACGGCCGAGGTAGTCAATGAGCCTCCGCTTGCCCCCGTCTCCGGCATCAACCCAATGCCGCTCGAGATGATCCGAGAGACGGCGCTGCCAGTGGTCGGCAAGACGCGTGTAGCCGGCCCACGCGGCCAAGGCATCAAAGTCCAACAACTCCAACTGTGGCTTGCGATCAATGAACCCGGCGAACTCCCGTTGTCGGGCCAGAACCAACCGAACCCACCCCGTGTGGGCAAGCTCTCGCAGCAACAACTCCACTCGGCTCGCAGCATCTGCATGTACATGCCCGTACAACTCGGGCGCCTCGCGCGGATCGAGCCTCAATCGCACGGGACGCTGGGCGTCAGAGCGCTCTACCTTGGCAAGCAGGCGGGCGGCAAGACGCAACAGCATCGGGTCACGCGGCGGACCGTCGTCGCAAAGCGATGCCCTACCGCAAGGCTTCGCCTCAGTCATCGCCGCCTTCGTCCGGGCGCGCTACGTCCGCACGCTCTGCCCGCCCAGGGCTGCCTCGCATGGCTTCGTGAGCCAGACGGCCAGCTTCCCGCGCTTGCTCCGCGTGCGCAGCCCAGAGCCGGGCCAAAGGCTCGCGCTTGAGCGTCTTCTCCTGAACCTCGCTGATGAACAGCTCCGCTCCGCCGCGGGAAGCCAGCACCTTGGAGAAGGTGAACTCTTTGTCGAACTCCGGCTTGACTGCCCCCGATTTCGAGGTCGGCATGGCCACCACCAGTTGCAAACCCAGGCTCCGCGACAAAAACTGGAGCACGCTGCGAGACCGAGATTCATCCATTTTGGAAAAGGCCTCATCTGACAGCATCAGGCGCAGAGCTGGCGCGCCGCGGCGCTCGCGCCCGAAGTGCCCAAGTGCGTGTGCCAACACCGCAGAGCGAATGACGTAGAACGGAGTTTCCAACTCGCCACCAGACCCGGTTCCCCAGGTAGACAGTCTGGTCTGCCCGACAGGGCTGTGCCGGAGGATGTCGTAGCGGCGGTAGTTTCGGTAATCTGCCAGCTCCTTCAACGCACGCTCCGAGGCACCTTGGTCGTTGGCCAGAAGCAGTCGGCGAATGTCCTGCGCCGTCAGGCGATGCTCGTCGCTCAGCCGCGGCGAATCAAAAATCGAACCGCTGTCCTTCTCCAGGCTGTCCACGAGGCCTTCCATCGCCTCGAAGAACTCAAACACCTTTTGCAGCCTCGGCACCCACGCCCATTCAAGTTCGAAGGTGTCGGTACCGAAGCGGATGTTCTTCAGCTCCCGGTTGAGCTTCTGGAGCGTCGACGCGCCCTGCCGAACCTCATCGCGCACCTTGAAACAGAAGCTGGTGGTGAAAACAGCGTTGAAGCCCGCCTCGGCTTCTCTCAACTTCTCCAGATTCTCGGCCAGGCCGATGGAACGTTGACGCCGGATTTGCTCCCCCACAACTTGCCTCAGCCCGATGACGGGCGGCAGCAAATCCTCTATGCGATCAAAAGTCTTAGGCGGATCGGCGTAAAGGAAACGCTCCTGATCGTTACGAACACCGACCAAGTAAGTCTGGACGCAAGAAAGAACCTCACGCAGCGAAGTTGGAAGCCGGTCGACGAGCACACTTACTCGATGGCGGAGCGCGTCCAGTGTCAGGTCAGCGCTGTCGGCCATTGCTTTCGCCTCATCGAGCAACTGGGCCTCGGTGGCGAGTTCCGGTGCACCATTGACGAAGCGGCTTGCCCAGACCACTGCATGGGTGCGATCCAGTTGAAGCACGGGAATGCGTTCAAGCAGGGTCTTCTCACGCAAACCGAGATCCTTCAGCGTCTTGTTGTTCTCTCCTACCTGCAGCATCTCGGTGTCATACGCGCTCTTGGACTTGTCGATGCGCGCCTCGAGCTGCTGGCGTTGCGCTTCCAGGCCTTCGATCGCCGACAGGTCCAATGCCGCCAGTGAATTGGCCGCGTGTGCGTAATGCAGCTGGCTGGTGAGAACGGCTTCCATCAACGATGCCAAAGGCGTGAATGCCGCACCGTTGAACATGCGCGAGACCAAGGTCAAAGACTTCTGCAGGTGGTCGGTTTTGTGGATCTCGGCGTCAAGTCGCGACAACTCCTGCTCACACCACCCCAAGCGCCGCTTCCGCGTCGCTTCGCCGAAGGCCAGCTCGGGGTCAGACGCACGGCACGAAAACATGCCATAGCCGCGGCTACCGAGGCCTTCCTCCATCAGCCCCTGTGGGGTCCGTGCGAGCTCGTCTTCGGTGTCCACCTTGCGAACCCTGCCGTACTGCGCCAACAGGAAGGCCTTGGCGACAGGATGGGGGCACACAAGCTCGTGCATCACGGCACGGGCGTCCAGCGAGCGGCCGCGCGTGTCTTCGATCGCCTTGCTGCCTTGGACGACTTTAGGCGAGCGAACGGGAAACCGACGCTTGACCAACCGCGTGCAAGGCGCCTCGAATCCTGCCTCCACGATCAAGGCGAAGCGGTCACCGCCCATGTAGCCTTCTATCGCATTCTGCCAAGTGCTTCCGGCTTTGGGCTCGACGAGCTGGGAAAGGATGTGCGGGCGAGACTGAGGCAGCTCGCGCTCGATCAACTCCAGCGCCGTACGTACATCGTTCGGCGCTGGCGGCTTACCCGACTGCAGTTGCCGCAACTCCGCGTCACGCTGCGCCTTCTCGTCGTCCAAGGCCGCGCGATGCCGTCCAACAGCAGTCAAAGCCGTGACGACGGCTCCAGCAAGCGCTTCGTCGTGACCACGAATTCCGTACTCCAGGCGGCCAAGATCGTCATCGAAGCTCTCCAGGTCAAAAGCAGGGAAAACGGCGTCGAGCTTGGCATCCTGGCAGAGTGTCGCAAACAGTTCGGGCCATGGCTTCAGTACGGCCTGGGCTGCGGGCCGAAACGCCGCCACCGCCGAGTCGAGCGCTGGGGCGTCCGACAGATCCAGCCCGAGCAGGCGCTCCAACTGCACCACCATGTTCGCCAGGGCCTTGGCGGCCAAGCCGACCGCGCCCCAGTGGCGACGGAACTGGTCCTGCAGGGAGCGAACTTCGCTTTCCAGTGCCGCCTTGCGCTGCGCGACGTCACTGGCAGCGAGTTTGGCCTTGATGCCGTCCAGTTGCTCCGTCAGCTGAGCCTGGCCTTCGCGCAGGCCCTGAAGCCTTTCTTCCAGCAACTCATTGCGCTTGTTTTGAAACGCCATCTGCCTGCGCACAGATTCGAGATCGATCTTGGCCTCGTTCAGCGCACGGATAGCGTGGGCCATGCTGTGTACGACGAAGCGACGCGATTCATCGATGACACGCGTGGCAGTAGCCTCAATGGACTCAAGACGATCGATGTTCAGTTGCAGCCGTTCGGCCTCCTGCTTTAGGCCGGCCATCGAGCGCATCAGCTCGCGCATTTTGTCCAGATCGCGGGTGAAGTCGTGCGCGTCCAGGATCTCGTCTCGCACCAGGTCGTTGACGTTGCCCAGCTCCTTGTAAGCCATCGCCTTGACGATGGACTTCGCGGCGCGGAAGGCCTCGACCTCCGACACAGCTGTTTTGCCCATCATGGCGCCATACAAGTGCGTGAGGTAGCTGCTTTTGTCCTCAAAGCGTTGCACCACCTCTGGTCCTGCGCGCAGTTGGTGCTGCAGGTGAAGGTAAAGCTCCTTTACCGGCACGGGCACGGGCTGAATGCCATCCGCCGTACGCAACACAAGGTGCTGCAAGTCGATGGAGCGGCGCACGATAAAAAAGAGACTGCGGGACAGCACCGCCTTAGAAGCGTCCTCATGGGCTTCAACGCCCACCAGAGCAGTCATCGGCTTTTCCCGCTCACCTGCCTCCTCGGATGCCTCGAACACCAGCGCCACATAGCTGGTCGATCGCTGGCGAAGGAAGACACCGTCAGCTTGTTGACCCAGCGCATAGGCCGCTAAGGTCCGGGGCTCCTTGCCCCCGCGCCGACTCTGCGTGGATTCGTCCTGACCGATGTTGAACTGCACGAGATGATGGTGCGCTGCCGTCAGGAGCGTCTGAACCGAATCCAGCAGTGTCGACTTACCCGACCCCGACTCCCCGGTCAGCAGAACCGTATCAGCGAAAGGCCACTCCCGCGCCTCCAGCGAGCCCCACTGCCAGGTAATGATCTTGGAGATTTTCACAAGCGTTGCCCCTCAGGCGCATCGGAATCCCGCTCTGCAGATTGGACCAGCGGACGTCCATTCCTGCGTGCGGCGAACGACTGCGTAGCGAGTGCCAGTGCATCCTCCAGCGCCTCATCGCTGACGTAGCTCATCACTGGCCGCAGAACGCTGAGCAACATCTCCATGCTTCCGGCCCCTTCACCATCATTGAAGCGCACGATTCGATGCTTGCGAAGATCACGCAACAGAGAGAGGCGCTCGGCCACTGATGACGGCAGCTGGTGTGCCAGCAGCGAGACGACCGCCTGCGACAGCTCCTCCAGGCTGATGACCAGTACCTCGTTGACCAGTTCGCGCTTGCCCGTCAGCCCCTCGGTGTACAGGAAGCGCAAGGCAATGGCCGCAGCAATAAAGTCACGCGACAGCCGCGCTTTCAGACGCTTCACGCCCTCCTCGTCGCCATCACCCCCCTCCCCGGGCGGGTACAGGCGAAAGATGGTCGCATCTGCATCGTGCGTCAGCACGAAGCCAATGGTCGCGAAGAACTCGCGCAGCAGTTGCTCGCACTGCGCCGCATCGTCATACAGACAAGACTCGGGGCGCGAATAATCTCGCCACAAAACGCCCGAGGCCAGCAACCGTCCTGCGAGCTCGGCAAACCGGTCAACCTTGAGGTTGCCAGCGCCCTCTGTCTTCAGGCGCTCTTCCATGATCTGCTGGAGTGATAGCTGCATAACTATCGCCAATCAAGTTTCACCCCGAACCAGCACCGAAAGGTCGGCCTCCAGCTCGAAGTTGTCTGCGGAAAAGTAAGGCGTCTCGAACACGTCTGACCTCTTAGTGGCCTTCAAAAATCGCTTGCCTTCGGTCGAACGCGCGGCGCCGACGGCATGCAGGACACCCACGGCTTCGACGGCGTTGGTGACTGGCAGTTCGTCCAGAGAGACCTTCCCGTCCCGAAAATGGGGCAGCAAGCCCGCCAGCACGTCCTGATCACTGAACGCAAACGCTTCCGCCTCAGCTCGGCGCATCGCAGCCTCAACACGACTGGCTTCGTCCACCATCAGTGGAGCCAGCGGGCCGTGTTCGACCTCGCGATCACGCACCGTCCAGCGCAAAGCGGCACCTGGCAGCCGAAGCTCTGCCGTTCCCAGGCGAAACACCAAGGCATCCAGAAACTCGTCGCGTTCAGGTTGCGGCTGCTCCTTCAGCAGGCTCATCGCGCGCCCTAGCGGCGATGTCGCGCTGTAATCCAAGGAGAGCGCTTGTCGCAAAAGGCTGGTGAACCGTCGGACATAGTTGTTCATCTCCGACCTCAGCATGGGCAACTTCAGGTTGCAAGCCGCATCCACCATGCTCTCCATGCGATCGCAAAGCCACAAGGTGGCGCTGCGAGAGAGGATCTGTGCCTCCAACCATGACGCACGCTGCAAGAGATTGGCATCTGCACCCAGGCGCACCGTCTCAGGCATGAGTCGAATTTGATCCAGGAGCTCGACGATCTGGCCGCGGTGACGTTCTGCCGAGTCGGCCACCAGACGCACAGCGTATTCCTTGGCAAAGCGCTTCTCGATGAATTCGTTGAATTCACTCCAGGCGACCTTCTGCTCCAAGGCTTCGCGCGTCAGACTCTGAATCAGCAAACGAAAGTACTCGATGTCATCTTGCAGGTCCTGCACCACGCGCGCGGCAAAGTCGTAGGCATCCAGTAGTTCGTCAACGTCGTGACTGGCCGCGAATGCCGCCAGCGCCTTCTTCGCAGACCGCATGTTTCGCTGACGCGTGCGGGCCCGTGAGTTATCGAGGTTTGACAGGACTTCGGACACTTCTTTGCCGGCACGCGTCATTTTCAGTGTCGGCTTGAGATCAATCGGGTCCTTGTAGTCGTCAATCCAGCCATGCTCCTTCAGCTTGCGCAGCAGTTCACCGGCATACGTCCGCTCCTCCTCGGCCGAGACGGTTCGCCCGGGTGCGAACACGACAGCCCTGATGGATGGATCGGCAAGAACCTGGAAGACGATGGTCAATACAAGGTCTCTGGTCAGCGCTTCGGAATAGTCCGCGTTCGGTCCTTGCACGCGGTCGTACAGGCCACGTAGCACTGCAGCGCAGCATTCACGGTCCCCATGAGTCAGGGGGCGAAAGAACTGTTCGCGCTTGCCGGTAAAGAATGAACTGTTCATAGCACTTCCGTCTTGTTTCCGGCAACTGGCGGAGAACACGCACGTGTCTGCCAACTTCGGGTCACTTTCCTACCTCGCTCATCCAACCCCTCAACGAATTCGATGTGGGACTGGTCGAAGTAAATATAGACGACGTTGCCATCCATCCTCCGCCGACCAGAAGCGTTCACCAGCGCCGCGGCGAGCCGCAAGTCTTGACGTGATGGGACATCAACTACGGCGAACCGGCAAGAGCACCTTCCTGCAGGGCGACCTCGCACCCGCCCTGCAGCAAGCAGGCATTGAAGTGGTGTACGTGGACTTGTGGGCCGACACCCGCCGCGACCCTGGCGCGCTGATCGCCGAGGCCATCGCGCGTGCCTTGCAACCGCATCTGGGCGTGGTGGCACGCGCAGCCAAGAAGGCGGGCCTCAAGAGCGTGAAGGTGGCCGGCACGCTGGACATCGACACCAGCAAGATTGGCCGGCTAGATGGGCTGACCCTGGTGGAAGCGCTGCGCAGCCTGCAACAGGCAGCGGGCCAGCCCGTGGCGCTGATCATTGACGAGGCACAGCACGCCCTGACCAGCGAGGCCGGCGAGGCGGCCATGACCGCCCTGAAATCAGCACGCGACCAGATGAATCAACCCGGCCAGGTCAACCTGATGCTGGTGATGTCTGGCTCTGACCGCGACAAGCTGCTGCGTCTGGTGGTGAGCGCGGGGGCGCCGTTTTACGGCTCGCAGATCCAGGCCCTGCCGCCGCTGGACACCGACTTCATCGCGCATGTGGCCGGCTTGGTGGAAGGACAGCGGCCAGATTTGGTGCCCGTCGACAGGGCTGCGTTGCAGACAGCGTTTGCCACCTTTGGTCACCGGCCTCAGTTCTTCATGGCGGCGATGGGCGCGGTGCTCAGCCCCTTGTCAGGCCACACCGGCCGGTTTGAGCCAGCGCTGCAGCAGGCCGCCCAGGATCAGCAGGCGCAAGACGAAGCGCAGATGGAATCCGACTACCTGGAGCTCAAGCCCACGGAACAGGTGGTGCTTTGGCGCATGCTCGACCAAGGACCGCGCTTTCGCCCCTATGACGCCGAGGCCTTGCGCTTCTACCGAGAGCAACTGGGCCGCCCCATCAGCGTGCAGCAAGCACAAAAGGCCTTGGAGGCGCTGCGTCAGCGCACACCAGCTGTGGTCTGGAAGTCGGCACGCGGCGAATACGCGGTGGAAGATGCCGCCATGCACCGCTGGTACAAAGACCGCGTCGATGCCGCCCGGTGGCCGCTAGAGGCGATGGATGACGCCTTCTGCGGGCGACGGCCAGATCCTGCGGTACATGGGCTACGTGAAGGAGCAGATCGCTGAGACCAACCAGACGGTCGAAGGTGGCATCATTGCGCTGGACGATGATCAAAGCTACCAGTTGAGCTTCAGGCTGATCAAGAACTGATTTCGACTTGTCAGTCGACTCCGCTCAAGATCTTTGCAGCAGGCAGTCAACTTGTCAGACATGAAGTCTGTCACTCAAGTTGTTGTCATGAAAAGACTTTTCGTCCGATCTTAAAGATATCATCTCAGGTCAATTCAAGATCCTGGATGACCATGCCGCAGTTCTTGCACCATGATTTGCAGTTGCTGAACCCTAGATTCGACTCGCCGCTGCTCGACGTGCTAACCGATCTGGAGCACCTGCGCCGGCTTGAAATCCGCGGCAGCACGCCACCCCCCGTGTTCCTTCAGCTCAAAGAGGTTTTCCACCTACTGGAAAGCCTCGCGTCTGCCCGCATCGAGGGCAACCACACCACGCTGGCCGACTACGTCGAGGCCAAGGTTACCCCCGCCCCGGCTGGCACCGAAGCGCTGCGAGAGATCGACAACATCGAAGCTGCCATGCGTGAGGTGGAATCGTCGGTGGAGCCAGGCGCTCCGCTGAGCGAGCACCTGCTGCGTGGGCTGCACGCCATCACGGTTGAGGGGTTGCAGCGCGAGGGTGATCGTACGCCCGGCAGCTACCGAACGGGGCCGGTGCGCATTGCCCAAGCCGAGCACTTGCCGCCCGACGCAGTGCAGGTGGCTGGTTACATGGCGGAGCTGGTGGACTTCACCAACCAGCCAGACCCACCCAAGTACGACCTGATGAAGGTGGCCTTGGCCCACCATCGCTTTGCCTGGGTTCACCCATTCAGCAACGGCAACGGGCGCGTGGTGCGCTTGCTCACCTACGCCATGCTGATCAAGTACGGCTTCCAGGTCAGCTCGGCAGGGCGGCTGTTGAATCCGGCCGCCGTGTTCTGTGCCGACCGCAACCGGTACTACGCCATGCTCTCGCAGGCAGACTCGGGCGAGCCGGCCAAGCTCGAGCAATGGTGCACCTACGTGCTCAGTGGCATCCGTGACGAGCTGGAGAAAGTCAGCCGCCTGGCCGACTATGGGCACTTGCAAAACACCGTGTTGCTGCCGGCTGTGGCCCACGCGCGTGAGCGTCAACTCATCACCGCACAAGAAGAGGCTGTGCTGCAGACCACCATCCGGGCGGGCACTGTGAAAGCCGGCGACCTGGAGGTGGCGATGCCTGGCCTGAATGCTGGCCAACGCACGTATCAGATCCGCAAGCTGGTGGAGGGTGGCATGCTGCAGCCGGTCAGAGAGGGCGCCAGGCAGTACACCCTGGGCTTCACACACAACATGCTGCTGCGTGGCGTGGTAAAGGCCTTGACGGATCAGGGCTTCGTGCCGCCCGCTCTGGCGGGGATACCCAAGATTTAGGCATTCATCGAGATTGCGATCATTGTTGGCCTCACAGCCCCCGCCCCCTCACTCCACCGTCACACTCTTCGCCAGGTTCCGCGGCTTGTCCACGTCCGTGCCACGTGCGCAAGCCGTGTGATACGCCAGCAACTGCAGCGGCACCACGTGCAGAATCGGAGACAGGGCACCGTAGTGCTCGGGCATGCGGATCACGTGGATGCCGGGCTCGGCCTGGATGTGGGTGTCGCCGTCGGCGCACACATACAGCTCGCCACCACGGGCGCGCACTTCCTGCATGTTGCTCTTGAGCTTCTCGAGCAGCGTGTCGTTGGGGGCCACCGTCACCACGGGCATGTCGGCCGTCACCAGGGCCAGTGGCCCGTGCTTGAGCTCGCCGGCGGGGTAGGCCTCGGCGTGGATGTAGCTGATCTCTTTGAGCTTGAGCGCGCCCTCGAGCGCGATGGGGTAGTGCAGGCCCCGGCCCAGAAACAGCGCGTTGTCCTTGCGGGCGAAGGCCTCGGCCCAGGCCATCAGTTGCGGCTCAAGCGCGAGCACGGCCTGCAGCGCGGCGGGCAGGTGGCGCATGTCCTTGAGGTGTTCGGCCTCGTCTTCGGGGCTGAGGTTGCCGCGCAGCTTGGCCAGCGTCAACGTCAAGAGGAACAAACCGGCCAGCTGGGTCGTGAAGGCCTTGGTCGAGGCCACACCGATCTCGACTCCCGCGCGGGTCACGTAGGCCAGCTTGCATTCGCGCACCATGGCGCTGGTGGCCACATTGCAGATGGTCAGCGTCTGGGCCATGCCCAGGCTGCGGGCGTGCTTGAGCGCGGCGATGGTGTCGGCCGTCTCGCCCGACTGGCTGATGGTGACGATCAGCGTGCGCGGGTCGGGCACGCTGTCGCGGTAACGGTACTCGCTCGCGATCTCCACATTGGTGGGGATCTTGGCAATCGATTCCAGCCAGTACTTCGCGGTCGAGCCCGAGTAATAGCTGGTGCCGCAGGCCAGGATGAGCACGCGGTCAATCTGCGTGAACACCGCTTCGGCGCCTTCACCAAACAGCGTGGGCGTGATGGCCTCGACGCCTTCGAGCGTGTCGGCGATGGCGCGCGGCTGCTCGAAGATTTCCTTTTGCATGTAGTGGCGGTAGGGCCCCAGCTCGACCGCGCCGCTGTGGGCAGTCACGGTGCGCACGGGCCGCAAGCCGGCGTCCACGAGCACGTGGGCGCCGGTGTCTGCAACCGGATGCCAGATGGTGTGCTGGCCCGGGCGCAGGTCGACCACATCGCCTTCTTCGAGGTAGACGAACTGGTCGGTGACGCCGGCCAGCGCCATGGCGTCGGACGCCAGGAAGCGCTCGGTCGCGTCGTGCCCGCCCACGCCCAGCACCAGCGGCGAGCCCTGGCGGGCCCCCACCACACGCTGCGGCTCGTCATGGTGGAAGACGG
>Ga0208242_100819_pt1 | contig 11677 bp, 11 predicted proteins | sample SubbioAug_CSW13A_FD_184825 | JGI IMG/M metagenome (GOLD analysis project Ga0208242, IMG submission 184825) | Serpentinite rock and fluid subsurface biosphere microbial communities from McLaughlin Reserve, California, USA - CR12Aug_CSW13A (SPAdes) | ecosystem: Environmental > Terrestrial > Deep... | reverse complement strand
TCATTTCACCAGAACTGATGGGGCTTGGTTTCATGATTCTACTTCATTGTTTGTTTAGAAAGAACATGCTCACCATGATGGGTGGAACATTGTTAGTGGTCATTTTAAAGACATGGTGGTAAAAAAAGGCTTTCGCCTTTTTTATTGATTGAGTGCTAATGTCTTCAAATCTTCTTCACTGAAGTGAGTAACAAAGTGTGTTAAGACATCAATGGTCGCCTTCACGTCTTTGTGATGAACTAAAGCATAATGAGAGTGAATGTAACGACTTGGAATGGACATGGTGATCGCAATGACCCCCGTGCCTGATTTATGAATTTCTCCAGAATCGGTTCCACCCGCTGAAAGCATTTCATATTGAACATCAATACCCAGTTCTTGTGCAATGGAAGCCACATGTTGAAGTAAGCCACGGTGTGCAAAATGAGAAGCATCCGCAATCTCAAGTGTTACCCCATGACCCATCTTAATGCGTTTATCCCCTTTTGGAATATCGGTTGCGATGGTCACATCAAGGGTGATCGCTACATCAGGTTTCACTAAAGCAGCGGCTGTCTTAGCCCCGCGTAGTCCCACTTCTTCTTGTACTGTACCTACTCCAACCACAGTAAGATGAGGTTTAACCTCTTTCAAATTGCGCATCACTTGTGCCATGATGAGTGCACCAATACGATCATCCCACGCTTTGGTCGCAAGCATCGAGCCATCCCCTAAGGAGAAAAACTCACTGTGAGGTGTGACCATATCTCCATACTGAACACCCGCATCAAGGGCTTCTTGAAGGGATGAAAAACCACAATCTAAGAATAAATCTCCCACTTCAATCACTTGTTTGCGTACTTCAGGTTTCATCCCATGAGGTGGTTGTGAACCCACAATCCCCATGATTTTCTTGCCTGAAGCAGTGGTGATGACCAATGGTTTTGAAGGTAAGACATGACCCCACCAACCCCCAACTGGATGCAGTTTAATGTAGCCTTGATCATCAATGTGTTTGACTAAAAAGCCAACTTCATCAATATGACCCGCAATCATGATGGTTTTATCACTGTGTCCTTGTTTCTTAAACGCAATGGATCCAAGATGATCATAACTGATTTCATCCACACTGTCTGCGACATAACGTTTTAAGACACGGGAAACTTCCTTTTCATTTCCAGCAATCCCATCGGCTAACGCCACCTCTTGCATCATTTGATAATCTAACGTTTCATTCCAAATATGATGTGCCATGTTTCCTCCTAGTAGTGTTCGTCTTGACGAACATGATTTTTTTGGTGTTTCTTAAGATACGAATCAAACAACATGTCTGAAGTAAACCCACAGGCTTTTCCTAAAGTTAAGTATTTTTCATATAACGTAGACAACGATGCTTCAGTTAACGCATCAATGCACTGTGAACTTGCTTGCATGACTTGAAGGGTGAGCTCCGTTAGTGAGGTTACAGTTTCTGTGACTTCAAAGACAGGCGTCATATTCAAATCAATGCATAAGGAATTAAGAAAGTGCATTCCATCCGCAAATTCTTCCAGTAAAATGGAGTGTTCTGAAGCTGGTTTAAGACTCCAATACTTAAAACAACGGGTTTCATTCACAAATTCAGACAGTTCAACACAGAAAGCTAGAAGACGATCACGTTGTGTGAGGGCACGTGTGGTGTTGTGAGTGACAAAGATACGCTCATCCAATTCACGTTGATATGGAAGATATAACGATGTGTCAAGTTTCATAGAACCTTACTCCTCTTCAACTTGTTCAAACTGATGGGTGTACAATTCATAATAACGCCCTTGTTTCGCAATCAGTTCACGGTGTGTTCCTGATTCCACAATCTGTCCTTTAGAAATGACACAAATCACATCTGCATTGACAATGGTGGATAAGCGGTGAGCTACCACCACTGATGTCTTATCTTTAAGTAACGATTTAATGGCTTCTTGCACCATGGATTCATGATGTGAATCAATGGAAGCAGTGGCTTCATCCAAGATAATGAGGGAAGGATGAGCACACAAAGCACGAGCAAAGCTCAACAATTGCTTCTCACCCACTGAAAGTTTAGCTCCACCTTCAAGCACGGGTGTTTCATACCCTTGATCCAGTTTCATGATGAAATCATGAGCATGAACCGCTTTCGCTGCCGCAATGATGTCATCCATGGATGCATCAGGACGACCATAAGCAATGTTGCTTGCGATGGTTCCCATGAAAAGATGTGGGGTTTGTAAGACATAGCCTAGGGACGAGCGTAACCATTGAAGCGGTCTATTTTGAATATTGAAACCATCAATGCGAATCTCACCTGAAGTCGGTTCATAGAAGCGACACAGCAAGTTGACAATGGTGGATTTACCTCCTCCACTCTCTCCAACTAACGCTAAGGTTTGACCAGATTTAATATGGAGTGAGAAGTCTTTAAGCACCGGTTCACCTTCAATGTAGTGGAAACTGACTTTATCAAAAACAATATCCCCATGTAGAGGTGCATACACTTCTCCATGATTATTGTCAATGATGTCTTCTTTCGCATCCAACAAAGACAACACACGCTCTGCACTGGCTTGTGCCATTTGCATTTCAGCTAAAATACGAGCAATGTTGCGAAGAGGTTCAAAGAAAGCATTCACATATTGAACATACAAGAGCAGTGTTCCTAACCCTAAGGTTCCAATGAGCACGGCTTGGCCACCCACACTTAGTAGTGTGGCACTGGAGATAGAAGCTAGCGCAAAGACAATCGGCATGAATAAGGAAGAAAATAGAGCGGAGCGAATGGATTTGGTTTTCATATCACTCGCTAACGTTGAGAACTTCTCTTTACGTTGTTTTTCAATGGTGAGGGTTTTAATGCTTTTGATTCCAAAAATCATTTCAGAGAAATCAGCCGTAATCATCGAGTTAATTTTTCTTACTTCACGATAAGCTTTAAGAATTTGCTTTTGAAAGTAGCGAGCAATCACATAAAGAATCGGTACCATGATGAGGACAATGAGTGCTAAATAAGCATTAATGAGTAACATCACCACACTGATCCCCACCATCATCGCTAATCCCCACACCATGTCTAGTAATCCCCAAGACACGATTTCAGATAGACGATTGATGTCTGAGGTTAAACGAGATAAGATCCAACCGGATGCATGGGTGTCATAATAAGAGAACGAGAGCCGTTGCAACTTCTCAAACGCCATTTTACGCATCGTATAGGCGAAATTCATTTCAATCTTACCTGCTTGTTTAATGAACAAGTATACCATGGTCGTTTGAACCACAATGAGGGTGACATAAAGCAGTGCAAACAAAGGTATGTATTGAATATAGCGTTGAGCACTGATGAATTCATCCAGCGCAAATCGATTGAAGAGTGGAAAGATCACATCGCCTAAAGCCAATGTCACCATGAAAGAGAATAATATCAGTACATCTTTTTTAAATGTCCAAAGAATCGTTAAGATCCGCTTCCATAAACCTTGGTCTAAGGAAGGAAGCGTGGACGTTTCTAATTCATCCATGGTGGACCTCCTCTTGTAAGTTCACCACATGAGCATAATCTTCACAGGTGTTCAATAAGGATTCGTGTGTTCCTTGGGCAAGGACACGACCATCCTTTAAAAAGATAATTTTATCCGCATGTTTAGCGCTCGCAACACGATGCGTAATGATGAGTGTGGTGAGTGGATAATCCACTTGGTCTAAAGCTGAGCGCACATGGGCATCCGTTTTCGCATCCAATGCAGATAAAGAATCATCGAAAATAATCATTGGGGAGCGTAAAATAAGCGCTCTTGCCATCGCAAGACGTTGTTTCTGACCCCCTGATAAGGTTACTCCTTTTTCACCAACAACCGTTTCAAGTTTAGCTTCAAAGTTTTGAATCATGTTGTACAAAGACGTTTGATGAAGAATGTGTTCAATTTCTTCTTCACTGACTTCACGATTGGCCACACACAAGTTATTGCGAATGGTGTCAGAAAACAAGGTCGGTTCTTGTAAGACAATGGAGCATTGTGAGCGTAATGATTGTTTAGTAATGGTGTTAAGTGGAATGCCATCCATGGTGATTTCACCTTCACTTGGTTCAACCAATCGAGCCAATAGGGATACAATGGATGATTTTCCACTGCCTGTCGCCCCCATGATCGCAACAGTGGAATGGGCAGGAATAGTGAAACTCACATCATCCAACACTTTCTTATGATCATCAGGATAAATCAAAGAAACATGATCAAACATCACATCTCCAATGATCTTATGATTGATTCCTTGCGTGATGTCTTCAATATCATACGTTAGAAGTTGGGCACAACGCGTTAACGCCACATCCACTTTCCCCATGTCCGATAAGATACGACCAACGTTTCGAATTGGCCATAGGACCATAGAGACATAGGAAACAAAGACTGTGTATTCACCCACACTGAGTTGACCTCGAAGCACATAATTGACGCCAACGACAACAACCATGACAATTTGAAGTAAGATAAAGAAATCAGATAGTCCCCAATACATGCCTAACTGATGAATCAGTTTATAGGTTAAATCACGATAGGTGGAGTTTTTGGATTCAAATTTATGGATTTCATTGTCTTCTTGATGGAAGGCTTTAACCACACGGACCCCTTGTATGTTTTCTTGAATGGTGGTGGTAAGTTCACTTTCGGCTTCATCACTGGCTTTAAATGCTTTTTGCATGCGTTTGAAAAACACGAAGGCAAAGGTAAAAATGATGGGCATAACAAGCATGGAAAGCCATGCTAAGGTGGGTTGGATTCCTAAAAGAATGAAAAATGCCATGGTCGCCATGAAGATGGCATACATGAGTTCTGAGAGTTGGGAAGCAAGAAAACGACGCAGTGTATCCACATCTGAAGTGACACGTTGAATCATGTCCCCTGAGTGATGTGAACTCCACTCTTTATGCGATAAGCTAATGACATGATTGTATAAACCATTGCGTAATGATTCTACGACTTTTTCAGACAAAATCGCATTGAATGCTCCACGTAAAAACATGAATGTTCCAGAAAACAATGTGACGATGATCAGGAGCAATCCTGCTAACCATAAGTTGTTTCTGAAAGACTCAACACTGATAAAGACATTGGTAATAAAGATAAAGATGGGATGAGATGGATCATTAAGATTAAGAATGGAATCCACAAAAAAGGAAACATACAAAGGCGTTATCAAGGAAAACAAGACAACTAACATTGTAAAGAGCAACAATGCTCCAATCATCCATGCATGCTTTTTAACATGACTTAACAACAGTTTTAATGATGACATAATTTTTAGTCTTTCTACTTCTGAAATCGAAGACGTTGCAATGCCCCTTGCGCTAAACTACCTGTCAGTAGTCCGGTAGGGATTGACAACCAAATGAGGGGAGGCATCCAATAGATCATGAATATGGAGGAGTAAATCACAATAATCATCATGATTTGTCCCATATTATGAAATGCAGCCGCTGCAATGGATAACCCAACTAAAGAAAATTTGTTTGTTTTATACAATAATGCTACAAGCGTAGTGCTTATGAAAACCCCACTCAATGAAACCCAAAATCCTGTCCCAAATAAGATGCCTCTTAATAGAGAGGCAATCAGTACCCGGGATAAGTTAACCGCAAACATGGTTTTCACACCATACAACATGAGAGCGATTAGGCCAAGAATATTGGCTAAACCTAGTTTAACACCAGGAACAGGAATAGGCAAAACAGGTTCAATCAAATGAAAAACAATGCTCATGGCCATGAGCATAGTGATAATCATCATGTTTTTAACATTAGCTTTACGATTCATTTGACCTCAAAATCTGTGTCACCCTCTTGAGGGGCAACAATGACAATTAAAATATGATTAGGTAGACACGTAATAGGAACCATGGACGAACTCACCCAACCTTGAATTGAACACAAGTTATAAGGTGAGGTTTCTCTTTCCACGCGAATTCTTTGATCTTCTACCTCAATGAACACTTCTCCAAGTGTTCCTTGCACAATGTAGGTATCATTAATGGACATATCAATACGCAATACTTCTTGATCCTTATACGATACAATCGCAATGCGTTGACCTGAATTGGCAGCATTAATCAGCCAAGAAAGAGAGCCATACAAAAGCGTTGACCCTACAATGAGTATTACCACAAGCCATTGATCGTAACGATTGAGTTTTTTCATAGGGTCCTCCGTTCATTGTATAATTATAGCCTATTATGAAGATTGAGAAAAGCAAAAAAGTGGTTCCCCACTTTTTTATAGTTTTCCTTGAAGTTCATACTTCTCAAAGGTTTCTTTGTCGGCAATAATCACAAGTAAATCATCATCCTTCAATTTATAGTCTGCATCTGGTGATAAGGTGATTTTACTTTGACCATGTTGTTTAACTCCAACAACATTGACGCCATACACCGCACGTAAATTCAAATCTTTAAGGGTATGATTTACCCATTTTTCAGGAACAAGCAGTTCTGCCACCATGGTGGTTGCATCAAGATCCAAGAATTCTTTCAAATTCTTTGACATGAGCGTCTTCGCTACACGCTCACCCATTTCTTTTTCAGGACGAACCACATAATCTGCCCCAATTTTCTTAAGAATGTTCATGTATGTTTTGTTTTTAGCTTTCGCCACAATGTAAGGAACATTGAGTTCTTTCAAATTCATGATCGCTAGAATGGAGGCTTCTAGATTGGTTCCGACCGCAACTACACCTACATCCACATCCGCAACACCCACAGCACGAAGTTGTTCAATGTCAGTAAAATCAGCCACCACAGCACTGGTTGCATACTCTCCTGCTCGATCCACGTTAACGATGTCTTTATCAATAGCGATGACATCGTTGTTGTTTTCAGAAAGTGTCTTGGCCACACTTGAACCAAAAACACCTAAACCTAAGACCGCATACGATTTTTCATTTGTTTTATTCTTTGCCATGATTCTCCTATCCGACAATGACTTGTCCTTGTGGGTATTCCACTAAGTTGGCACGACGTTTAACACGATTGGACTTTAACGTGTAGGCAATCGCAACTGGTCCAATACGACCAGAATACATCAATAATATAATAATGATTTTTCCCCATTCATTCAATGAAGGCGTGAAATTCATGGATAACCCCACCGTGGCCATCGCACTGAATGCTTCAAACATGATGGCTAAAGGGTCACCTGGTTGAAGTAAAAACAATCCTAAGATACCGACCAACAAGAAGCTTAAACTTAACACAAGAATGGTAACAGCTCTTCTTAAGGTATCTCTTGAAATAGTTTTATTAAACAAGACGAGTTGATCTTTGTTACGTAACTCTGTGATCACATACAACACCACCAATGCAAAGGTGGTTGTTTTAATCCCACCTGCTGTTCCACCTGGAGATCCACCAATAAACATGAACAACATCATAAACAACAATGTAGCTGGTCTAAGCAAAGCAATATTCAATGTAGAAAACCCAGCAGTACGAAGAGTGACAGATTGGAATAGCGCAGCCATGGATTTGCTTAAGAATGGTAATGGCCCCAACGTATTTGGGTTGTTAAATTCAACCACTAAAATGAATAACCATCCAGTGATGATTAAAATGAAGGTAACCCATAACACTAATTTCACATGCACTTTGAGTTGATTGTATACTTTCTTAGTAGGAATTTTTTTAAGAATGGATTGAGTTGACTTACGCACATCAAACCAAACGCTGAATCCTAATCCACCCATAACGATTAAAAACATCACGGTAAAGTTTACAATCGGGTTTTGCGCATACATCATGAGCGATGTTGTGCTGATGTTATCAAAACCAGCATTGTTGAATGCTGACACCGCAATGAACAATGCATTGAAGATTCCTTTGATCCAACCAAACTCTGGCACAAAGGTAAATGATAATAAAATGACACCAATAAGTTGAAAAAGAAGAGTGTATTTTACGATGAATTTGATGAAGGATGATATGTCTTCAAGGGTGGTACGATTCAGTGTTTCTTGCATCACAATCTTCTCAGATACATTCAGTTTACTACCAATGGCAATAAGCATTAAAGCAATGAAAGTCATTAACGATAATCCACCCAACTGCATTAAGAATATCAAGACAATTTGACCAAACAAGGTGTAAGATTCAACCACCGCAATTGGGGCTAATCCGGTCACACTCACGGCGGAAGTTGCGATAAACAAGTTATCAAGATAAGAAACAGGTACTTTTTGTGCAAAAGGTAATGACAATAACACACTTCCCACAAAGATAACCATTAAAAAGCCTAGCGCAATTTGTTGAGCTGGGCGTAAGGTGATCGGTTTTGAATCAATAAAGAATTTAGTACTCATAATGGTTCACGTGTGTAGTATACTCCTAATCCAATGATTTGTCCATGCTACATAGCATGCATTGAGTTCTCTTCTAGCACTTCTTTGATCACATCTTGATAGTTCTCTCTTAAAGCATATCCCCCATTAGCAATCTCAAGCATCACAATATGATAATTATGATTCCCTTCAATTAAGACAGGACCATTAGGCGTAATGCACACATCCCAACCAATGAGTCGATCTTGAATGCATTGGGTGGCCTTGATGACCAACTCCATGGCTTCCTTCACATAAGGAATCTTAACTCCATTCAATGGATGATGAGTGTCAGGATGATGGGTCAAGGTTTGATTACCAAAGGTGAGGATTTGTTGACCCACCCCTTCCAATTGATGCGTTTCTAAGTTGAGCTTCACAAAGAAGCCTTTGGATGTTCCTGGATTATCCACCACTGAGCCTACACGACCAAACCGCATGCAACCCGCAATCACTCTCGCTTCGCCATTCAATGGTTGATAGGTATCTAAGCGAATGGTATTGATGGATGATGGATTAATGGCATTTAAAAGCGGATGTTGAACTAAGGTTTCTTGCACTAACATGGTGCTGGAGTGGAGTTGTTGATGAATGCTTTGCATTAACTCTTGATCTTGAAGTGACTTTTCATCAATTCTAAATGCTCCTACTCCACCTTTAAGATCATTAGGTTTTATGAATAAACTTTGAAGCGGTGAGGTTTGAATCCATTGATTTAATGTCTGTTTAAATAACTCCACTGTGGAACTATCGCATGGTTGATCATCAATGGTATAAAGTTTGCCCTCTTTAGAATAGGCCAACACAGTGGCGGTTGGAATGTCATGTTCTTTCGCAAACTTGAAGAAAGCGAGTTTATTAAGTAAGAGTTGTACTGATTGAGGTGAATGAAGTCGTTGTGATAACTGAATTTGTCCAATCAAGGCATCACTGACATAGTGTTTTAACGAAGGATATCCTTTGCGATAAACAAATCGACTGAGGTACTCCTTAGGGAGTCGTTTTAATCGTAATGTTTCAATGAACAGTTCATAACCAATCTGAATCAGTGGCTTACGAAGTGGATCTTGAATCATCAGTTTTATTTTTGTAAGATTTGAATTCATGCTTCACCTCTGAACTTTTTACTTAAAGATGGTTCATCGCTTTGACGATAGTGTGTGGCTCGAATGAAGAAGATCAGACCTAAAACACTCCATACCCCTAACGCAATGAGCGATGGGAGTTGTAGTGAAACAGGACTGTTAGGAATTAAAAGCAATGCCACAAAAAAGAGTGAGAACAACGACCCTAAGTAACCAAAGAGACGATTGGATTGTAACTCTTGGTCTTCTTTATGACGATGGGCTAACACAATCGTACTGGCACTGGTGTAGAAAAATCCAATGGCAGCTCCCACAGAAGCCATGTCCACAATCCAAAGCAAAGCGGCTCGACCAATCCAAGGCGCAATAAGCGAAACCACCGCAATGAATAGTAATGCAACGGTTGGCGTTTGTGTCTTAGGATGAAGCACTTCAAATGAGGATGGTAAAGCATTGGTTTTTGCCATCGCATAAAATAATCGTGATGAAGCATGCATGAACCCATTCAAACCACTGAGAATGGCACTTAAGATGGCTAATCCTAAGATGAGTAAACCTACATCACCTGCAATCACACTGACAGCACTGCCAGTTGCCCAGTTGGCATTGTCCACAATGAAAGTTTCCCATGGTCCTACCATGGCGGTGATGAGGGTAAGTAAGCTATAGATGAATGCTCCTACAATGATGGAGAAAATCATCAGTTTTGCTGATTTACGTACATCAAACTTCATTTCTTCACTGGCTTGAGCAATCGTATCAAAACCCACAAAAGCCCAAGGAGCAATCGCTATGATGGCTAAAATGCCTTCAAGGGGTGGTTTTGACGATGAGAATGCTGGTTGTAGATTGGATAAAGAGGCAAGGGGTGAAAACAGTGCCCAAAGCATGAGCAACACCACACCTCCCACTAAGACTAACGCAAGTAAAGAGGCAAACTTTCCAAACAGTTTTACCCCTTTATGATTTAAGTAGGCAATCAACATAATTGAAACAGACGCTAAGATGACTTCCCCTAAATACACATTCCATCCTGCAATGGTGTAGAGAAGTCCTTGTTGGAAGACACCTGGAAACATGGCTCGTGTAATTAACCCTAATGCTGTAGCATTCAAAGGAACAATGCTTAAGTAGGATAATCCTAAAAACCAAGCCGCAAAGAAGGCATGAAAACGATCAAAGCCAATATAAGCAAAAGTGAATTCTCCTCCTGCTTTTGGATAACGGTGAATCATCACACCATAGTTCTTAGCAATGATCATCATCATGATGGCAGATAAACTCATTGCAATTAGTGTGCCTAATGGACCCGCATCAGGTAAAAACTTGTTGCCAGGAAGCACAAATGCTCCCCAACCGATAATCGCCCCCACTGCTAATGACCATACGCTTGTTTGATTCAATTCTTTTTTTAATTGTGTCATTGGGCTTTCTCCTTAGTATCATTGTACGCTTGTGCAAAACAGTGTCAACAATGAATATGCGAAAGTATTCAGTAGACTAACATCAAAAAGAAACCTCCTGCGAGGTCTCTTAATCGACATAATGAATGGTATACGTAATGGTTCCTACTTGTGATATGGTGTTGTAGACGGAACATACTTTAGTGGCTAATTCAAAGGATTTCTCCACTGCCACTTTGTTGGTAATTCCCTTCACGTGGACATCCAAGTGAAGTGTTTCAATGGTGGAAGGAACTTCTTCACGCTTGAAACCACTTGAATGATATGTGACGGATTCAAAACTTAATCGTTTCTTTTCAATCACATCAAGGAAGGTAGAATGTAAACATGAAATGAGGGCACCTTGAAGGAGTTTATAAGGAGACGCTTGATGAGGTTGCATACCAATACTGACACTTCCCTCTTTAAGTTGTAATTCTCCATTAAAGGTATGATCAAAGGTGACTGTTGCTTCAATAGGTTGCTTCATTTATTCTCCTGTTGCTAGTTTCTTACGAATACGTGTTGAGATCATTTCAATGATTAAGACAAAGATAATAAGTCCAATCAGTAATGCACCTGCATCATTCCAACGATAAGCGCTGATTGCGAAAATGAGCGGAGCACCAATTCCACCAGCACCCACCATCCCTAAGATGGTAGCATACTTAACGTTGATCTCAAAACGATAAATAGTTGTAGAGGCAAAGTTGGACATGAGTTGTGGCAAGATTCCATATTGAATTTTTTGGATCGTATTGCAGCCACTTGCATCGAGTGCTTCTAAAATGCCTGG
>Ga0208242_100818_pt1 | contig 11680 bp, 11 predicted proteins | sample SubbioAug_CSW13A_FD_184825 | JGI IMG/M metagenome (GOLD analysis project Ga0208242, IMG submission 184825) | Serpentinite rock and fluid subsurface biosphere microbial communities from McLaughlin Reserve, California, USA - CR12Aug_CSW13A (SPAdes) | ecosystem: Environmental > Terrestrial > Deep... | reverse complement strand
TTACTTAGCATGATGCTACAAGATGATGGATACCCTGCCATTGGATTAAGTGGATTTCAAGCCAAGATTAAAACCAGTGGACTACACACTAACAACCGAATTGATGATATTGATGTCTCACTCATTCAAAAACACAGTGAAGAAGGAAAAATTGTGGTTGTTGCTGGGTTTCAAGGCATCAATGATCAAGGGGATATCACCACCTTGGGTCGAGGAGGAAGTGATACCACTGCCATTGCCTTGGCCGCAAAACTAGGCTGTCATTGTGACATCTATACGGATGTGACCGGCATCTATGGTGTGGATCCTCGACTAGTCCCACAGGCAAAACAACTCGAAACCATCAGTGTAGATGAAATGAAAGAAATGGCTTTTTTAGGAGCAAAGGTGATGGAACCTCGTTCCATTGATATTGCTCAACATTATGGGGTTATTGTGAGAGTCGCTCATGCCCATATTGAATCCCAAGGAACACTCATACTCAAGGAGGACATGATGGAACACCGTCCCATAACCGGTTGCTCAGTGATCGAAAAGATCGTCTTAGTCAACATTCAGCATTTACCAGCATCCATGAGTCTTATTGCTCATTTGTTTGTCACCTTAGCCAATGAAGGCATCAACATTGACATGATTTCTCAAACTCAAAGCAGTGATGGATTCGTTACTTTAGCTTTCACCGCATCATCCGATGATTTGGACAATCTTGAACATGTCTTACGTGTCCTCACCCAAGATCAACCTCAAGCCATCATTCATGTGGATAAACATGTGTCCAAGGTTTCTGTGGTGGGCAGTGGCATGCGCTCTCAATCTGGAGTAGCAGCTCGCTTATTCCAATTGTTTGCGGACCATCACATTGCATACAAACTCATTACCACATCTGAAATCTCCATCTCCTACACGATGAGTAAAGATCATACTTTGCAAGCGGTGCAACTGATTGCACAGGAGTTTGGGTTATGAGTCACTCCTTCACAAAAATCCATGCGACAGGCAATGACTTTCTTTGTTTTAGGGAAGAACCTTTAGACCCTAGTGAAGTCGCAAAGAAAACATGTCATCGTCGTTTTGGCTTTGGGGCTGATGGAATCTTATATCCCAGTGTTAGTGAGATTGCGGACATTAAAATGAACTATCTCAATGCGGATGGAACTATTGCTTCCATGTGTGGTAATGGCTATCGTGCTTTCATTGTGTTTTGTCTTAAAGAAGGACTATTAGCAGGCACGTCATTCAAAGTTGAAACACGTGCTGGCGTCATTGAGTCCACGCTGCATGAGGATCACGATGTTGAGCTGGTGTTTACATCCTATCACGAAGAAGTGAGTCCTCCTCATGTCCACTCAACCACCCATCTTAATCAACCACTCAACCTAGAAGGAATGAACATGCATGTGATGTTGATGGGAACCCTTCATGGCATGATTATTGTGGATGATCCTTTTCACATCAGTGATGCATTGGCTCACCGATTATGCACACATGACTTCTTTCCACACCACATCAATGTGAACTTCATTAAAATCATTGATCAAAAAAACATTCAAGTCAGAACGTATGAGCGAGGAGTGGGTTGGACCTACTCCTGTGGTACAGGCAGTGTGGCTAGTGCCTATTTGATTCATCACTTATACGAAGGCTCTTCCACACTTCACATCCACGTTTTAGGAGGACAACTTGAAGTGAAACAAACCTCATTAGGCTGGAGTTTAAAAGGTCCAGCGCACATCATTGGACAAGGAGTCATGGTATGAAAATAGCCATTGTAGGGGCAACGGGAATGGTGGGTTCAACCTTTCTCACCATCTTAGAAGAAAAAGGATTTCCTTATGAATCATTAACCTGTTTTGCCTCCTCTAAGAGTGCAGGACAAACGTTGATGTATCAAGGACAACCACTGATGGTTCAAGAGCTCAATGAACATAGTTTTGAATTAGGGTTTGATTATGCCTTGTTTTCGGCAGGAGGACATGTGTCCTTGAAATACGCACCATTGGCAGTAGCGAGTGGATGTGTCGTGATTGATAATTCTTCCGCCTTTCGCATGGATCCAAGTGTGCCACTCATTGTCCCTGAAGTGAATGGTGATTTACTCTCACACGACACTCAAGGCATCATTGCGAATCCAAATTGTTCCACCATTCAATCAGTTTTAGTGCTTAATGCCCTTAAACCTTTTGGCTTAAAGCGAGTGTCTTATACCACGTATCAAGCAGTCTCAGGATCAGGTTATCAAGGTTTATTTGATTTAGAAAGAACCTTAAAGGATGAACCTCCTTCCTTTTATCCCACAAGCATTGCCCATAATGTGATTCCACTTATTGATGTTTTGCTGGAGGATGGCTACAGTAAAGAAGAAAAGAAAATGATCTTGGAGACACAAAAGATACTGGATTTACCCACACTGCCCATCAGTGCTCTGTGTGTGCGTGTTCCTGTTAAGAATGCACACAGTGTGCACATTCAACTTGAATGCTCACAGCCATGTGAGCTTCCTCAGGTCATTGAAGCACTGAATCATCATCCTTTTGTGAAGGTCAGTGAATCGATTATCACCCCAAGAGAAGTCAGTGGACAAGACATTGCTTATGTCACACGTCTACATCATGATCACAGTGTTCCTTATGGTTTACATGCCTTTGTGATTGCCGATAACATCCGTAAAGGAGCAGCATTGAATGCGATACAAATACTTGAAACACTCATTGAAAGGAGAAATGAACATGTTTAATGGATCAGGCGTTGCGATTATCACCCCCTTTAGTGAAACAGGACTTAATTTAGAATTATTTGATGAGCTCATTGAGCGACAAATCAAAGCTAAAACTCAAGCCATCATTGTGTGTGGATCCACGGGAGAAGCAGCACTCATGAGTTTAGAAGAGAAGAAGATGCTCATTGAAAGAGCGGTACACACAGCACGAAAACGCATCCTCATTATTGCGAACACGGGCACCAACAACACCCAAGAATCCATCGAATTCTCCTTGTTTGCGCAAGAAGTAGGAGTGGATGGATTGTTGATTGTGGCTCCTTACTATGTGAAACCCACCCAAACAGGCATTGTGGCTCATGTGAAGGCGATTTCTGATGCAACCCATCTTCCACTTATTCTATACAATGTGCCATCACGCACTGGAGTAAACATTCTTCCTCACACCTATCATGATTTAATCCAGATTCCACGAGTGGTAGGAGTGAAAGAAGCCAGTGGAGATTTGACTCAAATTAAAGCCATTCTTGACATTGTTCCTCATGACTTTAAAGTGTACAGTGGCAATGATGATCAAATCGTGGATGTGATTGAACTGGGAGGACATGGAGTGATTTCAGTTTCTGCAAATCTCATTCCTGAAACCATCACTCGCTTATGTGATCTAGCTCTTAATCATCAAAGTGAAGAAGCTCACTTGCTTAACAGTTCATTAGAACAGCTGCACAAAGATCTGTTCATTGAATCCAATCCAGTTCCAATTAAAGTGGCATTGCATGCGATTGGGTATAACTGCTCATTGGTACGTCTACCCTTGGTTCCACTCAGTGTTGAAAGCCATGTGCAACTTATGAAGACATTGAAAAGCTATGGACTAGGAGCACCATTATGAGTTGTGTAGCCATCATTGGAAGTGGTGGAGTCATGGGTTCAATTCTCAAACAAGTGATCCCAACCTATGATTGGATCAGTGATGTGGTGGGAGTTACGCTTCACCCTACTCAAGACAATGAATACTTAAGTCTAGATCATGTTCAAAAACCCATTGATGTGATCATTGACTTCTCAACACCAAGTGCTCTTAGAGCTACCTTAACTTACGCAGCCCAACATCATATTCCTTGTTTAATCGCAACCACCGGCTTAAATGATGAACATCATCAACTGATGAAAGAAGCTTCACAACACACTGTGGTGTTTGAAAGTGCGAATCTTTCAATTGGGGTAGCTTTATTGAATCATTTGCTTTCCCAAGCACTAACCACCCTTGGTTCAGACATCAACATTGAAGTAGTGGAAACGCATCATACGCTTAAAAAAGATGCACCAAGTGGCACCGCAAAACTACTCGCAAACACCATCACTTCATACACAGGTCAACACATGGTGACAGATTCAGCTCACAGTAAAGGAGCGCAAGCCAATACCTTTGGTGTGCATTCCTTGCGTTTAGGCAAGGTGGTTGGAGAACACTCTGTGTCCTTAGCTTTTGGTTCTGAAATCATCACTTTATCACACAGTGCCTTAAGTAAAGATATTTTTGCGCATGGTGCGTGTAGGATAGCGAAAAGTTTGTTAGACTTAGAGTACGGTCACTACACCATGAGTGATATCTTAAAGGAGAATGCATGAACGACTTTTTAACCGATCCTTATGAAATAGCAGCGTACATTAAGAACGCCACAAAGAAAACACCCGTAAAAGCCCTTGTGAAAGGCGCATTTGTCGAGTCTGATTTTGAAGGATGTCTTCTTTTCTCTGGCTATCGTTATGCGATTGTTTATGGAGAAAGTGATTTAATCCTAGCTCATTTAAAACGACTCAATGTGGACATGAGTGGGGTGGTCATTGAAGTGGATCGCAGAAACTCTGCCATTCCACTGCTTGATATTAAAACACTCAATGCTCGCATCGAACCAGGAGCCATCATACGTGATCATGTGTACATTGGAGACAATGTGGTCATCATGATGGGAGCCCTCATTAACATAGGTGCTAGCATTGGTGATAAAACCATGATTGACATGGGAGCAATTGTGGGTGCACGAGGGACCATTGGGAAAAACTGCCATATTGGAGCAGGTGCTGTGATTGCGGGAGTGTTAGAACCTCCTTCAAAGACCCCTGTCATCATTGAAGATGATGTTTTGATAGGTGCAAATGCGGTGGTTTTAGAAGGTGTTCGTGTAGGACAAGGCAGTGTCGTAGCTGCAGGTGCTATTGTCACTGAAGATGTCCCTGCAGGTGTGGTGGTGGCTGGGGCACCAGCCAAGATCATTAAAACCAAAGATGATAAAACAGCATCCAAGACACAAATCTTGGATGATTTAAGACAATGAGTTTAGATTTAACTCACATCAGAAGAACCCTTCATCAGATTCCTGAACTTGGTTTTGAGTTGCCTTTAACCAGTGCAACCCTTAAGTCAATCTTAGAATCATTAGGATACACGCCTATCTTGATCGCAAAAAGTGGATGGTTAGTCATCATACCTGGCACAAGTGAAGACATCTTAATGTTTAGAAGTGACATGGATGGTCTTCCTCTTTTAGAGAAGAACATTCATGATTATCGCTCAACCAACCAAAACATGCATGCCTGTGGCCATGATGGTCACATGAGTATGCTTTTAGGGTTTGCGGATAAGATACAAGGACAAACCTTCCACCAAACCCTCGTCTTACTCTTTCAACCCGCAGAAGAAAGTCCAGGTGGAGCAAAGGTGGTGTTGGAAGAACTGCCATTTGAACTTAAACGAGTTAAAGGATGTTTTGGACTGCATCTTTATCCACAACTACCATTACATCAATTAGGATCGAAACCTTATGGATTCATGGCTACCAATGGTGAGATTGACATTACCATTCATGGGCAAAGTGCCCATGCGGGACTTCCTCATCAAGGTAAGGATGCCGTAGTGATTGCGTCATCGCTGATGATGTCCATGCAAAGCATTCTTTCAAGAAACACCAATCCACTTGAATCTAAGGTTATCAATATCGGAGTTCTTAAGGCGGGAGAAGTTCGTAACAGTGTGGCGGACACAGCACTTCTTCAAGGAACGTTACGAGCCTTTTCACAACAAGGCTATCAAGCGTTAAAAGATAACCTACATCGTATGATTCAAGCTTATGAAGTGATGCATGATGTTCACATTGAGTGTGAGATCAGAGATGGGTATCCTGTTGTCTACAATGATCCAGTCTTGTATACACAAGCTAAGGATGTGTTCAAGGATCAACTCAGTGAAATTGATGGGGTCATGTTAGCGGAAGACTTTGGTTTCTACACTGAAGTCATGCCTTCCTTATTCCTGTTTTTAGGGACAGGAAATCCGCATACTTCACTTCACTCACCTACTTTTGATTTTGATGAAGTGGTGTTAGAAACAGGGGTCAATGCTTATCTTTCATTACTTGAGTCATTTCAATCAAAGTCATAAAAACCAAACCGCGAGGTTTGGTTTTCTTTAACGATGTTGATCAAATAAAATGTCATTTCCATCAGGATCAGTGAGAGTAAAATAACCAGGACCTGATGTGTTTTCCTCTACCATTGACGTGAGTGGAATGCCTTTGGATATCAAATGAGCTTGTAGTGTACGAACATCCGTAAAAGGATTGACTTCCTGAGCCTTTTGATCCCAACCAGGATTAAAGGTAAGAATGTTCTTTTCAAACATGCCTTCAAATAATCCAATGACCGCATCACCATTCTTTAAGATGCACCACTTCTCACTCACATCACCACCAAGACTTTCAAAGCCAAGGGCTTCATAAAATGCCTTTGAAACTAAAATATCCTTAACAGCTAAACTCACTGAAAACGCGCCACAATTCATATTTACCTCCTTAATTGTTGTGTTGGTAAGCGAGAGAAATCCACTCAAAAACTTCTTGATTCACATCATCTGCGGATGTGATATGGACGATGTATTGACACATGCTTCCTTTAGGTTGTGCCAACAGTTTAGGATGATGAATCTCTTCTTTAATGTTTAAACCTAATTCAAGACGTGTTGCACTTTTAGGACCCAACATCGCAAACTGACGGCGATGTTTAAGTGAAACATAGCCTTTCTTAAGCGCCACTTCAACGTTGTCTAAGGATTGAACCTTTTTCATGATCATTTCATGAAGAGGGAATAAATGAGCTTTCTTACCTTCGTAGAAGGAGCGGATAAGCTCATCCACATTGGCTTGCTGGTAAAGACTTTCTCCATCACTTTGATGTAAAAGATGAGTTAACGTGTTCGCATACCCATAAGTAAGGTGAAGTGATTCCATGAGAAAGGAACGTAACTCACTGTGCCTTAGATGCAAGTGTGATTGAACGTGTTTGAGAATGGCTTCTTTTGAAAATCCAGTCAATGATTGAATCTTATCAAAGAATGCATCATGATTATCCATATAACCTCCACATCTTCTTTCACCCATCATAGCATGTTTTTCTTTCAAACAAAAACCAGATTATTTGATCTGGTTTATGATAAATCCTATCAGCAGTGAATTCAAAACTTCAGGTTTTTCAAAGATAGTCACATGACCACACTCTGGAATCAATGCATATTGAGCATGAGGCATTTCACGTGCCATGATATCAGAGAAACGTCGTGGCTTTAAGACATCCTCTTCTCCAGCCACAATCAAGACAGGAACTTTAATGGTGTTTAAATATGGGGTAAGATGAAGATCACTCATAAACGTATCATAAAGTGCAATCTGTCCATCAAAATAATCTTTGGGAGTATCCTTAAAAGCTAGGGCTCGATGATTCAACATCACTTTATGTTTCTTAAGATAATGGGGATGATACACTCCAGGAAGCATACCTCTAAAAAACAATTCTCCATCATAGGTTTGAGCCATCATCTTCCAACTTGCCACATAGTGAATGAGTGTCTCATCTAGTTCACTGACCGAGTTAATGACACTCACACTTTGTACCACTTCAGGCGTATGCACTGCCATGGCTAGAACCACTTCACCTCCATAGGAAGTTCCAATGCAATGAGCTTTATCAATGCCTAAAGCTTTTAATAACTCAGCACTATCAAGAGCATGTTGTTTAAAGGAGTAAGGTCCTTGTGGTTTATCTGATTTCAGTTGTCCTCGTAAATCATGCACAATGACACGAAAACCGAGTTTTTTGAACACGTTAACTTGTTCCTTCCAAGAAGAAGCGGAAGCCATCACCCCATTAAAAAACATGAGAGTTCCTAACTCACTTTTCTCATTTATCATTTCATAATACAGATGAACCCCATTAATCAGACATGTTGGCATAGTCCTCCTTAGTGGCCACTGCTTTCATAACCACGTAATCCTTTATTCCAAACCCATAAAGCACAACTTCCTGTAATCATACAGGCTAATGTACTTTGAAACAAGATACTTAACCCATTCGCTTGATTCAACAACACTGAAGCAGGGAAGAAAGAAACAAACGCAAAAGGAACCACATAGGTAATCATGGTTTGAATGAGGGTAGGAAAGATCGTGATTGGATATTTCGCAAAATCTGAAATATTGTACACGGTCACCATCACTTGCATTGAATTCATGGTCCAAAAAGAAATGGAAGCCGTAAGCAGTTTAAGAGAAGTGTAAATCAAAGAACCAATCAGAATCAAAACCACAATCAATCCAATCATGGGTAAGGTGGGTGTGATGCCTAATGAAGGAAAAGTGATCGCAATCAAGAGTCCCCCAACAATGAGTTCACCTAAAGCTTCATGTTGGAAACGTTCCGCAATGATTTGAAACAAGGGGTCAATGGGACGAAGTAAATGTCGGTCTAAATCACCTTTACGGATCTTGTTAGGAATCAACCAAATGTTGTCGGTAATCAAATGATCAAGCCCACGAGGAAGTTGAAAGAATCCATAGAAGAACACCATTTGTTCAAAAGTATACCCATTTAAATCAGGGATTTGTTGAAAAACAAGGGTAATGAGTAAAATACCAGAAAACTGCACAAACACAAACGAAATCACCCCAATCGCAAAATCTAAACGATAATGAACCAATCGTTTAATGTATTGAGACGTAAAGGTCATGTAGATTTTAAAGAAACGCTTCATGTTAACCTCCATTCACTTTCATGTGTTCAATGGAATGTTTCCACACCAAGTGAGCCAATAACGCAAGCACTCCCACCCAAATCGATTGAATGAGTAAGGCTGAAGTCAACTCACTTCCACTGATGCGACCCATAAGAGCCATGACAGGCACATATTGAATGTACGCAAAAGGAAGTAGTCGAAGGACATTCGCAATCACTTCAGGAAAGAAATGAAGGGGAACAATCCCACCAGCCAAAAGGGAAATCACAATCGCTTGAAGTTGCCACAAACCAAAGCTTGCTTCAGTGTAGAACACAAGGTTGGAGAACACAAACTTCACAAAATAATTAATGAGTAACCCCATCACAATACTTAACGCAAATAGACCTAATGAAGCCAATGATAAACTCACATTGGATGAGTTGAGTAAACCAGAGACCAGAATAATTCCAATCATTGGAAGCAGTAACACCATGTTTCTAAACGCATTCGCCCCTAAGTTTTGAAAGAAAGTTTGAATCTCATAATTCACAGGTTTAATCAAAGACATGGCAATCTTGCCATCATTGAAGTCATCATACAACGTATCAATCGGATTCATGTCCGTTAAGGAATACGATAATGTCATGAGCAGTTGATACAAAAGCATGTCAGATAAGGTGAACCCATACAAAACGTCCACTGAGGACGAAGCATAAATGGCAGTCCACAACAACATCGCAAAGGCAATCTCTAAAGCATTGGTAAAGAACCACAAAATGACTTGAACACGATACGCCAAGTACACTAAGAAATAAGCTTTAAAAAAAGCAAAATAAGGACGTAAACTCACACATTCACCACTTTCGTTTCATAGATTGAAGCCACAATAGTTTCAATATCAGTGTCACTCATGCTCATGTCCACCACATCCACATGTTTCATCACAAACGTCGTCACTTGACTCACACTAGTGGTATGTTTATTGAATTTAATAATGAGGTTTAACTCATTCACTTCAACACTGAAATCAGGATCAAAGGAAAAAGCTTCTTTTAATTCATTGACTTGTTCAAAAGCTTCACCACATGAGAAAGACAATGTCTTCATGGTGCCTTATTTCTCTTTAATCTTACTTAAATCACCATCATAAATGATCTTGCCATGATCAAGAATCATGATACGAGAACATAAGTCTTCAATATCATCCATATCATGGGTGGTTAAAATCAAGGTTGTTTTGAATGTTTCGTTCATTTTCTTGATGGCTTGACACATCGCAAGTTTAGCACTCACATCCAAACCAATGGTAGGTTCATCCAAATACAATACTTTAGGATTGTGAATGAGAGAAGCCGCAATATCCGCTCTCATGCGTTGTCCTAAAGATAATGTTCTTACAGGAGACTTAATGAACTCATTGAGCCCTAGTACTTCATTAAAAAAAGCCATTCGCTCTTCATAGTCTTCATCACTCACTTGGTAAATTTCTTTTAAAACACTGAAGGATTCTTGCAAAGGCAAATCCCACCATAACTGCGTTCTTTGACCAAAGACCACCCCAATGGTTTTCGCATTCGCTTTACGATCAAGGGTGGGCACAATGCCATTCACCTTGATTTCACCATGAGTAGGAGTTAGAATTCCCGTTAACATTTTAATTGTGGTTGACTTACCAGCTCCATTTGCCCCAATGTATCCCACCATTTCACCTTCTTTAATAGAAAAGGAAATATCATCCACAGCCTTATAAATCTTTTTCTTTGCATTAAAAAACCCTTTCACAAGTCCTTTAAGCCCTTTTTCTTTTTCATACTTAATAAAATCTTTACTAACATGGGATACTTCAATCATAAGAAAACCTCCAGAACACATTGTAATGCGAGTGAAGGTGAATTAAAAGAGTCTAGGTAAAGATAATGAAAGATTAATGTAGGTAAAGATAATGAAAGATTAATGCTTTGTTTTCTTAGATAAAGCGAATACCAGTAATCCTAATCCAAACAATAATGCAGTCCAAGATTTTGAATCATTGGTTCCAGGAAGGAGTTCTTGATTGATTTCATCATTGTATTCATTCTCTTCATGGTTTTCATCCTCTGTTGGTAAATCAATGAGCGGTTGTTCATCCATTGATTCGTTTTCATCAACTTCATTTACCGTTTCTTCAATCAGTTCTTCTTCATCAAAAACAGGTGCTTCTATATCACTGGTAGCATCCTCTTCATCAATCAAAGCATCTTCTTCATCTGTTGTAGGTTCTTCATCATTCACAAGAGATTCTTCCTCATCTACCGGAGGTTCTTCCTCAACATCATCAGGATTGAGGTCTGTCGCAAACAAGCGAATGAAGACAGTGTCACTCACATACACAAACTCATCCTCAGGATAGAAGAAATCACCTGTGTCTTGTTGATGGGTATTCCACCCAATCATGGATGTGAAATCCCAAGGCACTACAAATGCCAGTTCTTCAAACGAAACAAGTGGATAGGCAGCATAACTAGGCAAAACCTTTAAAACTTCAGTATTAACATACTGTAACATCTCATTGGAAGCCCCGTTTATTCTTCCTTGTGTTAAATAAACATTCATCACAAAATTAATGATTAGTGAATCAGATAAGTTTGAAGCTTCTAACTCATAACCTTGTTCATTGATAGCTGAGGAAAGGGAAGTTAAATCATCAGGTTCAATTATGGTAGATTCATCCACAATGATGATGGAACCTAAATTGATATTTTCGGTTAATATAGTCGTATTGGATGTGCTTTTTGATTGACGCAATAGAAGGGTGAAATCTATCCCACTTTGATTTTCTTGAATCATTCCTACTAAAGGAAGAGATGTTGATAAATCAATAAGATCACTCATGATAAGGAGTGCATCTTCACCATAATCTTGAAACTCCATCATTCCAA
>Ga0208242_100817_pt1 | contig 11689 bp, 14 predicted proteins | sample SubbioAug_CSW13A_FD_184825 | JGI IMG/M metagenome (GOLD analysis project Ga0208242, IMG submission 184825) | Serpentinite rock and fluid subsurface biosphere microbial communities from McLaughlin Reserve, California, USA - CR12Aug_CSW13A (SPAdes) | ecosystem: Environmental > Terrestrial > Deep... | reverse complement strand
TTGATATGTTTCCATTTTTTCATAACATTTTCTCCTTTCTTTGCAGGAAACAAAGTTATCATAGCATTGATTAGTTAAACTTATTTCTGTTTTATTCCAAAAACAGAAGTTACAAAAAGAATTCGGTAAGACTGTGGGAAACCACAGTTTTTTATTGACAAAAGGTGTGAAAAGCCGTAAACTTTAATGGCCTATATCGTATAGGCTGAAACGTGGGTGAGCGCGCAACCGCTCGTTAAACCACTGCACATGAAAGAAAAGAGGAAATAGTGTGAGTAAAAAAGTTGTAAAAGTAGTTAAGCTCCAATTCCCAGCGGGTGGAGCCCGTCCAGGTCCTGCATTAGCAGGTGTTGGGGTCAACATGCCACAGTTCTGTAGCGCATTCAATGATGCGACACGTGATCGTGCTGGAGATGTCGTCCCTGTAGTGATTACAGCGTTTGAAGATAAGTCATTTACCTTTGAACTTAAAACTTCTCCTGCATCTGTATTATTGAAAAAATACGCAGGTGTTAAGAGTGGTTCAGACAAAGCTCATGTCAATAAAGTTGGCAAAATCACCGTTGAACAACTTCGTGAAATCGCAACATACAAGTTGCCAGATTTAAATGCGAATGATGTTGAAGGTGCGATGAAAATCATTGCGGGAACCGCAAAAAACATGGGTATTGTAATTGAAGGGTTCGGTGAATAAACATGGCTAAATCAGGAAAAAAATACACTGCAGCAGCTTCTAAGATTGTCGCTTTAAAAGCATACCCAGTGGCAGAAGCAATTGCATTAGCAAAAGAAGTATCATATGTTAAGTTTGATGAAACAGTGGAAGTTGCGTTCCGCTTAAACGTTGATCCTCGTCATGCAGATCAACAAATTCGTGGAGCGATGGTTCTTCCTCATGGAACAGGCCGTACTCAACGTGTCTTAGTTGTAACTCAAGGAGCTAAAGAAAAAGAAGCTTTAGACGCTGGTGCAGATTTTGTCGGTGGTAAAGAAATCCTTGAAAAAGTTAAAGGTGGTTGGTTTGATTTCGATGTTATCGTGGCAACACCTGACATGATGGCAGAACTTGGTAAATTAGGTAAACTCTTAGGTCCTAAAGGACTTATGCCTAACCCTAAAACAGGAACTGTGACCATGGATGTGGCCAATGCAGTTAATGAAATCAAAAAAGGTAAAGTAACTTATCGTGTTGACAAAGAAGGAAACATTCACGTCATCATTGGTAAGAAATCATTCAAAGATGAAGCTTTACTTGAAAACTTCAAAGCAATCTATGATGTATTACTTAAGGCTCGTCCTGCTGTGGTTAAAGGCAACTATGTTAAAAACATTACCTTATCCACAACAATGGGTCCTGGGATTAAAGTCGCTGAATAATAAACAAACTATAGAAGTTCGCTTCTATAGTTTTTTTATACCCAAAAAGTATAAGTTTATTTTATGCAATTATCACATACTTTTATCAAATTTATCCCTTAATTAATTAAAACTTTCACAAAATTGTTGTTTTTAATGTGCTGTTTATTATATAGTTAAAACTGTGTAATAAAGACAATTGATGTTTTTATAGAGAACACTTAGACACAAAGCAAAAAACCCGAAAGAGTTTGACGCAAAGCTAAAGGGTCTGTAAAATGACAGCCAGCTACCTATTTTGTTCTTTTTTCTCGGCCTTTTCTCTCTTAATGAAAGGAAATCCTATGGTTTTAAACGATAATCACTTCAAAATCATGCAAGCCAGTGTTGATGCATTATGGATCAAACAACGAGTTATTTCCAATAACATCGCCAACATTGACACCCCAAATTTCAAGGCTAGTCAAGTCAGTTTTAGACATGTCTTGAATCAGAAGAATCAAGACCATAATCAAAGCTTATCAAAAATCCAAATTGACATTCACAAGGATGAAACCATCTCTCAACGCTTGGATGGCAACAATGTGGATTTAGAAAAAGAGCAGTTGGCATTATGGGAGACGTATGCTCACTATTCATACCTTACTCAAAACATGAGTAAATCCATTCAAAATCTACGTTATGTTATCAATAATACAGGGAAATAGGGGATAATCTATGCCATTTCTATCATCACTTAATATTGTAGGTTCAGCACTGACCGCTCATCGTAAAAGAGTGGATGTGATTACCCAAAACCTAGCTAACATGTCCACAACGGCAACTGAGCGTGGAGGTCCGTATGTCCGCCAACAAGTCATTCTTAAAGAACAACCCTTGTCCTTTAGAAATGTACTGAATCAAGAGCGTTTTTCATCTCAACGTAATCAAGACAAAGGCGGGGTAATCGTTGAGCAGATTGTTGAATCCAATGAACCTTTTATCCCTGTTTACAACCCATCTCATCCTGATGCGAATGAAGAAGGCTATGTATTAATGCCTAACGTGAATCGCACTGAAGAGCAAATCGATTTGATGGCAGCATCAAGAGCTTATGAAGCCAATTTAACAGCCTTGAATATCATGAAGTCCATGGCCATGAAAGCCATGGAGATAGGGAAATAGGAGTCATTATGTTTATCAAACCCATTGTTCCAATTGAATCCATGTTTAAACAGGTAACCCAACCTGAAGTTACTAATCCTACAGCCACTTCATTCTCTTCGGTACTAAAAGATGCTATGAGCAATGTGGCACAACTACAAGAAGAAGCGCAACAAGCAACTCAACAACTGGCTCTAGGTCAGGTTGATGATATTCATTCCATCATGATTCAAACAGAGCGTGCAGCATTAGCTTTAGAACTCACCGTTCAAGTGACAAGCAAAGCTGTCAATGCCTACAATGAAATCATGAGAATGCAAATGTAATCCACTTAGAAATAGAGACCGTCAATGAACCAGCAACTACTCACTCAATTCGCTCAACTCAAAGAATTCATACAAAAACAACCCAAGAAAACAAAAACGATTGCGCTTATCACAGCGCTGATTGTGGTGATATTATCCATTCTTACGCCTCTGATTTTAAGAACCAGTTCAGATCGAGCTTATGCGATTCTATATCAGGGATTAAGTGTTTCTGAGCAAAATGAAATTCTCTCTGTTCTTTATGATTTACGAAAGGAAGTTCGTGTCAGTGATGATGGGACCATTCGTGTGCCAGCATCACAAGTCAATACGCTTAAATTACAACTAAGTTCGATGGGATATCCACGAACGGCTTTAAGCTACAATGTTTTCACTTCCAATTCAGGGTTCATGACCACTGAACTTGAGAAGAAACAATACTTAATCATTGATTTACAAACACGATTAGAAGAAACATTACGTCAAATTGAGGGTGTAAGACGTGCTATTGTCACACTCAATATTCCTGATGACAACACCTACATCTGGCAAACCAATTCCAATCCCTCTACAGCATCTGTTCTTTTAGACTTAGATGCTTCTCGTCGTTTAGAACCAGGACAGGTACAAGGAGTTCGTAATTTAGTGGCCTCTGCAGTTCCTAGAATGAAAGCTACTGATGTGGTGGTTGTGGATGCGAACACTGGAATTGAAATCAGTGGTCAAACATCTAATCCTCTCGATGGAAATTTCTTGCAAATTGAGTTTGAAAAAAGTGTTGAACAACGCATTGAGGAGAAAGTTCTCAATCTTTTAACCATGCCCTATGGTTTAGAAAATGTTCGTGTCAGTGCTAGTGTAAAAATTGATTACGACAAAATGATCAGTGAAGAACTGCAATACATTCCATCTGAAGATGGAAAAGGGATTGTGGAGCGTCTTGAAGACTGGTATTTAAAATCAGGTTCATCAACTGATAATCCAGAGGGTAATTCAGACATTCCTATCTACGTTGAAGGAGATGATGGTGAAGGCATCATTGAGCGAAAAGTCTCTGCTGAATACCTTGTCAGTACCATCAAACGCCAAATTGAAAAAAACAGTGCAGAACTTAAGAGTGCTTCGGTTTCAGTCGTCATCAATAAAGAAGAACTATCAGAAACAGATCTTCAAAATTGGGTTAAAGTTATTGCTCGAGCGGTCGATATAGAAGATGAGAACGTCAATGTGTTTAACATCTATCGCGATACAACTCCTGTGATTCCACCTGTTCCTCCATTTAACTTAGAAGATTATCTTCTTTACATCATCATAGGAGGTGTTGTTTTAGCTTTAATGATTGTTTCAGCAATCATTATGATGGGTACAAAAAAGAAAAAATCACGCAAACAAATGGATGCATTAAAAGCATTTGATCAACGTGCTCCTGTGACAGCACCATCCATGATGACTGAAGCAAATCCAATGAAGGCAACAATCTCACAACTCCAAGAATTTACGAAAGATAATCCTGAAATCGCAGCTAATCTTTTACGTGATATGTTGAAGGAAGATGAATAATATGCCAACAGTCAAACTCAATGCAACTCAAAAGGTTGCAGCACTATTAATCTCACTAGGACCTGAGCGCGCAGCTAAGGTCTTTAGACATTTATCTGAACAAGAAGTTGAGAAGATCACCATTGAGATAACAAAGCTTCAACGTGTAGACAATGAAGATATGAATGAAATTGTGAAAGATTTTTATGGAATGTGTGTCACACGAAAGGTGGTCACTGAAGGGGGATTAGCACAGGCGAAAGAAATATTAGATCATGCTTTTGGACCTCAACTTGCTTCTTCTTACATTGATCGTGCTTCTCGCTCTTTACGTGTTAAAGTCTTTGATTACTTAAGAAACGTCGATTATAAAAACTTGGTGGCTGTCCTTCAAAACGAACATCCACAAACCATTGCGGTTGTCTTGTCTTACACTAACCCCAATCAGTCACCTCAGATTGTGTCAGAACTACCCCAAAACATTCAAGCGGATGTGATTCGAAGAGTAGCACAACTTGATCGTCCCCACCCAGATTATCTTAAGATTGTGGAACGCACTTTAGAAAACAAACTTTCTTTAATGGTCACGGTGGATTCTCAAGAAATTGGTGGCATTAACTACGTTGCGAACATCATGAACCGTGTGGAACGAACCATTGAAAAACATGTTTTCGATGAACTTAAGGATGCGAATCCAGACTTGGTTCAAGAAATTCGTAAGCAAATGTTTGTCTTTGAAGACATTGTTATTCTTGATGATGTGTCAGTTCAACTCTTCATACGTGAAGTGGATACTAAAGACTTGGCTATTGCTCTTAAAGTTGCGAATCGTGAAGTCAGTGACACAATCTTTAGAAATATGTCCACACGGATGCAGGAAACCATTCAATCCGATATGGAATACTTAAAGAACATTAGAATGAGCGATGTCAACAAAGCGCAACAACGTATTGTTTCAGTGATTCGCAAACTTGAAGAAGAAGGTCAGATTGTTATATCGAAGGGAGGTAAGGATGATGTCATTATCTAGAGTGTTTAAGAAATCTTCCTCTATCATCTATAGCGATGTGGTATCCCTTCATCTTGAATCATCACTTCCTCTTTCTCAACCAAAAGAGGAAATTGAATACATGAGTTATGATGCTCAACTGATGCAAGAAGAAGCTAATGAATTGATACTCAAGGCTAATCTTGAAGCTAAACAACTTCATGATAAAGCAGTCAAGGAAGCAGAAATCATCTTCAACGAGCATCTTGAACAGCTTAAAAAAGAAGCGTATGAACAAGCATTAGCTGAACATCAAGCACAACTTAAAACACAACTTAGAGACTTCATGGTTACCATGCAACAAACCATACAAGACTTAAACACCATGGTTCAGCACAATGAATCCCACTTCAATCAGCGTCTTAAAGAAGAAACGGTAAAGATGTCCTTAGCGATATGTGAGAAGGTGTTGAGTACACAACTTCATGATGATTCAACACTGCTTAAATCACTTATTTTAAAAGAAGTAGCTCAAGAAACGCAACTTCAAATTCATTCTGTTGAACTTTCTAAGCATGCACATCAACTCGTTGATCAACTTGAGTTTGAACTCAAGAAAGCGGGAATTGAACTCATTGTCAGTGATCATGACGTTGATCACATTATGTTGATTGGAGATTATGGTCAGTACGATCTTTCCATCAGTACGCAACTTCAAGAAATTAGAAAGAGCATGCAATCATGGCTGTGATGGATTTAAGTGAGATGACTAGTGCCATTGCATCAAAGAAAACGGGAGTCTACTTTGGACGTATCACACGTATTGTTGGAAATAAACTGGAATCCAATGGTCCTTTGAGTCGCATTGGAGACTTATGTCACATTACAACCTTAAACGAAGAAAATCATGTCCTCGCGGAAGTGATTGGAATTGAAGAAGAGAAAGTAACACTCATGCCATACGATGATTTTGAAGGCTTAGGCCATGGCAGTAAAGTCATTAATCTTAACCAACAACTTTCCATCAGTTGTGGTGAAGCTATGATAGGACGAATTCTTGATCCTTTAGGTCAACCCATAGATGGACTAGGTGCAATTACCTGCAGTGAACAAAGAGGAGTTAAAGGAAGTCGTGTGAATCCTATAGCACGTCCTCGCATTCATCAACCCCTAAGTATGGGCATCAAAGCCATTGATGGTTGTTTAACCATTGGACAAGGGCAAAGAGTAGGCATCTTCGCAGGAAGTGGTGTAGGCAAATCGACTTTACTTGGGATGATTGCACGTAATGTAAAAGCAGATGTGAATGTGATTGCGCTTGTGGGAGAACGTGGTCGTGAAGTGAATGAGTTCATTCAAAAAGATTTGGGTGAAGAAGGACTTAAGCGATCCATATTGGTGATTGCAACCTCAGATCAATCCGCCATCATGCGAAAACAATGTGCACTAACAGCAACCACGATTGCGGAATACTTTAAAGATCAAGGTGCTAATGTGCTCCTTATGATGGATTCCTTAACGCGCTTTGCGATGGCACAACGTGAGATTGGACTGAATGTGGGAGAAGCTCCTATAGCACGTGGATACACCCCTTCCATTTACTCAGAACTTCCTAAACTATTGGAGCGAGCAGGACAGTTCAAAGAAGGATCCATCACAGGACTCTATACCGTCTTAGTTGAAGGCGATGATACCAATGAGCCCATTAGTGATACGGTTAGAGGAATCTTGGATGGACACATTGTGTTAAGTCGTAGTATTGCGATGAAACACCATTATCCTGCCATTGATATCTTAGCTAGCCTATCACGATTGATGAATGACATCAGTGAACCCAACCATATCAACAAGGCAAGTAAGATTCGCCAATGGATGTCACTAGTGAAAGACAATGAAGATCTTGTTTCCATTGGTGCTTACAAATCAGGAAGCAATCCAGCTCTGGATGAAGCACTTAAAAAAATGAATGGAATCAAACACTTTCTTACTCAAGCTATTGATGAAAAGTTTGATTTTGAAACCACATTGAAACTTCTTAATGAGATTGCCCATGTATGAAAAAATTTAGCTTTGGATTAGAAAAAATTCTTACGATTAAGCAAAAAGAATTGGATATGATTTCTCAAGACTATGCTCGCGTTTTAAACCAAAAACAAGTAAAAGAACAACGATTAGCTTATTTAAATGATCAACTTAACCAACTTTATCACCAACGACAAACCATGCTTAGACGCTCAACTTCAAGTCAACAACTTCATCAAATGAGATTTAAGGAAGATCAAGCTCAATACTGCATCAAAGAAGTCACAAAAGCGATTGAAACACTCCATCTTCAGTGTGAACAACTCCTTAAACAACGACAAGCTAAGAAGATTGAAGTCAGTGGACTCGAGAAGCTAAAAGAAAAACAACTGGCCGAATTCAATCAGTTGAGTGCTAAGCAAGAAGAAGCCTTCATTGAATCCTTGTGGAATCAAAAGAACAGCTTCAAACAATAAGTGTGTCCCTGGGAAACCAGTTGAAATAAATCACATAGAAAGGAGGAAAAAGTGACAAGTGTATCGTCTATAAGTCTACAAGAAGTCTGTGGTGTCCTTCCACAAGTGACATCAAAAGAAACAGAAGATGAAGGATTTCTAGGTATCCTTTTGGCACAAGTGATGATTCATCCGCAATGGATGATGAATCCAGACAGTGCCCAAACAGAGCATTTATTCAATGAAGGAAAGAAGCCTATTCAGGTTCAATCCTATGTTGGACAAAACAGTCAACCACTGATGGAGTTAAAAATCATTCACATTGATCAAGAAAGTCAGTTTGAAACGATGTTAAGTGGGTTACCTCATCAAAAAGTGAGTTCAAAACAGATGATGAATGATGTCTTCAAAATAAGTGATCATCACACTCAAACCATCTTGAGTGAGATGCCACGTGTTGAGTCAACGTTAAAGACATTGGTTCCACTTCCAATGATTGAACATCACTTCAAGCAAAACATTGCTCTTGAACATAAAGGTGTACAACCACCTCAAGCCATGCCTAAGATTACGACTGATCAAAGATTGGACTTAACACAGATTGAAGGCCTTGAAGAAATAGAAGTCACTCATTTATTTAAACCAAGTGAAGAAGTGAAAACCATAGTTTCAAAGATGGTTATTGAACACTCACTAAAAGAGCATCAATCTCAACCCCTTGAGATGAAGAAGCAAGTGGTTAAACCTGTAAGTGAACTCATCAGTGATGTGATTCATCAACCTAAAGTCATTCAGTCTCCCTTGACTTCAAGTCAAGAGAAAGAATTCGCTCATTCATTGGTTCAGCTCAAAGAAACCACCTTCACACAAGGTCTTGAACATCTGATGAAACATCAAGACAAAGAAGTGACACTGAAACTCAAACCTGAAGGCATAGGAGAGATTCTGATTAAGATGTCAACTGAAACCAAGTCCATTCAAGTTCAGTTGAACTTAGTGAGCAAAGAACTTGTGCACATGGTTGAAAAACACATTCCAAGACTGGAAGGTCAGTTTCTTGATTATCGTTGTGTGATTGAATCTTCACTCAGTCAACATCACTTCAATCAACCTCAGCATTCGCCATCTCGTCAACATGCTTCAACTTTTCAACACCAAGACGTTGAGAAAGAAGTATTGAACCAACCCCAACCAGCGTTGATTCAAACCCATACAATGAATCAATACGCTTAGAAAGGAGTCAGTATGAATATCAACAATGTCAACCCTACTCAACCTAACTCATGGTTTGAAAGCAAAGACAAAAATGAAGTCACCATGGAAAGTTTTCTTCAGTTAATGATTGCACAATTGAAAAATCAAGACTTCAATAATCCAGTGGATGACACACAGTATCTAACACAATTAGCCCAGTTTTCTTCATTAAAAGCAATGCAAGAACTCACTCAGTATTCAAAAACAGCCTATGCAACCTCACTGGTGGGAAAAGAAGTCACCGCATCAAAAATGGGTTTAGGTGGAAATCTTGAAACTGTGAGTGGAGTTGTCACCAAGATTAGCTTAGTGAACAATGAATTTGGCGTGTTTATTGATGATCAAATGTTCAGTTTAAATCAGATTATGGAAATAAAACCCGCAAAGTAGAAAGGAGATACTTATGAGTGATTTAATGAATCAAATTAAAATGAGTTCGATTCAAAAGGTACACCAACAACGTCAGTCAACACCATCCTCTCACCAAGACTCTTCTTCCTCATCCTTTAGCGATATTATCAGTGAAAAGATCAAAGCTAACAGTGAGATTGAATTTTCTAAACATGCATTGTCACGTGTCGTGACCCGTGATGTAGATTTAAGTGCTCAACAGATCGAGCGTCTCAATCATGGAGCTACATTAGCCCGCAGTAAAGGACTCAACAACTCACTCATCCTTGTGGACCAAATTGCTTTTGTGGTCAATCTTAATCAAAACAAAGTTATAACCACACTCAATGATCAAGGACTTAAGAATCAAGTATTCACCAACATTGATGGAGCCGTCATCGTTTAGCTGGACATTTAAATGAAGCTAAATCATTGAGGTTTATCCGTATGATAAACCCAGCGCACACCCTAAATTGAAAGAGAGACATTTAAATGTTACGTTCTATGTATTCTGGTGTTTCAGGAATGAAAACACACCAAACTAAAATGGATGTTATTGGTAATAACATCGCCAACGTCAATACGTATGGCTTTAAATCAAGTCGTGCCACGTTCTCAGAAGTTTACTACCAAACGTTACGTTCTGCTTCCACAGCCAATGCTAATCAAGGAGGGCGTAATGCTAACCAAATTGGTTATGGGGTCGGGATTGCTTCCATTGATGTTCAACATACTCGATCTGGTTTTCAAATGACGGACAATGGTATGGATTTAGCCATTGCGGGAGAAGGATTCTTCCAAGTTCAAGACAGTGATGGAAATGTGTTCTATACCCGTGCAGGGATGATTCGTATTGATGCAATGGGAAATCTTGTGGATCAAAACGGAAACTTTGTCTTAGGTGTCACCGGTGATCCTTTAGGCAAGAATGCAAGCAGTGAGAAAATCCAATTTGCGATTCCATCTCTTAATCCCATCAATGCCTCCATCACAGAATTCATTGCTAATAAATCATTCACAATTCAAGCTTCAGAACCAACCAAAGATGGGAATGTTTCTTTTAACTTTACAAGCCGCAGTGATTTACCATTAGGTCAAAAGGCCATTGCTCGTTTGACCTCCAATGGCATTCAAGTTACTTTCAATGAAAATGAATCCTTTGCTAGTTTAGCGCAACTTAATGATGCGATTAATACTGCCATCACTGAAGCAAATGGGGGGAAATCTCATCCTGCAGGTCATTTCACTATTGAAATGAGCAGTGGAACAGCCATCAGTTGGCCAGTGAGTGGAAAGGAATTGGTCAACACCAATTTCGAACCTAACTACGGTTCAGTCACACTCCATCCAGACATGAAAGCATTAGGATTCTCATTCAGCAGTGCTTCCTCACAGTTCTCAGGCTTTGGAGATGTCAGTATGAACATCACTCATCAAAGCACACCTGAAGCATTCTTAGTTTCACTTACCATGAATGGTGAAGTGTATTCATCCTCGATTCCTGCTTCAGCAGCAACTCAAGGCAAACTCAAACTGGGTTCACTTGAAGATTATATTATTTTGGATCATCCAGGATTCAATGCCCTTAAACAACAACACATGGATGCAGGACTCAGTGATCATGATCCATTCTTTGCGAGTGATCTTGTGGTGAATCAAGGAGCGGTTGCGTCAACTGAAAGTAAATCCTTAGGATTTGGATCTAAAACATTCACTTTAAGTGGTGGTGTGAGTGGAGGAGAACAAAGTGTCTCAGATCTCATCAACATTGGTATTGGCGCTGATGGGATCATTTCTGGGATTCACTCTCAACTAGGATTGATTGCCTTAGGACGTATTGATCTTGCAACCTTTGAAAACCCTCAAGGGTTAACTCAAGTGGGAAATTCATACTTCTCTGTTTCCGCAAACTCAGGAGCAGCTAAAGTTTCTCAATCAGGTCTAAATGGAGCTGGAGGTCTACAAGCTGGAGCACTAGAAATGTCTAATGTTGATTTATCACGCGAGTTTGCAGACATGATTACCACACAACGTGGGTTTCAAGCCAGTTCCCGTTTGATTACGGTGTCTGATGAAATCTTAAATGAATTAGTGAATTTAAAACGCTAATAAGGAGATTAACTATTAGAAATCAAGAGAAAATATAAAAAGACTGAGTTTCCATGACAAAAAGAACTCACAAAGAGCATCAGTATAGATTATGATGATTACGGCTATATCATCTTGGATGCATCAAA
>Ga0208242_100816_pt1 | contig 11690 bp, 11 predicted proteins | sample SubbioAug_CSW13A_FD_184825 | JGI IMG/M metagenome (GOLD analysis project Ga0208242, IMG submission 184825) | Serpentinite rock and fluid subsurface biosphere microbial communities from McLaughlin Reserve, California, USA - CR12Aug_CSW13A (SPAdes) | ecosystem: Environmental > Terrestrial > Deep... | reverse complement strand
TAAAAGAGTGCCATTTCCATTCACCTGGATCTGGCACTTTTATCCGAATTGAGTGGCACAATCTTAACGAAATGACTGGCACTGTTCGAGTGAAACGAGTGGCTCAAAAGTGACGCCGTAATCAATAATGAAAATGATGATAATTTGAGCAATTATGAGTTTGTTGAAATTGTTTTAGAATATGCATACAAGCAATATGACCGTGTAAATCGTAATGTTTTTGAATACATTGAAAGCACATATTGGTCTTATATAATTAATAATTTTGAAAAATGTAAAGGGTACTATACTAATCATAAAGTTGAACTTGATTCTGTATTAAGAAGTGTAATTAATAGAGAAGGGGAACAACCTTACTCGAATGTTGTACAATTTTTAATTGAGAATTTTTCAAAGTCATTTAAAGATATCTTTGAGTTTCATGCGATTAAACTTGTGAATAAAGCATTAAACTTATCAAGAAATATTGGAGTCGATAATTATCTATTTGTTCATTCTTTCTATGAAGATGCTTATAAATTGGCGAGAAGGTATACTTTAGGAAAACAATTACGTGAGTTTGAAAAATTGAAAATATCCGTTGAAAAAGCAAAAGATGAATATTTGACAAAGCACGGTAGTGTAATAAAACATGAACTGACAACTAAAGAGATAATTGATGATTTTCGTGAAAAACTAATATCTAGAAAAATCCCAATAAACATAATATTTTTAGGGTTAACGCATGTAATGTCTAAAGCAGAGAATAAATTCGAACCAGCAATAAATTCGGTATTTGATTTTCCAAAATCCGTTATTACTGATTTAGTTCGTCATGTTGGACTTGAATCTAATCAAAGATTTACTCCTTCTATTCAAATGCACCTAAGTCACTTCTTTGGGTATACTGACTTTTTGCTAGGTAAAATAATCCGTGAAAGTGATTTATCTGAACATTTCTTTTTAACCCTATCTGATGTATTACAATTTGTCCTAGATGAGTACAAATTAGATTGTGAAAGTTTAATTGATGAACTAAATGGAATTATTGATTCAATTGTTTTTCTTTTTTCTATTGATAAATCTTATCCATTTTACAGGACTTTTTCATATGGTCTTTCTCAAACTATCTGCTTATATATTGAGAAAATTCTAAGAAAAGTCTATGTAGAGATTAATGTTGATGACATATTTTTTAAATCTGAATCCAACTTAACATTAGGCAATCTACTTCAGGATAATAGAATTAAACATCTATTGGGAGATACTTTAACGTCTATTATAACGTTTGAATTACTTTTTTTTCTTGAACATGAACATGGATTAGAAAGAAAAGTTGGTATGAATCACAGAAATAGATTAATGCACAATTACGATATTGATTACAAACAGGATATACATATTGGATTGGTTTTACATCTATTTCATATTCTAGTTATGATAATTCATCAATTAGAGGTTACCCTTATAAAAATCGAATAGAATTAACTGTTATAGGTTGTGATTGTTTCACATTTTGAATATTTTAGTATTAAACACATACTGGTCTAGTTTCGCTAGAAAAAAATAGATATTGTCATAACTAGTTATCACTGAGATAATGTTTCTACTAGTGAATTGACGGGGGAAACTATGATTATCTATGAAGCAATAAAATCAGAATTCAAAGAAGATATCTTTAATTCAGTTATTGAAGAACGTATTCTTTCTAATCTAAAACAGAAACTCAACAAGAATGTTGCTCCAAATGAGATTCGCTCGTGGACTAATTCGTTGATCCACATGAAGGAAGTATTAGATGACGCATCAATACCTGACAATGTCGGAGTGGCTATTGAGTATAAAATACCAAATACTTCAAAACGTGTTGATTTTATCGTGAGTGGATATTCTGATAGTCATAAGCCAACCGCACTCATCATAGAACTTAAGCAATGGGAATCAGCTACAAAGATAACGAGTAAAGACGGTATTGTTGAAACTTATCTTAATCAATCGATAAGAGAAACAACTCATCCTTCTTATCAAGCTTGGACTTATGCAACCTTGATTAAGGAATACAATGAGAATATTAGACATGATGATATTGAAATCATTCCTAGTGCCTTTTTGCATAACTACAAACAAGAAGATCCTGAAGATTTACTTGATTTACAATTTAAGAAGTATATAGATTCAGCACCAGTGTTCTTTAAACATGACAAACAAAAGCTTAGAGAGTTTATCAAGAAATACATTCACATTGGGGATAATAAAGAAATATTATATCGCATTGATCATGGAGTGATTAGACCTTCAAAAAGCTTACAGGATGTTGTATCTAAACTAGTAGAAGGACATGAAGAATTCAAATTGATTGATGATCAAAAAATTGTTTTTGAACAAGCACTCAGTCTTGCATCAAAATCCTTTTCTGATAACAAAAAGAGAGTATTGATTGTTGAGGGTGGCCCTGGTACAGGAAAAAGTGTATTAGCACTCAACTTATTATCGAAGCTTATTAAGTATGATCAAGGTAAACTGGTTCAATATGTTACAAAAAACTCTGCACCACGTAATGTCTTCTCTCAAAAACTAGCCAACAGTGGAAAGAAGAAGGTATTCATTAAATCAACCTTTAATGGTTCAGGCTCATTCACAGATGCAGAAGTAAATCAGTTTGATGCTTTGATTGTGGATGAAGCACATCGATTAAATGCCAAGTCAGGAATGTTTCAAAACTTAGGAGAAAACCAAATCAAGGAGATTATTCGAGCTGGTTTGTTCTCGATTTTCTTTATTGATGAGGATCAAAAAGTAACACTAAAAGACATTGGATCAACTGAAGAGATAAGAAAATGGGCAAGTTATTTGAATGCTGAAGTACATGAAAATAAACTGGAATCCCAGTTTAGATGTAATGGAAGTGATGGTTATTTAGCATGGATTGATTCTATGCTTCAAATCAGAGAAACAGCAAATGAAACATTTGATTCTGACTTTGATTATGATTTTAGAATATTTGATGATCCAAATGAAATGAGAGAAGCGATTAAAGCTAAGAATCACAACAATAAAGCAAGAATTGTGGCAGGTTATTGTTGGGATTGGTATAAAGACTATAAGAATAATCCCGACTATTATGATATAGAGATTAAAGAACATGACTTTAGGATGTCATGGAACTTAGGTAATCATGACACTTGGGCTATTAATCCTGAATCAATAGAGCAAGCAGGATGTATTCACACATCTCAGGGTCTTGAGTTTGATTATGTTGGTGTAATCATAGGAGATGATATAAGATTTGAGAATGGCAAGTTTATAACTGATTTTACTAAGCGAGCAAAAACAGATCAATCACTCAAAGGAATAAAGTCACTTTATAAGAAGGATCCAGACAAAGCATTAAAACTTGCGGATGAAATCATTAAGAATACCTATAGAACTCTCCTAACAAGAGGGCAAAAGGGGTGTTATGTTTATATTACAGACAGCAACTTAAAACACTTTTTTAGAGAAATCTTAAACAGTTAGTAACGTAGTACTATGTTCGATTGAAGGGATATATTCTAAAAAAAGGTGTAGCATTTTACGATGTAGATTTAATTATTTCTCCAGCTGCAGCAAGTATATGCAGTGGATATGTAGAAAGTGGATATGAGTTTTGGAAGGGCTTAAAAGCATTTATGGCAGAGAATGAATAAATACGTAATGCGCTAAGTGTGATTCTAATCAAATAAAGGAGAACTAAATGGCAGACTATAACTGGGAAAGGTTAAGTAATATTCAATTAGGACGATTTGCTGAATACTACGCAAAAATGGAATTGGCATCGTATGGATTGGATATTTATACCTCAGAAGTTGATGATCATGGAGTGGATTTTGTTGCAAAAGTTAGCAAAGAACGATTTGTTGAATTTCAAGTGAAGTCAAAGTTAAAAACTGACTATGTCTTTGTATCAAGAAGACATTTTTCGATTGAAAAAGATAATTTGTTTTTATTCCTGATTATCTTTGAAGCCCGTCACAGTCCACAATGTTTCATTATTCCCGCAACCGCATGGAATCAAACCAACGACTTACTTCGTTTTAGAGAGTATAAAGATTTAAAGAGTGAACCAGAATATGGTTTAAATCTATCCAAGAAGAACATGCATTTACTAGAAGAATATAGAATTGAAAAGATAATGAGTGAATATTTCGGTATTAAATAAGGAAACATTATCAAATGAGGGAGGGCTATCATAAATGAAACATCATTTAAAAGGATGGAACTATATCGTTATAAAACTAATAGAAAATAATTTAAGGATATAGATTTTTTTCTAAATGAAATCTATTCTTTTGTTCCTTACTTCAAAACAGCTTATCCTAATAATAATCACATTAAAGATATGATTAGGCAAACCTTACAAAACTTGCGTGATAGAGGTATGATTTCATTTGAAGGAAGTGGGAAGTATCGCATGCAAAACTCGAAAGCCCAAGAAGTTTCAAGTGAATTTAATAATGAGTATGTATACTTAATATTTAATGATGCAATGCCTAATTGGGTTAAAATCGGAAGAACAAAATCCATAGAACAAAGATTAAAAGATTTATACAATACATCAGTTCCATTACCTTTTAAACTTGTTGAATGTATTAAAACTAAAGATAGTGAAGAAGCAAGAACACTTGAATACTGTCTTCATCAGATTATTGATACAATTAACCCTAAATTAAGAAAAAATACCGAAGCCAGCAGAAGAGAGTTTTTCAATATGAGTGTCAATGAAGGTGTTAGTGTATTCAAATTGGTAAGTAAAGTTATGATGTTGAATTCACATTAGTTTAAAGTTATCTTGTTTATGAAAGATGAGAATTCTTATGAAAGTTTAAAAATGAATCAGCTGCTTATCGAAACTTATTTTTTTAGTTTATAATGATTTCAAAAGGGGGGAATTATGAAATCTCAAATTAGAGTAATAATCGCATTCATTTCATTCATTAGTTTTACTGGTTGTACAGGACCAGAAGTAGTTAGTGTAGAAAAAGATTCAGTTGATTGCTTATTCACTGAATCATTTAATGCTGTCGCTTCTTTAATAAAACTTAATAAAGATGAGATTAAAAATGAAAGTTTTGCAGGTGAATGGCTTCAAGGTAAATATTATAATATTTCATATAGAGCGAATAAAGGAACAGTCTATTGCGACAATAATAAAGAAGTTGATTCAATCAGTTTTTCTGATATCAAGGTATATCAGAAGGGTTTTGATTCGTTAGATGTAAATGATTATTTAGTGAATACAATCAAATCAGACGAACTATTTAGTATTACCATTCAAATAGTTAAATCAGAGCTTAGCTATCCAGAGGAAGCAATTTTTAAGTCTCAAGAGTTTGGATTTGCTCGTTGGCGAAACTTATACGGAGTTTCTGGTGTAGTTGATGCAAAAAATGCTCTAGGAATCAAAGCAGAGTTAAAATTCAGTTTAATTTTTGATATTTCAGATGGTAATAATCTAGTTCATTTTGTCTTGAATGGAGAGAATATATTCGGATTGAAACCAAATATTGAACCACAACGAGAAGAGATAGAAAATGAAGAATCGAATGATATTGTTCTGACAGATGGTTTAAAGGGGAGTTTTGGCAAAGAGGTTACATTAGATGGATATTCTTACATTTGGTTTACTTTGCCTGAAGGAAAATACGAAGTTGTATGTGAATCGAAGTCATGTCTAGTTTTCTTGGATAAAGATGAAACTGTTAAGAATAGTGATGGATTTTTTGAAACCGTTAATGTTACAACATTGAGATTAAATGAATCAGAAAATAAAGCAGAGTTGTTTGTTGGAAAAGATCAGCATATTGAGTTAGGCATGGGCACTAAAGTAAGATTAAGAGCGATTGAATAATGTATCTCAAAAGAAATATTCGAATAATTGAAATATGAAATATGTTAGTATTGCAATAATCAGAATTACTATAATAGAGTATCTTCAAGCTAAGAACTTCAAGTTGAATTGAGGGTAAAACATAATGAATCCAAAAAATACTAAAGTCGTAACATTTGATTTAGAACACGAATATAAGACATCACGGAAACTTATCAACGATTTAATAAGATTTAGTAGGGAGAATAAAGCTGTTTTTAGAGGTGTTTCTTCAGTTGATCAATTAAATCCAGTAATTAAGAGAGTCAGGAGCCATATTACTAATTGGAAAAAATCGGATTTATCGAAGTTTGAGTATGATTTACTCAATGATTTCAAACGAAATGCCTCATCAATGCTCAATGGTTTTTTAGACACTTTGGATATTGTGGCATACGCACAGCATTTTGGATTACCTACTAGATTTATTGATTGGTCCAGAGACCCATTTGTTGCTCTATATTTTTCAATTAGTAAATCAAAAGAGGTTAATGATGATTATCGAATCTACTATACACACATTGATCAACACACTTTGATTAGTAAGTCATATTCAGGAGTAACACATTTCAACTTGAATAATGGGAATGACTTTATTGTGGATTATTTTGATTTCATTAGAAGCATAGAAAGTGAAGAATCAAATAATACGCTTCAAACGGCAATTAATGATAGAGAAATAATACTAGAAGGAAAAGTCACTACAACAGATGTCTATAGAAGGAACAGATTAGTCTTTTTTGACTCAAATGCTAGTAATCCAAGGATAATCGCTCAGAAAGGATTATTTAGTATACCTACCTCTCTAAAAGGTAATGAGGCAAGTAAGGAAATTGAGAGGAATTGTAAGTATGTCACTCTTTCGTTTTCAGATGAGGAGAGAATCCAAACTTTAGATTTTCTAGAAAACATGAACTACTCTGCATTAAGATTGTTTCCGGATATTCAAAATATTGCTGCTAGCATCACAGATAAATTTGTTTTCAATGAAGTAAAAAATAGATTTAAAGATTAGATGAGTTTTGTATTTAAATAGTAAGAATAATTCGAGATGACTCTCTTTGTGAAATTCGAAAAAAACTAACCACAACAGTATATTCAATTATGTAGTTATTGCACTCATTTCCTAAACTTGTGACTGAAATGCAACTCGATTTAACAATAAATCTTTTATTATATTTTTTAGATTTTTGAGCAAGTAATGAAGAGATTAAAAATCTTAAATTTCTTAAAATATCATTTAGCTAAAGTAAGAATGTAGAAAAACTCTACTTCATAATACACACATTGGATGTTATAGTGTAAATCGCTGAGACAAGTATACAACAATATTGATATGTTTAGTTAGTATGATCGAAAAAAGTTCCTTGAGACCATGTGTCACCAATCTCAATATATGTTGGGAAAAATACATCTTCCAAAAATCTAAACTGAACTAAGAATGATTTTGGTACTTTTTCGCCAAAAATGTTTTCAGATCGAACTATAGAGATGACACTCAAATAACCTTCCTTCCAGTAAAAAGTCCAATTACTATTGTCAAGTTCGTTAATATTAATAAACTCAGCTGTGTTTGGATATAACAGCCCTTTCTTAACTTCCTTTTTAACATCACTAATAATAATTGATAGTTTTCTTTCAATATCCGATCTTAAAATATAGTTTTCTTTGACTGTTCCATTATTAAATATTAACTCACCACGATGATCTTCTATTCTTTTCAACTCATTTCCATTAGTTGTAATATTCAAAAAGCTTGTAGGCGATGTGAAAAATTGCGTAGTCATTGAGCCATCACTATTTTCAGTCACTTCGCCTGTTAGGATAATATTTCCAATCTTATATTTTTCGTATACTGTCGAAATATCTTCAATAATATCTATTGAATAATTAACTTTAATTGAAGTAAAGTGTTGATAACCTATATCACCAGTATTCTCAATTAATGCATTTAATCGCTTTGTAAATGCTTGTTGCTTTGTTAATATAACTTGCACTGAGATTTCGTTTGAAACAACATCATCTTGAGAACAAGTAATTTTTGAAATTCCTTCATCCTTAGGCAGTAACTGATTTTCTCTAATTTGGATAACATTTGTATTACTAGAGGTACATTTAAAAACACTCATGTCTGCCTTGTCTTCGGGGTGAAATTCAATTGTTAGAACACTTACTTCATCCAAATTAATAACTTCTTTTGAAGCAGAAATTTGAATTGTTTGCAAAGAGCTTCCAAATATTGAAATTATAAGAAGAATAAAAGCATATCCAATCGATAATAACCATTTCGAAGTATTTGATAATTTACTAGATGAGAATATTAAGAAAAAAGGAATTAATAGTATCAATGGTAGAAGTAACAAATGCCAAATTTTGAACTTATATGATGTATTCATGAATATCTCCTTAACCAAGTGGTGTTATAAAAAAGTATAACATCAATCAATGATTTTTGGATTCAAACAAGTACAAATTTTGAGAAAGAAATTTAAGCCCTGCAAATAACCTTATATTGTGGACTGTATCTAAGTAGACATGATATATTTATTCCAATAAATATGCCGATAATGATAGTGGGGTAATATGAGTGTGAAGAAAACTAAAGTTGTTTTTCAAAAGATTCAGCAGCAGTTTAAATTACCATTAAAATACTTGTTTTATACTCTAATAGTGGCAATTGTAATTTCTTGGTTTGATTTAAACTCTAATATAATGATTGCTTCAATCTTAGTAGTTTATGTTATCTATTTCATTGAGTTAATTGTGTCAAAATCAATAAATAACATAATTGAAACAATTAATGACTTTATCTTGTTTACCCTTTTTGCTGCACCAGTATCTGTTTATGCAATTGTAATATTTGCTAGTAATCAACCAAGCTATTTTCCAAAAGTGGGATCTGAAGATGCTTGGATTACATTTGCAGGAACATTGATTGGAGGGTCGTTGACGATATTTGCAATAGCTTTTTCAATTTCCAGTTCTGCAGAGCAGATGAAAATGCAAAGACTTCATACAATAAAACCAATTTTTAAATAGATTTTCAAAGGACGAAAGCAAATTTCATTCAATTTAAGAGTTTTGAGAAAGGAAGCTACTTTACAATTAAGATTAGTTGTCATTCACTCTTTCCAGCAATTACAGTTAAATTTGATGAAATTAATATCATTCTATCTGATAACAAATACGCCATTCTGAAGACAAAGAAGAAAAGTAGTAAAATGCTTTTGCCAATTTTGAGTCAAGGTGAAGAGTTTGTTAGTTCATTTAGTATGTTTACAGTAGAAGAGTTAAATTCAATAAAAGATAATGTAAGTGAAATAAAAATGGAGATAACTATAAGTTTTTTAAATGTTGATGACTCAGTTAAGTATAAGCAAATGAGTGAATCAAAACTAGTAAAACAATCAAATGGAGATTATAAAATTTACTTTCTGAATGGATCAAAAATCACACCAATTTAATAAAATACACAAACTTAGTGAATAAGCAAATGATACAAGTGAAGTAAGAGGGCATTCATGGAGTTTGAACAAACATCACTAATGGTATTGCGACTAATTGGATGTTGAAGTAATCAGAAATTTTGTTTCTATTTTGAGCGATAAGTCAGAATCTATGGAAATCTTGTCTGAGCAATTAGTAAATATATGGAATTTGCATCAGAAAAGTATGATTATTCACATATTAAAAAAATCATCTTTTTTGATTTTATCCCCCCACAACACCCTTTTTTCTGTTAAAATAATAAAGCATCTACCCCCATTCCAAAACAGATGTAGCACCTTTGCAAAAAGGTGTTTTTCTTTTTTATCCACTAAATCAACTTATAAGTGTATATTTGCTTGTTTTTCCTTCATTGTAAGTACTTTCATGGTCATTCTTGTGAAAATAGGAGTATATTAGAACTAAAGGAGGCGATTGACTATGCCAAAACTAAGTTTTGTAGAAGGAATTGGACCAGCATACGAAGAGAAGTTAAATGCATTAGGAATTAAGACAACTGAAAAATTCTTTGAAGTTGCCGCCACCAAGAAGGGAAGAAAGGATCTTGCTGAAAGAAGTGGTATCAGTGAGAAACTCATCCTTGAATGGACCAACATGATTGATCTTTATAGAATCAAAGGGGTCGGTTCAGAATACGCTGATTTACTCGAAGCAGCAGGTGTGGACACCGTAGTCGAACTTGCTGGACGACGTGCTGATAATTTACTCAAGAAAATGGAAGAAGTGAATGCTGAAAAGAAACTGGTTCGCTCACTTCCTTCACTTAAAATGGTGGAAGGTTGGATAGCTCAAGCTAAAGAACTTCCACGAGGAGTTGAGTACTAACCCATAAGGAGAAGACAATGGATATCTTAAACCTACTGCTTAAGCAAGTGGATCAAAAGGACACGCTTGATCAACTGAGCAAAAGTATCAATGCTAAACCCGACCAAGTAAAGAAACTCACCGAAGAAGGCTTACCTACTTTACTAGCTGCATTAACAAAGAACGCATCTACCCCACAAGGAGCACTTTCCTTAAGTAAAGCCCTTGACCAACATAAAGATGATAACACTTCAGATATCCTCTCCTTTCTTAAAGGCGTGGATACCAAAGATGGAGAAAAAATCCTAGGACACATCTTAGGCAATAAAACAGAAAAAGTAGAAAGCAAGTTAGGCGCAAGCAGTGGACTTAATACCACTCAAGTCAACACCTTGCTTGCGCAACTTGCTCCCCTTGTGTTATCTCAACTAGGCAAGCAAAAACAAAAAGATGTTAAATCCAATGATAATCCTATGGAAGGACTTGGAAAACTACTCTCAGGAGGACAAAGTAAAGATCTCATGGGAATGGCTGCTAAGTTTCTTGATTCCGATGGAGATGGAGACATCATGGATGATTTAGGAAAGACATTAGGGAATTTCTTTAAGAAGTAATCAAAAGGCCTTTGAATGCTGATGCATTCAAAGGCCTTATCTTATTTCAACACCTTCTCTACAAAGATATCCACAATCAAAGGATCAAACTGGGCAAGTGCACAGCGTTGTAGCTCACTGATGGCTTGTTCTTGACTTAAGGCTGTCTTATACACTCGTTTAGATGTCATGGCTTCATAAGCATCACATACCGCAATGATGCGTGAGTACAGCGGAATCTCTTCTCCTTTAAGATGATTAGGATAACCTTTACCATCCCATCGTTCATGATGAGTTAAAGCATATTCAGCTAAACGTGAATACTTATCAGCTGACTTTAAGATTTGATAACCATTCACCGTATGACGCTTCATGATGTCCCATTCTTGAGACGTTAAGATATCTGGTTTATGCAGAATACTATCAGGAATGGTAATCTTACCAATATCATGCATCATACCCGCAATCTCCAATTCTTTAAGCTCATCTCCAGATAACAGAAGATGTTCACCAATTTGACGACAATAGGAAGCAACATTGTGAGAATGAGCTCGCTCATCCTCATACTTCTCAATGAGTGAATTAAACAAAATCATAATCGCTTCATTGCGTGAACTTTGACCATGCAATACCTTATGAGCATACATGTCATTCTCAGCTTTAATCAATAGCTTATCCATGCTTTCTTCAAGTGAAACTTTAATATCACTTCCAAAGGATAGTGAGATAGGAAACTCATACTGTTGATCCTGTCTTAAATACGTTTTAATGCTCTCTTGAGTTTGTGCATACTCATCTAAAGTGGTATTAGGACACAACATTAAGAATTCATCTCCACCAATACGTGCTACGAAGTCTTGAGGTCGACAATGCTGTTTCAAGGCTTGAGCCACCATTTGAAT
>Ga0208242_100815_pt1 | contig 11697 bp, 12 predicted proteins | sample SubbioAug_CSW13A_FD_184825 | JGI IMG/M metagenome (GOLD analysis project Ga0208242, IMG submission 184825) | Serpentinite rock and fluid subsurface biosphere microbial communities from McLaughlin Reserve, California, USA - CR12Aug_CSW13A (SPAdes) | ecosystem: Environmental > Terrestrial > Deep... | reverse complement strand
AATGTGCGAGTTCGGTGGCGTCGGTCTTTAAGAACTTGCGGCGTGCCGGGGTGGCGTAGAACAGCTCGCGCACTTCGACGGTGGTGCCCGTGGTGCGGGCGGCCGGGCTGAGCTCGCCAGTGCGGCCCTGCAACAGCCAGCCGTGGGGTTCGCTGGCGTCGGCGCTGCGCGAGGCAATGCTGACTTCAGCGATCGAATCGATCGCGGCCAGGGCCTCGCCGCGAAAGCCCATGGTGTCCACCGCCTCCAGCTCGGCCAGGTTGCGGATCTTGCTGGTGGCGTGGCGCTTGAGGGCCACGGGCAGTTCCTCGCGCGGGATGCCGCAGCCATCGTCCTCCACCGAAATCAGGCGCACGCCCCCGGCCAGCAGGCGCACCACCACCTGGGAGGCACCGGCGTCAAGGGCGTTGTCCACCAGCTCGCGCACCACCGAGGCTGGTCGCTCCACCACCTCGCCAGCGGCGATCTGGCTGATCAGTTCGTCGGGCAGTTCGCGGATAGGGCGACGGGGTTGCAGGTGGGGGCGGGGCGCGGGGCCCGTGGGGTCGGTGGCGTTCACGCCGGTATTCTAAGGAGCGGGGGCAGGGTGGTGCTGGCAGCAGCAGGCCGTCTGCCCGCGCCCGCAACGCCATCGACTCCGGGTTATCCCTGTGGCTGCGATTGATATGTGTACATATTATTTCGGCAGTTCAACGCACGAGGTTCCCATGAACGCGCCGCTCACCCCCGAAGCCCTCTCGCGCTGGCCCGCATCGGCCGGCTCCAGCCGTGTCCCCTTCTGGGCTTACACCGACCCCGCGGTGTACCAGCAGGAGCTCGACAAACTGTTCTATGGCCCGCACTGGAGCTACGTGGGCCTGGAGGTGGAAATCCCCAAGCCGGGCGACTTCAAGCTCAGCTGGGTGGGCGAGCGCCAGGTGATCGTGGTGCGTGACCGCGTGTCCCCCAAGGACCGCGCGACCGACCACGGCATCCGCGTGGTGGAAAACCGCTGCGCCCACCGCGGCGTGCGCTTCTGCCAGGAGTCGCACGGCAACGCCCGCAGTTTTGTCTGCCCCTACCACCAGTGGACCTACAAGCTCAACGGCGACCTGGCGGGCCTGCCGTTCAAGGACGGCGTGAAGGTGGTGACCGAGGCGGGTGACTGCACCCACGGTGGGATGCCGCCCGACTTCGACCTCAAGGCCAATGGCCTGACCAAGCTGCGCGTCGAGGTGCTGCACGGTCTGGTGTTCGCCACCTTCAGCGACCAGACCGAGCCGCTGCGCGACTACCTGGGGCCACAGATCCTGCCCTGGCTGGACCGCATCTTCCAGGGGCCGAACGGCTCCAGGCCGCTGCAGTTGCTGGGCTACAACCGCCAGCGCATCCCGGGCAACTGGAAGCTGATGCTGGAAAACATCAAGGATCCCTACCACCCGGGCCTGTTGCACACCTGGTTCGTGACCTTTGGCCTGTGGCGGGCCGACCAGAAGAGCCGCATGGTGATGGACGAGCACGGACGCCATGCCGTCATGGTGTCGCGCCGCAACGACGGCGGGCAGGGGCCGGCCAAGGACTCGGGTGTCAAGACCGACGTGACCGAGGGCGTGACCAGCTTCAAGGCCAACATGACGCTGAACGACCCGCGCCTGCTCGACGTGGTGCCCGAACCCTGGTGGACCATCGACGACCCCAGCCACCCGGGCCAGACCATCACCCCCACCGTGACCATGATCACGCTGTTCCCCAGCCTGATCGTGCAGCAGCAGGTCAACTCGTTGTCGACCCGGCACATCCAGCCGCGCGGCAACGGCAGCTTCGATTTCGTCTGGACCCACTTCGGGTTTGCCGACGACACGCCCGAAATGACCCAGCGCCGCCTGCGCCAGGCCAACCTGTTCGGCCCGGCCGGTTTCGTCAGCGCCGACGACGGCGAGGTGATTGAGTTCAGCCAGGACGGTTTTGCCCAGTGGAACAGCGACGGCCTGGGCCAGGGAGAGACGCTGTGCGAGCTGGGTGGCAAAGAGCCCGGCACCGGCGAAGGCCCGACCGAACACATGGTGACCGAAACCCTCATCCGTGGCATGTACGCCTACTGGAAGAAAGCGATGGCCGCATGAACAGCTTGTCCACCGATGCCCTGCAGTCGCTGTGGCTGCACCACCAGATCGACCGCTTCAACGCCGACTACGCGGCCGCCCTGGACGAGCGCCGCTTTGACGACTGGCCCGAGTGCTTCGTGCCCGAGGGGCACTACCAGGTGCAGGCGCGCGAGAACTTTGACCGCGGCCTGCCGCTGGCCCTGATCGCCCTGGAAAGCCAGGGCATGATGAAAGACCGCGTGCATGGCATCACCCGCACCATCTACCACGGGCCGTACTACACCCGCCACGTGGTCAGTCCGGCGCAGGTACTGGCCTGCGAGGCAACCGAAGATGGCAGCGAAGTGGTGCGTGCCCAGGCCCATTACGCCGTGTTCCGCACCAAGCCGGGCGGGGTGAGCGAGGTGTTCAACGTGGGCCGCTACGTGGACGAGTTCATTCGCCGCGATGGCGTGCTCAAGCTGCGCCGCCGCGTGTGTGTGTACGACAGCGAGATGATCCTCAACTCGCTCATCTACCCGGTGTGACGGCCGGGCGCCCCGCGGCTCACATCTGGCGGCTGCGGGCCAGTGGTGGGTTTTTCGCGAAGTAGGCGACGATGCCGCGCAGCAGGGCGTCTGCCATCTCGGCCTGGAAACGGGGCGAGCGCAAGCGCTGCTCTTCGTCGGGGTTGCTGATGAATGCGGTTTCCACCAGCACGCTCGGGATGTCGGGCGCGCGCAACACCGCAAAGCCGGCCTGTTCCACGCGCGGTTTATGCAGCTTGCCGACCCGGCCCATCTCGCCCAGCATGGCGCTGCCCAGGCGCAAGCTGTCGTTGATCTGGGCGGTGGTGCTCATGTCCAGCAGGGTGCGCTGCACCTCCAGGTCCTTGGCGCGCACGTTCAGGCCACCCACCAGGTCGGCCGCGTTTTCCTTGTTGGCAATCCAGCGCGCCGCGGCACTGGTGGCGCCGCGGTCGCTCAGCGCGTAAATGCTACCCCCCTGGGGCCGTGGGGTGAAAAAGGCGTCGGCGTGGATGCTGACGAAGAGGTCGGCCTGGACGCGGCGCGCCTTGTCTACCCGCACGTGGAGCGGCACGAAATAGTCGCCGTCGCGGGTCAGGAAGGCGCGCATGGTGTGGCCATTGACCCGCGTGCGGTTGATCCGGTCGCGCAGCTGCAGCGCGATCGACAGCACCACGTCTTTTTCCTTGGTGCCACCCGGGCCGATGGCCCCCGGATCTTCGCCGCCGTGCCCGGGGTCCAGGGCCACGATGATCAGCCGGTCGGTCTGTTCGGTGGGGCGCTGTTTGGCACTGAAGCTGGGCCGGCGCGCCTCGGTCATCTGGGGCGGCTCGGCCGGAGGAGGCGGGCCCGCTGGGCCGGGGGCTGGCGCTTGGGCTGAATGTGGTGCGGCCATGGCCTCGCGCGGCCGGTCCTGGCGGGCGATGAGGGCGCCCAGTGGGTCGCTGTCATCGGCGGCTGCGGGGGCCAAGGCTTCCAGCTCCCGCAGCCGCTGCGCGATCAGGTCCTCCAGCGGGTCGGGCGGGGCCGTGGGGTAGAGGTCCAGCACCAGCCGGTGCTGGTAGGCCGCCACCGGCGCAAGGTCGAACACCTGCGGCGCGATCGGCCGTTTCAGGTCCACCACCAGGCGCACCACGTTGGGGGCGTTCTGTCCCACGCGGATGCCCGAAATGTTGGGATCGTCGGAGCGCACCTTGCTCACCAGCTCCTGCAGGCCAGGGATCAGGTCGATGCCTTCGATGTCCACCGCCAGCCGCGGTGGGTCGGCCACGAAAAACGGCCGGGCCTGCAGCTTGGCGTCGGACTCGATGGTGACGCGGGTGTAGTCCTTGGCCGGCCAGATGCGCACCGCCACGATGCTGGCGCCGCGCGCAATCTGCTGGGGCCCCAGCCACAGCCAAAGCACCCCGCCCGGGCCCAGGCGGGCAATCACGTCGCGGCGATTCATCGGCAGGCGGCCTCCAGCAACGCGGCGCCGGTGAGGCTGTGGGCGGTGAGGTCTAGGGTGCGGCGGTCGTCGTCCATGGCAGTCAGGGCAATCGCCAGATCGGCCACCGGCAGCAGGCCGGAGGCCTTGTCTGGCCACTCCACGAGCTTGAGCCCGGGGTCGGCCAAAAGTTCGCGGAAACCGGCATCCTCCCATTCCCGGGGCTCGCTGAAGCGGTACAGGTCGAAGTGCGACACCCGCAGGCCATCCGGCCAGGCCGGTGCCGGAGGCGCCTCGTGCGGCTCCACCACTGCGTAAGTGGGGCTTTTGATGCGGCCCGTCACGCCCAGGGCACGCAACAGGTGTCGCACGAAGGTGGTCTTGCCGGTGCCCAGGTCGCCGTCGAGCGTGATGAGGGCGTGCGCCAGCTCGGGGCACGCCGCGAGCCGGCGCGCGAGGGCTTCGGTGTCGGCCTCGGTGGCGCACAGGAGCGAGCGGTGCAGCGGCAGGGCGGGTGGGGCCGGCAAGGGCATGGAAAGGCTTCCTACAATGGGGCAGATGTTCGACGCAGCGCAATTTGTCACGCAGATCCAGGGCTGGGGCCGCGAGTTGGGATTCTCCCAAATCGGCGTGGCCGGGGTGGACCTGCGCAGCGCCGAACCGGGACTGCTCGCCTGGCTGGCCGAGGGTTGCCACGGCAGCATGGACTACATGGCCACCCACGGCCTCAAGCGCGCCCGGCCGGCAGAGCTCGTGCCCGGCACGCTGAGCGTCGTGACGGCGCGCATGGATTATCTGCCGCGCAGCACCCCGCCCGACTGGGTGGCCCAGGAATCGGCCCGCCTGCAGCGCCCCGGCGAGGCGGTGGTGTCGCTGTATGCCCGCGGGCGGGACTACCACAAGGTGCTGCGTCAGCGCCTGCAAAAGCTGGGCGAGCGCATCGAGGCGGCGCTCGTGGAGGAAGTGGCCCAGGGCCGGCTGCCACCGCTGGCCCACCGGCCGTTCACCGATTCGGCGCCGGTGCTGGAGGTGGAACTGGCGAGCCGCAGCGGGTTGGGCTGGCGCGGCAAGCACACCCTGCTGCTGCACCGCGACGCTGGCTCCACGTTCTTTTTGGGGGAAATTTTCCTCAACCTGGCCTTGCCGGCCACGCCGCCGGCGAGCGCCCATTGTGGCCAATGCACCGCCTGCCTCTCGGCTTGTCCCACCGGTGCCATCGTGGCCCCGTACCGGGTAGATGCTCGGCGCTGCATTTCCTACTGGACCATCGAGCACACCGGGCCCATCCCGCTGCCCTGGCGGCGCGCCATCGGCAACCGGGTGTACGGCTGCGACGATTGCCAGCTGGCCTGCCCCTGGAACAAGTACGCGCGGCGCAGCATGCTGCCCGATTTCGACGCCCGAGCCCCGCTGGTCAACCAGGCGTTGGTGGATGTGTTCGGCTGGGATGAACCGACCTTCCTGCGCCACACCGAGGGTGGCCCGATCCGGCGCATTGGCCACGAGCGCTGGCTGCGCAACGTCGCGGTGGCCCTGGGCAATGCGCTGGCGGTGGCCGCGCCGGCCGAGCAGCGGCCGTTGCAGGTGGCGCTGCAGGCCCGGCTCGACCACCCGAGCGCGCTGGTGCGCGAGCACGTGCAGTGGGCTTTGCAGCCATCGCCATGAAGGCGGGCTAAGATCGGGCGATGCAAGCGATCTCCACCCTTTGGGCCTGGCTGCAGGGCAGTCGGCAGGCGCTGGTGCGCTGGGTGCTTCAGTGGTGGCGCATCGTCAACCTGGGCGCGGTGATCCTGGTGCTGGCCCTGTCGCCGTCGAGTTACGGCCGCGACCGCTGGCCCTTCCTGGCCCGCCAGCTCTACCTGGCCACCGCCCCGGTGCTGCTGTGGTTCACCGTGCTGTCCTCGCTGCTCGGCCTTGTGCTCATCCGCATCGTGGTGGTCACGGCGCAAAGCTACGGGCTGTCGCAGTACGCGGTCGACATGGTGGTGCGGGTGCTGGTGCTGGAACTGATCCCGTTGGGGGCGGCGTTGTTCGTCGCCTTGCGCATCACCATCCCGCAGGGCACCGAATTGCTGGCGCTGCGCGAGCGAGGCGCCGTGGACCGCCTGCAGGCGCAGGGGCGCGACCCCATGCACTGGCTGGTGCTGCCGCGCGCCCTGTCGGGCATGTTCTCGGTCCTCATGCTGGCGGCCGTGAGCTGCCTGGTGGCGCTGGTGCTGGCCTACGTCAACATCTACGGCCTCACGCCGTGGGCCCTGGCCGCGTACACGCGGGTGGTGGGGCAGGTGTTCACGCCGGTGGTGACGATGATCTTCGCCTTCAAGACGCTGTTTTTCGCGCTCACCGTGGCGCTGATCCCGATCGCCTCCGGCCTGCACGACCCGCCCCAGGCCGAGGCCCGTGCGCGCTCGGAGTTGCAGTCGCTCGCACGCATGTTCCTGGCGCTGCTGCTCATCGAGCTGGTGTCGCTGATGGGCAACTATTATTGAGACCATGACCCCGGACGACCCGACCGATCCCCTGTTGAACCCGCCCCGCGTGTCGGGCGTCGAGTTCAAGGCCGCACTGCTGCTGCTGGCGATGGTCGCCATGGTGATCGGCTCGGGCCTGTACCTGCTGTACGCCCGCGGAGTGTTCGAGTCGACCCAGGAGCTGGTGTTGCTGGCCGACGACTCCGAAGGGGTGTCGGTGGGCATGGACCTGACGTTCTCGGGCTTTCCCATCGGACGGGTGCGCCGCATCGAGTTGGGCCCACAGGGCGAGGCCCGCATCTTGGTGGACGTGCCCCGCAAGGACGCCCACTGGCTGCGAGAGTCGAGCATCTTCACCATGGAACGCAGCCTGGTCGGGGCCACCCGCATCCGTGCCTACACCGGTGTGCTCGACGCGCCTCCCCTGGCCGACGGGGCGGAACGCCAGGTGCTCAAAGGCGATGCCATGGCCGAGATCCCGCGGCTGGTCAGCTCGGTGCGTGACCTGCTCGAGAACCTCAATGCGCTGACCCACCGCGACGCCGCGCTCAGCGCCAGCCTGCGCCAGATCGAAGCCGCCACCGCCCGCCTGAACGGGCCGGGGGGGGCGTTGGACCTACTCGCCGGCCAGGACCGCGAGCGCGTGCTGGCGGTGTTCGACGAGGCCCGCCGCACACTGGCCCGGCTCGAAACCGTGGCCGCCCGCACCGAAACCCTGATCGGTCAGGCCGACCAGCGGGTGTTTGGTGAAGCCGGCCTGATGGACGACACCCAGGCCACGGTACGTGAGCTGCAGGCCTTGCTGGCCGGTGCCCGCCAGACCTTGCAGCGCGTCGACGGGGTGCTGGTGGAGGCGCAGGGTATCGCGGAAAACACCCGGATCGCCACGGTCGACCTCGACGTGCTCCGGGCGGAGGTGGAGGCCAGCCTGCGCAAGGTGGAGGGCCTGGTGAACGACATCCAGCGGCGCTGGCCGTTCGCCCGCGACACGGAGTTGAAACTGCCATGAAGCCCCCCTCGATGACCCGCGTTCTGGCAGCGCTGGTGGCCTCCCTGGCCCTGGTGGCCTGCTCGCCCGCCCCGCGCGTGCCCAACTGGCAGCTCAATGCCCACGGAGCGACGGAGCGTGCGGTCGAGGCCGAGCTGGAGGGCCTGGCCCGCATCGCCCAGGTCGAATGGGCCCGCGCGCGGGCCGAACTGGCGCGCACCGCACAGCTGGCTGCGGTCGCACGGCTGGAGCTGGTGCGCTGTGCCGTGCGTCAGGCCGCGCTGGATCTGGTGCCGTGCGAAGGGTTTGAACGCCTCTTACCGCCCGACGCGCCCCCGGCTGCCGCTGCCGAGCGGGCTTACGCCCGTTACCTGGCCGGACACGCCGGGCCGGCCGATGCCGATGCCCTGCCGCCTGCGCACCGCCCCGTCGCCCGCTGGCTGGCTCAGCCGGCGCCTGCAGCGGCCGATGCCGATGTCCGCCTGTTGCAGGCCGTGGACGATCCTCTGGCGCGCCTGGTGGGTGCGTCGGTGCTGTTGCGGGCCCAGCGCCTGTCGCCGGCCGGGGTGGACCTGGCGGTCGATACCGCGTCGGCCCAAGGTTGGCGTGCGCCGTTGCTGGCTTGGCTGAGCGCGCGGCTCGCACTGGCCGAGGCCGCCGGCGACCTGGCCATGGCCGAACGGCTGCGCCAACGGCTGGCGCTCCTGGCACAGTCGCGTTGACCCGTCACCGCCACGCTGCCAGCACCCCGAGCGCAAACGGCAGGCTCACGGCCCCCAGCGCGGTCGACGCTGTCACCAGCCCCGCCACGTAAGGGCCGTCATAGCCCATGCGCGCCGCCAGCACGTAACAGCTGGACGCGGTGGGCACGGCAGAAAACATCAGCAACACCGTGGCTGGCACGGGCGGCAGCGCCCAAAGCCAGGCCACGCCCAGCGCGGCCACCGGCAACAGCAGGTGTTTGATGGACAGCATGGCCACCGCCAGCCGCTTGGCCTGGGCCATGCGGCCCAGTTGCATGCCGGCGCCGGCCGCCATCAAACCCAGCGCCAACGACGCCTGGCCGATGCGTTGCGTCGTGGGAGCCAGCCAGTCGGGAATGCCCAGGCCCAGCAGGCTGGCGATGAGACCACTGACAGTGGCCACGATGAGTGGGTTGCGCACGAGCTCGCGCCACAGCCCGTGCGACCCGTGCCGCACCATGGGGTAAACCGCCGCCACGTTGAACAGCGGCACGCACACACCAATCAGCACCGCCACCAGCGGCAACCCCTGTGGGCCTGCCACCCGGTCCACCAACGCGAGGACGATGAAGGAATTGAAGCGAAACCCGACCTGCGCGCTGGCCGCGTGCAGGCGCCGGTCGGTGTGTCGCAGGCCCGGCCAATAGGCTGCGGAGTAGGCCAGGGCGATGCCCACCAGCCCCAGGCTCAACCCAGCCCCCATCATGTGCGTGGCCGATTGCCATTCCAGCGGCGTGCGCACGATGGAGTGGAACAGCAGCACCGGGAACAGAAAGTAGTACACCAGGCTTTCGATCGGCTCCCACACCTTGCGGTTGAGGGCGGTGTAGCGGCACAGCAGGTAGCCGCACAGGATCAGCGAAAAGTCGGGAAACAGCAGTTGCGCAAAGTTCACCAGGCGCAGCTTAGCAAAGGCACGGGAACCATCTTGCGCTTTCCGTGACAAAATTGCAGCCTTTAGCGTTATCGCCTCGGGCTATTTACCCAGCCGTCGCCTTTTTTATTAGCTTCTCATGAACGCCAGCAAGAACAAATTCCACCTGTCCAAGCGCAACGGTTCGCGCTTCAATGCCGGCACCCCCACCGGGCCAACCGGCATGGTTGCGCTGGTCGATGAGCGTTACCTCACGTGGCTGGCGGCTCAACAGCCGGCGGCTGCCGGGGCTTCACCCGCGTTGCACCGCTCGGCACTCACGTCGGTGTTCGCCAACCTGGCGCGGCTGTGCGCCCCCGAGGCCCAGCTCACCCGTGTCTGCCTGTTTGCCGATCGCCCCCCCACCGAACTGCTCGACGATGTGGTGCTGCGCACCGTGCCCGCCCATGCCGCCGACGGCGGGCTCGGCCTGGTGCGCTCGCTGGGCCTGGAGCTGACCCAGCTCGCGCAGCGGGGAGGGTGCCAGTTCGTGCTGCTGGCCAGCGATGACGAACGGCTCATCCCCTACATCGACGAAGCGCAGTGGCGCGGCGTCAAGGTGGTGCTGGTGACCGACGAATCGTCGCAAGACTTCGCTCGCCTCATGGGCGAAGACCCCAGCTGGGCCCGGTTGCTGATGCAGGCCGACCGCCGGCTGAGCCTCAACGACAACGCCTGGCAGTCGCTCATCACCGGGGTGGTGAGTGGGCCAGGCTACTTCATCGCCCGCGCCGCCGACAGCGAGTCGCCACGCGACGGTGCCTTCGAGTCGGGCGGCGAGATGGCCGATGCGCCCAGCTTCGCGGGGGGCGATTGGCGCGAGCAGGTGGAGCGCGTGATCCGCGAGTGGTGGCAGGAAGAAACGCCCGACGCCCGCCTCGACCTCTTCGAAGAGATGCAGAACAGCCAGGGCGTGCCGCCGGAGACCGATCGCCACCTGCTGCTGCGGGTGCGCCGGGAGCTGGCGCGCACCCTCAGCTTCCCCGAAAAGAAGGCCATGCGCGAGATGATCCGCGCCACGGTGCTGTCGCAGCCGCCCTCGGTGGATGAGCCCGTCGAGACCTGACATGGCGCCTCCGGGCGCCCACGGCCTGGAGCTGGGGGAAGAGCTGGCCGCCTGGTTTTCAACCCCGCCCGGCCGCTACCTGCTGGCCTGGGAGCACGCGCAGTACGCTGAGGTGGTGGTGGACCTGTTCGGCTTCAACGCCCTGCAGCTGGGCTTGCCTCAGCTCGACGCTTTGCAGGCCAATCGCATGCCCCACCGCTGGCTGGCCGTGCCTGAAACCGGCCACCCGGCCGGGCCGGGGGTTTCGCCCCGCATGGCCCTGGTCACCCACGCCGCGGCGCTGCCGTTTGCCGCCGACAGCCTCGATCTGGTCGTGCTGCCCCACACGTTGGAACTCAGTGCCGACCCGCATGCGGTGCTGCGCGAGGTCGAACGCGTGCTGCGACCCGAAGGGCGGGTGGTGATTTCCGGTCTCAACCCCCTGAGCTGGTGGGGTCTGAGGCAATTCCGTGCCCACACGTTCGCCCGGCTCGGGTTGCGTGGCTCGGCACTGGCGCGGCTTTACCTGCCCGAGACGGGGGAGTTCATTGGCCACTGGCGGCTGCGCGATTGGTTGCGGCTGCTGAGCTTCGAGGTTGAATTCTCCCGTTTTGGCTGTTACCGCCCCGCCGTTCGCAGCGACCAGTGGCTGCAGCGGTTCGACTGGATGGACCGCCTGGGCCGGCGCTGGTGGCCGGTGTTTGGCGCGGTGTATTTCCTGGTGGCGGTCAAGCGGGTGCGCGGCATGCACCTGCTTGGCCCGGCCTGGAAACCCCGCCGTGCGGCCGCGGCCCCGGTGGCCGTGGCGCGCAAACCGTCGTTGCAGCGCCGCGCCCCTTCACACAACACAGACCCTACATGAACCACGTGGTGATCTACACCGATGGCGCCTGCAAAGGCAATCCCGGCCCTGGCGGCTGGGGCGTATTGCTGCGTTCGGGTGCCGTCGAAAAGGAGTTGCACGGCGGTGAACGTGAAACGACCAACAACCGCATGGAGCTCACCGCGGTGATCGAGGCATTGCGGGCGCTCAAGCGGCCTTGCCGGGTGTCGCTCTACCTCGACAGCGAGTACGTCCGCAAAGGCATCACCGAGTGGCTCAAGGGCTGGAAGGCCCGGGGCTGGACCACCGCCAGCAAGCAGCCGGTCAAGAACGTCGACCTCTGGCAGCGCCTGGACGATCTGGTGCAGCACAGCGGCCACCAGATCGAGTGGCATTGGGTCCGTGGCCACGCTGGCGACCCAGGCAACGAGCGTGCCGACCGGCTCGCCAACCTGGGCGTGCCCAAGGGCTGACCGGGCCTAACCCCGGCAGTGCCGTCGGGTTCGGGACGCCTTCGACGTGTGCAGCGACAGGCGCTGCTACATTGACAGACTGTTTCAAATGACCGAGAGGGTTCGAGCACCGATGGCACACCGATCGATCTACTGGGCCGTGGCGGCCGCAGGCCTGGCCGTGGCTTCTGGCGCGGCCTGGTGGTGGCAGCGCACGCCAGCAGCCCCAGCGGCCGCCGTGGGCGG
>Ga0208242_100814_pt1 | contig 11723 bp, 11 predicted proteins | sample SubbioAug_CSW13A_FD_184825 | JGI IMG/M metagenome (GOLD analysis project Ga0208242, IMG submission 184825) | Serpentinite rock and fluid subsurface biosphere microbial communities from McLaughlin Reserve, California, USA - CR12Aug_CSW13A (SPAdes) | ecosystem: Environmental > Terrestrial > Deep... | reverse complement strand
GGATTAGTGATTCTTGATTGGATGAATGCTAAACTTGGAAATCCTGTAATGGATATCGCAAGATCATACATTATTCTGTACCAGTATGTAAAACGACAAGCCAATCCTTATTTGAAGCAAATCTGTAAGCAAATGGGCATTCATAGTGAAGAAGTCAAACAAGCCATACCATTAATGGCAGCACTTCGAATGTTAGAAGAGGAGTCACCTCAATTTAATGATCAATTAAGTAAGTTAATTCATGAATCATGAACTAAGAGAAAGTATCTCTTAGTTTTTTTAGTCTAATATGCTAAAATTATCACTTAAATTGTGAAATAAATCACGATATGTGATATGATGGTCTCAAATGAGATTACGATTTGAAAGAAGGTGAAGTTATGAATATTCAAGACGTCTTGGATACTTCTTCACTTGATGCTAACAAGTTACTCGAACTTGATAGTTTCATTGATCAATGTGAGAATCCAAAGCACGAACAGCTCATCCACGTCCTGCACAAAGCTCAACATCTTTTTGGGTACTTACCACCTAATTTACAGCGTCACATCGCATTAAAACTAAATTGTTCTAGTGCTCAAGTGAATGGGGTTGTTACGTTTTATTCGTTTTTTAATGAAAACAAAATGGGGGAGTTCACCATCAGTGTTTGTATGGGAACAGCGTGTTTTGTGAAAGGTTCAGACAAGGTTCTAGATTTAGTGTATAAGGAAACTGGTGCTGAAAAAGATGTGATGTCAGAAGATGGGGTCTTCAGTGTGAAAGATGTTCGCTGTATTGGAGCTTGTGGTTTAGCTCCAGTGCTTTCAGTGAATGAGAAAGTCTTTGGTCATGTTGAGGCCAAAAATGTCAAATCCATCGTTGACATCTATAGGAAGAATCATGTCAAGAATTAAATCCATTGAATCATTCAATACGTTTCAAACTCTACTTAAACCACGAGAAGACGTAAGAATCAAACTTTTCATGTGTGCAGGAACCTCATGTTTGTCTTCTGAGGCTGACATTATGATTCAAATGTTTCAAAAACTCTGTGATGAACATGAACTGTCTCATCAATGCGCTATCATTAAAACAGGATGTTTTGGATTTTGCGGTCAAGGACCAATTTTAAGGATTGAACCAGGCGATTATCATTACGTCCAAGTGAAGGTTGAAGATGTTGATGAAATCTTTAATGAACACATATTGAATAAAAGAATTGTTAAGCGGCTGTTGTATCGTAATCCACACAGTGATGAGATTTCCATTGATGCATCAAGCATGGATTTCTATCAGAAGCAACATCGTATCGCATTAAAGAACTGTGGTCATATTGATCCAGAAATCATTGATGAGTACATTGCGAATGGTGGCTACTCGGCTTTATCAAAAGCACTCAGTGAAATGACACCCTTTGAAGTCATCACATGCATCAATGAATCAGGACTTCGAGGACGAGGCGGAGGAGGATTCTCCACTGGGGTAAAATGGGAAGTTGCCTATTTAGAAGAAACCAATGAGAAATTCATTATTTGTAACGCGGATGAAGGAGATCCTGGGGCATTCATGGATCGTGCTATATGTGAAGGAGATCCTCATAGCATTATTGAAGGTATGATCATTGCGGCTTACGCAACCAAAGCAACACGAGGATTCATATATATTCGAGCAGAATATGCTTTAGCAACCCATCGACTTCAAATTGCCATTGAACAAGCACGAGCCTATGGACTTTTAGGAACTAACATCTTAGGAACACTGATGTCCTTTGATATCTCCATTAAGATTGGTGCTGGAGCTTTTGTGTGTGGTGAAGAAACCGCGCTTATTCGTTCCATTGAAGGAGGTCGAGGAGAACCTAAGAATAAACCTCCCTATCCTTCCGTGAGTGGCTATCATCGAAAACCTACGGTGGTGAACAATGTTGAAACACTTGCGAATGTTCCTAACATCATCGTGAAAGGAAGTGCGTGGTTTAGAGACATTGGAACTTCAACCTCTCCTGGTACTAAGGTCTTTGCGTTAGCAGGTCATGTTAGAAACATTGGTTTAGTGGAAGTTCCTATGGGAACTACCTTTAGAGAAATTGTCTATGATATTGGTGGAGGACATCCAAAAGATCGAAAAATTAAAGCGATTCAAATTGGTGGGCCAAGTGGAGGTGTCATCACAGAGAGATACTTCGATACACCTATTGACTATGAATCACTTAAAGCCATTGGAGCAATGATGGGTAGTGGTGGAATGATTGTTATGGATGAAGATTCGGACATGGTAGAAGTGGCAAAGTTTTATCTTGATTTCACTCAAGATGAATCCTGTGGACAATGTACTCCGTGTCGTATTGGTACAAAACGCATGTTGGAAATATTGGAGAGACTCACTTCCATGCAAGGTAGTATTGAGGATCTTGAAAGCTTACGCTCATTAGGTGAAATCATTAAATGGTCATCACTGTGTGGACTAGGCCAAACCGCTCCTAATCCTGTCTTATCAACACTGACTCACTTTAGAGAAGAATATGAAGCGTATGCTTATCGAACAAAGAAGAAAGCGTATAGTATTGATCCAGCTAAGTGTATTGGATGCACGAAGTGTGCACGAAGTTGTCCAGTAACCTGTATTGAAGGTAAGGTTAAGCAGCTTCATGTGATTGATGAATCGTTATGTATTGCTTGTGGTGCATGCTTCAGTGCATGTCCTGTCAATGCAATCATTCGACCTTAGGAGGTGAAAAGCATGAGTATTATCAAACGTATGGTCACCTGCTATATCAATGATATTCCTGTGACTGTCCCGAAAGGAACAACCATCTTACAAGCTGCTGCTAAAGTAGGTATGCATATTCCAACCTTGTGTCATCTTGATTTACATGATATTGGTGTCGTCAATCGACAAGCCTTATGTCGTATCTGTGTGGTAGAGGATGAAAAAAGAGAACTTTTAGTGCCTTCTTGTGCTCAAGAAGTCACCTCAGGTCAGCGTATCTTAACGGATTCAAAGAAAGCCATTATGGCACGGCGTATTAACTTAGAATTACTCCTATCCAATCATCCTCAAGATTGCTTAATGTGTGTTAAGAATCTTGATTGTGAACTTCAAAGTTTAGCTCATGAAATGAACATTCGTCAAATTCACTATCCAGGTGAAAAAATGAATCATCCAATTGATAATTCATCGTTCTCTATTTTCAAAAACCCCAATAAATGCATTATGTGTCGTCGTTGTATCACTATGTGTGATGAGATGCAAACTGTCGGCGTTCTTTCTGCCGTGAATCGTGGTTTTGACTCCACCGTATCCACAGCATTCCATCTCGATCTTCAAGACACCAGTTGTACCTATTGTGGTCAATGTGCATCGGTTTGTCCAACTGCAGCATTGGCAGAAATTGACTCCACACCCCATGTTTGGCGTGAAATCAATAACCCTAACAAACATGTCAGTGTTCAGGTTGCTCCAGCAGTTCGTGTTGCGATAGCTGAGGCGTTTGGACAAGATCCAGGTACAATTTCAACAGGGAAAGTGGTTATGGCTTTACGTCGCCTTGGATTTGATTCGGTCTTTGACACTAACTTTGCTGCTGACTTAACCGTCATTGAAGAAGCTCATGAATTTGTTGAGCGTGTCAAAGCAGGAGGTAGATTACCAATGCTGACCTCCTGTTGTCCAGCTTGGGTTAACTTCATTGAGCAACAGTTTCCAAATTTAGTGGATGTACCTTCTACATGCAAATCCCCACAACAAATGATGGGAGCTATTACCAAGACATACTATGCCAAAGAAGCCAATCTTGATATCCACAATCTTGTGACAGTTGCCATCATGCCATGTGTGGCAAAGAAAGCAGAAGCGTCAAAAGAAGGATTTAATGATGAGGGGTTTATGGATGTTGATTATGTGCTTACAACACGAGAACTTGCACGCATGATTAAAGAAGCAGCCATTGATTTTAATCAGCTTCATGAGAGTGACTTTGATCATCCGTTAGGAGAATCCACTGGAGCTGCTGTCATCTTTGGTACTACAGGTGGTGTGATGGAAGCGGCTATTCGTACAGCCTATGAGATGTTAACAGGAAAACCACTTAAAGAAGTCAGATTTGAGTCATTAAGAGGATTTGATGGCATCAGAAGTGCTAGCATTGATGTGGGGGGAAAAACACTCAATGTTGCCATTGCTCATGAACTGGGAAATGCACGAAAACTACTTAATGCTATTGAGAATGATGAAGTTCATTATGATTTGCTTGAAATCATGGCATGTCCTGGAGGATGCATTGGTGGAGGTGGACAACCGTATCATCATGGAAATGTCAACATCATTGAGCAACGTCGTCAAGCGATTTATCAACTCGACCAAGATGCTCCACTTCGAAAATCTCATGAAAATCCTGCCATCATTCAGTTGTATGAGAAATTCTTAAAACAACCAGGTAGTGATGTGGCTCATAAGTATTTACATACGCATTACAAACCTAAACCAAGAATTTAGTCTGTATAAAGAGATTCTATTAAACGTATCATTGAAGCATGGATCCATCCATGCTTCTTGCATGTTTCTAAGATGAATTGTACACAGGCTTGATTATGTTGAATGCCTGGGTATAAACGTGAAAAATCGAGTTCTAATCTTTGTTCAATTCGACGTTCCACCACAAAGCGATCATCCACCGTAGGATTACACAACTCACACAGTTCATGAGCAGCATAGACTTGAATCATAGTATGGGCTGCCACATGTTCACCACGTCGCTCACGCATCATTCCAATATAACAATGAGCATATAGCATGTTCAATGTTTTCTCAAAGTTAAAAGTTATGGTGTTTGGTTTTCTTACCATCACATCCTCGACACTAATTCCTTCTTTAAGAAAATAGATTCTTCCACCACTTTCTTCAATGTGAGGAAGTTGATCCAATGTAAATATTGCAAATTCTAGCAAAATACCATCTTCATACACTACTTTTAAACCATCCATGGTTTCTTGAAACCAACATGCGATAGGAGAGACATTGAGCCAAGTCACATCATTGTAAAGTATAGGTTTTAAGCTAGGATTAACAATGATAAAGAAATCAACATCAGAATAAGCATCTAAGCGATAGGTTTCATCCATTGAACCTAAACCAATAAAAGCCAAGATATCAGGATTGTGTTGATTGAAAGCAATGATGTCATTAAGTCGTTGAATTTGTTTCATAATTACCTCTTGTCTGTATTTTATCATGATTGGTTTGTATTGAAAGGTTGGGTTGAACGGTTCATGGTATAATGATGACACATCGGAGAAAGTAATATGAAAGTTTTAATGATCATCCTTTTAATATCCATGGTTTTAGGAGGCTGCAGTCCACATGATGCATCATGTGGTCCTTATGCTCAACGACAAGGAGATGAGTGTACACTCATAGACTCACTCAAGACTGTAGAAGTGATAGCACCACGACTCATTGGAGCAACTCATCAAATTAAATCCTCGCTTGTTCCGCAACCAGAATGGCTTAAGCAAGCGGTGATATATGAGATTAATGTACGACAGTACTCACCAGAAGGCACTTTTCAACAAGTTATAGAGGATCTTCCTCGTTTAAAAGCATTAGGAGTGAATCTTTTGTGGTTGATGCCCATTCATCCTATCAGTGAAGTTAGAAGAAAGGGTAGTCTAGGGTCATATTATTCAATCCGCGATTACATGGAGGTTAATCCAGAATTTGGATCTAAAGAAGACTTAAAAGCACTGATTGATCAGGCTCATGCTTTAGGTTTTAAAGTCATTCTTGATTTGGTGATCAACCATACCGGATGGGATCATGAGTGGATTACAACGCATCCTGAATACTATGTACAAAGTGGTGGTCAAATCATTCATCCTATTGGTACAGATTGGGAGGATGTTGCCCAACTGAACTTCTCAGATCCTCAACTGGTGAATGAGCTTGTATTGATGACTCAATATTGGGTTAGAGAGTTTGGTGTTGATGGATATCGTGCCGATGTGGCAGGATTAGTTCCTGTTTCAGTTTGGAGTCACATTCATGAAGGCTTACTTGACGTCAATCCCGATGTGTTCATGCTTGCAGAGGATCATTCAGTGACGTCATGGTTTGATGTGTTTCATGCCAATTATGGTGGTTGGGAACTCATGAAAGTATTCAAGAGCATTGGTAATGGAAATGATAATGACCAATTGTTTCTTGATTATCTCAGTGATTCACATCGTATGTATCCCCAAGGGAATTTCCCAATGATTTTCACTTCCAATCATGATGAAAACTCCTGGAATGGAATTCCATCTCAACTCTATAAAAAACACATGCCTTTAGCACGGGCATTAACATTCTTGCTCCCTGGCATGCCTTTAATCTATAACGGTCAAGAGTCCAGTTTAGAAAAGCAGTTGTTGTTTTTTGAAAAGGATCAGATAGAATGGAATGACTATGATTTAACATCAGTGTATCAAGAACTGATTCAATTAAAAACAAGCAATGAAGCACTGGAAACCACCAATCAAGTGCATTCCACCGTGTGGATTGAAGACGAGAACAGTTCAGTATTGTCTTTTCTTCGACAAAAACAAGGAAGTAGCAATAAGGTCTTAGTGTTCACTAACTTAAGTCAAACCACGCAAGAAATCACCGTTCATTTATCTTCAAACTATGAAGGGGAGTATCAAGTGCATTTAAAAGAAGAAAGTGTCTTTCTTCCAAAGGTGTTTAAACTGACACTTCAACCCCTTGAGATGAAAATCTTCATTCATCCATAAGAAAATCACAGTCATCATGACTGTGATTTATTGTTGGTCCAATGGACAGGTATTGATCCCTAGAATTTTGTATAACCCACACAAGCCTACATAAGCTGTTAGGGCTAATGCTGCACTTGCAATCAACAGAAGGGTTCTATACTCAGGCAGTAGGATGGCTCCGATTAATGCACCAGCAGCGATACCATAGCGAATCATGGCATCTTTCTTACCAACATTCTTTTTCATCATCAATCTCCTTTTGAAATGATTATAGTCTTTGTCTTTCTCAACATCAAAACATATGAACAACAACATCAAAACATATGAACAAAAACTTGAAAAATGAATGAAGAGTGGTATAATCTAATAGCAATGTCCTGTTAGCTCAGTTGGTAGAGCAACTGACTCTTAATCAGTGGGTCGTGGGTTCGAGCCCCTCACGGGACACCATTTTAATCATTAACCATGAGTAATCATGGTTTTTTATTTCCTTAGATGCAGTTATGGTACAATTAAAACATGATCACAGCACAGTTCAATCATCTTATTGAGGATTGCATTGAAGACAATCTAGGTAAGCGAATCACGCTAGTATCCATTGCTCAACAGTGCCATATATCACCCTACTATCTTCATCGCTGTTTTAGTGCTTTTCACCATGAAACGTTCGCACAATATGTTACGCGGATAAAAATGGAAAGAGCATACATGATCATAAGAACAAACCCATTAATCTCACTGACTGATGTGGCATTGACTTATGGTTACAGTGATTTAAGTAGCTTTTCGAAAGCATTTAAGCGAATCCACAAGTTATCACCAAATCAAGCAAGAAAGCAAGAATAAACAAGCCAAAATCATCAATCATCACTTACACTTAAGTTATTGAGGAGAAACATTATGGAAGAACCAATTGTTGAAATAAAAGAGATTAACTTAAATGTCATTTATGTTCGATATCAAGGAACCTACATTGGTTTTCGAAAGCAGAGTATGAACTTGGTCAAACAGCTATTTACTTATGCAAAGAAACATCACATCCCTATCGATGAAGAGGTTAAAGTCATGACACTTTATCATGATAATCCATACATCACTCAAGAACATCAATTAAGAACAAGTGTAGCCTTAATGGTTCCGCATGATTTCGATTATGTGAATGATGATGTGGTAGGAAACTTAAAGATTCAAGGAAAGTATGCGATAGTTCATTTTCATATCAATCGCAATGAATATGGTGAAGCATGGAAGTATGCCTACTTTGAATATTTATTCAAGAGCAACGAAAAAGCCAGAGATTCGTTTCCAATTGAAATGTATATTAGTGCACCCTCCAAAAACAGTAAAGACAAAAGCTTTACTGACATTCTAATTCCTATATACTAACCATGAGCAATCATGGTTTTTCTTTACCTTTGACACAGTAATGTAAACATTTACATTGTTATGTAAAATTTTCTTTTAATTATGTTGAATTTCACAAAATTTTCATTTATGATTAAAACATCATTTTTAAGGAGAAAGAGAATGAAAAAAAGATTAATGTTCCTTGCGAGCATCATGATGTTATTCGCAAGCCTAACTGGGTGTGCTCCATCGGGTTCAGAAACCATTAAGATTGGAGTTAATCTTGAATTGACAGGACCTGTTGCTGTTTATGGGGTACCAGAAAAGCTAGCTTTTGAAATGGCGGTGGATGAAATCAACAAATTAGGTGGAATTAATGGAAAACTGGTTGAACTCGTTATTTACGATAATGCCTATGATTCTGCAAAAGCAGTTGAAAATGCCACCAAATTGGCTACCGTTGATCGCGTTGTGGCCATGTTAGGGTCCGCAACTTCGGCACCTTCACTTGCGATTGCACCTTTAGCTAAAGAATTTGAAGTGGTTTCATTTACTCCATCAGGAACCAACTTAATGGTGACTCGTGATGGTGACCAAGTAAATCCTTTTGTGTTTAGAGCAGCATTCATTGATCCATTCCAAGGAAAAGTGTTGGCTAACTTTGCATCTGGAAGCTTAGAAGCCAAGAAAGCGGTCATTATGGGTTCAAACTCATCTGATTATGCTAAAGACTTAGCAGCCATTTTCAGTGCTCAGTTTGCTGCCAATGGGGGAGAAGTGTTGGATACGTTCTACTATGCTGATCCAGATAAAGATTTCAGCGCACAATTAACCTCCATTCAAGCGTTAGGTGAGTTTGATGTCTTGTTCATTGCGGACTATGCTGAAAGAGCGGGTCTTATCATCGGTCAAGCACGCAGTGCTGGACTCATGGTCCCGATCATTGGACCAGATGGTTTTGAGTCACCTGATCTTGTCGGACTTGCGGGTGGTGCAGCCAATGTTTCAAATGTATTCTTCTCAACTCACTTCACAACCTTAAGTGTAGATCCAATGATTGTAGACTTTGTAACTCGTCATAAAGCGTTTACGGGTAATGATCCTTCAGCGTTGTCAGCACTAGCTTATGACACCATCAAGATGTTATTTAAAGCCATTGAAACTGCTGGAACTGATCCTGTTAAAATCAGGGATGCACTTGCGGCAACCTCTGGATTCAAAGGAGTCACAGGAACCATTAGTTTTGATGCATTTAATGATCCTGTTAAATCAGCAGTTATTGTGGAACTTCAAAATGGTGAAGCAGTGAATGCATCCGTAGTCAATCCATAATGGGTGTGATCAAACAGGTGGGAGATGTCTCACCTGTTTGTTGTTCAAAGGAGTGAGACATGACACAATTTTTACAACAAATCATCAATGGGCTATCCATCGGCAGTGTCTATGCTTTAGTGGCCCTTGGATACACCATGGTATATGGTATTATTAAACTCATTAATTTCGCTCATGGAGAGATTTTCATGGTGGGTGCTTATTCAGCCATGATTTTCATTACAATGTTTAATCTACCTTTATGGTTAGCGATGATGCTATCAATGTTAACAACCGCCATCTTGGGTATGGTGATTGAAAAAGTTGCTTACAAACCATTAAGAAAAAGTTCGCGTACTGCCGCACTCATTACTGCCATCGGCGTAAGTTTTCTTTTACAGAATGTCATGTTACTCATCATGGGAGCACGTATTTATACCTTTCCTCAAGTCTTCAATAATACCACTTGGGTGGTTAATGGTTTGAGAGTGAATGCACTGCAATTAGGGATGTTTATAACTTCGATTGCACTGATGCTTGGTTTACAATTTGTGGTTCATCAAACCAAGTTAGGACGAGCAATGAGAGCAGTAGCAGTGGATAAAGATGCAGCCGCACTGATGGGAGTGGATGTGAATCATACGATATCCATGACCTTTGCATTAGGCAGTGCTTTAGCTGCGGCAGCTGGGGTAATGGTGGGCATGTACTACATTTCAATGACACCTTATATGGGATTTGCACCTGGTTTAAAAGCGTTTGTGGCTGCCGTCTTTGGTGGAATTGGATTGCTTCCGGGAGCTATGTTTGGGGGTTTTGCGATTGGAATCATCGAAACACTTGTTGCGGGATATGGAAGTACTTTGTTTAAAGATGCTGTTGTGTATGCCATCTTAATTCTAGTGTTACTTATTAAACCAAGTGGTTTATTTGGTAAAGGAGGAAAAGAAAAAGTATGACATTGCTACTTAAATACAAAAACATCTTTCTTTGTGGGCTATTATGGTTGATTGTATTAATTGGTGTGAACACACTTATTGACGCTCGTGTTATTAATCCTTATTATCGTCAGATTTTATATGGTATTGGTATCAACATGATCCTAGGGGTTAGTCTTAATCTTATCATTGGGTTAAGCGGTCAACTTTCATTAGGTCATGCTGGTTTCATGTCCATTGGTGCTTACAGTGCAGCTATTGTGTTGCGAACTCAACCTCATCTGGGAGGTTTAGTGCTCGGTGGTGGTTTAGGAATGATGATCTCACTGATTGTAGCCTATGGAGTTGCTGTTCCTACACTAAGGCTGAAGGGAGACTACCTTGCGATCGCAACGTTGGGGGTAGGTGAAATCATTCGTATTGTAATTCTTAACATGAGCATTACCAATGGAGCTAGTGGCATTTCCAACATTCGTAATTTAATGAGTTGGCCTTTGATGTACACCATGGTGACATTATCTGTCATCTTGACCTTACGATTTAAATATTCAACATTTGGAAGAGCAGCCTTATCCATTAAATCCGATGAATTGGCATCAGAATCCATGGGCGTAAATGTCACCAAAATCAAGGTGATGGCTTTCATGTTTGGCGCATTGCTTGCGGCCGTTGCAGGCAGTTTGTATGCGACAACCTACTACGTGGTTAAACCTGAAACCTTTGGAATTGATATGTCAATTGGCATTTTAATCATTGTGGTGTTAGGTGGCATGGGATCACTCAGTGGATCACTGGTGGCAGCGATCTTTGTTGGGGTCGTGAACATGTTACTTCAAAGTTATGGTCAAATGCGAATGCTGATTTATGCCCTTATTCTTATTCTGGTGATGATTTTTAGACCAGAAGGACTGCTAGGACTAGAAGAACTGTCTTTGCAATCCATCAAATCGAAATTTATCAAGAAGAAGGAGGAGGTTTCATGAGTTCAGTGCTTCAAATTAAACGAGTTAATAAAGCTTTTGGTGGATTAATGGCTTTAACCGATATTTCTTTTGATGTGTTTGAGGGAGAGTTATGTGGGCTTATTGGGCCTAATGGAGCTGGGAAAACAACATTGTTTAATGTGATCAGTGGTTTATATACCCCCACTTCAGGCTCGATTACATTACATCATCCATCATCAAAACTCATTAGTGGTTTAGCTCCCTATAAAATAACTCAACTTGGTTTGGCTCGCACCTTTCAAAACATTCGCTTGTTTAAGGACATGAGTGTGCTTGATAACATTAAGGTGGCGATGCATTCTCGGATTAAAACCTCACTCTTTGATACATTGCTAAGAACACCAAAATACAAGAAAGAAGAAGCACGTATTGAAAGTGAGGCATTGGAGTTT
>Ga0208242_100811_pt1 | contig 11749 bp, 5 predicted proteins | sample SubbioAug_CSW13A_FD_184825 | JGI IMG/M metagenome (GOLD analysis project Ga0208242, IMG submission 184825) | Serpentinite rock and fluid subsurface biosphere microbial communities from McLaughlin Reserve, California, USA - CR12Aug_CSW13A (SPAdes) | ecosystem: Environmental > Terrestrial > Deep... | reverse complement strand
GCCGTAATCCAGCGGCAGCACCACGGCTTGCGCCTGCCGCAATTGCTCAATCGTGTGCGCTTGCGCCAACACTTCTCGCGCCCACTCCAAGTTGTCCGCACCCCTCGCAGTTCTCGCCATGTCCATCTCCTTGAAGAAATCGTGACATGAATATTATTTATCTAATGAACTGGAAAATGAATCACCCGCAGGCAAATTAATGCTGTCGGGTTTCGCGAATCCATTGACACATTCCGCGGTTCGAGAAAAACTGGCTCGCGGCTCAGGCCAAACAAGCCAATTCGTATCTCGGCTATGGTGTGTGGATTTCAGGGGCAAGGTCACTTCTTCATGTCCGTCATCCTCCTGGTAGTTGACGGACTTCACTAACTTCAGCATGGTACGGCTGGTGCCACGAGGGCATAGAGGCGGCTGGGGCCAAGACGCTCAAGGCCCTGGCAGCGCTGCCAGGTGCATTTCATGCGCAACGCCCTGCCCCACGTCAAAAAATGCACCGGTGCATGGTCAGTGCGGCGATCGAAAAGTTGCGCAGCTCATCACCCTGATGGGCGATGCCGAACACGACGTGCCGGTGGGTGGCGCCTGAACCACCGCTACATACGGCTTGCGGTTCTCAAAACTCTCAGCGATACTGACTTCAATCGGCTGGCCGCAGTGGCGGTGCTGGGCTCCCTGCGCATCTCAGCCTCTCAGGGCTGTGGACTTACATCACGCTTCGGGCCGTCACACATCCGGTTGCACTTTGTGCATCAGCAGTCATTGCGAACAGCAGCATTGGCCGTCCAGGGGACTTCATGACCGCTCAAACCATTCCGTCAGGATCAACCTGCACACCCGGACTTCCATTTCAATTGCCACCGGGTTACCAACCCAGCCAATTTCTATATGGGAGTAACGGCCCCTGGCCCTCCCAGCCTAACGATGGCAATGCCTGCAAAGTCGCTCCCGAGGTCTTGAGTGATGGCCCGCATGGTATTCCAGAGTCCGAAATGGTTCAATATCAAAAGGACTTGGGAACCTATTACGACAATAATGCATTGGTATTTACGGAGTCCGCGATTAGCTACTCTGCCGAGTTACTAGGTATTTCATTGAGCTTCGAAGATCGGGTCGAAATCACTGCAGACATCGCAGCATGGTACGAATTGGGGTCGCCGGTAGCGTATGGTGACTACGCCGGTCACTATCCGGAGTTGAGTGATTTTTCGTTTGCAAACATGATCGCCCATGGACTGCTGAGCAAACTTCTGTCCAAACTTGACCCCCCAGATGGCGTGCTGCTCCAGGGTTTTCCTGCCGATCCAGCGAGGGAAGTGTGGAAGTGTGACCTGACCCATATGCTGGTGGTGCGCAAGCCAGTGGCAGGCGAATATGTGGCGCCTTCGGTTGTCTACTTGTCCCGACCCAATAGGCCAGCGCCAGGGCAAGAATACGACTTCCGGGTTGACGCCATCAGAATCTTCTCTCAGTCACAACCTGGTGGTCCTTACGACCGCTGGGTACTCCTTGCGCCTGGGGACGGCAAGGCATGGCAACTGGCAAAGTACTTTGCCTTGCAGGGTGCATTGGTGCGGGTCAATTTGATCGACCACCCGATGGTGCATTTCCCGAGCGATGCCATCAATGCCATTACCAAGTCCACCTTGCCGACCGACCATCTTGTCCTGCAACTTCTGCTTCCACACCTCTTACTGAGCCTGCCGGTCGACAACAAGGTCCTGGAAGGCAAATACTCGCTGCTGAACCGCACTTGGACTTACCCCTACAGTCCATACCCCGCTGCTGGTGAAGAGATTCGCAAAGTGTTTCCGTTTTATTGGCAGGGCTCACCACCCGCGAGCGACCCGACGCAAACGTGGGCAACCGACCGTGCCAATGCGTTCCCTCCCTATCAGTTCCGCACCGAGCCGCGTGAGGTCCCGTCCAAATACGGAACGTTTCTGAATTCCTATTACCCGACGATCCTCACGTTCGCAAAGGGCGTCGTCGCAAACATCCCGGACGATAGCGCGGATTGGGAGGCCATCCGTTTTTGGGCTGATTGTGTCGCCTCGTGGATACCGGGCTTTCCGGACGGTCAGGCGATCTACAAGAACAAGGAGTTGCTGGCCAGGACATGTGCAATGGTCATCTGGAACGCCTCCATCGTTCACACAGCCGATCATTGGCTCATGCACCAGATGTTCGAACAAAAACTCCCGACGCCCTACATCCTGCGTGATCCCCCGCCCGTCGAACGAACCCCGGGGGTCGATCCTGAGTACCGGCCCGCCGTGAATCTCATTCGCGACGTCATTCCGGCGCGCCTGTGCGATTTGATGTTTTTCCTGCCGCACTGCACGACACAACTGAGTGAGTTCAAGTACGCCTTTGCAAACACGCTAGCCCCGCTCATTGAGGGGTTCAGGCAAAACATGGTGGCCACCGACGAATCGCTGCATCAAAGGTTTCCAGAGTTTGGCATCAGTTTGTACCCAGGGCCAAACAAGGATCCTGCCAAGGATTGCTTTGCAGCAGGCGTGCAGTTCTGAGCGCTGAGCCCTTGCCTGAGGTTCCCATAAGCGCAGTTGCCCATCTGGGCGGGGTTGTATCACGGTGCGTCGCTGCCCTGCTTGTCACGTCCGCCCTGCTAACGTGAACGTGGAATCCATGCCCGCATGGGCTCCATCGGTGCAAGCATCGGCGCATTGCGCACCCAGACGTTGCAAGGGTGATGTCGCTGCGTCGTTCCCGTATAGAGGACCCAAACAACCGTGAAACAACCGATTGACTTGTTGATTCTTAGGTTTCAATGATTAAATTGTGATGCCGTGTCCAATAGGCATCCGGGCTCACGGAGGGGAGCGCTTTGATGCCGGGCGAACAGTACCCATAGATCATGTACAGGAAAGAACCATATGCAGTGTTCCCAGTGCGCCAGCGTGAACAGCGACGGGCATCGTTTTTGCTTCAACTGCGGGTCTCCGCTCACCGCGAATTGCCAACCGACAATCGTCCCTGCGACGCAAGGCTCTCCTGGCGGAGAGGAACGCAGGCAACTGACTGTGATGTTCTGCGACATCGTCGATTCAACCGCGCTCTCGATGCAGTACGACCCGGAGGATCTGAGCGAAATCGTTCGAGCATTTCAAAATACCTGCGTTGGTGTGGTGGCGCGCTATCAAGGCTTCGTGGCGCAGCATCTCGGTGACGGCCTGTTGATTTATTTTGGCTACCCTGTTGCACACGAAGACGACAGCGAGCGCGCCGTGCGTGCTAGCCTCGGAATCATCGAAGCCCTCGGCGTCCTGCAACCGCGTCCGGGCTTGAGGCTGCAGGCGCGAATCGGCATCGCCACCGGCCCCATCGTCATTGGCAACATGGTCAGTGCCGGCGCCAACATCGAGAAAGTAGCCGTTGGCCAGACACCGAACCTGGCGGCACGCTTGCAGAGCTTGACCGCTCCCAACACGGTGGCTATTTCACCCCACACCTATCGATTGCTGGGACAGCGCTTCGAGTGCAGGGTTATCGGCATTCACGCGCTAAAAGGCATCCCCGAGCCCGTGCTGGTGCGTGAAGTGGTCCGGCTACGCGTGCGCCAGAGCCGCTTCGCGGCGACGCATGGAATGTCCACCCTGCCACTGGTCGGTCGACATGAGGAATTGGCGCTGCTATCGGAGCGAACACATCATGGAATGTCCGGGTCCGGGCAGACCGTGCTCGTGCGGGGCGAAGCAGGAATCGGGAAGTCGCGCCTGACCCGTGCACTCGTCGAACAGGCATGTGCACAGCACGCCGTGTCACCCATCGAACTCCAATGCTCCCCGTACTACAACCAGAGTTCGCTGTATCCGGTGATTGAATGGCTACAAGAGGAAATTTTCCCTTCGTCCGACGCTGTTGAAGCCGTGGAAAAATGGGCGTTGCTTCACCGTTTTCTGGACCGAACCACACTTGACCAAATGGAGACGGCATCTTTGTTGGCAATGCTCCTGTCTGTTCCACTGCCGGCCGATCATCCGCCGCTCCACCTGACACCGGAACGCCAAAAACAACTCACCCTGAAATGCGTGACGAGCCTATTCCTGCAGTTGAATCCATCAGCACCGACTTTACTTGTCATCGAAGACGTGCATTGGGCAGACCCGTCAACACTGGAGTTGTGCAGGGTATGGATGGCAGAGGCCGGCCACAGCAAATCGATGATGTTGCTGACCAGCCGCCCAGACTTTTCCCCCGCTTGGCCAGCTCAAAGCAACTTCACGGTGCTCGATATCGGCCGACTTCCTGACGCCCAGTCGCTGGAACTGATGAAGCTCGCGGCTGGCGACGCCCGCCTCTCCGACAGCATGTTGCAGCAATTGATGAAGAAATCGGACAACGTGCCTTTGTACCTTGAGGTATTGACAAAGCACATCGTTCTGACGAGTTTTGACAGAACAAGTAACGGCTTGTCGTCCAAGACAACGGAAACGGTAGACGGCGAGATTCCCGAAAGCTTGCAGGATGCCTTGATGGCACGACTGGACAGCATGAACGCCGCCAAATCCGTCGCTCAGGTCGCCGCCATTCTGGGGCGTGAATTCGACGGGAACATGCTGAAAGCTGTTTGGACAGGTACACGCGAAGCACTCGATAACGGTCTGAGAGAGCTGTGCAAGACCGACTTTTTGCAAGTGCGCGGAGAACACGCCAAGGGCCTCTACCAGTTCAAGCACGCCTTGATTCGCGATGTCGCCTATAGCTCCATGTTGAAGCGCAATTGCGAGACCTTGCACCGCCACGTAGCAGAGGTCATCGAGCGCGAGTTTCCAGATATCGCCGCCCGACAACCCGATTTGCTGGGGCAGCATTACACCGCCGGCAAGGATCTGAATCAGGCTGTGCGGTGCTGGCTTGCCGCCGGCCAGTTGGCATTGACCCGATTTGCTACCCAGGAGTCCGTGGCCCACCTCAACCAGGGATTGGCGCTGCTGGCCAATCTGCCTCCAACACCGGAACGGGATTTAAAAGAACTGGAGTTTCGAATTTTGCTGGGCCACTGTCTCATGACATGGAAAGGCTATGCGGCGGACGATGTGCGGGTGACCTGCGCCCGCGCACATGAACTTTGTGGTCTGGTGGGCAATGCACCCCAGCTTCCCATCGCCTTGTACCAGCTTGTCGCTTACAACATAGTCAGCGCCAATCTCGAAACGGCGCTCGGACTGGCCAAGCAACTCTATGCCATTGCAGATCACATCAGCAATGAGGATCTGCTATTAGAGGCCTATTTGACCTTGGGGGTCATCTATTTCCACCTCGGGCAATTTGCCGAATCCAGGCGATCCCTTGAGAAATGCGTAGAGATGTATGACGTGGAGCGTCACGCCGCCCATATGTTTCAGTTTGGCCAAGACCCGGCCGTTATCGCCCTCAATTTCCTGACATGGAACTACTGGTTAATGGGTAGACAAGAACAGGCATTGCAGGCGGCTGAACAGTCCGTATCCTTGGCACGCCAACTGAACCATCCTCTGTCGCTCGCATTTGCATTGGCATTTGCGGGATGGCATCGAATTTTTTGCCGGGATTACGCCGCTGCCACACTGTTCAGTGAGGAACTGATCCATCACTGTGGCGTTCAAAAAATTCTGATTTTTCTCGCCCACGGTCACATGATGACCGCATGGAGCAACTGCGACAACGGGAACTCGACCGAAGGCTTGCCGGGAATGGTCAGTGCGCTGGATATGTTTCGCATGACCGGTGCCAATCATTTCCTTCCTTATTGGGAGGGTCATTATGCCATGATGTGTGCGAAAAATGGCGATTCGGCCCAGACCGAAGCGTCGCTGACAAGGTGTCTGGAAAAAACGGAACGAACAGGGGAGCGCTGGAGCGAGGCGGAATTACATCGCTATCGCGGCATGTTGCGGGAACAATCTGGCAAGCCACTTGCCGAGGCGCAAGCCTGCTATCTTCAGGCCATCGCGGTGGCGCAGCGGCTGGGTGTCGTGGCGTGGGAATTGCGTGCAAAATTGAATCTTGCACATTGCCTCGTCGCACAGAACGAGAAAGATCAGGCGCGAGAACTCCTCGAGTCTCTGGTGAAGAACGTGCCCTTGAACATAGACATGCAAAGCGGTGCTCAAATCGAGTCTCTGTTGATCGCTTGCGGTCAGCCGGAAAAAGCAGCACGGCCCTCAGTTTCACTTTAATTTTTGATCGGGCCCTGTGAAGGGCGGATTCAAAAGTGAAGTGCATCACCCTGGGCTTCAATGAACAAGCGCAGATTGAGGCCGTCCTCCTGCCTATCGTGCATGAAGTCGATTGACCAGACATGATAGATGGCCTGCAGCACAGCATGAACGTGTCCGGATATGGGGGAGACGTCCGTGAATTGAGGGGCCGGTCAAATCGGCCCTAATGCCCCGCACCTGGACTGCCCTTAGCCTGCTCAGAGCAGCACGCCATTCCGGCTCAAGCCACTTCATTGCGACAATGCGTTCGCCTGCGCTGTAAGCTGATCGATTCGGCCCGCCATTTGGCGTAAAAAAAGCCGGTATAAAGCTGCTGCCAGCTCTGGATGGCTCGCCTCCACTTCTTCCAGTTTTTCTCTGTGAAGCCGCAACAACATGCACGACTGGTCTGCTCGAATGGTTGCACTTCGCGGCATGAACCGAATCAGCCCCATTTCGCCGATAACGCTGCCGGGAAGTATGGTCCGCATGGCCAACTCCCGCCCTGCAACCTGGACGTGGGCTGACAGTCGCCCGGATTGAACGAGGTACAGCGCGTCAGACACATCACCCTGCGCGAACAACAGGCTACCGGGATCAAGGCTGACGGACTCGAAGTAGGACATCACTTGTTCAGCGCTCGAGCCCGACGGTAGCGACTCAGCCAGACGCTCCTCGAAGGAGCGATCGACCACGCTAGACTTGGCCAGTGCCACCTCGTCCCACTCATTGACGACGGCGTCGATATCGGTATAGACGCTCGGCCCGTCGGCAGCCAGGCAACCGGCGGCTTCGAGTGCACGGCGCACGGATTCGGATGGCTGACTGATGTCGACACGCACGCCGTGGCGCAGGGCCAATTTGAAAAGACGGCCCAAGGCCAGGCCGGCCGAACTGTCTATCCAATTCACGCGATGGAAGTCAAAAAGCAGGCGCTCGGGTGGCGCTGGCCCCTCCAGCAAGGCCTCTATGTTCCGGGTCAGCAGCGTCACCGAACCAAAGAAGAGCACGCCCTGAAGCTCCACAATGGATAGGCGCTCACCAGCAATCTGTAGCAAATCGGCTTGGGTTGCGCTTCGCTCTACCTTGGCGGGCCAAGCGCTGCGGGTGAGCATTCGCCGCAAAGGCGTTTGCCGCGCCGAAGACACGGCGAACGCGATGCAGCAAATCAGAACACCCAAGAAGACCGCTGGCAGGAGACCGACCACTATCGTCGTCCCCACAATCGCCAGCACCGTCAGATAGTCGCTCAGCGGCAGATGGCGGCGGCTGTCGATGACCCAGCCCTTGAACATTCCAATACCCAGATAGATCAGTATTCCCCCCAAAAGTGGCCGAGGCACCAGGGCCAAGATAGGACCGCCCCAGGCCATAGCCAGCAGGCAGATGCCCGCCTTAGCCAGTCCGCTACCTCTGCCGGCAGCGCCAGCTTGTCGGTTCAGGATCGACTGATTGATGGAAACACCACCTGCCATCCCTCCCGCGAAAGCGGCCAGAAGGTTACCCTGGCCGAGCGCCCGAAGGTCGCAATTGATGTCGGCGCGCTCTTCCCAGGCAACTTCGAGACTGGTGTCGGACAGCAGCAGCGAAACAGTGGCTGCGACCACAGTTGACAGAATCAATCCCGATTGTTGGGCGACCACGCCCCAATGCACGGCTCCCAAAAGGTCCGGCGACCACGGCCAGATAGGAATAGGCTGACTGAACTCTGCCAGCAACCAGCCTTCGCCTCGGGCAGAGGGCAAGTCGATGCCGGCTTGCCAAAAGCCAACATGAATGGCCAGACCCGCCAGGACGATCGCTCCAGGCAGGACAAGCATATGTTTGAAACGGAGTGTGACCCACCAGGTCAACACTCCCAAAGCGATTCCACAAGCGAGACGCGCATCAGCCTGTCCGGAAAGCCAAGACCAAACCTCTTCCATGCCCAGACGCCGACCGGCAGACACGCCCATGCCTCCAGCCAGCATCATCCACCCAACGGATCCAAGGAATCCGCAGATGACGGGGTAGGGGATGAAGCGGATGAGATCGCCCGCGCGGTACCTTCCCATTGCCCACCAAGTGCCCCCGATGGCCAGTCCTGTTATCACCAATGAGGCAACGACTGTCGGCAGGGTAGCGGGCCCAGCGGTATGAGCCACTACCGCTGTCGCGATGGCTGCCTGCACCGAAACGATGCTTGGAACAGGGCCCACGGAAGCCAACGGAAGCGACCCCCACACAGCACCGAATACGCCCAGCACGGCAGCCCCCAGCAGCGCGGCGCCAACGGCAGAAGACAGGTGTGGCGCTAGAGTGCCCTGGAACAGCATGGAAGCTGCAGATACGTAGAACGACACGGAGGCAAGGCTGACGATCACGGCAGCGGTGAGGTCCCGTCCCACCCTTGCCAGCACCGGTGTCAAGGATGACACAGGCATGACGCCGATCGAGTCGGTTCTGGCGGTCTCGCTGAAAGATCCAGCATGACGAGGTGTCTCCCTGTTTTTGGTTTCGTGCAAACTCCGGCACGAAACGGACCGTTCAATGCCATGCGTCCGAAAATCCAGACTGCGTACGGTGCAAGTCGGGTTGGCACCAACACTGCGGTGCAAAGCAGAAATCACCTCCGTACCAAGTCGATTAAAAGTATGCTCTTGTTCTGTGCTTTAAGGGCCACAATTGTTGACTCGCCATGAAAGTGACTTTATGAGGTGAATGTGTTGGTATTTTCGCAACCAACCCCATGAACTGGCGTTAGATGACATTGCGAAGCCTACATATGAACAAGCTGGTTGATGGCAACCGCCCCTCCCACTTTCTGCCCATTCTGACCAATGGGCTGGTAGCAGGATTGCTGGAGATCGTCGTAGTTGTTTCCTTCGGTGCACTGGTCTTTTCAGGTGGTCTGTCGCCCTCCATGGGCCACGGTATCGGGCTGACGCTGCTGGCTGCAGCGATTAACCTCGCGTTCATTGCACTGCTGACCTCGCTGCCCGGAACGATAGGCGGCAGTCAAGATCTGCCGGCCGTCATCTTCGCGGGGGTTGCGGCGTCGATCGCACAAAGCCTGGCGGGCAGCGCGCCGTCGGAGGAGATTTTCTTTACGGTCGTGGCCGCGATCGGTATCACGACGATGGCTACCGGTGCGTGCTTGCTTGCGTTGGGGCATTACCGCCTGGGCCGACTGGTTCGGTTTTTGCCCTATCCCGTCATGGGCGGCATGTTGGCCGGCACCGGCTGGCTGCTCAGCGTCGGTGCCATCTCCACGATGACCGATGCGCCGCTGGGCCTGTCGCTTTTTCAGGGCGATGAGCTGCTGCGCTGGTTGCCGGGCGCGCTCTTCGCTGTTGCACTGCTGTGGTCCTATGAGCGCAGTGCGCATGCGATGCTGATCCCGGGCATGGTGCTTGGGGGTGTGCTGCTGTTTCACACCGTAATGTTGATGGCTGGAATTGATGTGGCCGAAATGTCTGCCCAAGGCTGGCTGCTCGGCCCTTTCGAGGAGGGCAGTCTGTGGCGCGACTGGTCCTTGGGCGATCTCGCCCAGGTGCACTGGTGGACCATTGTCGAACAGGGCGCCACCTTGGCCACCATTCCGGTGCTCAGCGCCGTGGCGCTGCTGCTCAACGCCACCGGGTTAGAAGTTGCCGTGGAGCGCGACGTCGACCTGGATCGAGAATTGAAATCCGCCGGTGTCGCCAACCTCTTCACGGGCGCGGCCGGTGGCTACATCGGATTCCAGGAACTGGCCATTTCGGCCATGAATTACCGTGTTGGCGCAACCAGCCGATGGACGGGGCTTGTTGCTGCGCTGGTCTGCGTTGCGGCATTGTTTGAGGGCGCGCCGCTGATGTCGCTGTTCCCAAGGGCGGTCTTGGGCGGGCTGTTGATGTTCCTCGGGCTGTCGTTCCTGTTCGAATGGGTCTGGAGGTCCCGGCTCACGTTGCCCAGGTCCGACTACGCCGTGGTCATTGTGATCCTCTTGTCTACCGCGCTGCTGGGTTTTCTTGAAGCGGTTGCCATCGGTCTGGCATTGGCTGCGGTTCTGTTTGTGGTGCATTACAGCCGCGTTGACGTGTTGCGCCAAACCCTCTCTGGCGCGAACTTTCACAGCCGCGTGATTCGTGCGCCATCGCAGCGGGAAGCCCTGCGCAAGTTGGGCGATGCGATCTGCGTGCTGCGGTTACAGGGCTATTTATTTTTCGGCACCGCTACCCGTTTGTTGGAGCAAGTGCGTCGACGGTTGAACGCCTCTGACTTGCCTGCCATGCGCTTCGCGGTGCTCGACTTCCACCATGTGACAGGTGTGGACACCACCATCACGCTCACCTTCAAAAAACTCAGCAAGTTGACGAAGCCGCGCCAGATCACGCTTGTCGTCACCGGGGCTTCTGCCACGGTCATCGCTCAGCTCGCGCGGGCCGGCCTGCGCGAGGGAGAGGGTTACCACTTGCTCTCCAACCTCGATAGTGGGCTTGAGTGGTGCGAATCGCAGTTGCTTGACGACACGCCAGAGATCCAGGCCAGGCAAGACGCCGATATGCCGGTGCGCGAAGTGTTGGCGAACATGTTGTCGCACCCGAATTTGGTGGAATGCCTTCTGAACTACCTTCAACGGGAGGACTTGATGGCCGGTCAGCGGCTGATGCGTCGAGGAGAGTCACCGGACAACCTGTACGTGCTGATCTCCGGCCAGCTCACCGCGCAACACGAGCAGACCGATGCTCCCGGGCGCGAGCCGTTACGCCTGAGCACACAGCGCGGTGCGCAGGTGGTCGGCGAGATTGGATTTTACCTGGGGCAGCCTCGCAGCGCCGATGTGATTGCCGATGAACCATCGGTGGTTTATCGCTTGTCAGCCGAGGCCCTGCGTCGCATGGAGCTTCATGATCCTCAGCTGGCGTCGGAGCTACACCGCCTGATCGTGCGCCAGTTGGCGGGTCGTGTCACGCACTTGACCGATGCAGTCAGCGCGCTCGCGCGCTGAGGAGATTGGATCTGAGACTCAAGACAGCGGGGCAGGCCTGGCGTCCCTGCTCCATTACCCTGCGCCGCCTCCCGCATGGCTCCGCACTGCTGTGCGGCACGGGCATAGCTGAACAGGCCCCGAGCCGACCCGATCACATCGCCGTTGACGGACAGGTCATAGCGCGGCGGCTGCGTTGCGTGCTCAGGCTGCGCCACTGCATCGTAACCAACCAGCGCGTCGAATGCTTCAAGGGCGAAAGGCTCCGAACGCAGGCGCCGTGCGGTCACAGGCTATCCGGTTTTCTGATGGATGGAACCCGGCGCACGCATGATCCGGGCAGCGTCTGTGGTGCACTGGGCGTCGATCTTGAATCCTTGCCGCTCAGCCAGCGCCACCAGCAGGTGCAGCGTAAGCGTTCCGCGAACCCATCTATTCGCAGGAAGCTGAAGCTGCGAATCTCAGGCCTGTTGGCGCCGCTTGAATATTGCCCCACCCTGCCGATCCAATATTGACCCAGGGCGGACTGCTGAATTTTCTTTCAGCAATTGTGGATAAGTGTAGCGATTGGCCCTTTCATAACGGTTCGTCAGGC
>Ga0208242_100810_pt1 | contig 11793 bp, 10 predicted proteins | sample SubbioAug_CSW13A_FD_184825 | JGI IMG/M metagenome (GOLD analysis project Ga0208242, IMG submission 184825) | Serpentinite rock and fluid subsurface biosphere microbial communities from McLaughlin Reserve, California, USA - CR12Aug_CSW13A (SPAdes) | ecosystem: Environmental > Terrestrial > Deep... | reverse complement strand
CCTGTCCCGTGCTACATCATGATCGAAGCAGACAGTTGATCCGAAGACAGACCGTGAGAGTCACCAGCCGGCAAACTTGGCCGTGACGGTAACGTCAATCCGGCCCGCCAATAGGTCCTGAAACGCTGCATCCAACAGGTCCAAGCCCCGATTGATCTCAGCGTCGGTTATGGTCAAGGGCGGGGTCAATTCCAGAACGTTCGAGGACGGACCAACGCAATAGACCACAAGGCCAAGCTCATGGGCGCGGTACATCAAGGCGGCGGCCGCTGCGGCATCATTGGGCAGTTCTGTTCCGGCCTTCGAAATCTCTACCCCGATCGCCAGGCCGCGCCCACGCAGGGCCGTAATCGCACTGTGCCGGCGCGCAAGATCCTTCAAGCGTGCCATCAGAAGTTCTCCCTTGCGCGCAGCATCGTCGGGCAGCGCTTCCGCAGCCAGTGTGTCGAGGACGGCAAGGCCCGCTGCGGCGCAGACCGGATTCCCGTGCAGCGTCTGCATGGCAAAGGCCGTGGCACAATCCATGATCCATTGCGGCCCGATGACCGCCGACAACGGCAGCCCGCCACCCAACCCCTTGCCAAGCACCAGAAGGTCGGGACGGAATCCCTCATGTTGAAAGGCATGCAGGCGCCCGGTGCGGCCTAGCCCGACTTTCACTTCGTCGCAGATCGTCAGGATGCCATGCTTGCGGCAGAGCGAATCCAGTCGGGCCAGAAAGCCCGAGGGCGGCACCACAAGACCACCGTCCGACAGGATCGGCTCAAAGAGGCAGGCGGCAATCGACTTAGGGCCGGCCGAGGCCAGATGACGCTCCAACGCGTCAAGGATGGCGACAGCATCCGGTCCATGCGGGTCTGCGCCGGGATAGGGCAACTGGATCAGCCCAGCGGCCTTGTCCGAGGCTAGAGCGGGGTGGCCGGACACAGCCATCGTGCCTAGGGTGCAGCCATGATAGGCGCCTTCAAAACTTATGATGCCTTGCCGCCCGGTGGCATGGCGCACGGCGCGGATGGCCGTTTCATTGGCGTCCGAGCCCGAATGGCCGAGCCAGACCTTTTGCGGCTGGTCAAGCGGAAACAACGCGATCAGCCTTTCAGCCAGTGCCGCCGCCGGACCATTCGCCGCCGACAGGACCGAAGCCCCAGCCGGATTGGTGGCGGCGGCGGTAACCGCTGCCACAAGTGCCGGGTGACCATAGCCCAGGCTCGCCGCGCCCCAGGCCCCCGAGAAGTCAATCACCTCTCGCCCGTCATCCGTATGAAGAACGGCGCCTTTGCCACCTACGACTGCCTGCGGGAAGAAGCGCAACTTCTGCAAGCCCGCGATGGCCGCTGAATCGCGGGCGTAGAGGCTGGTCATGCCTTGGCATCCACTGCCAGCAGAAGGCAGCGCTCCAGCTTTTCGGCCCATTCGGCAACGCCATCGGCCGAGGCGATCAGGTCGTGCCTCACTTCGATCAACACGGCGGGCAAGCCCCGCGCATCGCCATGCACAGGCACGGTGTAATCATCATGGTCGATGCGATAGGGCTGGTTGTCACCGATGACCAGCCCGGTTTCCCGCGCCAGGGCCTGCATCAGCCGACCGGCAAACTCGGTCGCGCCGGCGTAAAGGACACCCGCATGCCAAGGTCTGGGCACTCCCTTGTAGAGCGGAGTATAGCTGTGGACACCGACGACGAATGTCCGCTTCCCAGCCGCAGCACGCAGGTCAAGACGGCGGCAAACAGCCGAATGGAAGGGATCGAACAGGGCTTCCAGCCGTTCAGCCCGCTCGGCAGTGGAAAGACAGAGGTTGCCGGGAATGGCTGTCGTCTCGCTGGTTTCCGGGATCTGCGAGGGATTGTCCGAGGGCCGGTTGCAATCGACAACCAGCCGCGAATAGCTCGTGTGGAACAAGGCCGCATCCAGACGCGCCGAAAGATCCCGCGCCAAGGCAAGCGCGCCGATATCCCAGCCGATATGGCGCAGGCGTTCCGATTTCGGCAGGCCAAGATGGGCAAGCCGCCGGGGAATGCGCGGCAAGGCGTGCTCGCACAGCAACAGCACATCAGACAGGCCATCCGGATTGATGACACCGTAGGGCGGCGGCTCGTCCAGTTCCAGGAGCGGCGCAAGGGCGCTTTGGGGGCGTGACAGCATCAGTAGACCCCGGCATAGCGGCGGCACAATGCGGGATCGTCCAAGCCAGAGACGATTTCCAGCTCTTTCCGCCGCATTCCCTTCCAGCACTCAAGGAAGGTGGGTGTCATCCAGCCACAGACGACGGGATCTGCCTCCAGCGCGGTCAGGGCCTCGGGCAGGCTCGTGGGAAGACGGCGGATGCCCAGCTTGGCGCGGTCCTCGGCCGACATCTCATCTGGGTCGCCCTTGATGATCGGCGGGGTTTCAAGCCCGGCCTTAAGACCTTCGATCCCGGCGCGGATCAGCATGGCCAGCGCAAGATGCGGGCTGGCCGTCGCGTCGGCGGCGCGGAACTCCATGTTGAAGGCCCGTGCGGGATCGTAACCGGGGCGTTCCGACGTCGGGCAAATGCGCAGGGTGGCCTCGCGGTCCTTTTCGCCCAGGGTGGTCCATGACGCCGCCCAGTGGTGCGGCTTCAGGCGTTGGTAGGACACCGCACTGGGAGCGGCCAGCGCGGTCAAGGCCGCCATGTGACGGACGATCCCGGCCGCAAAGGCCCCGGCCTGCTGCGAAAGCCTGCCCGGTCGCGCCGCATCGAAGGTCGCCGGCTTACCCTCCAGGTCGGTCAGCGACAGGTGGATATGCACGCCATTGCCCACGCCGTCCGGATCGGTCTTGGGACAGAAGCTCGCCCGCCATCCCATGGTGGCTGCCAGTTCGCGGGTGATCTCGCGGATCGAGACCGCCCGGTCCGCCGCCTGAACCGCGCCGGCAGGCCCGCAGACGATCTCGAACTGATCCCGGCCGTATTCGGGCAGAAAGCATTCCGGCGCGCAGCCTGCCTCGTCCAGTGCCGCCATCAACAGCGGCCCGAACGGATCGGCCCGCCGCTGGGCCGACAGCGCGAAGGACGGCGCCGCGGGCCAGGCTGCGCCGAGAATCTGGAACTCCTGCTCGAAGGCCGAGACCACACGCAGACCCAAAGCCTCCAGATCGGCCACCGCGGACTTCAGCATGGACCGCACGCAGCCTTCCCATGGCGTGCCGTCCAGGTTGGTGATGTCCGAATGATAGAAATGCAGCGGGGTGCGCCCGCCGATACTCTCTACCCGCACTGCGGCCTCGGGGTCGGGAATGAGACGCAGGTCGCCCGACGATCCGAAGGGGTTCGGGCTGGCGATTTCATCGAACGGGGTCAGCGACAGGTTCGCGGGCACCCAGCCGACACCCTTGGCAAGGGCGCCGGGGAGGTCGCTTGTGGCGACGGCGCGGCCCCGGGTGATTGCGGCGATGTCCGTGGTGACAAAGGTCACAAGTTCTTGCGGCTTCATCGCTACGCCCTCATCCGCCAAGCGCCGATAGGCGCGCCACCACGGTTGCGGTGTCCGTGATCCAGCAATAGCCGCCATAGGCCCGCAGCGCGGCCTCGTGCCGTTCGGGCGTATAGGTGGCGCAGGCGTCGCTGACCACGGTCACCAGATAGCCCCGGTCGGCCGCATCGCGCACTGCCATGTCAACGCATTGATCGGTGACGATCCCGGCGACGATCAGGAAGCGGGTGTTGAGATTGCGCAGCACGTAATCGGCATTGGTCGAATTGAACAACCCCGACGAGGTCTTCGGCAAGACGGGTTCATTCTCGGTGGGTGTCAGGGCCGCGATGATCGCGCCTTCGGGCGCGCCCTTCGGCACATGCATGTTGGACAGCTTGTGGTCCAGCGACCGATCCCGCCCGTCGGCGGTCAGGCTTTCGATGATCGTGTGGCAGACATTCTCGCCCGCGGTGCGAAAGGCGTTCAGGATGGCCACCTGATTGGGGATCACCATTTCATGTACGCGCTTCATGAAGTAGCTGTCGGCAGGCATGGGATGGGTCGGGTCCATCATCGGCTCGGCCCAGATGCGCTGCATGTCCACCAGAAGAAGGGTGCAGGCACCCCTGGCATAGGCGCTGTCGCGGCGGATGGTCTGGCCACCATGTTCGATGGAAATCAGCTCACTCATCTTGGTCTCCGGCTTTGCCCGCTGCTTGCGGCGCGGACTTTTGTGGGGGCGAATGTTCGTCTTCCGTGATGCCCGATCGCTGGCGCAGCGCCTCGATCTCGGCGATGCGCGCGCGCGATGTCGAAGACAAGCGCGTGGTGACGGCGGCGATCAGTGCCTCGATCTGGGCAAGGGCGGGAACCATGGTGTCAAACGGGGACGGGCCCTCGACCGGGGCGGTCAGCACCACCTTTGCACAGGTTGCCAGCGGCGAGGCCCAGGGGTCGGTGAACAGGATCACCTGGGCCCCGCGCTCGGCGGCGGCGGTGACGAACTGGATCGTGTCGGTCTGATAGCGCCGGAAATCGAAGGCCAGGATCAGGTCGCGCCGGCTGATGTCGATCAGCGAATCGACCCGGTCCGGGCTGTTGACGCTGACCATGTGACAGTCGGACCGAAGCTGGCGCAGGTGCTGCCAGAGCATGCCCGCCAGATAGCCCGAGAACCGCCCGCCGATGAAATGCAGGCGCAACGCGGGGTCTGAGACCAGCCGCGCGGCGCTGTCGAAATCTGCCGCAGGCACCATCCCGGCGGTGGTCTCCAGCATGCCGACGCAGGATCGGATCACCTCTTGATAGATCTGTTCCTGCGGGACCGCCGTTGCCTTTCCTGCATCGATCATCGCCAGAGGCGAGTTCATCCGCGCCTGGACCTCTCCGAGCAAGTCTTTCTGAAAGTTTGAAAATCCGTCAAACCCAAGGCGTGAGACGAAGCGGACGACAGTCGGGCCGGAGACCCCGGCAAGCGCTGCAAGCTGCGATACGGTGTTCAAACCAGCCGCCGGATAGTCTGCAAGCAGGGCGCGCGCGACCTTCAGGTCAGACCGCGTCAGCTGCACGCTGCCATTGGTCAATCGGTCGCGGATTGCCATCGCGTCGTCCTTTGTCCGGTCCCGGCCTCTTGCGGGCAGTATGTAACAAATAATACAAACGTCAACATCTTTGGCGATTGTGAAATTTTATTGACATACCAGCCGTCGCTGGATCATGCTTTGCGCAACGCCGGGATTGGCCCCGGGTTGGGAGGGGTGATGTCGCGAGTTGGGATGCAGGCCGTCAAGGGCACGATTACGCTTGCCCTGCCGCTGATCGCGCTTGCGATCATTGCCGAGGCCGTCCTGCCCGCCGCGGCCTCGCGTCTGGTGACGCTGTACCTGATCTATGTTTCGGCCGTGGTGGGGATGCAGATCTACAGCGGCAATTCGGGCATCGTCTCATTCGGACATGCCGGGTTCATGGCGCTGGGGGCCTATGGGTCTGCCTTGCTGACCATCCAGCCGGCGGTGATCTCGACCAGCCTGCCCAACCTGCCCCACTGGCTGGCGGCCATTGCCGGGGGGCAGTCGCTGCTGGTGGGGATGGCCGGTGCGCTGGTGGTCGTCGGGCTAGTGGCGGTGTTGTTCGGGCTTCCCCTGGCACGGCTTTCCGGATCGGCCGCTTCGATCGCGACGCTAGGGTTTCTGGTGATCGTGCATGTCACCCTGGTCGCCTCGGTCGACATCACCCGCGGCAGCCAGACCTTCTTCGGTGTACCGCGCGGTGTCTCCATGTTCACGGCGCTGGCGGTCGCGTTGATCGCGGTGGCCGTCGCCCGCATTTACCGGGGCACCAGGGGGGGGCTCGCGCTCCGCGCTGTGCGCGAGGACGAGATTGCCGCGCGCGCCAGCGGCGTGAACGTCGTGCGCCAGCGCTTCATCGCCTGGGTGCTGGGCGCGCTGGTCTCGGGGGCGGCGGGGGTGCTGCTGGCACATTTCCTGGGTGCCTTCTCGCCCAAGGATTTCCACTTCAGCCTGACGTTCCTGCTGATGTCGATGCTGATCCTCGGCGGCGTGTCGACGGTATCGGGGGCGGTGGGCGGCACGGCCCTGATCGTGCTGATGGTCGATCTGCTGCGCCGTCTGGAAGGCGGGGCCGAAGTTCTGGGCCTGAAGCTGCCCGAGGTATTCGGCCTGACCGACATCGGGGTGGGTCTGGTGATCCTTGCCGTGATGTATCGCCTGCGCGACGGGCTTTTTGGGCTGCGCGAGGTTGATGAGCGGCTGTTCCCCGAGGCAAGCGTCGTTGCGGTCACGCCACCGCCGCCAGCGGCCAGACCGGCCTCCCTGACGATCGAGAGCGTGGGGCGGCGCTTTGCGGGCCTGGTGGCGCTGGAAGACGTGAGCTTCTCGGTGCGCCCCGGTCTGGTCACCGGGCTGATCGGCCCGAACGGAGCCGGGAAGTCGACGCTGATCAACGCGATCTCCGGCGTGGTGCCGCCCAGCTCGGGCCGGGTGCTGCTGAACGGCACCGACACCTCGCAGGTGCCGGTGCATGAGGTCCCCGCCACCGGGCTTGGCCGCACGTTCCAGAACATCCGCCTGTTCCGAAACCTGACGGTGCTGGAAAACGTGACGGTTGCGGCCGATGCCGTGGCCCGCAAGGGCGAGGACAGCCGCGCCTCGGCCATGGCGGCGCTGGCAATGGTGGGACTTCAGGATCTGCACGCCCGGCCGGCCCACTCGCTGCCCTATGGCGCGCAGCGGCGGCTGGAGATTGCCCGCGCGGTAGCCTTGCGCCCCTCGTTCCTGCTTCTGGACGAACCCGCCGCCGGCATGAACCCCGCCGAGACGGATGCCCTCATCGCCGTGCTGCGCCAGATCCGCGCCGAACATCAGATCGGCCTTCTGGTGGTCGAGCATGACCTGAAACTCATCATGCGGCTGTGCGACCACATCGTGGTGCTGAACAAGGGCCAGATGATCGCCGAAGGCGCGCCCGACGACATCCGCGCCAATCCGGCCGTGATCGATGCCTACATCGGCAAGCGCCGCGCCGCTGCCTGACAGCGCAAGTTCTCCAACAGAGGAAGAAAAGCCATGAAAAAGAACAAGATCCTGCTCCTTTCCGGTGCCTTTGCGGTGCTGGCATCGGCCCCGGTTCTGGCCGATGATCTGATCCTCGGCCTTGCCACGGCGCAGACCGGGGGGCTAGCGCCCTATGACCAGCCGAACCTGGCCGGTCTGCAGATGAAGATCGACGAGATCAACGCAGCCGGTGGCATCGCCGGGAAATTCCCGATCAAGACCATCATCAAGGATACCCGGTCGGATTCGGCGCAAACCGCGCTCGTCGCGCAGGAACTGGTCGACGCGGGCGCGCAGCTTATCATCACGCCCTGCGACGCCGATCCCTCGATCGCGGCGGGCATGATCACCCAGGGCGCGGGCATCCCGGCGATTTCCTTCTGCGCCACCACGCCGACGCTGCCGCTGGCGGTGGGGGACTACATGTTCTCGAACTATCCGGCCGACAACGTGCAGGCCGCCATGCTGGCAAGCCATGCCATCGAAAGCGGCTACAAGACCGCCTATATCCTGACCTCGCCCGACAGCGCCTACACGCTGAAGCTGCCGCAGTATTTCGGCCAGGCCTTCACCGCCAAGGGCGGCACCCTTCTGGGTGAGGGCACCTTCAGCATGGGCCAGCAGGACTTTGGCGCCGAGGTCACCAAGATCGCGGCGATGGATCCCAAGCCCGACGTGATCATGACCTCGGCCTACGAACCCGACTTCCCGGCCTTCGTGCGCCAGCTGCGCGGGGCTGGCGTGACCACGCCGATCCTCGGCTCGGACGGGATCGACAGCCCGACGACCTTCGGCCTTGGCGATCTGGTCGAGGGCGTGGTGTTCTCGACCGCAGGGCACGCCACCGCCGGAAGCCCGCTGGAAGCGTTCAACGCCAAATGGACGGAAAAGACCGGCGCGGCCCCCGACACCATCTACATCGCCAACGGCTATGACCTTGGCCTGATCATCGAGGCCGCCGTCACCGCCGCCGACAGCCTCGACCCGGCCGCGATCCGCGACGGTATCGCCAATCTGGAAAACCTGTCCGGCGTGACCGGACCGATCACCTTCAAGGACACCATCGGCATGCCGCTGCGCTCGGTCTCGCTGGTGCGGATCAAGGCGGGCGACCGCGAACTGGTCGCCCAGGGCCAACCCGATCCGGCCGATATCCCGGCGCCCTGAGCCTACGTCCGGCGGCCCGGGCTGACCCGGGCCGCCTTTACCCCTTCAGCCAGGCAAGATGTCCATGACCACCCGGGATGAACCGCTTTTGTCCATCGAAGGCCTTACCGTCAGCTATGGCGCGATCGAGGCGGTGCGTGACATCGACCTGACCGTCAGGCGCGGCGAGATCGTCACCCTTCTGGGGGCCAACGGCGCGGGCAAGAGTTCGACCCTGAATGCGCTGGTCGGGCTTGCCCCCCGCAAGGCCCGACGCATGATCTTCGACGGAACTGACCTTGCCGGCCTGGTCCCTGAAACCATTGTCCGGCGCGGCATGACGCTGGTGCCGGAAGGCCGCCGGGTCTTTGCGTCCCTTACGGTGGAGGAAAACCTGATGCTGGGCGGCGCCGTCCATGGCGCCCGCGGCAATCCGGCTGCCGTCAAGGCCGACATGCTGGAGCTGTTCCCCATCCTGGCCGAGCGGCTGCACCAGAAGGCGGGCTCGCTTTCAGGGGGCGAGCAGCAGATGCTGTCGATCGCGCGCGCCCTGATGTCCTCGCCCGATCTGTTGCTTCTGGACGAACCCTCGCTGGGTCTTGCGCCGCAGGTCGTGGACCGCATCTTCGATCTGATCGGCGATCTGCGCGCCCGCGGCCTGACCATCCTTCTGGTCGAACAGAACGTCACGCAATCGCTGGAGATCGCCGACCGCGGCTATGTGCTGGCCAATGGCCGGATCGAGCTTCAGGGCAGCGCCGCCGAACTCCGCTCGTCTCCGGCAATCCAAGACGCCTATCTGGGCGCATAAGGCCAAGGACCCCGCCATGGACATGTTCCTGCAGCAACTTCTGAACGCGCTCAGCCTTGGCGGAACCTATGCCCTGCTTGCCCTGGGGCTGGCGGTGGTGTTCTCGATCATCGGCCTCATCAACTTTGCCCATGGCGAACTGATGACCGTGACGGGCTATGCCGTCTGTTTTGCCCTGATCTGGGGCCTGCCGTTTCCGCTGGCGGTCATCGCCGGGCTTGTGGTCGCGACCGCTGCGGCCTTTCTGATGGAGCGCATCGCCTTTCGTCCGGTGCGCGGTGCCTCGGCCACGACGCTTCTGCTGACCAGCTTCGCGGTCAGCGCCATCCTGCGGGTGTTGTTCCAGAACCTGATCTCGGCCCGGCCGATCCCGGTCTCGATCCCAAGCTCGCTGTCGGGCGTGATCACCATCGGTCCGCTGCATCTGGGGATGATCCAGCTGGGCTCGATCATCGTCACGCTGGCGATTCTTCTGGGTCTGAACCTGTTTCTGCATCGGACCATGGCCGGCCGGGCCATGCGCGCCGCGGCCGAGGATTTCGCCGTGCTGCGCCTGATGGGCCTGCGCGCCAATTCGGTGGTGGCCTCCGCCTTTGCCATTTCAGGTCTACTGGCCGGGGTTGCGGGGATCCTGTGGGTGGCGCAGCGCGGCAGCGTCGATCCGCTGATGGGGGCCTTGCCGATACTCAAGGCCTTCATCGCAGCCATCATCGGCGGCCTGGGCAGCCTGTCGGGCGCCGTCGCCGGTGGCTTTCTGCTTGGCTTCATCGAGGTAACTCTGCAAGCCTACCTGCCCGAAAGCCTGCTACCTTACCGCGACGCCTTTGCACTATTTCTTGTCATCAGCGTCCTGCTGTTCCGTCCACAAGGGCTTTTGGCGCGCAAGACGCTCGTCAAGCTTTGACCGGCTTTTGTCTGCTTCAAAGGGAAAGACCATGACCGCCCAACCCCATGCTCTGAACACAGTACCGTTCGTCAGCGTCGAGAACATGATGAACCTTGTTCGCGACGTCGGGGTGGAACGGTTTCTGACCGACCTTTCCGACATGATAGCCGAGGATTTCCGGCGCTGGCCGCTGTTTGACAAGACCCCCCGCGTCGCCGCGCATTCGCGCGACGGAGTGATCGAACTCATGCCGACCTCGGATGGCATCGCCTATGGCTTCAAATATGTGAACGGCCATCCCAAGAACACCCGCGACGGCTTGCAGACCGTGACCGCCTTTGGCGTGCTGTCGGATGTGGCAACCGGCTATCCGGTGCTGATGTCGGAAATGACCATCCTCACGGCCTTGCGCACTGCCGCCACCTCGGCCCTGGTCGCGCGCCATCTGATGCCCAAGCGGGCCAAGGTCGTGGCGCTGATCGGCAATGGCGCGCAGTCCGAGTTTCAGGCTCTGGCGTTCAAGGCGATCTGCGGGATCGACGAGGTCCGGCTTTACGACATCGATCCTTCGGCCACCCGGCGCTGCGCGGCAAACCTGGCCGGACGCGGGCTGAAGGTAGTCTCCTGCGACAGCGCCCAAGAGGCGGTGATGGGGGCCGGCATCATCACCACGGTCACGGCCGACAAGACGAACGCGACGATCCTGACCGACAACATGGTGGGCGAGGGGGTCCATATCAACGCGGTGGGCGGCGACTGCCCGGGCAAGACCGAACTGCACCGCGACATCCTCACCCGCTCCCGCATCTTCGTCGAATACCCGCCGCAGACCCGGATCGAGGGCGAGATCCAGCAGCTGCCCGCCGACCATCCGGTGACCGAATTCTGGCAGGTCCTGACCGGCGACGCGCCGGGCCGGACCTCGGAGAAGGAGATCACCCTGTTCGACAGCGTCGGCTTCGCCACCGAAGACTTCAGCGCGCTGCGCTACGTGCAGAAGCTGCTAAAGGACCACCCGTATTTCCAGGACCTCGATCTTTTGGCTGACCCGGACGATCCTCGTGACCTGTTCGGAATGCTCATCCGTGCTGGTGTCGATTGAACAAGGTGCTGACAACGCGTTGTTTCATCAATCTCTGCTCTACTGATCTTCTTCGTCTACTAACGCAGCCACCAATGCCTGCTTTCCGCCCTGCGCGCTGTTGAGAGAGTGCGAGTTTGGCCGGTTTCCCGGTGACGGTTTGAGGGCTGGGAGAGTGGCTCCCGGCGCCCGTCACGGGAGATAGCCGATGGGTGTTGTGGAAGTTCTGGATCCGGTCGGACCGGCGCGGTCGGGTGGCTGGAAAGTGGATGTGAGCCGGGGTGAGCGGAACGGGCGGGTGTCGTCCGAATGGTTCAACCGCCCCGCTGATGAGCGGTATTTGTCGCTCGACGATCTGTGGGCCAATGTGAAAGGCCGGTCCGAGCGCAGCCGCAGCCGCGTGGTGCAGACGGCCGACATCCGCGTCGAGGCCGCGCGCGACAACCCCGAGCGGTTGCACCTGATGCTGCCGAAGGCGCATGAACCGGTCGCACCCACGCACTGGGCTTTTGGTCAGCTCGCTAGCATCGTCGGTGCTCCAGCGTCATATTTGCGGCAACTGCCCGCGCCGCTGGCGGGGATCAACCTGCAATACGGCCTGACCAACCACCGGGCCGAGCAGGTGAAGACCTTCGAGACGGAAGACGGTCGTACCGAACTGCGCGCGGTGACCGGCCCCGATTATGGCCGCATCCATGACCATGAACTGGTCGAGGCGGTGCAGCGCATCGCGGGCAATGGCACGGGCGACACGCGCTGGAAGGTGCCGGGCGTGCTCGACTGGTCGACCGGTGTCTACAACCCCGATGTCGAGATCAGCCGTGACACGACCACGCTCTATGCCTCGGACCGGGATGT
>Ga0208242_100809_pt1 | contig 11807 bp, 14 predicted proteins | sample SubbioAug_CSW13A_FD_184825 | JGI IMG/M metagenome (GOLD analysis project Ga0208242, IMG submission 184825) | Serpentinite rock and fluid subsurface biosphere microbial communities from McLaughlin Reserve, California, USA - CR12Aug_CSW13A (SPAdes) | ecosystem: Environmental > Terrestrial > Deep... | reverse complement strand
CCCGCCAGGACCTGATGCGGGCGCTCGGCGGCATCCCCATCGGCCGACCCAACAGCCCTGCGGAAGTCGCCGACCTGATCGCCTTCCTGGCCAGCGACCGCGCCGCCACCATCCACGGAACAGAGGTGGTCATCGACGGGGGCACGGTGCCGACGGTCTGAGCCCGCGCGCCGGGAACCGGCCTTCGCCGCGGCCGGTTACCCGGTGGCAAGGAGCGACCATGGCTGATCCCGACACCCCGCCCCCGCCGTCCGTCCCCCCGGCTTCGCCGCCTGAATCGCCCGAGCGCGATGGCCCCGGCCCGGACGACGTGGGCGCCCGCGTCCGTCAGCAACGTCGCCATATTGAGGGCCTGGACGGGCGGGATCCGCTTCGCCCCGGCATCGACGACTAGGGCCAACCGGGGCATGATCGCCTGGAACCGGACGCCCCGCCGTCCGCTGACGTGTGAGCGCCCGATGCCAGAACACCGCATCTTCACCACCAGCTTCGCCAGCGTCTATCCGCTCTATGTAGCTAAGGCCGAGCGCAAGGGCCGCACCAGGGCCGAGGTCGATGAGATCATCCTGTGGCTCACCGGCTTCAGCTCCGAGGCCTTCGCCGCCCAGCTGGCCGACCAGTCGGACTTCCGCACCTTCTTCGCCCAGGCCCCGGCGATGAACCCGGCGCGGACCAGCATCAAGGGCGTCATCTGTGGCGTGCGGGTGGAAGAGGTCGAGGACCCGCTGATGCGGGAGATCCGCTACCTGGACAAACTCATCGACGAACTGGCCCGCGGCAAGGCGATGGCCAAGATCCTGCGGCACTGACCCTCATGCTGACCGGATCATGCCATTGCGGACAGAGCCATTGGACGCTGGAGGGAGACCCCGGCGGGGTCACCGCCTGCAACTGCACGCTCTGCCGCCGCTATGGGGCCCTGTGGGCCTATGACTATGAGGGTGAGCGGATGGCGCTCAACGGACCGACATCGTCCTATCGCCGCGTCGGCAAGGCCGACCCCGCCTTGGAGATCCTGTTCTGCCCTGCCTGCGCCAGTGTGCTCGCCTGGCGCGGCCTGAGCCCGCGGCCGGACGGCCGGCGGCGGATGGCGGTCAATCTCCGGCTCGCGCCGCCGGACGAGGTGGCTCACCTGCCGATCCGCCACTTCGACGGCCTGGGCGCCTTCGAAGACCTGCCGTCCCGCGGTCGCTGCGTGGGCGACCTCTGGGCCTAGGGGGTAGGCGGCCAGCCTTCGATCTGATCAAGCAGACCCACTACAAGGAGGTCATGCCGCGGGTGGACTAAGGCCGCGCCCACTGGGGCGCAGCCTAGTCGAGGCCCTGGCCCCCTCTGCGCCTGAGGCGCCGAAACCATGGCCGAAGTCACCCGCGTCATCGCCCAGCCGGCAGCCGCGCGGCGTTAGGGAGGGTCAGATGCGGCCGGTGCGTCAGGGTAGATGTTCTACTTTTGTTCTTGCTCCAAAGCTCAACCGCGGTAGTATCGGGCCTCAACTCGCGCTGAGCGAGAAGTTGTCGTCGGTCCGATCGAGGAGCATGACTTGAGACAGTTTCAGGACGCCCTGCGCCGTGGCGCAGGCGATATGAAAAGCTGGATTGCCGCGCGTGAGGTGGAGTTGCAACGCGGTCTTCAGCGGTCCGAACAGGCCTTGGACACGTACCGTCGAGGCGTGGAAAGAGCGGCGCAGTCGGCGCAGAGCGCCCTGGTTTCAAAAGCCGAACAGCTCATTGAAACCGGCGCAAGCCGGATCCTGCCTCGTCCAGCAGCAAGGTCCACAGCGGTTTCCAAGCCGCCGAGTCCGTCGACGCCCACCCGAAAGCCAGCCTCAGCGCAGCCTGGGCAAGCCGCCCAAGGTTGGCTGCAGGAGGCGACGGCTCAAACCGCCGCCGCCGCACGCGGCGCGCAAGATGCATTCACCCTCGGCCTGGGCGACCAAGCCTATGCTGGCCTCGGCGCTGTGGGCGATGTTCTTCAGGGAGACGATTTCGGCGCATCGTACCAGAAGCGGATGGCGCAAGAGCGCGCGCGGGACGCCGCCGATGCTCAAAACTTTGCCGCAGCAAGGACGACCGGACAGGTCCTGGGGGTCGGCGGTCAGGTGCTCGTCACAGGGGCGCTTCTTGGTCCATGGGGGGCGGCGCTCGTCCCCGCCGCCCAAGGTGTTCGCATCGGGCAGACAGCCCCGCTGATCCTTCGGGAAACGGCCGCGCTGGCTGGGGCTGGTGGCGCAGCCGGCGTGATAGGCCAAGCTATCGACGACGTCGCGCATTGGAAGGTCGGAACGCCAGGCGACTATGGCGGCGCTATCGTTGGGGGAACACTCGGCGCCTTGGCCGCTTGGCGCGGCAATGTGGCCCGGGCGGGCGCCGCAGCTGGGTTAACCGAGTCTGTGGCGCAGGATACCCTAAATGGCGGCCTCAATGCGCAGTCCGCCGCAAGAGCGAGGGAAACGGCCGCTGCCGGAGCCACCGTCGCCGGTTTGGTCGGGGCAAGCGTAGCCAAGCATATGGATGGCTTGCCGATTAAGGCTAAGGGAGTGATGGGCGAGCGAGTCTCCCGTGTCAGGAACTTTGTGCGCGGCCACAAGACTGGTCCGACAAAAAAGACCGCGCACAAGCTACCGGGTGGGGGCCACACGTTTCCTGACCTGCGCACATACAAAAATGGACTTCCGCAGCAACTTATTGAATCGAAATTCGGGCGCAAGGCTCATTTAAGCCCGCGACAAATACAAGCCACCATTGAACTCAATAACTATCGAGTAGACCACTCGGTCCCGCGGGATATTGGGGCCGCCCTTGGCCTGCCAATTTCAGTAATCTTCCCCTGGGACTGGGCAACGACCCAACCGCAGCTTGAGCCCGGAGCGACTGCGCCATGAGGGCGACCTTAATCGGGGTGCAGGGCGTCGAGCTGGAGGTGGTTCTGGCGGCGCTGGGGCTTGAACCCATACCGGGTGCGCCGACGGGGGATTGGGTGGATTGCGACTATAGCTGTCGCACCTTTCCTGGGGGTTGGATCGTGGTGACCAGTCAGCTGAACCTGGACCTGGCCACCGACCTCGAACTGGCCGCTTCCACCACCGACCAGATGGCCGTGGGGTGCGAGATGTACTCCATCCCCATGCACTCCTATGCGCACGGATATCGGAACGGCCAGCTTGAATGGTCAGTGACCCATGACCCGGACGACGAGGCACGTCCCCTGGCCGTGGAGGGAACGCTCCCGGCCATCGTGGCGGAGCTGAGAGCCAAGGCGCTCAAGGCGCAGGCGGACGAGGATGGCGTCGATTTCGCGTTCGACGTGCCCATGCAGCTGGTCGCCCACTATACGGGCTTCGTCTACGATGAGGATGAAGCTACCGACTGGGTCCGCCTGCGAGCGACCGCCGCGCGCCCTGTTCGGCCCGAGAGGCCGCGGCGCAACCTCTGGTGGCCCTTGTTGCTGATCGGACTACTCTTCCTAGTCCTCTGGCGCTGGTGGACGATCCCGTAGGACGAGCCCTCAGCGGCCCTCGGCGTCGACCACGATAGCCACCGTCTTACCCCGGGACAGGGGCTCCCAGCCGGCGGCGATGGCCGAGCTGATGGCCCGGGCCACCAGATCGATGGGGATGTGTGAGGGCTGGAGCTGCGGGGCGCCATAGCGGCGCTGCGGACCGGGGGGAAACTCCACCACCGCCTCTCGCTGGCCTTCCACGTGGCGCACCGCGATGGCCATGCCGCGCCATTCGGCCGCGTCGCTGGACCACTGGGGCTGGCGCTGCAGCCGCCAGACATAGGGGTCCCCGTCCACCGTGATCGGAAATTCAGGATTCAGCTTGGTGCGCGCCATGGCTGGCTCTTACCGGGGCCAGGTCGCGGGGTCCATGGCCAGGACCTCGCCGGCGAAGTGCAGGCCGCCGCAGATCAGGACGTGCGGGGCCGGACCCTCCAGGGCCAGGGCGGCCGACAGCGCGGCGGTGACGTCAGCCGCCGTCTGCGCCACGAGCCCCGCCGTCCTCGCAGCGGCGGCGATCTCTTCGGCCGGGGCGGCGTTGGGAGAGTCGAAGCTGGTGGCCACCACCTGGGGGGCCAGATCGGCGAAGGGGGCGAAGAAGCCGACGGCGTCCTTGCGGGCGAACATGGCGACGATCAGAACCACGGGCCGCGGATCGCGGGCGGTGAGTTTGGCCAGGGCCTGGGCCAGAGCCGCCCCGGCGTGAGGATTGTGGCCGCCGTCCAGCCACAGCACCGCGCCGCGATCAGCCGCCATCTGGCCGAGCGCACCCTCCCGCAGGCGCTGGAAGCGTGCGGGCCACTGGGCGGACGCCACGCCGCGGGCCATGGCGTCCTCGTCGATGCGGGGATCGCCCAGGGTCAGCATCGCGGTGACCGCCAGGCCGGCGTTGTCGAACTGGTGGGCGCCGAACAGGGCCGGCGGCGGCAGGTCGAGCAGTTGCTCCCCCCACTGCACCAGCAGTCGGCCATTGGCCTCCCAGGCGTCCGCATCGGCGCCGATCAAGGTCATGGGGGCGCCCAGGGCCTGCGCCTCCGCCGTGATGACCCCTAGCGCCTCATCCATCTGGCGGGCGACCACGACGGGGCGGCCGGCCTTGATGATGCCGGCCTTCTCCCAGGCGATCTTGGAGAGCTCAGGCCCCAGCATCTCCAGATGGTCGTAGTCCACAGGCGTGATGACGCTCACCGCCGGGGCGTCGAAGATGTTGGTGGCGTCGAACCGGCCGCCCAGGCCCACTTCGATCAGGCAGAGATCGGCCGGAACCTTGGCGAAGGCCTGCAGGGCGAGGACCGTGGTGATCTCGAAGAAGCTGATCGGCTCGCTGGCGTTGGCGGCCTCCACCTCACTGATCAGGGCCTCCATCGCCGCGTCGCTGATCAGCTCGCCGGCCACCCGGATGCGCTCGGCGAAGCGGACCAGATGGGGCGAGGTCAGGACATGGACCTTGAGACCCGCGGCCTCGGCGATGGCGCGCATATAGGCCACCGTCGAGCCCTTGCCGTTGGTGCCGGCCACATGGATCACCGGCGGCAGCTTCTGCTCAGGGTGGCCAAGGGCCGCCAGCAGGCGCTCGACCCGCCCGGTGGTCAGGTCGATCAGGCTGGGATGGTTGGCGCGCAGCCGCGCGATCACCGCGTCTGAGGCCCGGATCGGATCATACATGGCGGGGGCTCGGGCGGCGGTGCCTTTGAGGGAGGGACGGCGTCAGGCGGCGCGGGAACGGGCGCGTCCCAGCATCAGGGTCGTGAGAATCGAGCCCAGCATGACCGGCAGGTCGGGCCGGCTGACGACCCGGTCGACCATGCCGCGCTCGGCCAGGAACTCCGAGCGCTGGAAGCCCGGCGGCAGGATTTCGCGGATGGTCTGCTCGATCACCCGGCGGCCGGAAAAGGCGATCATGGCGTTCGGCTCGGCCAGATGCACGTCCCCCAGCATGGCGTAGGAGGCGGTCACCCCGCCCGACGTGGGGTCGGTCAGCACCACCACATAGGGCAGGCCTGCGGCCCGCAGCTCGTTCACCGCCAGGGTAGTGCGGGTCATCTGCATCAGGGACAGCGTCCCCTCCTGCATCCGCGCCCCGCCCGAGGCGGTGAAGATCACGAAGGGGCATTGCCGGGCGATGGCCTCATGGGCGGCCTTGATGAAGGTCTCGCCCGCCGCCATGCCCAGCGACCCGCCCATGAAGGCGAAGTCCTGGACCACCACCACGGTCTCCTGGCCCTGGATCTTGCCGACGCCGATGGCCATGGCGTCGTGTTCGCCGGTGGCCTTGCGGGCGGCCTTCAGCCGTTCCCCATAGGGCCGGTCGTCGGGGAATTTCAGCGGGTCTTCGGTGACGTGCGGGGTGGCGATGCGTTCGACCGCGCCGTCATCGAAGGTGATCTTCAGCCGATCCTTGGCGCCGATGCGCATGTGGTGGCCCGACGGGGTCACCCAAAGGGCGGCCTCGAGGTCCGGCCGGTAGATCATCTCGCCGGTGTCGGGGCACTTGACCCAGAGGTTCTCCGGCGTCTCGCGCTTGACGAAGGCGTTGCGGATGCCCGGGGCGATCCGGGAGAGCCAGCCGCCCTGGTTCCCCTGCGGGCGGGCGGGCTTTTCGTTCTTCTGATCTGCCATCTCTGTCGGGATCTAGGCCGAAACGGGGGTGGTGCGGGCTGAGCGGACAGCCTTAGCCAGGGATTGGACTTTGGAAAGCACCCGGGCGGTCACGTCTTCGTTCCGCTCCAGAGCCTCGGCCACCTCGTCCACCAGGGCCGAGCCGACCACGGCGGCGTCGGCCACCTGGGCGATGGCGCCAGCGCGCTCCGGCGTGCGGATGCCGAAGCCCACCGCCACCGGCAGGCCAGACGCAGCGCGGATGCGGGCCACGGCCGGGCGCACGGCCTCGGCGTCGGCCTCCTTGGCGCCGGTCACCCCGGTGACGGAGACGTAGTAGACGAAGCCCGAGGTCCGCCGCAGGACCACCGGCAGGCGCTTGTCGTCGGTGGTGGGCGTGGCCAGCCGGATCAGGGAGATGTCGGCGGCGTCCAGGGCGTCGGCCAGGGGATCGGCCTCCTCCGGCGGGCAGTCGACGATGATCAGCCCATCGATGCCGGCCGCCGCGGCGGCCTGGGCGAAGGCCTCAAAGCCCCAGGTCACCAGGGGATTCAGATAGCCCATCATGATCAGCGGCGTGGTGTCGTCGCCCTGCCGGAACTCCGCAGCCAGGTCGAGGACGCCCTTCAGGGTCATGCCGTCCTTCAGGGCGCGCTGGGCGGCCTTCTGGATGGGCGGGCCTTCGGCCATGGGATCGGAGAAGGGAAAGCCCAGCTCGATCAGGTCGGCGCCGGCTGCGGGCAGGCCCTTGAGGATCTCCAGCGCCGTGGCGCGGTTCGGATCGCCAGCCATCACATAGGCCACGAAGGCGGCGCGATCCTCGGCTTTCAGGGCGGCAAACCGCGCGTCGATACGGGATTTCATCAGATGGTGCGTCCCAGGTGGTCGGCCACGGTGGCCACGTCCTTGTCGCCGCGTCCCGACAGATTCATCACCACGACTCCGCCCTTGCCCACATCCCGGGCGATGTCGGACAGCCGCGCGATGGCGTGCGCCGATTCCAGGGCCGGAATGATGCCCTCCAGCTCGGCGCAGAGCTTGAAGGCGTCCAGGGCCTCGGTGTCGGTGCAGGTCAGGTACTGGGCCCGGCCCACATCGTGCAGCCAGGAGTGCTCTGGACCGATGCCGGGATAGTCGAGGCCCGCCGAGATGGAGTGGGCCTCGGTGATCTGGCCCTCGGCGTCCTGCAGCAGGTAGGTCTTGTTGCCATGGAGCACGCCGGGGCGGCCGCCATTGATGGCCGCGGCGTGCCGGTCGGTGCCCATGCCGTCGCCGGCGGCCTCGACCCCGATGATCCGGACCTGCTCGTCATTCAGGAAGGGATGGAAGGTGCCGATGGCGTTGGAGCCGCCGCCAACGCAGGCGACCACGGCGTCGGGCAGGCGGCCCTCGGCCTCGATGATCTGCTCGCGGATCTCCCGGCCCATGATCGCCTGGAAGTCCCGGACCATCATCGGATAGGGGTGCGGGCCGGCCGCCGAGCCGATGAGGTAATAGGTGTCCTCCACGTTCGTAACCCAGTCGCGCAGGGCCTCGTTCATGGCGTCCTTCAGCGTCGAGGCGCCGCTGGTCACCGGCGTGACCTCGGCGCCCAGCAGGTTCATGCGGAAGACGTTCGGACGCTGCCGGGCGACGTCGACGGCGCCCATATAGACCACGCAGGGCAGGCCAAAGCGGGCGCAGACCGTGGCTGTGGCCACCCCGTGCTGGCCGGCGCCCGTCTCGGCGATGATCCGGGTCTTGCCCATGCGGCGGGCCAGCAGGATCTGGCCGATGCAGTTGTTGATCTTGTGCGCGCCGGTGTGGTTCAGGTCCTCGCGCTTGAAATAGATCTTGGCCCCGCCGAAATGGTCGGTCAGGCGCTCGGCGAAGTAGAGCGGCGAGGGTCGGCCCACATAGTGGGTCAGCAAGCCATTCAGCTCGGCCTGGAAGGCGGCGTCTTCCTTGGTGGCCAGATAGGCGGCCTCCAGGTCCAGCACCAGCGGCATCAGAGTCTCGGCCACATAGCGGCCGCCGAACTGGCCGAAACGGCCGTTGGCGTCCGGATAGGCGGCGAAATCGTTGGGCGTCGCGGGCGGCGCCTGGGGGTGCGTCGGGGCGTTCATCGTCTTGCGCGTCCTTGCAAAGAGCTCGTCATGCGCGGCGCACGGCGTCCAGAAAGGCCGTGATCAAGGCCGGGTCCTTTAGTCCGGGACCGCGCTCCACACCAGAGGAAACGTCCACCGCGGGCGCGCCCGACAGGCTGATGGCCTCGGCCACGTTCCAGGGGTCAAGGCCGCCGGCCAGGAACCAGGGCCGCGAAAACCTGCGTCCCGACAGGAGTGTCCAGTCAAAGCGGGCCCCGACGCCGCCCGGCAGGGCCGCCTCCTTGGGCGGACGGCCCTCGAACATCAGATGATCGGCGGCGCTGTCATAGGCGCTGACGCCCGCCAGATCGGCGGCTTCTGACACCGGTATGACCTTGATGGTCCGCGCGCCCGTCCGCTGGCCGATGGCCGCTACCCGGGCCGGCGGCTCAGCCCCGTGCAGCTGGATCAGGTCCGGCCGCAGGTGAGTCATGATCTGATCGATGAGCGCGTCCGAGGGATCGACGCTGACGGCCACCACCTGGGCCTGGCCGCGAACGGGTCCGGTCAGGGCGCCGGCCGCCTCTGGCGAGATATCCCGCGGGCTGGCCGGAAAAAAGATGAAGCCGAGATAGGCCGCCTGGCCGTCCAAAGCGGCGGTGACCGCCTGCGGCGTGGACAGGCCGCAGATCTTGGAGGCGATGCGGGGGGCGCTCATGTCTCGTCGATTAGGGGATGGTCCCCCTGGTCCGCAAGGCGCCGCGATGATTCAGGGCGCGGGCGGGGTCTGGCCGGTCACGCCGTTCTGCGCCTTGAGCTGGTCGCGGATCTCCATCAGCAGCACCTCGGTGGGCGAGGGCGCCGGCTGGGCCTCAGGCGGCTTTTCAGCCTCCTTGCGGCGGATGGTGTTCACCAGCTTGACCAGCACGAAGACCGCCCAGGCGACGATGACGAACTGGATCACCGTGTTGATGAACGCCCCGTACTGGATAGCCACCAGCTCGATGGCCTCCGTCTCGGGGTTTTCTGGGCGCAGAACCCACCGCAGCCTCGAGAAATCTACCCCGCCGGTGAGCAGTCCGATCGGCGGCATGATCACCTGGTCCACCAGGCTTTTGACGATGGAGTTGAACGAGGCGCCGATGATGACGCCCACCGCCAGGTCGATGACATTGCCGCGAGAAATGAACTCGCGGAATTCTGAGACGATGCTCACGCCAGGAGATCCTCAGGCATAGGAACAGGGAAAGGCAGGGGCCGCGGCTCAGTCGGCGTTGAGGCGCTCGCGCAGTTCCTTGCCGCTCTTGAAGAAGGGGACGTGCTTGGCGCGGACGTCCACCGGCTCGCCGGTGCGCGGATTGCGACCCGAGCGGGCGTCGCGGGCCCTGACCGACAGGGCGCCAAAGCCCCGCAGCTCGACGCGACCGCCCTGTTCGAGGGCCACGATCATCTGCTCGAGGACCACGCCCACAACCCGCTCGATGTCGCGCTGGGTCAGGTGGGGGTTTTCCTCGGCCAGACGGGCGATCAGTTCGGATTTGATCATCGCACTTTCCGCAGGTTCGGCGCGGGGGACCATGGGCGAGTCCCTGAGGATGTTCAAGGCTGTATGCGGAACACTCCCAGGGCTTTCGGGGCGATGGCCATGAAAAAGCCCCGCCCGGCGAACCGGACGGGGCGATCTCAGATCAATGTCCTGAAGCCAGGACGATCAATCCTTGGGCTGGCCCTTTTCGCGCAGGGCCGCACCCAGGATGTCGCCCAGCGAGGCGCCGGAGTCCGACGAGCCGAACTGCTCGATGGCTTCCTTTTCCTCGGCCATTTCCAGGGCCTTGATCGACAGGGACAGACGACGGGCGCCCTTGTCGACATTGGCCACCTGCGCATCGACGCGGTCGCCGACGGCGAAACGCTCGGGACGCTGGTCAGCCCGGTCGCGGGACAGGTCGGACTTGCGGATGAAGGCCGTCATCGGGGCTTCATCATCGCCCAGCCGCACCTCGATGCCGCCCGAGGTGACCTCGGTGACGGTGACGGTGACGGTCTGGCCCTTGCGGTAGGCGTCGCCGGCCATCGGATCGCCGGCCAGCTGCTTGATGCCCAGCGAGATGCGCTCCTTCTCGACGTCGACGTCCAGGACCTGAGCCTTGACCATCTCGCCCTTCTGGTAGCGGGTGATGACTTCCTCGCCCGGCGCGGTCCAGTCCAGGTCGGACAGGTGCACCATGCCGTCGATGTCGTTGTCCAGGCCGATGAACAGGCCGAACTCGGTGGCGTTCTTGACTTCGCCCTCGACGGTGGAGCCGACCGGATGGGTTTCCAGGAAGGCGTCCCAGGGGTTGGCCATGGCCTGCTTCAGGCCGAGCGACACGCGACGCTTCGACGGATCGACGTCCAGGACGACCACTTCCACTTCCTGAGAGGTGGAGACGATCTTGCCCGGATGGACGTTCTTCTTGGTCCAGGACATTTCCGACACGTGGACCAGGCCCTCGACCCCGGCTTCCAGCTCCACGAAGGCGCCGTAGTCGGTGATGTTGGTGATCCGGCCGGTGAACTTGGCGCCGACGGGATACTTGGCTTCCACGCCGTCCCAGGGGTCGGACTGCAGCTGCTTCATGCCGAGCGATATGCGCTGGGTGTCGGGGTTGATCTTGACGATCTGCACCTTGACGGTGTCGCCCACCGCCAGAACCTGGCTCGGATGGTTGACGCGCTTCCAGCTCATGTCGGTGACGTGCAGCAGGCCGTCGATGCCGCCCAGGTCCACGAACGCGCCGTAATCGGTGATGTTCTTGACCACGCCTTCGCGGACTTCGCCTTCCTGCAGCTGGGCCACCAGCTCGGTGCGCTGTTCGGCGCGGGCTTCTTCCAGGATGGCGCGACGGGACACGACGATATTGCCGCGGGGACGGTCCATCTTGAGGATGGCGAAGGGCTGCTCCTTGCCCATCAGCGGGCCGACGTCGCGGACCGGGCGGATGTCCACCTGGCTGCCCGGCAGGAAGGCCGAGGCGCCGCCGAGGTCGACGGTGAAGCCGCCCTTCACGCGGCCGACGATGGAGCCCATGACCGGCTCGTTCAGGGCGTAGACCCCTTCCAGACGGGTCCAGGCTTCTTCGCGGCGGGCCTTGTCGCGGCTGATCACCGCTTCGCCCATGGCGTTCTCGACCCGCTCGAGGAAGACCTCGACGGTGTCGCCCACCGCAACGGTGGCCTTGGAGTCGTCTTCGCCGCCGAATTCCTTCAGCAGGACGCGGCCCTCGGTCTTGAGGCCCACATCGATGATGGCGAAGTCCTTCTCGATGCCCACCACCAGGCCCTTGACCACGGTGCCTTCCATGAAGTCACGGCCGCCGAGCGACTCGTCGAGGAGGGCGGCGAAGTCGTCGCGGGAGGGGGAGAGGCTCATATCGTCAGCCATAGTGCTCTTTCGTTCGAATTGACGCAGGCGCCCTGGCCGCGCGCGGTCTCAGGGACGGAGTCCTGACGTCAGGTTAGGGGTTGCAACCGAAAACGTGAGGCGGACCTCACGAGATGAATTTGCCCGCAGCCGTACGAGGAAAAGGCGCGGTTGGATTTGCTCGGCCAGTCTTCCGGTTCAGGGAGCCTGGCGGGCGCGCGCCGCCTCGACGATGCGGCGGG
>Ga0208242_100807_pt1 | contig 11853 bp, 11 predicted proteins | sample SubbioAug_CSW13A_FD_184825 | JGI IMG/M metagenome (GOLD analysis project Ga0208242, IMG submission 184825) | Serpentinite rock and fluid subsurface biosphere microbial communities from McLaughlin Reserve, California, USA - CR12Aug_CSW13A (SPAdes) | ecosystem: Environmental > Terrestrial > Deep... | reverse complement strand
AATCATTTCTTAATGAATATATTCAATATTTCAATAATGAACGACCATCTTACAAACATCATTACAAAACCCCTGCTCAATTTTTGATTGACCAAGGGTTCCGTGTTTTTTATTAACTGTCTACAAACACTTTACTTCTGCACAATATGAAGGTTTTTTCACATTTTGAAACAATATTCGCGGTTTTAAAGCAAAGATTTTTGTTATAATGAAACGCGTACAAAGGAGTATACTTATGAGCCTTCCAAAAACATTGACTAAGACCTGGTCAAGTCAAGCACGCCTCTCATTAATCTTCATGTGGGCTGCTCTAACACTGATCATCGCCTTCTCATATCAAGATCCTAATATGTGGTCTTCGTTTATTACATTAAACTTATCACCTGCCATTCTACTTACTGACTATTTTGAAGCATTCGGTCCAAGTGCAACCTTATTGAATGCTGCAATTGTTTTAATCATTAATGTTGGTATTGTGATGCTGTTAAAAATGCAATTATCGGGACTACTTTATGCCGCAATCTTTACGGTCTATGGATTTAGTTTTCTTGGTATGAATACCGTTAATCTTATCCCTATTTATATTGGTGGATGGGTTTATGCGAAGTACATGAAACTAGAATTTAAAACTGTAGTCTTAATTAGTATTATTGCAGGGACAGTCGGTCCTATTATCTCTCATGTGATGTTTGGATATGGCACAGTATCCTTACTTACCATCGCAATTGGAACAATCGTTGGGATTATCTTAGGATTCCTAATAACACCTCTTGGTCGTCATTTCCTAAAGTTTCATGATGGATTTAACCTCTATAATATTGGTTTCACAGGAGGTATGTTAGCCATTCTTTATGATGCGATTGCACGTCGTTTAGGCTTTGAAGCTGTGCGTGTCCGCGTTATTTATGAACAACATGATATTCGCCTTATTATACTAACAGTTGTTTCGATTCTATTATTCTTAATCGTTGGTTTCCTTTTTGAAGAACATCCATTTGATAACTTAAAGAGTATATTTAAATCCTCTGGCCGTGCTATTTCTGACTTTATTGCCCTAGGAGGATTTCACGCAACTCATCTCAATATGGCTCTGGTTGGTATTTTGTCAACAGCACTTGTATTCGCTTTAGGAGGTTACCTTAATGGATTAACCTTAGCAGGGATCTTCACAATTATTGCCTTTGGAGCATTTGGGAAACATCCTAAGAATATATTACCAACTTTCATAGGAGCTATTCTTAGTACTATCCTTACTGGTTTACCTCTTAATTCATCGACGTCAATCTTAAGTATACTGTTTGCTTCAACACTCGCTCCTATTGCGGGAGTATATGGCTTTGGTTGGGGTGTAGTTGCAGGATTCTTACATGTATTTATTGTCAATCACGTTGGTATGTTCTATAGTGGATTAAATCTTTATAACAATGGTTTTGCAGGGGGGCTTGGAGCAGGATTCCTAATTATAATTATTGGACTTATCCAAAAGGAGAAAACATCATGAAACAACGTTGTATGAAAAACATCAAAATCGCCAATGAAATTATGAGCATACTTACGCATTCTAAAGCAGGACACTTAACGACTGATATACGATTTAGACGTGAAGTCACGATCCTTACCTTTACAGTCACTCCATCACCATTTAGTCCTGAAGAGTTATTAGAGTTCTTAGAAGTTCTTAACTTACCACGTCAAAGCGAAATGGAAGAATATTATTGGAGTCTACTTGGAGAAAGTAAAAGTGATGATAACTTACACGTGTTAGCACGAATGATTGATACAGCCACTGCTTCCACTGAATCCACAACTCTCACCCTAAACATTACTCGAAAGGATGCATAAACCTTGCATCTTATGACTCCTCTTTTTATAGTATAGATGTAGAGAAGAGGATATTAATGAAACTCATTGAAGGACTTCATCACGTCAGTTGTATGACAAAAGATATTGAAAAAAATGTCTGGTTTTATACTGAGGTTTTAGGATTAAAAATATTAAAGAAATCAGTAAATCAAGATGATGTTTTCGCATATCATCTTTTTTATGGTGATGCAAATGCTTCTGTAGGAAGTTGTATTACTTTCTTTGATTACCCACATATGTCTGCAACTCAAGTAGGTTCGAATTGTGTTTATCGCTTAGGACTTCGAGTTGCAAGTAAAGAAGCGTTGGTTTTTTGGAGAGAGCGTTTAAGAACGTTTAATTTTAAAAGTGATTCAATTGTTAATAAACTTGGTTGTCTTGGATTTAACTTTGTTGATCCAGATGGTTTAAAACTAAGACTTATGTCAACTGAAGGTTTAGAATTACTCCCCAATTATCCAAATAGCCATCCAGATATTCCCTTAGATTTTGCGATATTAGGATTAGGCGAGGTGCATTTACATGTACAAAACACACTAAAAGCAGACCAATGGTTAACTTCTATTCTAAACTTTAAGCGTATAATGAGTGATAATGACTCAACACTGTATATCTCATCAAGTCATCGTGCTGATACTCGCTGTATTGTCACCATGGATTCATCTAAAGCGGAAATTCAAGGTCATGGAAGCATACATCACATTGCATGGCGTGTAGAGGATGATGATCATCTTATGGCTATGAACACTAAGATTAATGATTTAGGTTTATCTAATTCTTCAATCGTAGATCGTCATTACTTTAAGAGTCTCTATGTTCGTGATTTCAATCGTATTCTCTTTGAATTTGCAACCGATGGTCCTGGATATACATGTGATGAACCATTGGAAACACTTGGTCGTCAATTATCATTACCACCACTTTTAGAGCCCTATCGAAAGACCATTGAAAAACATATTAAGCCATTAAACACAAACAACGAGTCAATATAGTGACTCGTTGTTTTATATTTATCATATTCCTAATAATCAAATGAATGTTTTTTATGTCTTACTTTTGTATGTCCTAAAGAAAGATTAATTGAGTTTTCATACTTACAAATTAGCTGGTTTAAAACAAAGTTCCAATCGTATTTTATAAGTGTTTTTTGCATACCATTTTGATATGATTTCACTTTAATTTTCTTTAATGCGATATGCTTCATGATGGCAAATAGTTCATCAAAGGAGCGCATATCAATCGCAATACCATTTTCATTATTGAGTATACACCCTACACCGCCTTGTTTTGCACCAACGACGATAGTGTTTGAAGCCATGGCTTCTAAAATGACATTCCCAAAGGTTTCACTCATCGAAGGAAAGACAAAGGCATCAACACTTGCATACCATTTAGCGAGATTGTGTTTATCTTGAAAACCAATAAAGTGAACATGCTCATTCGCAAGTTCTTGGTATAAAGATTTTGCAGGGCCATCCCCCACAATAAACAAAGCCATACTTGAAGGTAGTGATTGACATAAAGCTTCAAATGATCTCAACAAAATCTCAATATTCTTTTCTTTTGATAATCGTCCGACATATAAGAATGTTGTGTCATATTGACTTAAATCAATACCATTAATGATTGTTGATTTGTATTTTGGATGATACATTGAGGTATCAACTCCACGCTGAAACAATGATGCATGATAAATTTTTTGTTGTCTTAACTCATTAATCATCACTTGTGATGGGGTTAGTACTTGTCGAGCAGGTTTATGGAAGTACTTAAAATACTTCCAAATGATTGAAGAAAGAAATCCTACGTTGTGAAGTTTTGCATACTCCACAATGTGAGTTGTGAATGTCGTGAAAAGAGGAATATTCAATTCTTGAGCTGCTCGTCTTCCCATCCAACCACATGTCAACTCACTCATCACATGAATAACATCCGGTTTAAACTGTTGAAGAACGCTTCTAACTAACCTGTCATCACGATGACATATGACCATATCTGGATAAAACCAAAGAGATGTAGATTTAAATGTTGTGATGTTTTGATAGATGGGTTGTGGTTGAGAATATTCAGGTGCAAAAAGATGAACGTGATGTCCTAAAAGAGTAAGATGTTTAACCATCATGTCAACGGTATTGGAAACACCATTAACTTGAGGAAAACAAGTATCAGTAAATAGGGCTATGTTCATGACTTAGTACCGATGCATCATTGAGCTGAACCACTAACATTTGAGAAACACGATTAACGACACTAAATGTGAAGGCAATATCTTTTTCAATTGAATGAGGAAACTGATCATAATAGATAACCATCTCATGGATGCAATCAAAGAAGTTATCATAGTGTGGAATGTCAATGCTATCAAACAGTGCCTCTGTTGGTGTTCTCAGTTTATCAATCATTTTCTCTAATGCATTTTCATAATCAAAATGCCATTTTAATTGGTGGTAAAGTTTAATATCACGATGTGGCAAACAAAAGTAATCACAAAGATGATGCATGACTTCTCCTAAGCGAATTGAAAAGGCATGTGGTGTATTTAGTAAGTATGGAAGAGATTCTACCATATCCACAAACTTTAAATAGTTATATTCTTTCATATGAGGTTCATGAAGTGCATTGATTCTTATATCTGGTTTTACATTCCCAAACATAAAAGAAGTTTTTCTAAATGAAGGAAGCGATGAAAACCGTGATTCAAACATTGAAGCCATCTTTAAGTGTGTTACAAAATTCATATAAAAAACCTCCTACTTAAACTTTACCAAGACTTGATTAATTTTAAGTTGAGGTTGTGTTGTGTTTTGATTAACGTTTCTGTAGAAATGTTAATTTTTTCATGATTCTCTTCATAAATCCTTCTTTTACCATAATATTCATCGATGGAAGATTCATATGAAGACGTTGAACATCTATGCCTTGTTTGAAGAAGTACTGATGATTAATAAGATCAAAGCATTCAATATCATCTCTTAATTGAAGTAATAGACTCTCAAGAATACTGTTGATAATATTATCATCTTTAATAACAGTAGCACTCTCAATACGTTTCATGGTATTTCGTGTCATAAGATCAGCGGATGATATAAGCACATAGGGATCATGATGATGACGGAAATAGTATACACGAGAATGTTCTAAGAAACGTCCAAGAATACTTCTTACCTTTATCTTTGTCCCATGAGAATCTAAGCAGTTAATCCCTCGAATAAGGAGTTCTACATTCACACCTTGCTCATCGGCATGAATGAGAGCTTGCATGATATCTTTGTCGGTCATTGAATTCATCTTAAAGATAATATGACCATCCCCATAATGAATGTGTGATTCAATCTCTTGATGAATATGATTAAGAATAGCTTGTTTGAAAGTAAATGGAGACGTCGCCATCATGTTTAATGGTTGTCTAAAGGCATCAATATCCCCAATTTGTAGCCATGTAAAGAATGTTCTAATATCTTCACCCAATAGAGGGTTTGTACTTAATAAATGATAATCTGTATAAAGTCTGGCGGTACTTTCATTATAGTTTCCCGTCGAGACATGCGTATACATGGTTGTATGCCCTTTATCGATTTCAGTGATTAAGCAGCATTTAGAATGGACTTTATACCCATCAAATCCATAGATAACTTGGCATCCAGCATCTTCAAGCACTGTTGCATGATCAATGTTATGTTGCTCATCAAAGCGTGCTTTAAGTTCAATCACAACAACCACTTCTTTACCTGATTCTGCAGCTTTCACTAAAGACTCAATAATTGATGACTGTGAAGATAAGCGATACAGTGTCATCTTAATACTTATCACTTTAGGATTACTTGCCGCTGATCTTAATAAATCCACAAGAGGATCTAAGCGATCATAAGGTACATGAAGGAATAAATCTTGTTTCTTGATATAGTCCATCATTGAAACATTATTAGGCAAAGTAAATTCTTTAGGAGTAAATGGTGGGAAAAATGCTTGTGGATACTTCTTTAAACAAAACTGTTCAATCAATCTCATATGCGCCTGATGAAGTGGAATAGGATTTACAAACACATGTTGTGTCTTGATTGAAACACGCTTTAATACTTCTTTAACAAGCTCAGGATGATCATGATTAAATTCGCAACGAACTGGAGCTAATCGTTGTCGCTTCTTAAGTAGTTTCTTCATCACATCTTTAAAATTCAATTCTTCATCAGCACTGCCTTCATAATCTAAGTCAGCATTGCGGATTAGCTTCATATTCGTCACAGCTTCCACTTCAAAACCTTTAAAGATCTTTTGAACATGAGCTTGAATAATATCAGTCATCATCACAAGATTTAAGGAAGATGATGAAGGAACTTGATGAACTAAAGGAATAATTTGAGGATCAATTGGAATAAGTCCAATGGTCTTCTTCTTTCCTTTTTTAAGTAGTGCTACCACAACCACTTGTTTATTTAGAAGAAATGGAAAAGGATGGGATTGATCAATGACCATTGGAGATAATAATGGTTCAATATGGGTTCGATAATATGCTTGCATATACGCCATATCGTTTTGTTTGAGGTCTTGATATGACTTAATATGAATATGAAATGCAGCTGCATCTTTGATCCAATTGCGATACACAACGGCTTGATCATCAATGTATTCATGCATTTTCTTAGAGATAAGTTTTAGTTGCTGAGTAATAGTAAGGTTTGTTTTATTGTCATTGGACGTTACTACAGTTGAAAGTTCTTGTAAAGAACCAACACGAACCATATAGAATTCATCAACGTTATTAAAGGCAATGTTTAAAAAACGCCCTTTCTCAAAAAAAGGCGTCGATGAAAGTGTTGCCTGATGAAGCACACGTTGATTAAATTGTAACCAACTTAATTCGCGATTAATAAACGTCATATATTATCCCTCTTGGAGTATTTTTAAGTATAAGTATCCTTCACGAAGAGATGCCTTGGATGCTGTAAATGTTGTCGCATGCACATATTGCATCAACTCATCAATTAGTATTGCGCCAGGAACGAGTGTTATGAGACGATCTGGAACTCCTTTAATAATATCTTGAGCATGCATTGGTGATAGTCGTGAAATCTTAGAGATTGTGTTGTAGGATAGTGCTGAACCTTTTTCAAAATCAAGGATCTTATTCATCTTAACCATGGCACGTGATGTGCCACCAATCCCAATAATATGATCAATCATTTTATTCTCTAACCATACAATTTCGGAGAAAAGTGTTCTTGCATGTGAGCGCATCAAGTTTTGCTCAGCATCATTAGGCAAGACATTAGAAACGTATTGTTGGTAGAAGTTAAGTGAACCAGTTCCAATGGAAGTTGTATGGATAAGTTTTCCATCCACAAAATAAGTAATTTCCATGGATCCACCACCAATATCAATGGATAGTCCTTCTTTAGGAAGAGTTTCATATTTGACTACAGCCTCAAAACCAAATGATGATTCTTCTTCATCACTTAAAAGATCAATTGGATGATGAATGCTTGATTCAATGGCATCAATTGTTTCTTTAGAATTAGAAATGTTACGTAATGATGCCGTCGCAAAGATTCTAAAATAGTCTAGATGATAGGTCTTTGCCACAAAAATAAGTTCCTTTAGTGAAGAAACAATGACTTCCACACCTTCCATGGACATCTTATTATCTTTTACATATAAAATGCTTTTCCCTGCATGTTTCAAGTTAAATAATTTCGTAAGTTGATCCTCATTGTAATGATAGATCACTAATCGTATGGAGTTTGATCCTAAATCGATTAATCCAATGTTCATAACTGCACTCCTTCTTTCATAATTATAGTAGGTTGTCTTATTCATAACTAGTTGAATTTGCTTCTTTAACATCTTCTTTACAAAGAAAGCAAATATCTCCTGTTTTACAACGTGCGTATCCCTATTATACTCTATTCACACAATTTAAGCACATGAGGTTAAATTAAAACCGCTACAGGATCTCTGTAGCGTCATTAATCATTCATCCATTGAGCAAGCGCAAGAGCTAATCGCTCATTGAAAAGTGATGGATTAGTCTCCATAGGATTATGACCTTCATTTTCAAGCACAATGTCAATGACATTGGTTGCGATTTCTAGAATTTTGTCTTTATTTGAAATTGGAATCCATTCATCCTCTTCACCCCAAATAATGATCACTGGAGTTTCAGGATACACCCATTGTGAAACACTTACACCTTGAGCAGTCGCAAAGAATTCACGTAAAGCTTGAGTGCTACCTTTAATCCTTAGTGGTCTTAAGTAAGCTTCGACTTGCTCATCTGTAGCTTCTACCCCATAAGCTGATGAAAGTGACGATTGAAAGGAATCATTCTTAAGTAGACCATACGTTAAGAAAACACGCAACCACTCACCTACTGGTGTTGATTTAACAGCCCATGATAAAACTGGATTTCGCTCAACTTCGTTAGTCACAGCAGGATCAATAAGAATTAAACCTGCGGTCTTGTTTGGTTGTGCATTGTTCATAGCCAAGGCAACTGAACCACCCATTGAGTGTCCCCCTAGCATCCAAGACGAATTAAGATTGAATAGTACTTCAATTTGATTAAGGATATCCCATAACCACATCGCACGATTGCTTTGAGAATGAATAAGACCTCGCTGTTTACTTGAAAAACCAAATGCAGGCAAATCAACACTCACTACAAAGTATCCTAATGATGCAAGAAATGGCGCATTATCTTCATAAGAAAAGGTTGAACCTCCAAGCCCATGCACCAACATTATTTGTCCAATCACTGGTTGTGTTGGTTCATAAATTCGTGTATGAATACTTACTCCCTGAGATGTATTCACAAATATTGAATTTGTGAATGGTTGTGCTGGCATCTCTTGATTACCATCACGAGGGATTAAGTAAGGGACCACTATAAATGCAAGCAACAGTACCAATACTATCCTCTTTATCCATTTAAATATGATTTCAAACACAAACAACCTCCATCATCATTTCATTTCTTTTTAAAAAACCAGGAATAAACGGTGGGTTATAGCGTGCGAGCCAAGGACCATCTTTAATTGTTAATCCTTGAGCATTTATATATGTCTCAAGTGCTTCAAGTGAAGTCTTAATGGCATTGTCATTAATGTTTCCTTTAAATTTATAGACAACCATACACGTTGATTCAATCTTCTCAATGACTGCTTGATGATTTGGTTGAGGTGGAGTGTCGCTTCCTAGTAAGACAAAAGCAGTATCAACCATCACTGTATCATCTAGACGATTAATAACAGGAGCTGTCATACTGTAAGATTTTGAAGCTTGATTATCTCCACTAATATAGCGAAAACAAGCATCAAATCCTTGATAACCTAAGCGTTCAACGTTCTTGCTCTTCACAACATAATAAGCATCCATTGCACGAACCTCAAACTGATTGTCTTGTTATAAAACGGTATAAGGAAATGTCTTAATAGCCATATTACACCAGCTTTCTTAGAATTTGAATTAATTTTTGTTTCTTAACTGTATAAGGTGGATACTTAACGATTAAATCAAACCATGTCGGTGAATCAACAATGGTCTTCATATGTGAGAAGGTATCAAATGAATATACCCCATGATATGAACCCATACCACTCTTTCCCACTCCTCCAAATGGAACAGTTGGAGAAACAATATGTAGAATGGTTTCATTGATAGCTGCTCCTCCAAAACCTCGCTCTGTCATGATCTTTGTTTTGTTCGCTTGTTCTTCAGTAAATAAGTATAGCGCTAAAGGATTGGGATTTGCATCAAGAATTGAATTAAGTGATGCATCATCGTGATAAGAAAGTATAGGAAGAATAGGTCCAAAGATTTCTTCTTGCATGAGAGGACTATCTAAAGATGGCTCATGGACGAGCGTATAGGCAATCTTATGGTTTTCTTCATCATAAGTTCCACCATGAAGAATGGCTTGATCTTTTAAATAGGATACTAAGCGATTAAAATGTCGCTCATTAATGATTTTAGGGAAGTCTTGATTATTAAGTGATGAAGGAAACTGTTTTTCTATCATTTCTATTAATGCTTCCACAAGTTGATTCTTAATACTTTTATGAACCACAACGTAATCTGGGGCAATGCATGTCTGTCCACAGTTTAGACCTTTACCCCAAACAATACGTCTTGCGGCAACTTTGATATTTGCATCTGCCATGACAATGGCAGGACTTTTACCACCTAATTCTAATGTGACTGGTGTTAAATGTTTTGCAGCTGCACTCATCATGATCTTTCCAATCGCAGGAGATCCTGTGAAGAAAAGATGATCATAAGGTAGTTCAAGTAAATCATGAAATTCCTCTGGTCCTACATCCGTAGCATAAACAAGTTGAGGATCAAAGGTTTCATTAATGAGTTGTGTTAGAAGTGCGCCTATATGCGATGACATTTCAGAAACCTTAACAATTGCAGTATTTCCTGCTGATAAAGCAGATATTAAAGGCATTAAAGCAAGCTGTATAGGATAGTTCCATGGTGAGACAATTAAAACTACTCCTTTTGGGGATGATAATACCTTTGAAGACATCGTGATTGTTGCTAAAGACTTAGGTTTACGTTTTGCCTTCATCCAAGATTTGAGATGCTTTCTAATGTAAGTGATTTCTTGTTTGAGAGGGAGTAGTTCAGTTAAAAAAGTTTCACTTTCACTTTTATTGAGGTCTTTGTATACCGCTTCACACAGTGCTTTTTCATGTACGGTAATCATATTTTCTAATTTTGAGATAGATTCTAGTCGAGCTTGAAGTGGTAATGTTGCATGTGTTTTAAAGTATGCTTTCTGAGAATCAAAGATTGGTTTATACATAGATAGCCTCCGTGTGGTATAAATTTATCAAAAAGTGATTGAATATACTACTATCATACAACGAATAGTTAAGAATAAGCATTAAAACTCGATTTTCAATACAAGTGTCATGAATACTTCAATTAAAATATCTACCTCTAAACAGCATGGCTTACATCTTCTAACATAAGAAAACACTAGCTAATATCATTGAAGATATTTTGACTAGTGTTTTTCTATTTAATTACTAGGGATATTCTTAAATAAAGGTTCGATTTAAGTTGTTTTTACCTTCTCTTTATCAAAGGTAAATATAAGGATTACTGCGTTGTTATTTCACTTTGAAAGTTTTTAAAGTGTCAGAAATCGCTTGTTCATCTCCTGGCTCAAAATACATCCCTGCGAAACCACCCACTGCTTGGATAAGTCCCACAGAGTTTCCATTACTTAATTTTTTCAAAACAGTAACAAAATTCGAGCCTGTATGTATTGTTTCAATATCTTGAGGAGTTAAAACATGAAGATCAGCAACTGTCACAATTTCAACCGCTTTCCCATCTCTTTCGTTGAGAAACACAATACTTAATCCTTTAGGACTAGCATAAAAGAAAAGTTTTTCTTGAGTGAAATCTTGATACTCAAGAATAAAAGGAAGTCCTTCAACCTCAAGTCGTCTCATGTCAACCGTGGTTTTAACTGCGTGTGTCTTTACACCCCAATTTTCCGCAAAAAATTTAAGCAAATTCGCTTCTTCAAGTTGTGAAGTGAGCTCTTCAATTTGATTATCCTTTTCTTCTATTGTACTTGTATGCTCAGCCTTTAAGTTTTCAACTTCTAGTGTTAATGCTTCAACTTGCTCATTCAATGCATCCAATTCTTTTTGTGAACATCCTGATAACAAAACTAAACCGATGATTAATAATAATGTAAATCTCTTCATTAATTTCCTCCACACCTTTGGTATATGTGAAAATTATAACAAAAAAAACAAAGTAGTACATGGTTTGTGACAATCTTTTCGGTTTAAATAGAGATCATCTAACTACTTATTACTTTACCAAAAAAACCATCCCTAAGGTGAAGAAGTATAGTATAAGTAGACACTCAAGAAAAACCAATTCTTGAATCATGTCTACTTTTTTCTTAGGATAAAGGAAAGGAGAAAATCTATGGGGAGACCAAAAGGAAGTATAGGAAGACTTTGC
>Ga0208242_100806_pt1 | contig 11854 bp, 10 predicted proteins | sample SubbioAug_CSW13A_FD_184825 | JGI IMG/M metagenome (GOLD analysis project Ga0208242, IMG submission 184825) | Serpentinite rock and fluid subsurface biosphere microbial communities from McLaughlin Reserve, California, USA - CR12Aug_CSW13A (SPAdes) | ecosystem: Environmental > Terrestrial > Deep... | reverse complement strand
TGGGATGGGGCTGCTCGGGCGGCCACAGGCTTGAAGGCGCGAAGGCGCAGGGCGTTGGCCAGCACGCTGACGCTGGAAAGCGCCATGGCGCCGGCGGCCACCATTGGCGACAGCAAAAGACCCCAGACGGGGTAGAGCAGTCCGGCGGCAACCGGAATCAGCACCACGTTGTAACCAAAGGCCCAGACTAGGTTCTGGTGGATGTTCCGCAGTACCGAGCGACTTAGCGCGATGGCCGTGGCCACCCCGCGCAGGTCGCCGCGCATCAGCACCACGTCGGCGCTCTCGATCGCGATGTCCGTGCCGGCGCCCATGGCGATGCCGACGTCCGCCGTGGCGAGGGCCGGGGCGTCGTTCACGCCGTCGCCCACGAAGGCGACGCGGCCGTAGCGCTTCTGCAAGGCCTTCACTGCCGCAACCTTGCCGTCGGGCAGCACCTCGGCGACCACCTCGTCCAAGCCCAGGGCCGCGCCGACCGCCTCCGCTGTGCGTCGGTTGTCGCCGGTGATCATCACCACCTTCAGGCCTGCGGCGTGCAGAGCCGCCAGCGCCTCGGGGGTGCTATCCTTGATCGGGTCGGCGACGGCGAGGATCGCCGCCAGCCGCCCGTCGATGGCGGCATAGACGGGCGTTTTGGCTTGCCGCGCCAGCTGCTCGGCCTGGTTCGCGAAAACTGCGACGGCCACACCCAAGCCTTCCATGTAGCGGTCCGCGCCGACCTGGACCCGGCGACCCTCTACGACCCCCTCCGCGCCGTAGCCGGGCAGGGCGTTGAAGTCCTGCGCCTCGGGGATTCGCAGGCCGCGGCTCTGGGCATCGTCGGAGATGGCTTGGGCGATTGGGTGCTCCGAGCGCCGCTCCACGGCGGCCACCAGGCCGAGGACCTCGACTTCGGCGAACCCGTCCGCGATCACCACGTCCGTCAGGGCGGGACGGCCTAGCGTCAAGGTCCCGGTCTTGTCGAAGGCCACGGCCTGCACGTCGCGGAGGCTCTGCAGCGCCTCGCCGCGCCGGAAGAGCACGCCCAACTCGGCTGCCCGTCCGGTGCCGACCATGATCGAAGTCGGCGTCGCCAGTCCCATGGCGCAGGGGCAGGCGATGATCAGCACCGCCACGGCGTTGACCAGCGCGAAGCTCAGGGCCGGGCTTGGTCCGAACGCCAGCCAGGCGGTGAAGGTCAGGGCGGCGACGCCGATCACGGCCGGCACGAACCAACTCGTGACCTTGTCGACGAGAGCCTGGATCGGAAGCTTCGCGCCTTGGGCGGTTTCAACCATGCGGACGATCTGGGCCAAGAGCGTGGCCGCGCCGACCTTAGTGGCTCGAAAGCGGAAGGCGCCGGTCTTGTTGACAGTCCCGCCGACCACGCTCGCGCCCGAACCCTTCTGCACCGGAATGGGCTCGCCGGTGATCATCGACTCATCGACGAAGGAGGAGCCGTCCAGCACATCGCCGTCGACTGGGATCCGCTCGCCGGGCCGGACGACGACCACGTCCCCGACCACGACGTCCGCTATCGGGATCTCGCCGGCGACTCCGGCGCGCTCGACGCGGGCCGTCTTCGCCTGAAGCGTCATCAGCCGCTTGATCGCCTCACTCGCGCGGCCCTTCGCCTGGGCCTCAAACAGCCGGCCGACCAGGATCAGGGTGACGATCACGGCCGCGGCTTCGAAGTAGACGTAGTTGGCGGCGGCCGGCAGAAGGGCGGGCATGAAAGTGGCCACCGTCGAGTAGGCGAAGGCCGCAGTGGCGCCGAGGACCACCAGCGAGTTCATGTCCGGCGTGCGGCGGATCAGGTTGGGTACGCCTTTGCGGTAGAACCGGAGGCCAGGACCGAACAGGACAAAGGCGGTGAGCGCAAAGCTGATCAGCCGCCAGGGCTGCTCGCCAAGGGTGCTCGCCAGCAGATGGTGTGCACCGGGAATGAAGTGCCGGCCCATCTCGACCAGGAACAGCGGCGCCGTCGCCAGCGCCGACAGGGCCACCGCGCGCTTCAATCCGTGGATCTCCGCGGCGCGCGCCTCCCGCTCGCGATCGGAGGGGTCCGGGATCGAGTCGACGATCGGCGCGGCGTGGTAGCCGACCTTCTCGACGGAGGCGACGAGCGCAGCCGGATCGGCGCCCTCCAGCATCGTGACCGTGGCGCGTTCGGTCGCCAGGTTCACCTGCGCCTGCAGCACACCGGGCGCGGCGCGAAGCGCCCGCTCCACTCGGCCAACGCAGCTCGCGCAGGTCATGTCCTCGACCTTCAGTTCGAGCGTGCGTTGGAGCGGCTCATAGCCGGCCCTGCGGATCGCCTCGACGACGGCCTGGGTATTGCCCTCCGACGTGAACTCCACATGGGCACGCTCAGCGGCGAGGTTGACCGCGGCGGTCGCCACGCCGGGGACGGCGGCGATGGCCTTCTCGACCCGGCCCACGCAGCTCGCGCAGGTCATGCCGAGCACCGGAATGTCGATTGGCTGAAGGGTTGTCGCGGGCATGGCCGTCTCCTGAACGTCGTTGCCCAGGTCAGATAGAGATTCCCATGATGGGAGGGTCAAGAGTCTTGTGCGCTCGAGGGCGTCGTCAGGCCGGAGCGCCCACGCGCTGGCCTCTCGGCGGGCCTTTTCGGCGAAGCGCCCAGATCAAGTAGAGCGAGGCGACAGCGCCGCCGAAGCAGAACACCGAGATGTAGGCCCACTGGAAGAAGCCTACGGTGACGGCGAGAACCGCCGCCACCAGCCCTCCGAACACCCGAACGTCGCGGTCGGAGGACATCACGAGCGGCACGATCAGCACCGTCACGTAGAGGAGATAAGTTTGCGGCCGGCCGATGATGGCGTCCAACAGCTCCTCGTCCCGGTAGACCACGGCGTTTTCAAGCAAAGTGACGCTAAGCCACCCTTCATGGGCAAAATAGGGCAGGTACTGAATGGAACCGAGCATGCCGCCGACCACCGCAAAGACGAGGTAGGCAGAGCGGCGGCGATAGGGTTCGATGAAGTAAACCGACACCGGTACCCACACCGGCCAGGCAATCCACGCGAAGAACATATAGGCGAGCGAAAATGACTCAGACGCGCCAGGCGGCCCATGGGCGCCGGTGATCCAGACGATCCCCTCCATGAGCTGCTGCAGGCCGAACAACGCAGGTAGCGCCGCGAGCGCCGCGTAGCGCCGGTCTCGCCGCAGCGCTGTCCACACCGTTCCTGCACCCGCAGGGATCAGAATCGCTGCTGCGGCGAAGCTCACCGGGGCCGAAAGGCACATGCCTACAGCTTGACGCCGCGCAGCCGCAGCGCATTGCCGACGACGCTCACGCTGGAGAGCGCCATGGCCCCTGCGGCGATCGCGGGCGAAAGCAGCCAGCCGAAGATCGGGTAAAGAGCGCCCGCGGCGATTGGGATCCCCGCCACGTTGTAGGCGAAGGCGAAGAAGAGGTTCTCGCGGATATTGCGCATCACCGCCCGCGACAGCTTTCGCGCCTTCACTATCCCCTGTAGGTCGCCCCTCAGCAGGGTCACCCCGGCGCTCTCGATAGCGACATCGGCGCCGGCGCCCATGGCAATGCCCACCTCGGCCGCCGCAAGCGCAGGGGCGTCGTTGACCCCGTCGCCGGCCATGGCGACCTTGCGTCCCTCCCCGCGGAATTTCTCCACGACCGCAGCCTTGTCCTGCGGAAGCACCTCGGCCTCCACCTCATCGATGCCAAGCTTGCGTGCGACGGCGAGCGCGGTTGTGCGGTTGTCCCCGGTCATCATGACCAGGCGCACCCCTTCGGCCTTGAGCGTCTGGATCGCTTGCAAGGTGGTGGGCTTGATCGGATCGGCGATGGCGAAGATCGCCGCCGCCTGACCGTCCACCGCCATAAAGATGGCGGTGACACCATCGGCCCGAAGCGCGTCCGCCTCCGCCTCGAGGGCGGACGTGTCGACGCCCTGTTCCTTGAGGAACTTGCCGGAGCCCAGGATCAGGCGCTTTCCGTCGATCACGCCGAGCACCCCCTTCCCCACGGGCGAGTCGAACTCGGCCGGCTGCGACAGGGAAAGCTGGCGATCGTTGGCCGCTCGCACGATGGCGTCGGCGAGCGGGTGCTCGCTGCCGCGCTCAAGACTCGCAGCCAAGCGAAGCACCTCGGCCTCTTCGAACGACGCCGCCGGGCGGATTCTGGTTACGGCCGGGCGGCCTTCCGTAAGCGTGCCGGTTTTGTCGATCACCAAGGTGTCGATCTTCTCGAAGCGTTCCAAGGCTTCCGCGTTCTTGATCAGCACGCCCGCCTGAGCGCCGCGGCCGACGCCGACCATGATCGAAATCGGCGTCGCGAGCCCGAGCGCGCAGGGACAGGCGATGATCAGGACCGAGACGGCGGTTATCAGGCCGAAAGCCAAACGAGGCTCTGGCCCAACCAGCGCCCATACGACAAAGGCAACGACCGCCACGACGATAACCGCCGGCACGAACCAGCCGGACACCTGATCAGCCATGCGCTGGATGGGCGCGCGGCTGCGCTGGGCCTGGGCGACCATCTGAACGATCTGCGACAACAAAGTGTCCGCGCCGACCTTCTCGGCGCGCATGACGAAAGAGCCGGTTTTGTTGATTGAGCCGCCCACCACCTTGGCGCCGGGCTCTTTGGTCACCGGCATGGACTCGCCCGTCACCATGGACTCGTCGATCGAGACCCGTCCTTCGAGCAGGTCCCCGTCCACCGGCACCTTCTCGCCAGGACGGACCCGAAGCCGGTCGCCGACGGCGATGAGATCCAGCGTGACCTCCTCGTCAGAGCCGTCCTCGCGAACCCGGCGGGCGGTCTTGGGCGCGAGATCGAGCAGGGCCTTGATGGCACCCGAGGTCTGTTCCCGGGCCCGCAGTTCTAGCACCTGCCCAAGCAGCACCAGCACGGTGATGACCGCCGCAGCCTCGAAGTAGACTGCGACCGAGCCGTCGGCTTCCCGGAAGGCCGGGGGGAATATCTGCGGCGTCAAGGTCGCGACGACGCTGTAGAGCCAGGCTACGCCGACGCCCATGGCGATCAGCGTGAACATGTTGAGGCTGCGGTTGATCAGCGAGCGCGCACCGCGCTCGAAGAACGGCCAGCCGGACCAGAGCACCACAGGCGTCGCCAGGACGAACTGGATCCAGGCCGAGGTGCGACCGTCCATGAGCATCATCAGCCCGGTCAGATGCCCACCCATTTCCAGGGCGAAGACGGGCAGGGTCAGGGCAAGACCGACCCAGAAGCGACGGGTCATGTCCTTAAGCTCAGGGTTGGGGCCGCTCTCGGCGGTGACCACCTCCGGCTCCAGCCCCATGCCGCAGATCGGGCAGGCGCCGGGGCCAACTTGCCGGATCTGCGGGTGCATCGGACAGGTGTAGATCGTACCCGCCGGGGCGACGGGAGCGGGGACCGGCGCGCTGGTCGTATAGCGATCGGGCTCCTTCTGGAACTTGGCTTCGCATCCCGCCGAGCAGAAGAAGAACTCCCGTCCCCCAAATGTCGTCTTGTGCGCCGTCGAGGCGGGATCGACCCACATCCCGCACACCGGATCCCTCACCTTGGCGTCCAGCGCGCCGTCGGCGTGGTCATGGGCGCCCGCGCCCTGTCCATGCCCCGCCCCGTGATGATGGTGACGCGCGTGGCCGCTGGCTGGCGCGGGACTCGAGGCATCTTCGGTCATAGCCGACAACTCCGTTCGAGGTGGGCCGCTCTTGAAGGCTACGTACCTCGCCAAGGGCAACCCTCGACTGGACGTGCCCGCTCTGGCCGCCTTGAGCGATCGAAAGCCGAAACCTGCGCCGCAGAACCATGATGCAGGTTCCTATCGTCGGAAAGTCAAGGTTCGGGTTTGATTGACACGTCCCAGTGCCTCTGCCGCGCCGGTGCTACATGCAACGTGAAGGGATGCGGACTTGAATACGCATCCGCGTCGGCTGCCCCTCGCCACCCGGCTACCATTTCTACTTTATTTTCGGAGGGGGAACTTGCGCGCTAAGGTCGGGTTTCGAGGCCATCCCGCAACTCGGAGGATGGCTATGCACGCCCAGCAGATCATCAGCACGCACCCGCATGTCCGGGGCAACACCAACGACTCTCTTATCCGCTGCATTGAGGCGTGCTTCGATTGCGCCCAGACCTGCACATCCTGCGCGGACGCCTGCCTCGGCGAGGAGATGGTCCAGCAGCTTACTCAGTGCATCCGGCTGAACCTCGACTGCGCCGACATCTGCTCGGCGGCCGGCCACATCGCGTCGCGTCGCACCGGCTCTAACGAACCACTCATCCAAAGCGTACTGCGGGCGTGTGAGGAGGCTTGCCGCATCTGCGCAGAAGAGTGTGAGCGCCACGCCGCCATGCACGAGCACTGCCGGATTTGCGCCGAGTCCTGCCGGACCTGCGAGCAGGCGTGTCAGGCGGCCCTGAAGACCTTCCACTGACTGAACCAGGCACGAGGACCCCATGAAGACGATTATGATTCTGGCCGCGAGCGCGGCGCTGATCGGCGGCGCGGCGGTGGCCCAGCAGGGCCAGCGCCAAGGCCAGGCCGGCATGCAGCACGGTCAGATGGCCATGCAGGACTACATGAAGTCCATGCAGGACATGCATCAGAAGATGATGTCGGCCCACGACGCCGACCCGGACCGCGCCTTCGCCCTGAAGATGATCGCTCACCACCAGGGCGGCATCGACATGGCACGGATCGTCCAGCAGCACGGCGACGACGCCGAGATCAAGCAGATGGCCCAGAAGGGTGCCGATATGCAGCGCAAGGAGATTGCAGAGCTGCAATCCTGGCTGGACCGCCACGGCGGCCGCACGCCCAGACCCTAACCTCCTGCGGGCGATTACAGGGCAAGCAAGATGTCGACTCGCACGGCGGACCGCCACTGGGGGTCAGCGAACGATTTCGCGATCTCCTTAATCACCCTTTTAGGCGCCGCACCTTAGGGTGCCAGCAGGTAATGGCCTGTAGCTCAGCGGCAGAGCGCGCCCCCGATAAGGGCGAGGTGGCAGGTTCAATTCCTCGCCAGGCCAACCATCTCACAACGCGTCTGCGTCGGCAGTGTAATCCAGCTGGTCGGATAGAAGCTGAGAGCTTCGCGGCTACGGTCGCGGCCAGCAAGTTGCATCCAGTGAAGGCCTCCTCCTCTTGAGGGACTCAAAGCGCGTCGGCCGCACACTCAAACGTCGGGCGGCTGTGACCCTGGCTTCATCCGCGCCCTGGCGTCCGGTTGTGGCCAAACCCTATCAGCTTGGCGGCGGATCCAGCTTCGCGCGGGACCTTCGAACAGGAGGTGGAGCGCCACCGCAGCGGCGAGGGTGAGTGCGAGCAAGGCCCCGACCTCCCACCAGGCCAGCACATAGCTACTGTCCTGGCCGGTGAGCGCAGAGATGACGCCCTTCCAGGCGATGAGGACGGGCATGTGCACCAGGTAAAGGGCGTAGGACGCCTCGCCCCCGAGCAGCAGTGTTCGGCTGGCAAGCGGGCCCGTTGTGCCCGTCTTCGACAGCAGGGCGAGCGCAAGGATCAGCGGGCCGGCCATGACCACGACCAGCCGATCGTCGGCCTTGAGGTGCATCAGCGTGAGCAGAGCGAGCGCAGATGCCCAAGCCGTTGCGACCGCGACGGGGCGCGTCAGCGTGATTGGTTGACCCAAGCGGTAAAGGGCGATGCCGTAGAGGAACTCCGGGATGATGCGCAGGATGCCCATGCCGGCCTCCGCGTGCACCACAACCTTCCCAAACACTGCTTGGTAGAAGAGGTCGAGCGCGACGAAGACCGCGCCGGCGAGCGCCAGCAGCAGGCCGGGGCGATTGCGCAGTTTGAGCCCGACCCAGGCGAAAGCTGGAAAGGCGAGATAGGCGAACCACTCGGCCGACAGTGACCAGGAAGGACCGTTCCACTCGGCCTTGATCACCTCGGGAAGCCACGCATGTACCAGGAGCAGGGTGGTGAGCAGGCCGAGCGGATTGTAGAAGTCGCGGTCGAATTCTGCGCCGATCAGGGACGCGCCGGCCACCATCACGCCGACAAACGCCAGCACCGCGATATGCGCCGGGTAGATGCGCGCAAACCGCGCCACCAGAAAGCGTCCATAATTCAGCCGGCCAGCCTCGAGCGCTTCTCGATAGGCGTGGGTGAGGACGAACCCAGACAGGATGAAGAAGGCGTCCACGCCGAGCCGCGCGCGGTCCAGCAGCCCGGTCGCCGTCTCTGAATCCCAGGACCACTGCAGCTGATAGTGGAAGAGGACGACGCCGAGGGCGAGGAAGAAGCGGACGGAGGTCAGCGCCGGGAGGTTCGACGGAAAGGGTGTCGTGCCGGGGCGCTCGCCCACTCTCCGATCGCCATGCCCCACCTGCCGCCCCCAAATCGTAGCTCCTTCTTGGGAAACGCAGCGGCGGACAGCGGCCCCTCACTTGAGGGGCGACTTCCGCCGTGGCCGTATAGATTCACAAGGGCCGAAATCGGGGACCGACCATGGAAGACAAACTGGACGCACTGATCATGGCCGCTCGGGCGGAAGCCCCGCCGGCCGCCTACCACACCATCGAGCAGCGGGTTTGGAATGACGTGGAGCGGGTGCGTACCGCGCGTCGCTCGGCGCCCATGATCTTCGCCGGTCGGGCCGCCGCCGTGGCCGGCGCCCTCGTGCTGGGGATTGCCGGCGGCGGCATGACGGCCGTCGCGGTGGCTCGCGAGGCGCAGGAGGTCTCCGCCTTCTCGATCAAGACCGAGCTGGCACCATCGACGCTCCTGGATCACCACGGATGAAGGGCGTCAGCCGGGGCCTCGTCCTCACCTTGATCCTCACCTTGCTCGCGGCGATCGGCGGGACCTGGATCGGTGCGCGCTACATCTTCGAGCAGCGCCACCAACCCTCGCTCCATGAATTCGTCCATGAGGAGTTGAGGCTTTCCCCCGACCAGAGAACGCGTCTGGAGGTCTTGGAACAGGACTTCGCCGTCCGCCGCCGGGCCCGAGAGGCGGAGCTTCGCGCGGCCAACGCCGAACTCGCCAGGGCCATCCAGGTGCGGCACGAATATTCGCCCGAGGTGCAGGCGGCGGTGGAGCGCTTCCACGACGCCATGGGCGAGTTGCAGAAGGAAACGATCCTGCACGTGCTCGCCATGCGCACCGTCCTGACGCCCGATCAGGCGCTGGAGTTCGACAAGCGTATCGGCGAGGCGCTGACCGAACAGACGCCGTGACAGACGACACCTCGGACCTAGACCTGGTCGCGCAAGCGCGCGCCGGGCAGGACCGGGCCTTCACCCTCCTCATGCGCCGGCACAAGCCGCCCTTGTACGGGTTCGTACGCCGGTACGTCGGCGACCCGGACGCGGCTGTCGATGTGGTGCAGGAGACTTTTGTCGCCGCTTGGCGCTCGCTGGCCCGCTTTGATGGACGTCGGCCTTTTCCCGTTTGGCTGCGCGCCATCGCGCTCAACAAGTGCCGTGACCGCGGCCGGCGCCTGGCTGTCCGGCGGCTCATACTGGGCCAAGAGGACCACCAGTCAGCGGAAGCTGAGGCGCAGCCGGATCCCGACCCTGTCGGCGAAGCTCGCCTGATTCCCGCCGAGCGCCGGGCGCAGCTGCAGGCGGTGATCAATCGCCTGCCAGCCAAGCTCAAGGAGTCCCTGCTCCTCACCTATTTCGACGATCTGACCCAGCAGGAGGCAGCCGACGTCCTCGGCGTCAGCGTGAAGACCGTAGAGACTCGGGTTTATCGCGCGCGTCAGCGTCTCGCGGAGCTTCTCGACCGTTCGACGATTTAGCCTTGGAAGATCAGGGCCGAGCCTCACGCGCTGCGTAGTCATTAAGAGAGGATGGGCCTTGACCTTCCCACGGCGGGAAGCCCCATCTCATCGCCGTCGTTCCAGATTCAGGACCTTTGATGCCCCGGCGCCCTTCTAATCTCGACCGCCGATCGTTACTGCGCGGCGCAGCCATCCTCGGCGGCGGCGCGGCCATCAGCTCGCTCCTGCCGAGCTGGGCGATGAGCGCCTCGCCAGGTCTGCTCTCCACCTTGCCGACCCTGTCGGGCGAGGACATCAAGCTCACCATCGGCCACACGCCGGTGACCATTGATGGCAAAACCAGCCACGCGGTCACCATCAATGGCACGGTGCCAGGTCCGTTACTGCGCCTGAAGGAAGGCCAGCCGGTCCGCATCGCCGTTACCAACACGCTCGACGAGGACACTTCGATCCACTGGCACGGCCTGCTCGTGCCCTTCCAGATGGACGGCGTGCCGGGGGTCAGCTTCCCTGGGATCAAGCCCGGCGAGACCTTCGTCTACGAGTTCCCGATCATCCAGTCGGGGACCTACTGGTATCACAGCCACTCCAGTCTTCAGGAGGCGGAGGGCCACTACGCGCCGATCGTTATCGAGCCCGCAAAGCCCGACCCGGTCGCGTTCGATCGCGAGCACGTCATCGTGCTCTCCGACCATAGCGAGATGCACCCGCACCTTGTGTTCAAGCGGCTCAAGCAGCAGGGCGGCGTCTTCAACTACCAGCGCCAGACCATCGCCGGCCTCCTCGCCGGCAAGGACCAGACACTCGCCGAGCGGATCGAGTGGGCCAAGATGCTGATGGACCCCACCGACCTCTCGGACGTGACAGGAGCAGTCCAGACCTTCCTTGTGAACGGCCACGGGCCGAACGACAATTGGACAGCCCTGTTCACCCCCGGAGAGCGGGTGCGGCTGCGGTTCGTCAACGCCGCGGCGCAGATGATCTTCAACGTCCGCATTCCCGGCCTGAAGCTCACGGTCGTGGCCGCCGACGGTCAGAACGTGCGCCCCGTCGAGGTGGACGAGTTCCAGATCGGCAACGCGGAGACCTACGACATCATCGTGCAGCCAACGGAGGACCGCGCCTACACGCTGGTCTCCGAAGCGATCGACCGCTCCGGCATGGGTCGAGCGACGCTCGCCCCGCGAGCGGGGATGACGGCCGCGGTCCCGCCGCGGCGCGAACGCCCCATCCTGACCATGAAGGACATGGGCATGTCGCATGGGGCCCACGGCGCGGCGGCGGGCGGGATGGACCACGCGAACATGCCCGGCATGGACCACTCGACGATGCCGGGAATGGACCACTCCAACATGCCAGGGATGGTGGCCAGCACGCCGCCGCCCGGCATGGCGCCGCCGCGCCAGCGCGGCTCAGACCTGATGGGCGACATGGGCGGCATGGAGATGAACATGCTCGACTGGTCGAAAGCCCCGCAGATCAAGAAGGGCCCGGGCGTCCAGATGATCTCCCCCATGCCGATGGACCGGACGGGAGAGCCTGGCCTTGGTCTCGAAAGCGTCGGCCACCGGGTCCTGGTCTACAAAGACCTTGTCGCCCTGGAGCCGAACCCCGACCAGAGGCCGCCGGATCGCGCCCTGGAGATCCGTCTGACGGGCAACATGGAGCGGTTCCTGTGGGGGTTCGACGGGTGGAAGTTCAGCGAAGACCCGCCGCCGTACTCATTCCGGACCGGCGAGCGCGTCCGCATCACCCTCGTCAACGACTCGATGATGACGCACCCGATCCACCTGCACGGCCACTTCTTCGAGCTGGTGCATGGACCGGTCGGCAACATGCCGCGAAAGCACACGGTCAACGTGGCGCCCGGGGGGAAAGTCAGCTTCGACATCACCGCCGAGGCGGGCGACTGGGCCTTCCACTGCCACATGATCTACCACATGCACGCGGGCATGTTCCAAGTGTTCAAGGTGCGCCCGGCGCAGGGAGCGGTGGCATGATCCGGGCGTCCCTCCTTTCCGTGCTGCTGGCTGGTTCGGCCTCGGCTGCCGCCGCTCAGCCGGCCGATCCGCACGCAGGTCACGTCATGCCCGCGCCGCCGCCGGCATCTTCG
>Ga0208242_100805_pt1 | contig 11864 bp, 12 predicted proteins | sample SubbioAug_CSW13A_FD_184825 | JGI IMG/M metagenome (GOLD analysis project Ga0208242, IMG submission 184825) | Serpentinite rock and fluid subsurface biosphere microbial communities from McLaughlin Reserve, California, USA - CR12Aug_CSW13A (SPAdes) | ecosystem: Environmental > Terrestrial > Deep... | reverse complement strand
GGGCTATTTCGAGGAAGAGGCGGTGATCAGCTACACCCACTATCTCGCCGAACTGGATGAGGGCCGCTCGCCCAACGTCCCGGCGCCTGAGATCGCCAAGCGCTACTGGAACCTGCCGGCGGACGCAACCTTGCGCGACGTGGTCATGGTGGTCCGCGCCGACGAGGCCCACCATCGCGACGTCAACCACAGCTTCGCCAATGAGATCGCAGGCCTGCCCACCGGCGAGATCGCGCCTTGCCCGCCGCACGTGGAATTGCAGCCGACCTGGAAGACCGCAGCCTGAGCGCAGCGCACCCAAACCGGACCATCAACTATGAAAAAAGGGCGGGGCCTCGCGGTCCCGCCCGTCTTTTTTGCGCCGGCTGAAGGTGCGCCTAGAGCATTTTCCGATAAGTGTGACGCGGTTATCGGATCAAAAATGCTCTAACTTTATGATTTGGAGCCCGTTTCATTCGGTCTGATTGAAGCAATCAGACCGGAAAGGGCTCTAGTCTGCGGCGTCCTTCGGGGGACACACGTCGCTGATCCGCCGGGCCTCGGTGCTGGCGCGACCCGAGACGGGGATGCCAGCGAAGGTGGTGGCGATGTTGGCGGTCAGCTTGAATGTCGTCGGGGTGAAGTTCCCTTCGCCGGACACGGCCACTTGGCGGCCCTTCTTGCTGACGCAGGTGCCCTTTAGCAGGATCTGGCCGCCCGCGAACGACCGGGTGGGGTAGGTGCAGGTGTAGTGCCGGTTGCTGGGACCCATCATGAACTTCTCAACGTCAGCCTTTGTCAGGCAACGCTTTTCCACATCCGTCGTGCGGATCGGAGAGAGCATCCGGTTGGTGCTCTCCCAATAGCCGGGCAGGATGGTGTCGGCAGCCGCCGCGGGGCCGGCCAGGGCCACTAGGGCCAGTGCGAGGGGCGCAAGGCGTGTCATCGTCATGTCCTGGATAATTTAGGAGGCCGGTCTAGCGCCTTCAACCTGAACCAATCCTGCACGCCCGATACGGGCGCAGGGCCAGGTGAGACGGGGAGGGGCCGCAAAGTTGGCGCAACCGCCTGGGAATGCTAACAACCCAATTCCGTAATTTTGTCCGATTCTGACGGCTTTTCCCTGCTTTGACAGACGATCTCCATAACCCACCGGAAGATGGCCGGCGCGGGGGCATCGCCCCTATCGCCATTGAGGACGAGCTGAAGCGCTCGTATCTCGACTACGCCATGAGCGTCATCGTCAGTCGGGCCCTGCCCGACGCCCGTGACGGCCTCAAGCCGGTCCACCGCCGCATCCTCTTCTCCATGAGCGAGCAGGGTCACACCCCTGACCGGTCCTATGTGAAGTCGGCCCGGGTGGTCGGTGACGTGATGGGTAAGTATCACCCGCACGGGGACTCGGCGATCTACATGACCCTGGTCCGGCTGGCTCAGCCCTTCTCCATGGGTCTGCTGCTGATCGATGGTCAGGGCAATTTCGGCTCGGTGGATAACGATCCGCCGGCCGCCATGCGCTATACCGAGTGCCGCCTGACCAAGGCGTCCATGTCGGTCTTGGCCGACCTCGACAAGAACACCGTCGACTTCAAGCCCAACTATGACGGCTCCGAGCACGAGCCCTCGGTGCTGCCGTCGCGCATTCCCAACCTGCTGGTCAACGGGGCCGGCGGCATCGCCGTCGGCATGGCGACCAATATTCCGCCGCACAATCTGGGCGAAGTGATCGACGCCTGCCTGGCCTATGTGGATAATCCCGAGATCGGGCTTGAGGAACTGGCCGACATCGTGCCGGGACCAGACTTCCCCACTGGCGGCGAGATCATGGGCCGGGCGGCGTCGCGCCAGGCCATGCTCACCGGCCGCGCCTCCGTGGTCACCCGCGGCAAGGCTGCGGTGGAGGAGATCCGCAAGGATCGCGAGGCCATCATCATCACCGCCTTGCCCTATCAGGTGAACAAGGCGGGCCTGGTGGAGCGGATCGCCGAACTGGTCCGCGAAAAGCGTATTGAGGGCGTCGCCGACCTCCGGGACGAGAGCGACCGCGACGGCATGCGCGTGGTCGTGGAGATCAAGCGCGACGCCTCGGCCGAGGTGCTGCTGAACCAGCTCTACCGGTTCACCCCGCTGCAGTCCTCCTTCGCCGTGAACATGCTGGCGCTCGACCGCGGGCGTCCGCGGGAGATGAACCTCCGCGACCTGATCGTGGCCTTCATCGAGTTCCGCGAAGAGGTGGTGGTCCGCCGCACCAAGTTCGAGCTGTCCAAGGCGCGCGACCGGGGCCACGTCCTGGTGGGCCTGGCCATCGCCGTGGCCAACATCGACGAAGTCATCCACATCATCCGCTCGTCCAAGGACCCGGCCGAGGCCCGCGAGCGGCTGACCGACCGATCCTGGCCGGCGGGCGACATGATGCCCCTGGTCGACCTGATCGCCGATCCGCGCACCGTGCTGCTCGAGGGCTATCAGATCCGCCTGACCGAGGAACAATCCCGGGCCATCCTGGCGCTGACCCTGTCGCGTCTTACCGGCCTGGGCCGGGAGGAGATCTTCGGCGAGGCCAATGAGCTGGCCACCGCCATCCAGGGCTATCTGGCGATCCTGGCGTCCCGCGAGCGGGTCATGGGCATCGTCCGTGACGAGCTGATCGAGGTGAAGACCGCGTTCGCCGTGCCGCGCCGCACGGAGATTCTCGAAGGCGGCGGGGATATGGACGATGAGGATCTCATCGCCCGCGAAGACATGGTCATCGCCGTCACCCATTCCGGCTATGTGAAGCGGACGCCGCTGGCCACCTACCGGACCCAGCATCGCGGCGGCAAGGGCCGCTCGGGGATGTCCATGAAGGAAGAGGACGTGGTCACACGCGTCTTCTCCGCCAACACCCACACCCCGGTGCTGTTCTTCTCTTCCGGCGGCAAGGTCTACAAGCTGAAGGTCTGGCGTCTGCCTGTGGGCGCGCCGAACTCTCGCGGCAAGGCCTTCGTCAACCTTCTGCCCATCGAGCCCGGCGAGGCGATCACCTCGATCCTGCCGCTGCCCGAGGACGAGGCCAGCTGGGATCAGTACGACGTCATGTTCGCCACGCGCTCGGGCAATGTCCGGCGCAACAAGCTGTCGGACTTCGTGCAGATCAACCGCAACGGCAAGATCGCCATGAAGCTGGACGAGGGTGACGCCATCATCGGCGTTGCCGTCTGTCAGTCTGACCAGGACGTCCTGCTGACCACCTCGACGGGCCGCTGCATCCGCTTCTCGGTGGAAGACGTCCGCGTCTTCGCCAGCCGCGACTCCACGGGCGTTCGCGGCGTGCGTCTGGCCGAGGGCGACAGCGTCATTTCCATGGCCATCCTGCGCTCGGTGGACGCTACGCCTGCCGAACGCGCAGCCTATCTGAAGCACGCCACGGCCACCCGCGCGGCCGAGTCCGGCGAGGCCGAGGAACCGACCGCGCCGGAGACCGGCGAGGACGAGGACGTCGAGGCCGCTGATCAGGCCCTGTCCCTGGAGCGGATCGCCGCCCTGGGCGCGGCCGAGGAGTTCATCCTCACCGTCTCGTCCGAGGGTTTTGGCAAGCGCAGCTCGGCCTACGACTTCCGGCGCACCGGCCGCGGCGGCCAGGGCCTGATCGCCCAGGACCTCACCAAGCGCGGCGGCAAGCTCACCGCCTCCTTCCCGGTGGAGGAGGGCGACGAGATCCTGCTGGTCACCGACCAGGGTCAGCTGATCCGCACGCCGGTGGCCCAGGTCCGTATCGCCGGGCGCAACACCCAGGGCGTGACCATCTTCCGCACCGCCGCCGACGAGCATGTGGTGTCGGTGGAGCGCCTGGCTGAGGGCTCGGACGGCGCTGTCGCCGATGGCGAGGTCGGTGGCGAGGCGCCCAGTGATGACGGTCCTGGGGCGCCGAGCGAGGATTAGGTCTTGCTTTCGTCGTGTCGTGCGGCGAAAGCCGGACGAACGGGAACACGGGGAAACGTCGCATGACCCGCATCGGGCTCTATCCGGGCACCTTCGATCCAATCACCAACGGCCATTCCGATATCATGGGTCGGGCGGTGAAGCTGGTGGACAAGCTGGTGATCGGCGTCGCCATCAACGCCGGCAAGGGGCCGATGTTCTCCCTCGAGGAGCGCGTCGAGATCATCAAGGCCGAGACCGCCCCCCTGGCCACCCACATCGAGATCGACGTCCAGCCCTATGAGGGCCTGACCCTGCAGTTTGCGCGGCAGATCGGGGCGACCATGATTATCCGCGGCCTGCGGGCCGTGGCGGACTTCGAGTACGAATTCCAGATGACGGCCATGAACCAGCAGCTCGATCGCGAGATCGAGACCGTGTTCTTGATGGCCGACCCCCGCCACCAGGCCATCGCCTCGCGCCTGGTCAAAGAGATCGCCACCCTGGGCGGCGAAGTGGGCAAGTTCGTCAGCCCGCGGGTCAAGGAGGCCTTGCTGGCCAAGGTCCGCGGCTGATGGTTGACGGCGAGGCTTTCGCCGACGCCTGGATCGCCGCCTGGAACCAGCACGATCTGCCGGCCATCCTGTCCCACTACCGCGAGGATATCGTCTTCGTCAGCCCGGCGGCCGCCCGGATCACCGGCGAGGCGTCAGGCCGGGTGGTGGGCAAGACGGCCCTGGCCGCCTATTGGGGCGAGGCCTTGCGCCGGGTCCCTGATCTCACCTTCACCCTGCGCAGCGTTCTGAAGGGCGTGGACTCTGTCGCCCTGCGCTATCACAGCTCGCGCACGGACGCCGAGGTGGTCGAGGTGCTTCGTTTCGGACCCGACGGTCTGGCGGTCGAGGCCGCCGCCTATTACGAGTGATCCCATGATCCGCATGACCCTGATCGCCGCCCTCGCATTTGCGACGGCGGCCGCGCCCGCCGCGGCCCAGCCAATGGCCCAGGCCGAACCCGCCGCGCCGACCGCTGCGGATTGGCGCTCGCCCGACGCCGAGAACGTCATGGTGATCGACACCAACAAGGGGCGGATCTTCGTCGAACTTGCCCCCCGTCTGGCGCCGACCCATGTGGAGCGGATCAGGACGCTCACCCGCCAGGGCTTCTATGACGGGCGCAGCTTCTTCCGCGTCATCGACGTCTTCATGGCCCAGACGGGCGACCCGCTGGACTCTGGCGCCGGCGGCTCGGATCTGCCTGACATGAGCGCCGAATTCACCTTTCGCCGGGGGGCGGCCGATCCCTTCGTGCCGGTGGCCGACACCGGCGGCAGCCAGACGGGCTTTGTCGGCGTCGTGCCGGTCATGACCCAGAGCCCGATGCTGATGGCCATGACCGCCGACCAGAAGGTCACCGGGTGGGCCCTGTTCTGTCCAGGCGTCGCCGGCATGGCCCGCGGCTCGGAGGAGAATTCAGCCAACAGCCAGTTCTTCCTGATGCGCCAGGCCTATCCGTCGCTGGAGAAGCGCTACACCGCCTTCGGGCGGGTGGTGGCGGGCCTTGAGGTGGTCCGCGCCATCAAGACCGGCGAGCCGGTGGCCGCGCCGCAGGACCAGATGACCAAGGTGCGCATGCTCGCCGATATTCCGGCGGCCGAGCGCCCGACCTTGCGCGTTGTCGATACGGCGGGCCCCTGGTTCGCCGCCCAGGTCGCGCAACAGCGCGCCGAAGACGGGGCCGATTTCTCGGCCTGCAATCTCAAAATCCCTTCCGAGGTAAAGTGATGGATTCCGAAAACACCCTGATCATGACGCTGGAGTCCGGTCCGGTGACCATTCGCCTGCGGCCCGACCTGGCGCCTGGCCACGTGGCCCGCATCAAGGAACTGGCCCGCGAGGGCTTCTATGACGGTGTCGTCTTCCACCGGGTCATTCCGGGGTTCATGGCCCAGGGCGGCGACCCCACGGGCACCGGCTCGGGCGGCTCGAACAAGCCGAACCTGAAGGCCGAGTTCAACGCCGAGCCCCATGTGCGCGGCGTCTGCTCCATGGCCCGCACCGCCGTCCCGGACTCCGCCAACAGCCAGTTCTTCATCTGCTTCGACGACGCCCGCTTCCTGGATGGCCAGTACACGGTCTGGGGCGAGGTTTCCGAGGGCATGGAACTCATCGACGCCCTGCCCAAGGGCGAGCCGCCGCGCAGCCCGGGCAAGATTGTCTCCATGAAGGTCGCCGCCGACGCTTGAGGCCTCGGCAATCCCCCGGCCGGCGTTCAGTCGGCCGGGGATAGCGCCAGGGTCACGATCACCGGGAAGTGGTCAGATCCCAAAGATGGCCCGCGCTCCACGTTCACCGTCTTCCAGTCGGCCCCCGCATAGACGTGGTCGATGGCCAGGAAGGGCAGGGGCATGTGGATGTTCCAGCGCGAGAACGCCATGGCCGGCCAGGTCAGCATCGACCGGTTCCGCCGGGTCAGACCCAGCGCCTTGTCCTGTCGACGCAGGGTGAAGGACCAGGGCGTCGAGTTGAAATCGCCGGTGATGATGAGCCGGTCGCGGTCATAGAGCTCGGCGATGTTGGTCAGGCGCAGGCTCTGTTGCTGCTGCGGCCCGGCCGGAACCGGCCACGTGTAATGGGCCCCAATGACCGTGAAATCCCCCCCTGGCGCATCAAAAGTGGCCCTTGTGGCGGGGAAATAGGACCCTTCGCTGACCCGTGGCAGGCCGCCGGAGACCGGGGCGACCTTGCTGTAGATGATCACTTCGCAGCGATCGTCGGGATCGCAGGTGCGGTGGTAGTCGCCCCGAGCCTCAAGGGCGCGCTGGAAACGGCGGCTGGATTCTTCGACGACGATGATGTCCGGATCCTGGGCGACCAGCCAGTCGGCGGTCTCGTCCATGGTCTGGTTGCGACCGCTCCAGGTGTTCATCTGGATAATCTTCAGCTGGGCGAGTTCGGCGCCCTCGGCGTCTGACGCCCGGTGGGTGTCGCGCACCATTTCCGGGAGGATCAAAACGCCGGCGAGCGCCACGGCCAGGGCTGCGGAGCCCAGAGTGACGCGTCGCAGCAGGCTCTTCGGCGTCAGGGCCGCCATCAGGGCCGCGGCCATGGCCAGGACCAGGAAAACCAGGGCGAAATGCGTGGCGATGTCGAGGCGGTCGCTAAACCGACCCCCCTGGGCGGCCAGCATAGCCAGGGCCGAACCCACCGCCAGGGCAGCGGCGATGTCTTCCAGGATCCGGGTGATGACGACTCGCACGAGGCCCATGGATCGCCTCTAGCATGAGCCTGCGCTTGACGCGCGGGGTCTCGCATGGCCTGAGGCGGGTCACATGAAGACCGCCGATTTTGACTTCGATCTGCCTGACAGCGCCATCGCCCTGCGGCCAGCCCAGCCCAGGGACGCCGCGCGCATGTTGCGGGTCATCCCAGGCCAACCGCTGGCTGACCTGCAGGTGCGCGATCTGCCTGGCGAGCTACGGGCGGGCGACATCCTGGTGCTGAACGACACCCGGGTGATCCCGGCCAGGCTCAGCGGCCGACGGACCCGGGGCGAAAGCGTCGTCGCCGTGGAGGCCACCCTGCACAAGCGGGTCTCGTCCTCCCGCTGGAGCGCCTTCATGCGGCCTGGCAAGCGCCTGGCGCCCGGCGACCGGGTAGGCTTCGGCGAGACCGAGGACCGCGCCTGCCTGCTGGGGACGCTCGACGCCACCGTGGTCGAGAAGGGGGAGGGCGGCGAAATCCTGCTGGCGTTCGATCTGTCGGGTCCGGCCCTGGACGAGGCGATCAAGGCCCGCGGGGCCATGCCCCTGCCGCCCTATATCGCCGCCAAGCGCCCCGAGGACGATCAGGACCAGACCGACTATCAGACGGTCTACGCCCAGGCCGACGGCTCGGTGGCTGCGCCCACGGCGGGTCTGCACTTCACCCCTGAACTCCTGGCGCGGCTGGGCGAGGCCGGCGTCGAGACCTGCTTCGTCACCCTGCATGTGGGGGCCGGCACCTTCCTGCCGGTCAAGGTGGACGACATCTCAGGCCACCGCATGCATGCCGAGTTCGGCGAGGTGAGCCCGGAAACCGCCGATCGACTCAACCGCGCCCGGGCCGCAGGCGGCCGGATCATCTGCGTCGGCACCACCTCCCTGCGGCTTGTGGAGAGCGCGGCGGGGGAGGACGGCGTCGTGCGCCCATTCGCTGACGACACCGCCATCTTCATCACTCCGGGCTACCGGTTCCGGGCGGCCGACGGGCTGATGACCAATTTCCATCTGCCGCGCTCGACCCTGTTCATGCTGGTCAGCGCGTTTTCGGGCCTGGAGACAATGCGGGCGGCCTACGCCCATGCCATCGAGTCCGGCTACCGCTTCTATTCCTATGGCGACGCCAGCCTGCTCTGGAGGGCCGACTGATGGCCGCCTTTCCTTTCGAGATCGCCGCCACGGACGGCGCCGCACGCACCGGCGTGCTCAAGACCGCCCGCGGCGATATCCGCACGCCCGCCTTCATGCCGGTAGGGACAGCCGCCACGGTAAAGGCCCTGACCGTGGACCAGGTGGCCTCCACCGGCGCCGACATCATCCTCGGCAACACCTATCACCTGATGCTGCGGCCGGGCGCCGAGCGGGTGTCGCGCCTGGGCGGGCTGCATCGCTTCATGCGCTGGGAGAAGCCGATCCTCACCGATTCCGGCGGCTTCCAGGTGATGTCGCTCTCCAACATCGCCAAGGTGACCGAAGAGGCCGTGACCTTCGCCAGCCACATTGATGGCTCGCGTCACGTGCTGTCGCCCGAGCGCTCGGTCGAGATCCAGGCCGACCTGCTGGGCTCCGACATCGTCATGCAGTTGGACGAATGCGTCGCCTGGCCGGCCGAGGAAACCCGCGCGGCTGAGGCCCTGCGGCTATCGGCCCGCTGGGGCGCGCGCTGCAAGGCGGCGTTCGGCGAGCGGGAGCATCAGGCCCTGTTCGGCATCCAGCAGGGCTCGACGATCGAGGCCCTGCGCCGGGAATCGGCCGAGCGGTTGATCGAGATCGGCTTCGACGGCTACGCCATCGGCGGCCTGGCCGTGGGCGAGGGCCATGAGGCCATGTGCGAGGTGCTGGACTATGCGCCAGGCCTGCTGCCGGCTGATCGGCCGCGCTATTTGATGGGGGTGGGCAAGCCCATCGACCTGGTGGAGGCCGTGGCCCGCGGGGTGGATATGTTCGACTGCGTCCTGCCGACCAGGTCAGGCCGCCATGGCCAGGCCTGGACCTGGAACGGCCCGATCAATCTGAAGAACGCCCGTTTCGCCGAAGACGACACCCCTCTCGACGAGACCTCGGACTGCCCGGCCAGTCGGGACTACTCCAAGGCCTATCTGCACCACCTGGTGAAGGCCGAGGAGATCCTCGGGCAGGTGCTGCTCTCCTGGCACAATATCGCCCATTTCCAGGCCCTGACGGCGGCCATGCGTGCGGCTATCGCCGAGGGGCGGTTCGAGGCCTTCCGCCGGGACTTCCGCAGCGCTCAGCGGACGGGATAGCGGGGACGCAGCTCCTGCTGGATCACCTCGGGCTTTTCCCGCCCGTGGTTAGGGGTGGCCGGCGGGTTGCAGCCGCGCGCCTCGCCCAGACCCTTCAGATAGGCCCGCCGCACGCCGCCGGCGATGATGGCGTCGCGGACCAGATTGTCATGCTGCTCGGCGCCGCTCAGCTTGCGCACCCAGCCGCGGAACGGGATCACGTCCTGGGTGAAGCCGGCTACTGCCCCGAAGGCGGTGCTCCGCCCTTGGGACATCAGGTCGTCCTCATCGACCGCCGCCTCATCGAGATCAGCGCCCAGGGCCTGGTTCAGGGGGGTGATCAGGGCGATCAGCTGGGCGCAGGTCGCCGGCTGCGGCCGCTGATAGGGATCAGCCTGAGCCTCCAGCAATACGGTCGGAATCTTCGTCCGCAGCAGGTTCACATCCCGCAGCGGCGCCGAGACCGCGCCTTCGAAGCTCTCGCGGGTGGCTTGGGAAGATGTCTGCACCTGAGGTGAGCCATCGGCGCGGGTGGTGGTGCAGCCGGCGAGCGCCAGGGCCAGAAGGGCGAGGGCGGGGGTAAGCGCGATACGGGTCATGGTCCAAGTTTATCCCCGAGCGATCCGAACAGGAAACACCCAAGCCTCACTTGCCCGAGTCGGACCTGCGCCCTATGGTCCGCCCCCTTCGACCGGCGCCCATTCCGCGCCATGTCGTGGGCCGGTAGCTCAGTGGTAGAGCATTCGACTTTTAATCGAATGGTCGTGGGTTCGACCCCCACCCGGCCTACCAATCCTTCCCCAGGATTGCCGCGTCTCCATCGGACGTGAGGGCGGCTCTAATATTCCGCAATTCTGGAAATGTGATAGACGGAGCGCTTCGCGGCGCGGGCGCCGTGCCGGTGAGGAACGATCATGTCGGTTTTTGAGCGCTATCTGACGCTTTGGGTGGGTCTGGCCATCGTGGCCGGCATCGGGCTTGGGCAGGTGTTCCCGGACATCTTCCAGGCGGTGGCCGCCCTGGAGGTGGCCAGCGTCAACCTGCCGGTGGCCGTGCTGATCTGGGCCATGATCATCCCCATGCTGGTGAAGATCGACTTCCGCGCCCTGGGCGGGGTGGCGGCGCATTGGCGGGGTATCAGCGTCACCCTGTTCGCAAACTGGGCGGTCAAGCCCTTCACCATGGCCGCGCTGGGCTGGCTGTTCATCGGCTGGCTGTTCCGACCCCTGCTGCCCGAGGCGCAGATCGAATCCTATATCGCCGGCCTGATCCTGCTGGGCGCTGCGCCGTGCACGGCCATGGTCTTCGTCTGGAGCCATCTGACCAAGGGGGACGCGCCGTTCACCCTCAGCCAGGTCGCCCTGAACGACACGGTGATGGTGGTGGCCTTTGCGCCCATCGTCGCCCTGCTGCTGGGCCTGTCGGCGATCATCGTGCCCTGGGCGACCCTGCTGCTGTCGGTGGTGCTCTATATCCTGACGCCGGTGGCCATTTCACAGGTGCTGCGCGCCTGGCTGATCCGGTCGGGGCGGCTGGAGGCGTTTCTGAGCGCGGTGCAGCCCGTGGCCATCGCCGCGCTTCTGGGCACCGTGGTGCTGCTGTTCGCCTTCCAGGGGGAGCAGATCCTGGCCCAGCCGGTGGTGATCGCCCTGCTGGCCGTGCCCATCATCATCCAGACCTATTTCATCTTCGGCCTGGCCTATCTGCTGAACCGCGCCACGGGCGAGATTCACTGTGTGGCCGGGCCCTCCGCGCTGATCGGGGCCAGCAACTTCTTCGAACTGGCCGTGGCTGCGGCTATTAGCCTGTTTGGCCTGCAGTCGGGGGCGGCGCTCGCCACCGTCGTCGGAGTGCTGATCGAGGTGCCGGTCATGCTGACCCTGGTGGCGCTGGTGAACCGCTCGCGCCCCTGGTACGAGGCCGGCCGCCGGGTCCGCCAGCGGCTGCAAGGGACCGACCCAGCGGGAGGCTGATCCCGGGCCGCCTCACCGGTCCGGCGCGGGGCCGGACCGGCGGCGACGGGGTTCAGTGGGCCATACCGTGCGGCGCGGAGCGGATCTGCGCGGCGACGGTCTGGGCCGGAGCCTTTTCGAAGGTCAGGGTGAGCTCGACCTCGCCGCCTTCGTCCAGGGCGCCGGTGGGCGCCATCAGCATCAGGTGCTCTGCGCCGGGCTTCAGGGCGACGCTCTCGCCGGCCGGCAGGGCCAGGCCATCGGGCAGCTGCCGCATGCGCATGACGCCGTCATCCATGGACATGGTGTGGATTTCGCCCCGGGCGGCGGCAGGCGTGGCCACGGCCACGAGGCGGTCATCCACACTGGCCTGCAGGCCAACATAGCACCCCACGGCGCCGGCGCCCGCCGCGGCAGGACGGCACCAGGGATCGGTGACCGTGACGACGGCCTCGGCGGCCGGCTGCGGGCTGCAAGCGGCCAGAAGGGCGAGGGGGGCGAGGAAGAGAAGTGATCTCATGGCGGGCTCCG
>Ga0208242_100804_pt1 | contig 11886 bp, 11 predicted proteins | sample SubbioAug_CSW13A_FD_184825 | JGI IMG/M metagenome (GOLD analysis project Ga0208242, IMG submission 184825) | Serpentinite rock and fluid subsurface biosphere microbial communities from McLaughlin Reserve, California, USA - CR12Aug_CSW13A (SPAdes) | ecosystem: Environmental > Terrestrial > Deep... | reverse complement strand
TAAAAGCGTTAAATCCCGGGGGTTTGGGGGCAGAGCCCCCATTGTAATCCAAAAGATCAAATAATTACACTGGATTCATGCGCAATTATCGTGACGTTTTTATGCGCATTTAATTTGCCGAATAACATATGGAAGGGTTAAAGGATTTACATGCGCCTGTCCATTGATAACAGCGAATGTATATGTGTTATTAGGTGCAGTTGCGCCAGGAACGAGTAATGGGAGTTCCAAGTAGCCTGCTAAAACAGAGGTGCTATTAACGACTTGACCTCCAGTTATTGTGCCACCTGTTTGAGAAGCACCAGCTGGAAAAACTGTCGGAGCAGGGTTCTGAGTAGAAACATACATCATTGCTGCGCCTTTGATAGTACGAATATTTGCCTCATGCGCTCTTTCCTGTGCATTCCTTGTTACCGTCCCATAAATCGGAATTGCAATCGCCACAAGCACCCCAATAATCACCACAACGACCATCAGTTCAACCAGTGTGAAGCCGTGTGATACAAGCTTTTTTTGGTTTCTCAGTTTTTAGAAAATCCAATAAACACGGTGGTGCTTGGCTATTGGGCATGCCATAATCTGGTAAATTCTATGGTTGTCGTAGCTATCAAAATGTAATCATGCGGCTTTGATAGCTACCGTAACAATAGCATGAAGCCGGTCAGTATTATACATAAGTAAGCTGAATATATGTAATAATATGCAATAAGTCAGTTGACAATTGTGAAATAAATGATATGCTCTACTTAGTTGGGAGGCATTCTATATGATACGAGAAGGTATGAAGGATTTAATTAAGTGGAAAGCCAAAGACCACAGAAAGCCTTTATTACTCCGTGGAGCAAGGCAGGTAGGCAAGACTTGGCTTATGAAAGAGTTTGGAAAAGAGCATTATGAGAAGGTTGCATACATCAATTTTGATAACAATGAACGCATGGAAAGCTTGTCTAGCGGCAATCTTGATATTTCGCGAATCGTAACAGCCCTGCAGATTGAATCAGGGGTAACAATCGAAGCCCATAATACCCTGATTATTTTTGACGAGATTCAGGAAGTGCCAAGGGCGTTAACGTCCTTAAAATACTTTTACGAAAATGCACCACAGTATCATATTCTAGCCGCAGGCTCAATGCTTGGGGTAGCCCTTCACCCAGGCACATCATTCCCGGTAGGCAAGGTTGACTTTATGGAGTTGTATCCGTTAAGCTTTATAGAATTTTTGAACGCAACCGGCAATGAAAATCTGGCAACCCTTCTGGCAGTCAATGATTTTGAGCTGATCACCAGTTTTAAGGGCAAATACATTGATTTGTTAAAGCAATATTATTATATTGGCGGAATGCCTGAGGCGGTCAACACCTTTATCGAAACGCGTGATTTTGCGAAGGTGCGTGAGGTGCAGAACCGCTTGCTTTTGGCTTATGAGCAGGATTTTTCCAAGCATGCCCCAAATGAAACCGTGCCAAGAATACGGATGCTTTGGGCATCAATCCCGGCGCAGTTGGCCAAAGAAAACAGAAAATTTGTCTATGGGCTAATTAGGCAAGGGGCAAGAGCAAGGGAATATGAGCTTGCCATGCAATGGCTTCTTGACTGCGGCTTAATTTGTAAAGTAGGCAGAATAACAAAACCTGATATGCCGCTGATGGCCTACCAGGATTTCAATGCATTTAAGTTATTTGTTTTAGATGTCGGCTTATTATCCGCTATGAGCGGGCTCGATCTAAAATCGCTGTTGGAAGGTAACAGGGTTTTTGAAGAGTTTAAAGGAGCCTTAACAGAGCAATATGTTTTGCAGCAGTTAATCACGAATAAGGACCTAACACCTTTTTACTGGACCGCTGAAAGGTCAAGCGGTGAGATTGATTTTGTCTTCCAATGTGGGCCTGATATTATTCCCCTCGAGGTCAAAGCCGCCGAAAACCTCCAGGCGAAAAGCCTGAAAAACTACTACCTAAGGTACAAGCCAAAATATGCAATTCGGGCATCCATGTCTGATTACAGGAAAGAGGAGTGGCTGACCAACCTTCCGCTGTACGCTATTAATGCAATGTTAAATATTTTTGAGTAGTTGCTTTTACCACGCCGCTGACATAAGAAGAGCATATAGACCATAAATGACGTTATCAAAAAGACAGATATTTTATTGCCCCCAGAATTGGGGTGAGTGAATTCTTCTAAGCCAGACCCCTGCGCATGATAGAACTATTATTTCCTGCTATCCTCAAGCCACAGGATGAACTCTTCGGAGGTCTTGTGGCCTTTTTTTATGTCCTTTTTCCATTGATTAGCATCTTTTTTCCAAATCTCAAAGTTTTCTTTATGGGCAGAAATATGAGGGTTTCTTCTGATCCGCATCTGCTTTGCCTGATAGATTTGGCGTCTTAATTTTTCAGCTTCGTCTGTTTTCAACTTTTCTTCAAAGGCTCTTTGCGAGCCATCTTCTTTGCAAGTTCTGGAGGCATTAAAAGGACTGATGCGGTCACAATACAGCGCGTCTGAGCGCCGCAGAGGTACAAAGTATTTTCCGCAGTTGCCGCATATTTTAATCGCATGGCCAAGAGTAAGTAAATGATAAAGGGAAGCCATGCAAACATCCGCAATGCCGTCACAGGTATAAACACTTGTGACGGCATGTTTGCTTTTATCAGATTTGGCAAATCCCCGAATCGCCGCTTCAAAAGAAGATATCTTGAGATAGGGATTGATAAGGCCTTCAACCGGCTGCTCCGGGTCAAAGCGGTATTGCAGATAATGCTCCGGAACACTTAAACCCATTAAATGCAAAAAGAACATGAAGTTTTCCATGGTATATAACGAGGGGTCTTTGATGCACAGGTCGACAAACTCTGTCATGCGCACATAGAAATAAGAGGTATGGTCAATCCGCTCATCAGAATCGGCTAGCCTCAGGTAGATATGATCTGATAGCTGCAGGTCCTTGCCCAGCGAAAGAAAATCCACGAAGGACTGTCCCAGCGACTGTGTTTCGTGGATGCGCCGGTATGCATAAGATATTTCCTCGATTAACCGATTATCGTCAAACTTAATGGTAAACGCCATCATCGTTCCCGCCTTTGCCTAATGTTATCAATCAGTAAGCGCCCATCAATTTTCCCATATGTTAACAATAAATGCCGTATCTCATTGACTGATAACAAAGTTATCAATTATAATTAGTACATAGTGATTATATAACAAGTCTTATATCCCGGTCAAGGAGGTGAATCCATGAAAAACAAAGATTTAAGGGATGAATTCAGAATCGCCAATGTCAGGCAGTGGGAAGTCGCTGAAGCCATGGGCATCTCGGAAATGACTTTTCTCAAATGGCTGAGGCGGGAATTGCCCGATGAGAAAAAAAAGCTTGTCAGGCAAGCCATCCGTAAAGCCGTAGCCAGCAAAAAATCATAACTCCGGTTCTTTGACAACCAAATAGCCACACGTTTAAGGTGAGTCGGCAATGTACGTGAAACCTGATCAGCAAGAATGCTGGTGAAACCGATAGGGCAAAAGCATGATGACATGACCGGAAGGAGAGGAATCGCATTGTCCGGCAATGCCAGCAGGAAAAACAAACGCTACATGTTGATGAAGGAACGCAGGCGATTGTTCGGGGACATTTCTGCCAAAGACAGGACCGGCGTCGTGGATTTGGTGGCCTATGCTGCGGCAAAAGGGACGGTCATCACTGGCAGCGCACAATATAACCCCGGCAGAATCATCGTGAGAAAGAAGAAAAAGGAACAGTAAGCACTTCCATAGCGAGGTGTTTTTTTATTGCACAAAAACAGAAACAGTCCAAAGGACCAAAACCTTGTAAGTACTACGAAGGGAGGGGAAGAGGCATGCATGTGACCATTGAGTGCTCAAAATGCGGCACAACCAATAGAATTGACGTCTGTGACGCTGTCCGGGCAGTAATCGAGGCGGCAGAACGTGATTCCATCTTTGCCGGGTTTCTTTGCACAGAGTGCGGCGAAGCGGAAGAAGCAAAATTTTGTGAGGAATAAAGAAAAGGAGGTGCGGCGGCTGTGCAACACCTAAAAGGCATGAAGATCTGGCTTTGCTGGCGGCATGAAACCGTCAAAGGCCGCCGCACCAAGGTTCCCTACGGAGCGGACGGCAAGAAGGCAGGTACAGACGGCAAGTATAGTCATCGCTGGGTTATGTATGAAAATGCTCTGGAAGCCGCCAAAAAACATGGTTTTGACGGTGTGGGACTGGTTATCCCGCCCGGCTATGGCGGCATTGATGAAGACCATAGGGATAGCTTCGACCCGCTTGCCGTGGAGATCAGGGAGCGGCTTGATACGTATGAAGAACGCTCTCCCAGCGGCACAGGGCAACACCTGCTGTTCCAATGCGACCTGTCAAAAATCCCGCAAAGAGACGGGAAACTGGACAGCCGCTATTACGCCAAGAACCCGCACAACAAGCTGGAGATCTACTTTGGCGGACTGACCAACCGCTTTTTCACCTACACAGGGGACGTTATCTCAGACAAGCCTGTGGCGGATTGCACCGAAGCAGCGCTGTGGTTTCTTGATACCCATATGCAAAGAGCCAGGTTCAAAAAAGAGAAGAAGCAAAGCGTTTACGACCCCATCGCCACCGCAAGAAAGGCAAAGAACGGCGATAAGTTCATCGCCCTCTACGATAACGGCGATACGTCCGGCTACTGCAGCGACTCTGAAGCCGACCTTGCCCTCTGCAATGCACTGGCGTTCTTTACAGGCGGCAATGAAGCGGAGATCGACAGGCTCTTTCGACAGTCAAAGCTGTACCGGGAGAAGTGGGAGCGTGATGATTACCGGGAAGCCACCATCCAAAAGGCCGTTTTAGGCTGTAACGGACGGTTTGATCCCGCAGCCAGACCGATGCCTCCCTATCTCTTTTATAACCCTAAGACCGAGAACGTGGGTGTGAGCCGCCCGCTTTTAGCTAAATTCCTCCGGGAAAACCTGCGCTACCTGTTTGTACGTGACAGCGCCAGAGGCGGTGTTTTGCGCTATGTCTACGAGGATGGCGGCGTGTACGCTCTCTACTCCGACGATATGCTTCGTGGGGTGATCAAAGGCTATATCACCTCCTTTGACGAGACAATTCTGCGCATGGGCGATGTTGGCGAGGTGTTCCAGCAGTTAAGCACCGACCTGGTATTTGTTGACAGTACCGCCTTAAACGCCGACGAGGGAATTATTAATTTCCACAACGGTGTTTTGCAGCTGGATACCCTGCAGCTGCGCCCACACAGCCCGGACTACCTGTCCACCGTCCAGATTCCCTGTGAGTGGAAGGGCGAAGCGCAGCCTACCCCGGTGTTTGATGCGTTCATGCGTGACCTAACAGAGGGCAGGAAAGACATCGAAAAACTCCTGCTCCAGTTTATGGGGGTATGTCTGTCAAACATCAAAGGCTGGCGGTTGAAGAAAGCTTTGTTTCTGGTGGGTAAAGGCGATACAGGCAAATCCCAGTTAAAAAGCCTGACCGAGCGGCTTTTGGGCAAGGGGAACTACGTGGGGATTGATTTAAAAGAACTGGAGGCCCGCTTTGGCACCGGCAACATTTACATGAAGCGCCTTGCCGGGAGCGCGGATATGAGCTTTGCTTCCATCGACGAGGTGAAGGTGTTCAAGAAAACCACAGGCGGCGATTCTCTGTTTGCGGAGTTCAAAGGGCAAAACGGCTTTGAGTTCGTCTATGACGGCATACTCTGGTTTTGTATGAACAGGCTGCCCAAGTTCGGCGGCGATAATGGCCGGTGGGTGTACAACCGCATTATGGTGGTTGAATGCAACAACGTGATCCCGCCAGAGAAGCAGGATAAGCGGCTTTTAGACAAGCTCTACGCCGAGCGGGAAGGCATCGTATACAAAGCGGTCATGGCGCTGCGTGAGGTGATAACAAGCGGCTATGCCTTCAACGAGCCGCAGTGTGTGGTAACCGCCAGAGCCGATTATCAGCATGAGAACAGCACGGTCATCAGCTTCTGGTCCGAGTGCATGGAAAAGCGCCCAGGCATCAAAATCCACGACAACTGCACCACCGGCAAGGTGTATGACGTGTACAAAGCGTGGTGTGCCGACAATAACCATGGCTACTCTAAAACCGCCAAAGAGTTCAGGACGGAGATTGCTGAGCATTTAAACAAAGCGGTTTCCGATATGACCACACGCCGCGCCCAGGGCATGGTCTATAAGGACTATACCCTGACAAACGACGCCAAACAGCAGTATGCAAAGGCTTATGGCTATGACGGTGCGGAATTCCTTTGTGCGGCAAGCAGTTAAGACAGTGTAGTTAGTGTAGGTTCAGTGTAGGTTTTTTGAAGAACCTACATCGCTATAAACCCAATGTTTACAAGGGTTTGTGAGCCTTCAGTGTAGTTAGTGTATGTTCTGCAAACTCTCGCGCGCGAGAGAGAGAAATGAGAGTGTGTATGAAAAAGAAGTGTGTAAGAAGAAAGTTATAAATGTAAATATGGAGTTGCAAAAACCTACACTACCTACACTAAGAAAGGTGAAAGTACGATAGATAAAGGGTTTATGGCGATGTAGGCAGCGAGAATTACCTACACCACAACCTACACTGCCTACACTAAATTCAGCGTCCCTGCACCCTTTGAATAAGTTCCGCAGAGGCACCGGCGGCAATTCATATCCAGGTATACTCAGAACGTTCACCAAAATAGCAAAGATTGGAGAACTGGATCATGAACAATTATGTACTCGTACGGGATGAGCAGGATTTCCTCTGTCCCAGGCCCTACATGGGCAACGTCCTGCTCATTAGTCACAACGGTGAAAGCTACCGTCACTATCTTGCAGAGTGCGGGAACAGCACTTATGAACTGTTTAACACCTACCCGGATGAAATGGTTAGACCACGGAGAGTCAGATGCCCAAAATGCTCTTCGCAGCTGGTTTGGCTGATGGGCAGTAAATACCAATGTGTCATCTGTAAGGGAATCTGACCGTAGGGAGGGGAGTAAATCTCTACACCTTTAAGCCCGGTAAACGGGCAGCGGGTCACGCGCAAAAAAATAACGGTTCAAACGGGGGATTAACCCCTAAAAATTACCAAGGAGGAAGAGATAATGACAAACACACAAAATTTCTGGAACTCTATGAGGGGAAAGCACATCAGCCCTACTGCTTTCAATGACCAAATGGGCAGTAACCAGACCCCGGACGAGTTTAAGGGCAAATTCGACAAGGCTCTGGCCAAGGACAATGTCTTCCGCAGACTGGCTACTGTGGTTCATACCACAGCACCGGAAGGAACAATTCAAGCGGTCGCATCCACCGGATTGGCAGAATGGGTTGCTGAAGGGGGATCCATCCCGGAAAGCGCTGATGCCATTACTCCGTTCCCGGTCTATTCCCATAAGCTGGCAAGCCTTGTCAGGCTCAACAATTCCTTTGTGAGCGATAACGCCTTCGATATTGAAAAGTATCTACTTAACGCTTTTGCCAGACGCTTCGGCAGAGCCGAGGAAGCAGCATTCCTTAATGGCGCCGGAGTAGACGAGCCTATGGGTCTGTTGAGCAACAGCGGCGCTGAAGTTGGCGTCACTGCAGCAAGCATGACTTATGACGATGTAGTGAAGTTGTACTTCTCGCTTAAATCTGAATACCGTACCAATGCCGTGTTCCTGATGCATGACGATACAGCTATGGCTCTTCGGACGCTAAAAGACAGTGCCGGAAGTCCAATCTGGAGTGCCCAGAATGACACCATCTTTGGGAAGCCTGTCATTACATCGCCATCCATGCCTTTGCCGACATCCGGGGCAAAGCCTATCGCCTTCGGTGACCTCTCCTATTACTGGGTCATTGAGCGTCAGCCAATTACCATCAAGCGCTTAAATGAACGATATGCGGTTCAGGGTCAGATCGGCTTCACAGCCTATGAGCGCCTGGACGGCAGGCTAATCCTGCCGGAGGCGGTCAAGGTTCTGCAGATGGCAGGTTAACGGACTTAACGCTGATCCTGGCAGACCGACTATCCTTAGAGAGCCGCTGCCCGCTGCACCAGAAACGCCGAAGGAGGCGGCGTAGGGTTCTGATTGACAAGTGCAGCGGTGGCTAGGGTCTGCCTGGATTTTATTTTTTGGCCGCTTTGGATGGATCAAAAGAAGTGCTGATTTGCTTGACTATTCAGCACTAATAAGTGATGTATGTACGTATAAAAACGCTGGAAAGGAAGTGGTTTTATGCGGAACATGGCAAGCAAAAGGAGGAGGTCGGACTATGCTCTTTAGCGAAGCCGCCGAGAAATTCTATGCCTACATGGCAAGCATTGACCGAAGCCCAAGGACCATTGATGTGTATACGAGGGATTTGTTTTATATCCGAAAATTCCTGGAAGAGCGCAAAAACGGCCCGGTCTACATTGAGGATATAACCCAGGAGGATTTGGAGGAATTTATGCGCTATGCCAAAGAGGTTAAGGGGCATTCGCCCAATACCCGCAGCAACTATTTCTACACGCTCCGCGCCCTCTATTCTTTTGCCTGCAAGAAAGGACTGACCGAGAAGAACATCGCCGCCTCCATGGATTTTATGCGGATGCCAAAAAAAGAGCGCAACTACCTGTCCCCGCAAGAGGTGGAAACCATCGCCGAGGCCATTCACAGCCCGCTCATTAAGCTGATGGTGACTTTCCTCTTTAACACGGGTCTGCGCATCTCAGAATGTTTAAACCTAACGCTAGAAGATGTGGACTTGGAGAAGCGAACAATTCATGTGCGCCAGGGCAAGGGGCGAAAAGACAGGCTGGTGCCAATCAACAACACGTTATACGGCTTGCTTTTGGATTACAGAGAAAACTGGCGCGATGGTTATGCCTCTGATTTCTTTTTCGCCACGAGAAAAACCGGAAAGATATCGTACACTTACGTCAACGGCACTCTCAGGAATACCGCGAGGAAACTGGGCATCAAAAAGCCGGTATCCTGCCACATCCTGCGGCACTCGTTTGCCTCAGCCCTGGTGCAGAAGAATGTGGGACTGGTGGAGATTCAAAAGCTGCTTGGCCACGAAAGCCTGGCGGTAACATCCATTTATACCCATACGAACATGGCGGCGCTGAGCGACGCGGTGAATACACTTTAAGACGAAAGGGGGCCACCGGTGTGGCATTGGTTGAATGCAAAGAACCTGTCTTTGACAGGCAGGTAGATGAAATATTAAGGATGCTGGAAGAGGGGATAGACCGATCGGAAATAGCAGAGAAGCTGGGTTACAAGAATCCCATGTCCATGGACAACTATATGAGGCGGCGCAACTTCTCCTGGGACTCCAGACAAAAGATGTTTGTCCCTGCAGCGGAGCGGTATTCAGCAAAACTGCACAACAATATCCTGCCGCTGCATGGAACATCAAAAGCGGCGCTTGTCATATCCCACTTTGCACAGGACGGTGCCGATGCCAAAGATATCGCCAGGCAGGTTGGTTTTGCAACCCACACAGAGCTGGCTGGTTATATGAAGAGCAAAGGGTATGAATGGAATTCGACGGAAAGGAATTATGTTAAAGGATCCCCGGCTACGACAGCAGTTGCTCTGCAGCAAAGCGATTATGCTGAACAGGCAGAGCCGGGTGTGGATGAAGCACTCAAGAACATCCTGCCGCTCCTCAAGAGGCTGCAGGTGGGAGAAGGCCAGCCCGCAGTATCAGAGTCAAAGAGCATACAGAGGTATCAGGTTCAGGGGATGTACGGTTCTAAGGCTATGCGCATGGCTAATGTTCTTGATGAACTGGCTAGGCGTTTCAGCATGGAAAGAAATATTAGCCAAAGGGAAATGTTCGAGGTGGCCCTGATTGAGTTTTTTCAGAAGTACGGGTACCGGGATGAGGATGAGAAATATTTGCTTGGATAGCTGACGGGAATATTTGACTCTGATAGAACCGGTTGTATAAGAATGTACAGAGTGTATGGTCAGCACAACCTATATAGCAGATAGCCCTGTTTGCTTTTCACCTTTTGTGGGTGAAGGGCAGGCAGGGCAATTTTTTGTGTTTTAGCGTTGCTATTATGCCTCCTGCGAGCAGCTACAGGTGTGCGCTTAATAGATATCTCACTGAGCTCAAAATTGAGCTCAGTAAAATTACACTCAGGTGATATTGAGGCTCGGTTGTTTGTTCACCTCATTTTTGCCTTGAGTGACTAACACTAGCCGACATAACTCCGGAAATTGGCCAATCCCCTGGCGCATTACAGGGCAAATATGGGCGTCATGGGCAGGCAGTGTGAGTAGAGTGGTCAATACTGCTTCTTCCAGTCAGATCGTCAAGATGCATAGAAGAAAAAGGGGCATCGACGTGATTATCTTCAATTACGCCGCCCCAGCGAGACGTACAGGCTCACCGCTGGCAAGGTTGTCGCCGATGATGTCAGTGAACGCCTGCGTCCTGGGTGTGGTTGTTTATTCTTTCGGCGGTAGTGCAGGCTAGATCGATTTTGTTGAACTCTATTTTCCTCCGTTCACTGACCTATTGGATGCTTGCGATTGAAGTGATAGCATCATTTATTTTTGGCATGAAAAAGACCTGCCCCCTGCGCTGAAGGAGCTGGTCTTTGGGGTTGAAATCAGTTTCGAACATAATTCGGGTTATACCCGGTACCTTGCGAGGGAGCAAAGCGACCGAGCTTGCTATTTGCTGCTAAATGAAAAAAAATCTCTATTTTAGGATTTTATTTATGTTATTTTGAAGGAATTTGGTAGAATGACTCGAACAGTTATAGATAGAAATATACTAATATATATTTACCGCCGCCTATAAAGGGTGGCGGTCTTCGCTTACAAAGTTATCGACAATAATGTATACAATATGTCAAAAATCGCGATGTTCATATATTAATAACACGATAGGAGGGATTACTGTGAGTAAAACATGCTTTGTCATAATGGGATTTGGCAAAAAAACTGATTTTGCATCAGGGAGAACTTTGGATTTGGATAAAACATACAAAAACATTATTCAACCCGCTGTCATAGAAGCGGGATATCAATGTATACGTGCTGATGAAATTCAAGATTCAGGTATAATTGACAGGAGCATGTACGCTTTGTTAATTAGATCTGAATTAGTTATTGCCGATATTTCTACATACAACCCAAATGCAATTTATGAATTAGGAATTAGACATGCAGTAAAACCATATTCTACAGTTATTCTAAAAGAAAAACAGGGCAGTATTCCATTTGACTTAGACCATACCCGTATATTTACGTATGTCCATCTTGGTGAGGACATCGGGGCAGATGAGGCTAAAAGATGTCAATCTGAGCTAGTATCTCTGATAAAAGAAATTGATGCAAAACCTAAAACAGATAGCCCACTTTATGAATACATAGAAATTGATCCGCCGGTTATGTCAGAAGAAGAGTTTAGCAAAATTGTTAGTGATCTCGCAGAACGTGAAAAACACATATTTGCAATTGTTGAGCAAGCTAAATTTGAAATGAACTGTGACAATTTTATAAAAGCAACACAACTTTGGGAGAAGGCAAATCGTGTTCTTCCTAACGAACCGTACTTTACACAGCAATGGGCATTATGTAGATATAAATCGAAGTCTCCCTCGGCAATTGTAGCATTAACAGATGCATTACAGATAATTCAACAACTAGATTCTGATGGAAATACTAACGATCCTGAGACGCTTGGAATTACAGGTGCTATTAACAGAAGGCTTTATCAATTGACTGATGATGAAGAATATTTGGACAGAGCAATTGACTACTATGGTGTTGTTAATCACGCTGTTTGACGGTAGTTTTTGCACCGAAAATGTCGGTTGTAAATAGTGTTGTTCACCGACAGTTGCCTGAAGATAGTAAAAAACAAGCCCTGGTGACAGAACTTGTTTGGTCGA
>Ga0208242_100802_pt1 | contig 11892 bp, 10 predicted proteins | sample SubbioAug_CSW13A_FD_184825 | JGI IMG/M metagenome (GOLD analysis project Ga0208242, IMG submission 184825) | Serpentinite rock and fluid subsurface biosphere microbial communities from McLaughlin Reserve, California, USA - CR12Aug_CSW13A (SPAdes) | ecosystem: Environmental > Terrestrial > Deep... | reverse complement strand
GAATACAACGCAGAGGAAGACAGCGTGTACAGACAGAAATATGTTTGGTCCTCATAGGCTACAATCTTAAAAAATACCACGCTAAAAAACACCGAATTCTTCACTAAGTGTTTGTATGATAGATGATAAAGTCAAATATTCTTTTTGAGTTCACAAATTTTGATCATTCCTACTTGAAACAAGTTAACCGTTTCATTTTGAATTAAATTCTTTTAAAATTGTCCACTTATAGAAAAAAGGAGCCGTAGCTCCATAAATAGTTCATCTCAAACTATCTATTTCGTTACAGCCCCTTTTCTTTGTAAAGCTGGACATAGCAAATGTTTGAACTGTATTAATGTCTCTTAACCTTTCCACAATTACTTGAATCTTAACAATGATTTGACTAATTCATGAGGTCTTTATTGTGGAATTCAGTCTTTATAATGAACTTGTTATTCTACTCACAACGTCATTGTTTATTTGGTTATCTATGATAAAATGAAATCAAATAGATCCATTGATTATCAGTTCATCCTTAATTGCATTCCACTGTTAACATAATATGAAACAACAAAAAGAAAAGGAAGACAAGTATTTAAGGAGTTCTTTAGACACTTGTTACATCAACCATGAGCTATAAAATTCTAAGCAAACGTCAACTCAATAAACTCACCTTTGCGATGCAAATTGAGGCTAGAGAAATTGTGACCAATGCACAAGCAGGGCACTTTGTCATGATTAGGACTCACCAACAAGGTGAGCGAATTCCATTAACCATTGCAGATGCGCAAGGGGATCGTATTACAGTGATTTTTAAAGTCGTAGGAGATACGACGTCTAAGTTAAGTCAACTTGAAGTTGGTGATGTCGTGTATGAGATTATCGGACCATTGGGTCATCCTTTTGCAATGCCAAAGATTCAAACGTTATGTGTCATTGCTGGTGGGGTTGGTTGTGCTATTGGTTACCCGATCGCAAAACAATACATTCAAAAAGGTGTTGATGTGACTTTCATTGCGGGGTTTAAAGATGAGAGTGAGATCTTTTATGAACAGGAGTTTCATCAAGTTAGTAATCAATGCATCATCACTGTTGAACAACAAAGTGAAAAGTATGTGCAGGGTAATGTTGTTGATGCATTGAAACATATCCTTTTATCTCAAAAAATCGATGCCATCTTTGCGATTGGATCATTACCCATGATGAAAGCCATCACTAACATAGGAGAGCAACATCAAATCTTAACAGTGGTCAGTTTAAATCCAATCATGGTGGATGGCATTGGGATGTGTGGTGGCTGTCGTGTAAATGTGGGTGGCAAGCCTCATTTTGCATGTGTTGATGGCCCTGAGTTTGATGGTCGATTAGTCGATTTTGATGCATTGATAGCACGCAATCAGGCATATGATTGCAGGTGGAAATAATATGCGAAATGAACCAAAATTAGTAGCTGCTGATTTGAGAAAAACTACATTTGATGAAGTGAGTCTTGGCTTTAATAAGCAACAAGTGATAGCTGAGGCTAGTCGATGTTTAAACTGTAAGTCACAACCATGTGTTAACCATTGTCCAGTTCATGTGGACATTCCTACTTTTCTTGCACAAATAAAAAATAATAACGTTGACGATGCTTTAGGGACTATTTTAAAGACAAATCCTTTACCAGGGGTTTGTGGACGAGTGTGTCCTCAAGAGAGTCAATGTGAAGCTGCATGTGTATTGACGAAGGTAAATCAAGCTGTCAATATTGGTCAATGTGAGCGCTATGTTGCTGATCATGGCACATGGACTCCAATAAAGAAGAAAGCCATTAATAAGAAAGTAGCGATCATCGGAGCAGGACCTGCAGGAATCGCATGTGCGTACACGTTAAGTAATGCGGGTATTGCCGTAGATATTTATGATAGTTGGGATCAAATGGGTGGGGTACTTCGCTATGGAATCCCTGATTTTAGACTACCAAAAACCGTAGTTGATCAAGAGATTGATCGCTTAATGAATGAATTGATTACCTTCAAAAAGAACATAGTTATTGGTAAAACAATCACATTAGATCAATTAAAACAACAACACTTTGATGCAATCTTCTTAGCAACTGGTGCCGGTTTACCAGAGTTTGTGGAAATGAGAAACAGTGATGCGATTGGGGTCTTTTCAGCCAATGAGTTTTTAACACGAATTAACACCTTTTCAGCTCACTTAGCTGATCATGATACACCTTTGTATCCTATGAAGAAAACAATTGTTATTGGTGGCGGTAATGTTGCATTGGATGCTGCTCGTTGTGCGTTGCGTTTAAATGTTGATGTCACCATTGCTTATCGAAGAACCATTAATCGAATGCCAGCTCGCTTAGCTGAGGTAGAACATGCCCTTGAAGAGGGGATTGAGGTTAAAGAGTGTTTATCACCTAAAGCAGTGCTTGTTGATGAACACTATAAGATGACTGGTATCTTATTTCAACCCACTAAGTTTGTCATGGTTGATGGGAAAGAAAAAGTCATTGAGGATGCTGAACAACCACCCATCATCATCGAGGCTGACAGTTGCATTGTGGCTGTTGGAACAAGTCCCAATCCACTATTAAACTCAACTTTGCCACAACTAAAATTAAATAAATGGCAATCCATTGAAGTGGATGAACATTTAGAAAGTTCGATTCCAATGGTTTATGCAGGGGGTGATGCGGTATTAGGATCTGCTACCGTCATTGCAGCATTAGGGCAAGGTAAGAAAGCAGCTTTAAGCATGATTGAAAGATTGGGTTAGGGGAAGTTGAATCATGGTTAAAACGATATGATCTCATTGGTTGTTTGAAGAGGTGCTATAATGAAATCAAGTAAAGGAGTTGAGTATGAAATTTAAAAATCATCTAAGTCAATCTTGGAGTCGGTTTTATTCGCAAACAGCATTATTCACAAAAATCATTCAGGTAGCACAAAAAGCAGGGATCAAAGTGATCTATTTAGTATTGCTTCTTTTTTACACACTTCAACAATCTTCAACACCAAAGTATGCTAAATCGATTATTCTAGGAGCACTGGGGTATTTTATTTTGCCTACTGATTTTGTGGCTGATTTCATTCCTATGGTGGGTTTCTCAGATGATTTAACTGCTTTGCTTGCAGCAACTGCTGCTGTGGCTTTGTATGTTACCAAAGAGACCAAAGCAAAGGCTAAAGAGCGTTTAAATGTATGGTTTACTTCAGTGGATAAAGCAATATTGGATGAAGTGGATCAACACATTGATGAGCAAAGAAAAGAGCAGGCAAAATAATAACACCAAAGATGAGATTTTGTGATATACACAATGCATATCTTTTTTTGCCCATTTATAGGCATGTTCTTCTAATAGATTAAGATGTGTTGTACTGACAAAAGTATTCCTAAGAGAGTCTTTGTTCACTTTTTCTGGTTTTATGATAAAATAAGCCAAGTTAATCCATTGGTGTTCAAAGTATTAATGGATTAACTTTAAATTAGGAGAGTAACATGACATTAAATAAAGAAATTTCACTTCCCTTTATGAAACGTGGGAAGTTTGTGATATTGGGCTTATTCATCATGATTATTATTGGTACTGTATATTCATACAGTGTGTTTCGAGTTGCTTTAGAAGATTATTATGGAATTGGTGCGTCATTAAGTGGATTACCTTATATGTTTGCCTTAGCCACCTATGCTTTATTCATGATGTTGAGTGGTCCCTATATTTCGAAGATTCATCCAAGAACAATGATGCTTATGGGTGGAGCATTAGTGTCCTTAGGATGGATTCTATCTTCATTTTCTCCACATATTGGATGGTTTACCTTCTTCTATGGCTTCATGAGTGGATCTGGGGTAGGAATCATGTATGGTGTTCCCATGGCAGTGGTCGCAAAGTGGTTTCCAGATCACAGAGGTCTTGCGGTAGGGAGTGTTATTGTTGGATTTGGATTGTCACCAATCATGACTGCTCCATTAGCCAATCAACTGATTCTATCATTGGGTGTCATGAATGCATTGCTAATGCTAGGCGTTGGACTTGTGGTGATCTTACCAATATTGGTGTTTCCATTTCGCTTTCCTTATGCACATGAAGTAAAAGACACATCATCAAATAAGTTAGGTAGTTTGAATGATACTCCAACCAAGCTCATGAAACAACAACGTCGATTCAAAGGGTTGTATCTTAACTTTGTCTTAGGAACCACTATAGGATTAATGCTCATTGGTTTAACCGCAAACATAGGACGTAACACGATTGGACTTACCTCAACTCAAGTGAGTCAAGCGATGGCATTGTTTGCCTTATTGAATGGAGGAGGTCGTCCCTTGTTTGGATGGTTAGTGGATCGTTTTGGTAGCTTCTTTGCGATGATGCTTTCTTATTCGCTGATTACTGTGGCGTCACTTCTTATGATCTTTTTTGGTGAAGCCAATGTCTTCATTTATATTGTCTCATTCGTGCTTTTCTGGCTTAACTTAGGAGCATGGTTAGCCATTGCTCCTACCACCACCATTAATGACTATGGAGTGATGCATTACAGTCAAAATTATGGGTTTCTTTTCACAGCCTATGGTGTTGGTGCCATCTTAGGAGTCCTCACTTCAGGACTGGTTTTAGATTGGTTCAGCAATATCCAAACTTTGTTTGTGATAGTGATTGTATTTTCAGGGTTAGGCATCATCAACACCATCATCACCTTTAAAGAGTAGGATAAACATGAAACTGTATGAGCAACAGACGATCGTCATATTAACAAAACACAAGAAAGAACAGGTGATTCAACCTTTGGTGGAAGCACATTGTGGTGGCACTTTCATCATAGATGATGTGTTTGATACCGATTCTTTGGGTTCTTTTTCACGTGAAATCAAACGTAAAAAAAACCAATTGGATACCGCGAGACAAAAAATCAAACAAGCACTTAAACGCAATCCTGCATCGATTGCGATTGTGAGTGAAGGCAGTTTTGGACCACATCCAATGATACCGATCCCTTGGAATGTGGAGATTGTGGTGCTTGTGGATAAAGTGAATCACATTGAAGTGATCGGTGTACATGAAAGCAGTGAGACCAACTTTAATCATCGTGTTGTCTCTAGTGTTGAAGAACTGCAAGAATTTGCAAAGGAAGTGAAATTTCCAATTCATGGACTACTACTGCGTCCAGATCATGAATCTCATAAAAAAATCATCAAAGATATAACATCAGATGAAAAACTCATCGATGCTTTTCATCGATGTTTGAAAGAGTCTAAACATAATCGAGTGTTTGTGGAAACCGACATGAGAGCCCATCGCAATCCAACACGTATGAATAACATTCAAAAAGCCACCCAACACATGGTGGATCAGCTGCTTACACGATGCCCAGTCTGCCAATGCCCTGGGTTTGTGATCACAAGTAAGGTCAAGGGATTACCTTGTGAGTGTTGTGGTGAACCAACTCAACTTGTTTTAAAACATATTTATTCATGTCAGCGATGCAAGTATCAAGAAGATAAAATGTATCCTCATGGAGTTAAGGGTGAAGCCCGATACTGTGATTGGTGCAATCCTTAAGGATTGATTCTTTGATGATGAACTCATCTATGAGATAATGTGAGGCAATCAGAGGTGATGGATATGAAACGTGCATTGATCAGTGTCAGTGATAAAACAGGAGTGATTGAACTAGCTAAACGACTTATTGAATTAGAAGTTGAAATCGTTTCAACAGGAGGAACCTATGCTTTACTTCGAGCTCATAACTTACCTGTATTAAGCGTAGAAGAGGTGACGCATTTTCCAGAAATGCTAGAGGGAAGAGTGAAGACACTTCACCCTTATGTTCATGGGGGAATTCTCTTTAAGCGAAACAATCAAGAGCATCTTGAAGTGTTAAACCAATACAATATCCAACCTATTGATATAGTGATTGTTAATCTTTATCCATTTGAAAAAATCATTCAAGATCCTCATCATACATTGGATGATGCGATTGAAAACATTGATATTGGTGGACCAACGTTGCTCAGAGCGGCAGCAAAGAACTTTTCTGATGTGTGTGTTGTGGTAGATCCATCTGATTACCATGTTTTAATCACACAACTTATAGAACATGGTACTCCTTCCTATGAGTTTAAAAAAGCCATGGCACTTAAAATCTTTCAACATACCGCGGTCTATGATGGTTTAATTGCCCAGTATCTGAATGAAGAGTTGTTTCCACAACACCATATACAGTCCTTGACTAAAGTCATGGATTTACGTTATGGGGAAAATCCTCATCAGCAGGCTGCTTTCTATGCTAATCAATACAATCAAAATTCATTACTCATGAATGCAGAACAACTTCAAGGCAAAATGTTGTCTTACAATAATCTGCTTGATGCCAATGCTGCAATAGAACTTCTAAAGGAATTTAATCTACCCACATGTGTGGTCATCAAACATACCAATCCATGTGGGGTGGGATCAGCGACTACCATTGAAGAAGCTTACTTTAAAGCTTATGAAGCGGATAAAATCAGTATATTTGGAGGCATTGTTGCCTTGAATCAAGAAGTGAATGAAACGATTGCAAAGCATTTAGCTTCCTTGTTTCTGGAAGTTATTCTAGCTCCTTCATTCAGTGAACAAGCTCTGATGATTCTTTCAAAAAAAGTGAATGTAAGATTAATGCGTATTAATTTTAGTCATGAGTATAAAACATCATTAACATACACTCCCCTGAATGGAGGATGGCTTGTTCAAACAAAGGATGAAGATGCTTTTGATTATTCGACCATCAACATGGTGAGTGGAACACTTCATGATTCAGATTGGGATGATGCTGTGTTTGCGATGAAGGTATGTAAGCATGTGAAAAGCAATGCGATTGTGATCGCTAGAAATGGGATGACTTTAGGTATCGGTGGTGGACAAAGCAATCGAGTGGGTGCTGCTAGGATTGCATTAGAAATGGCACAAGACAAAGCTAAAGGAGCTGTGTTGGCTTCAGATGCGTTTTTTCCTATGCCAGATACTGTAAAACTTGCTGCACAATATGGTATTCAAACCATCATTCAACCTGGGGGCTCCACTAAAGATGATTTAAGCATTGAAGCATGCAAGAAACACAACATCACGATGATATTAACTGGAATTCGCCATTTCAAACATGGATGATGATTTGTAAAAAAGCAGGGATTTTGCTAGAGTAGGAAGAAGACAAGGAGGTTGTGAATGAGAAACATCATCTTAATCTTAATTCTTCAACTTTGCTATGTACCGATGTTAGCATTAAGAACCATCAGTATGGTGAAAAAACTCACCTTACTGACAGCTTTCTTTGGTTTTCTTGAATCCATTATTTATGTTTTTGGTTTAGCACTTGTCTTAACTGGTGATCAATCCACATTAGCCATGCTAGTGTATGCAATAGGCTATTCATTAGGATTAATGATTGGCATTAAAGTCGAAGATCGCATTGCGATAGGCTATCGCTCGGTGTTAGTGAACATCAAAACCATCAACCATGACTTGGTTCAATCTTTAAGAAATCAAGGTTATGGGGTCACTGTCACTCATGGGGATGGTCGTGAAGGAACACGCACTATGCTGGACATTCTGACCAAGCGCTCATCTGAAAAGATGCTATTTAAACTCATAGAGTCCTATGAACCCCATGCCTTTATCACTTCCTTTGAACCAACACGATTTAAAGGGGGATACATCGAACAACTCATGAAGAAACAGAATACGAATAAAAAGCCAAGTCCTCAATCTGAAATAGACAAAGTTAAAGGTTTGAGAAAAGCACTCAAACGTATCGTTGAAGAAGTGAAAGAATTGTTTAGATTAAAACAAGGGACGAAATGAAAAAGAATTGAACATCCAATCATGGATGTTTTCTTTTCAATTTTATGGTACATTGATTTTAATAACATTTAAGTGAGGTTTTCCATGAATCTATCAATGCCATTCGCCATGCAGATGGTGGAAGAATTAAGCACAATTTTATCCCAACACATCAATTTCATTGATAAAGAAGGTGTCATCATTGCATCATCAGATCAACAACGTATTGGTAGTGTTCATATGGGGGCAAAGAAGCTTATTCAAGAAAACCTTCCCTACATCGTCATCGAATCTGATCTTGAGTATCCAGGGTCAAAACAAGGGGTGAATTTACCGATTGTGGTGGATGATGAAATCATTGGAGTTATTGGCATTACAGGTGAAAAAGAACGTGTTGAGAAATATGGTGAAATCATTCGTAAGTTCACTCAAATGTACATCCGTGATGAACACATTAAGCAAACCAAAGCTCAAGAAGAGAAGATGGTTTCTCGCTTTCTTGAAAATTGGCTGATGCATGCTCACAGCATCAATGAACCCAATTTCATTGATTTAGCACACTCTCTTGGGATTACGGTTCATCTTCCACGACGCATTGTCATGGCTAGTTTCATTGATCAGGAAAGCAATGATATGAAGCACAAACAAGGCCAACTTGATCAAGCCACACGCTATCTTAAGAAAGCCATGTGTGATCATCATCAAACCTATGCTTTAAGAATAGGAACACGTCATGTCTTCATGATATTGGATACGAAAGATGAAAACATCAAACAACACTGTACTTTAGTTAGACAACACATCAAACAAACCTATGATTGGGATATTCGCTTTGGTTTTGATGCGCATACTTTTGATTATACTCAAGCTCATTATTACTACATTCAAGCCAAAAAAGCCCTCAATGCAGCCTTAAGTGTGGCATCTCAGCCCATCATGGGGTATCAAGATTTACAGTTGGAATTGTTGTTGAGTGAACTGTCTGCTCCTCTAAGACAAGAATTCATTGATAAACTCTTTAAAGGAATGGCTCATGAAGACATTAGAGAAGCACTACAGATGTGTGATGTGTTGTATGCCCATAATGGTTCACTTACCCAGGCATCAAATCATTTGTTTATTCATAAAAATACCCTACAATACAAGTTGAATAAGTTAACAGAGTTAACAGGATATGACCCTCGTCATGCATTATCAATTCCGTTGTATAGCTTAGCATTAATCTTCTTTAAATCATTATAAACATGATTCAACAAGGATACTTCCTTTTTTGTTTTATAAGACAAATAAATGCGCTTACAATTAGTCTTAGTACTATAGAAGAAAGCGCATTCATTTTTTAAAATGAAATAAAGTGAACACTTAAGGTGTTTTGAAGGAGAAAGTATGAGCGGATTACCATTGATCGTCACCTTCGTTATTGCTATTGCTGTTATGATTGTAGCCATTTCGAAATTCAAGCTTCACCCATTTTTAGCCATTATGGGAACCTCTTTAGTATTAGCTATTGTTGTAGGATTACCTCTTATTGACATTGCTGCGACAGAGACAACACCCGCTAAACAGGGGATTGCTACCATTATTGGGGCAGGGTTTAGCGGAACATTCTCAAGTATTGGGATTGTGATTATTTTAGGAGCATTAGTAGGAACATTATTAGAGCGTACAGGAGCAGCCATTAAATTAGCTGACTTGGTTGTTAAAGTAGTGGGTAAAAAGAATCCTGAACTCGCAATCATGATCATGGGATGGATTGTTTCTATTCCTGTGTTCTGTGATTCTGGGTTTGTTATTTTAGATCCAATTCGTAAAGCCTTACGTCGTAAGACACAAGCATCCAGTGTAGCCATGACGGTTGCATTATCAGCTGGTTTGTACGCTTCACACGTTTTAATACCTCCTACACCAGGTCCAATCGCGGCAGCAGGATCTGCTGGTCTTGCAGATAACTTAATTCTTGTTATGGGTATGGGTGCACTTGTTTCTATACCAGCTTTAATTGCTGCTTACTTCTATGCTTTATACATTGGTAAAAAAGTCAAAACAGTTGAAGATGAAGATGATAGTTTAGTCAGTAGTACCTATGATCAATTGGTAGCGGAATATGGCAAACTTCCAAGTGGATTCAATGCTTTAGCACCAATTGTGCTTCCCATTTTCTTAATGGCATTAAGCTCAATCGTTGTTGCATTCAAGATGAGTGGTCAACTTGTGACCATCATTCGTTTCTTAGGAAACCCAGTCTTAGCTTTAACGGTAGGATTACTTTTTGGAATTGTTCTTCTTTTTGCAAGTGGTAAGAAAGATGAATTCAATGGTTTAACCAATGATACATTAAAGATTGTTGGTCCAATCCTGTTTGTCACTGCAGCAGGGGGAGTCTTGGGTCGTGTTATTGCTTCTGCAGGATTTGTCGAATACATTCGTGCCAATGCAACCGTGATTGCAGGGGTTGGTATCTTCTTCCCGTTCCTTATTTCTGCGATTTTAAAAACAGCTCAAGGGTCATCCACTGTGGCAATTGTAACGACTGCAGGTATCTTAGGTAGTTATGCCGCAGCAGATTCACTCATGGTGGCTTTAGGTCTAAATACTCCAGTGCTTGCTGCATTAGCAGTTATGGCCATTGGGGCTGGTTCAATGACTGTTTCTCATGCGAATGATAGTTATTTCTGGGTAGTTACTAACTTTGGTCAAATGAAAGCTGAAGAAGGTTACTTAACTCAAACGGCAGTTACCCTTGTTATGGGTATTGCTGCTATGATTTCTATTTTCGCATTATCTTTAATATTCTAGGATGTCGTGACTTCCACACGGTGAGAGGGGATGTATGAAAAAAATAGTATGTATTCCAGATTCTTATAAAGGAACATTGAGTTCTATCACCGTGTGTGAGGTGATGAAAAAAGTGATTCACCACCATTTTCCAATGTGTGATGTGATTACAATCCCAGTCGCGGATGGAGGTGAAGGCAGTGTGGATGCTTTCTTATCGGCTATGCTAGGAAAGAAAGTGTTCACCCAAGTTCGTAATCCTTATTTTGAAACCATGGATGCGTTTTATGGTCGCTTTGATGATCATCTTGCGGTTATTGAAATGGCTTCAGCGGCTGGGTTACCACTCGTAAGTGATCGTCCTAATCCAAGTTTAACTTCCACCTATGGGGTTGGAGAACTCATCTTGGATGCGATTGATCATGGAGCTAAACGCATTATTGTTGGATTAGGTGGATCAGCAACCAATGATGCGGGATGTGGTGCTGCTTGTGCATTAGGAGTTAAGTTCTTCAATCAAGATGGAGAAACCTTTATACCTGTTGGGGCAACGCTGAAGGACATTGTTCGTATTGACACTTCAATGGCTGATGAAAGACTTGAAGGCATTACTATTACGACCATGTGTGATATTGATAATCCATTGTATGGATTTCAAGGAGCAGCCCACATCTTCTCACCACAAAAGGGTGCAACACCATCCATGGTTTTAGAACTTGATGAAGGACTTAGACATGTCGCATCCATGATTGAAACATGGTGTCATGTGGATGTATCAACGTTATCAGGGGGTGGTGCAGCTGGAGGCATGGGAGCAGGTATGGTAGCTTTCTTTAAAAGCACACTTCAAATGGGAATAGAAACCATTTTAGATGTGGTTAAATTTGATGAGTTGATTCAAGGGGCAGATTGCATCTTTACAGGTGAAGGCAAAATTGATTCTCAAACCCTTCGTGGTAAAGTTCCAGTTGGGGTTGGGCGTAGAGCTTTAAAACAACACATCCCAGTCTTTGCGATGGTAGGAGCCATTGGTGAAGGCATTGATGAGGTGTATCAGCAAGGCATTAGTGCAATCTTTAGTATCAATCCTCAACCTGTTGACTTCAGTATTGCGAAAAACCATGCCTATGAAAACCTTCAATTAAGTATGGATAATGTGGTTAGAACATTAAAGACATTCAATCAATAATATGTAAGAAAGGGGCTGTAACGAAATAAACATTCAGACATGATGTTTATGGAGTGAACAGCTCCTTTTTTGTATTTTGCTTTAATCAATGATGATGTATCGTCATAACTTCGTTTTTAAACTGTTAAAAGGCCCT
>Ga0208242_100801_pt1 | contig 11939 bp, 11 predicted proteins | sample SubbioAug_CSW13A_FD_184825 | JGI IMG/M metagenome (GOLD analysis project Ga0208242, IMG submission 184825) | Serpentinite rock and fluid subsurface biosphere microbial communities from McLaughlin Reserve, California, USA - CR12Aug_CSW13A (SPAdes) | ecosystem: Environmental > Terrestrial > Deep... | reverse complement strand
ACGCGGCCGCGCAGCTGGTGCAGCTGGGCCAGGCCGAACTTGTCGGCGCGGCTCATCACGATGGTATTGGCGCTCGGCACGTCGATGCCGGTTTCAATGATGGTTGAACACAGCAGCACGTTGTGGCGCTGGGCCACGAAGTCGCGCATGACGCGCTCAAGCTCGCGCTCGGGCATCTGGCCGTGTGCCACGCCGATGCGCGCCTCAGGGATGAGTTCTTGCAGCTTGTCGCGGCGGTTCTCGATCGTGTCCACCTCGTTGTGCAGGAAGTAGACCTGGCCGCCGCGCTTGAGCTCGCGCAACACCGCCTCGCGGATCACGCTGCTGTTTTCGCTGCGCACAAAGGTCTTGATGGCCAGGCGGCGTTGGGGCGCCGTGGCGATCACGCTCAGGTCGCGCAGGCCCTCCATGGCCATGCCCAGCGTGCGGGGGATGGGGGTGGCTGTCAGCGTGAGCACATCGATGTCGGCGCGCATGGCCTTGATGGCCTCTTTGTGGCGCACCCCGAAGCGGTGTTCTTCGTCGATGATGAGCAGGCCCAGGCGCTTGAACTTGACCGATTCGCTCAGCAGCTTGTGTGTGCCGACCACGATGTCGATGGTGCCGTCTTCGAGCCCCTGCATCGCGGCTTTGATCTCTTTGGTCGAGCGAAAGCGCGACATCTCGGCCACCTTCACAGGCCACTGCGCGAAGCGGTCCGAGATGCTGTTGTAGTGCTGCTCGGCCAGCAGCGTGGTGGGGGCCAGCAGGGCCACCTGCTTGCCGCTGGTCACCGCCACAAACATCGCGCGCAAGGCCACCTCGGTCTTGCCGAAGCCCACATCGCCGCACACCAGCCGGTCCATCGGGCGCGGGCTGATCATGTCTTGCACCACGGCGTGGATGGCCGCACGCTGGTCGGGCGTCTCTTCGAAGCCGAAGCTGGTGGCAAAGGCTTCGTAATCCTGTGCGTTGAAGCGGAAGGCGTGGCCTTCACGGGCCGCCCGCCGCGCATACAGGTTGAGCAGCTCGGCCGCGGTGTCGCGCACCTGCTCGGCAGCCTTGCGCTTGGCCTTGTCCCACTGGCCCGAGCCCAGCCGGTGCAGCGGGGCCTCGTCGGCGCTCACGCCGGTGTAGCGGCTGATCAGGTGCAGCTGCGAGACGGGCACATACAAGGTGGCCTGATCGGCATAGGCCAGATGCAGGAACTCGCTCGGCCCCTCGCCCAGATCCAGGTTGATCAGCCCCTGGTAGCGCCCGATGCCATGGTTGGCGTGCACCACCGGGTCGCCGACGTTCAACTCGGACAGGTCCTTGACCAGGGTGTCGACGTCGGTGGCGTGGTCGTGCTTGCGCCGCCGCCGGGTGGCCGGTGCGGCATCGAACAGCTCGGTCTCGGTGACCAGGTGCAGGCTGCGCTCGGGCTGCACCGGGTCATGCCAGATGAAGCCGGCAGCCAAGGGGGCGACGGTGATGGCGTGGCGGTGGTCGCTGTCCACAAAGGGCTGCAGGCCGTCCAGGCTGGGCAGGTCGATGCGGTGGTCGCGCAGCAGCTCCATGAGGCTCTCGCGGCGGCCGGCGCTCTCCGCAACCACCAGCACGCGGGCAGGCGTCTGGGCGATGTGCAGCTCGAGCTTGCGCAGCGGGTCTTGCCCGCCCCGCTCGACGCTCAGCGTGGGCAGCGGGCGCGCCCATTCGACCGGCTCGCTGCCGCGCACCACCAGTTGCGCATGGGCGTTGGCCAGCGTGAAGAAGTCTTCGGGCTTGAGGTAAAGCGCCTCGGGCGCCAGGATGGGGCGCTCCGGGTCGTGCTGCAAGAAGCGGTGGCGCTCTCGGGTTTCGTGCCAGAAGCGGCGCAGCGCCTCGTCGATGTCGCCGTGCAGCACCAGAGCGGCCCCACCTTGCGACGGGTCGCCCAGGTGATGGAAGAACGTGGCTGTCTCGTCAAAAAACAGAGGCAGGTAGTACTCGATGCCGGCCGTGGCCACGCCGTTGCCGACGTCCTTGTAGACGCGCGACTTGGTCGGGTCGCCCTCGATCTGTTCCCGCCAGCGGTTGCGGAAGGCCCCGCGCGCCGCCTCGTCCATCGGGAACTCGCGTCCCGGCAGCAGCCGCACCTCGGGCACGGGGTAGAGGCTGCGCTGGGTGTCGGGGTCGAAGGTGCGGATGGAGTCGACCTCGTCGCCGAACAGGTCCACCCGGTAGGGCACGGGCGAGCCCATGGGGAAGAGGTCGATCAGCCCGCCACGCACGGCGTATTCGCCCGGCGACACCACCTGGCTGACGTGGTTGTAGCCCGCCAGCGTGAGCTGCGACTTCAGCGCCTGCTCGTTGAGCTTTTGCTTTTGCTTGAAGTGAAAGGTGTAGGCCGCGAGGAACGACGGGGGCGCCAGCCGCGTCAACGCCGTGGAGGCCGGCAGCAGCACCACGTCCACGCCGGTCTCGCCCTCGCCCTTCACGCCTTGCTGCATGCGCCACAGCGTGGCCAGCCGCTCAGAGATCAAGTCCTGGTGGGGCGAGAACGTGTCGTAGGGCAGCGTCTCCCAATCCGGAAAGATGGCGCAGCGCAGGCCCGGCGCAAAGAAGGCGATCTCGTCCATCAGGCGCACCGCGTCGGCCGCATCGGCCGTCATCAGCGCGGTGAGCTGGCCCTGTGCCTTGCGCGCCTGGGCGAACTGGGCCAGCAGCAAGGCGTCTGCCGAGCCCGTCGGACGGGGCACGGTGTAGCGTTTGCCTTGGGCGATCGAGGGCAGGGGCAGGGCTGGCAGCATGGCAGGCATCAAAGACAAAAGGCCCGGACACGCGTGTGGCCGGGCGGGAAGCTGATGCCATTTTAGGTTTATTGCCTGGCCGCGTTGCGCCGGCTCCCGGTTCACCGGGGTGACACGGCTGCACTGCGTGGACAATGGCGGGATGTCGTTCCCCCTTGCCTCCCACGGATATCAACCGCGCTGTTTCGCCCTGGTTCCCTGCGCCGGTGTGGGCGAGCGGGCCGGTGTGGGCGGGCCCAAGCAGTACCACCCGGTGGCGGGGCAGGCTGTGGTGGCGCACACCCTCGGCGCCCTGCGTGCGGTGCCGCGGCTGGCCGCCACACTCGTGGTCTTGTCACCCGATGACACCTTGTTCGAGCAGCATGCGCCCGCCTTCGTGGGCGAAGACGCCTGGGTGGCCCGCGTGGGGGGGGCGAGCCGGGCCGAGAGCGTGGCCAACGGGCTGCTCGAGCTGCTGGCCCGTGGCGCCCAGCCGCATGACTGGGTCTTGGTGCACGATGCGGCGCGCTGCCTGCTGCGGCCCGAATGGGTGAGCCGGCTGATTGCCGCCTGCGAGGACGACGAGGTGGGTGGCCTGCTGGCCTTGCCCCTGGCCGACACGCTCAAGGCCGCAGCAGCGGGCGCCGATGGTGAGGCCCGGGCCCACCAGACGGTGGACCGCACAGCCAAGTGGGCCGCTCAGACGCCGCAGATGTTCCGTCTCGGGCTGCTTCAACCCGCCTTGACGGCGGCGCTGTCGGACCCGGTGACCGCTGCGGCCGTGACCGACGAGGCCAGCGCCATCGAGATGCTCGGCCATGCGCCGCGGCTGGTGGCCGGCGACTTCGAGAACATCAAGCTCACGTGGCCGGGCGATTTTTCTTTGGCCGAGCGCCTGCTGGCGACGCGGCCGTGAGGTCGGCTCGCCCGCTGCCAGCGGGCGTCGCAGTGGCGCCCAGTTTCAGCGCCGCCATCACGATTGGCTTGGCCCACTCGGGCGTGCGTGCCAGGGCTGCTGCGTCGGCCGGGGCCCGCACCCCGCCGGCCAGCCAGTGCAGCAACAGCTGCGGGCGCGGGGCCTGCCCCAGGTGCGGGTCGGCCTCGTGCGTGTTGTCGTACACGCGCAGCTCGGCCAGGTGCGGCAGCAACTGAATCAGCTGCAGCCGGCTGTGGTCGAAGCGGCGGCGGATGTCGGCCTCGGGGATGTCGTGCCCGCCCTTGCGCACCCGCGCCTTCACCCGCGCGAGGTGGTGTTCGGGCGTGGCCAGCCCCACAAACCAGATGCGCACCTCGAAGCCGGCCTCGGCCGCCTGCTTGAGCAGGCGCGCAAAGCTCTGCCCGCCCAGTGTGGTCTCGAAGTTGTAGTCGAGCCGCTGGGCGATGGCATGTTGCAGCAGGCGCTTGCCCTCGTGCCAGGCTGCGCTGTTGGCTTGTGTGGCGCTCAGGTGCGGCTGGCTGGCGCGGATGCGCGCGGCGGCTTCGTCGGGGTTGAAATACTGGGCGCCCTGGGCGCGGATCATGGCCCCGGCGATGCTGCTTTTGCCCGCACCGTTGGTGCCGGCCAGCACGAACAGGCGCGGAATGTGGTCGTGTGCCACGGGATGCTCTCTGTGTGTATGGATAACGTCAACCAAAAGGCGCACCGGGGTGCGCCTGTTCGGTCACGCGGGTCTGTCGCACTGCGTTGGCGCGACAGCGAAGAAAACTCAGTGTGAATGACCCGTCGGGGGGGTGGTCGCCGCGGCCGCCACAGCGGCCAGCCCGAACTCATCGGCGGTGGCGTCGAATGCCGACATCATGCCCGCGCGCGAGGCAGGGGCCTGCATCTGCTGCAGCAGGGCATCAAACTCATGGCTGAGGCTGCCCAGCGCCTGATCACGCGCATCCAGCAACGCCTGATAAGCGTCCAGCGACAGCACCACGGCGGTGGGCCGGTCGCGCTTGGTGATGGTCACCATGCCCTGACTGAAGGCGGTGTCCAGCACCCGCCCGAAGCTGTTCTTGGCCTCTGTGGCGGAGAATTCCGGCACGTCGACGTGGTCACCCAGGGGGTTGCGCAGGGGCAGGGCGGTCATGGTGTTCAGCCTTCGAGAGACATGGTTGATGGCCATTTTAGCTGAATTGGCTATTTTGTCCACTGACGTTCTTTGGGCTGTCCAACATCCTCTAAAGGCGGGCTCCGCTCCATCCCCTCTTGAAGCAGGCGCGACAATCGGGGCTGGCTCAACTCAGTGCGCGTCACCATGAATCTGCCAGTCATCCGCGTCGGCGAAGGATGGGACACCCATGCCCTCGTGCAGGGGCGCCCGCTCATCCTGGGCGGCGTCACCATCCCCCACACCCACGGCCTGCTGGGCCATTCCGATGCCGATGCGCTGCTGCACGCCATCACCGATGCCTTGTTGGGCGCCGCAGCCCTGGGCGACATCGGCCGGCATTTCCCTGACACCGATCCCACCTTCAAGGGCGCCGATTCGATCGCCTTGCTGGTCGAGGCGGCCCGGCGCGTGCGTGCGGCCGGCTGGCAGATCGCCAACATCGACAGCACCATCGTGGCCCAGGCGCCCAAGATGGCCCCGCACATCCCCGCCATGCGCGAGCGCATCGCCCAGGCGTTGGGCCTGGGCGCCGATGCCGTCAACGTGAAGGCCAAGACGGCCGAAAAAATGGGCCCCGTGGGCGAGGCGCGCGCCATCGAGGCACGCGCCGTCTGCCTGTTGCTCAAGCCGCCCGCTTGAGCTTGATGTGCGCCACCAGGCCACCGCCGGGTGCGTTGGCCAACTCGAAGTCGCCGCCCATGCGCTGCAGCGCCTTGTCCACGATGGCCAGGCCCAGACCGGCACCCGATGCCGCCGTGCGCGCCGCGTCGCCGCGGAAAAACGGCGTCGTCAGCTGCGGCAGCTTCTCGGGGGCCACGCCCGGCCCGTGGTCGCGCACGCTCAGCACCACCCACGAGCCTGAGCGCGTGTAGCTCACATCCACGTTCGTCACACCGGTGTAGGTGTTGCGCCCATAGCGCCGCGCGTTCTCGAACAGGTTGGTCAGCACGCGGCCCAGTTCGGTCTCGTCGGCCAGCACCTTGGTGTCGATGGGCAGCTTGGCCGTGATGCGGATGCGCTTGGTGTCGCGGAATTGGCTGATGGCCTTGTCCACCACCGATGACAGGTGCACGGGCACCAGCTCGACCTCGCCTGGCCGGGCGTAGTCCATGAACTTGTCGATGATGGCGTCGAGCTGGTCGATGTCGGCAGCCATGTTGCGCTTGGCTTCTTCATCGACCACGCTCATCTCGGCTTCCAGGCGCATGCGCGCCAGCGGCGTGCGCAGGTCGTGCGAGATGCCGGCCAGCATCACCGCCCGGTCTTCTTCCACCTTGGCCAGCTCGCGCGCCATGCGGTTGAAGCCCTGGTTCACCTCGCGGATCTCGCGCGTGATCATCGATTCATCCAGCACCGAGTCGTACTCGCCTTCGCGGATGCGGCTGGCCGCGAACGACAGCTCTTTCAGCGGCTGGTTGATCAGCCGCGCGATCACGGCCGAGCCCAGCAGCGTGGCAATCATCGCGATGCCCACCCACACGAACCACGTTCGTCCCGTCATGGGCTCGATGCGGCGCGTGTCCGCCTGCAGCCAGTACTGGTCGCGCTCGATGTGGAAGCCCACCCACAGCCCCGGGTTGCCGTTCACGCTGCTGGCCACCACCGTGGAGGGCCCCAGCCGGCTGCGCAGCTCATCGCCGATGGCCCGCGTGAAGCGGCTGACCTCGAACGGCTCATACCGGTCGGTCGGTTCCCGCGGTTTCAGGATGATGGATTCCTGATCCGACAGGGTCTTGATCAGGGTGACGCGGCTGATGCTGTCGGCATAGCGCAGGCCCGTGCGCGACAGGTTCACCAGGCTGGCGATCTGCTGTGCGGCCTGCACCGATCGGGGCTCGAACTCGAGTGCGCGGAAGGTCTGCACCCACGCGACGATGCCGGCTGTCAGCAGCAGCCCCAACAGGATGAAGGTTCGCCAGAACAGGCTGAGCGCGAAGCGCTTTCTTGGCATCGATCAGGCCCCGCCGTCCGGCACGAACACATAGCCCACGCCCCACACCGTCTGGATGTAGCGCGGCTGTGCCGGATCGGGCTCGATCATCTTGCGCAGACGCGAGATCTGCACGTCGAGGCTGCGATCGAAGGGCTCGAACTCGCGGCCCCGGGCCAACTGCGCCAGCTTGTCGCGCGACAGCGGCTGACGCGGGTGGCGCACCAGGGCCTTGAGCATCGAGAACTCGCCCGTGGTCAGCGCAATGGGTTCGCCGTCCTTGCTCAGACGGCGCAGTGCCAGGTCGAACTCGAACGGGCCAAAAGCCACGGTCTGGGCTTCCTTGGCCGGGGCGCCAGGCGCCTCGGGGGCAGGGCGGCGGCGCAGCACGGCATGGATGCGGGCCAGCAGTTCGCGGGGGTTGAAGGGCTTGGGCAGGTAGTCGTCGGCGCCCACCTCCAAGCCGACGATGCGGTCCACATCCTCGACCTTGGCCGTGAGCATGATGATGGGCGTGACGTCGTTGGCCGCGCGCAGGCGGCGGCAGATCGACAGGCCGTCTTCGCCGGGAAGCATCAGATCGAGCACGATGAGGTCGACCGTTTCGCGGGTCAGCAGGCGGTTCAGCGCCTTGGCGTCTTCGGCCAGCAGCACGTCAAAGCCTTCCTGGCTCAGGTAGCGGCGAAGCAGATCTCGGATGCGGGCGTCGTCGTCAACGACAAGGACCCGGTCCGGGCGCGGGCTCACAGAGACAGCGGTCATGGTTCTTCCTCGGCATTTGTAACAAGCGGGGATTGTGCGCAGGTTGAAGCCCGGATTCAGGCCGTCCTGACCAGCTGTTACAAATATTGCGGGTCTGGGCGCGATCCGTCAAGCGCATGATCTGGGCCACGTCGTCCACAAGGAGATGACGCGCGTTGTACCCACATCAGCCACTTGAGGAGCCCTTGCGTGACCCGATTTCCTTCGCGACTGAACCGCCTTCCGCTGCTGGCCGCATCTGCTTTGCTCGTGCTGACCATGGCGCATGCCCATGCCGACGCACCCGGCCCCGTGCGGCACAACGTCATCAACTTCAGCGCCGCGGCCACCGAAGAGCTGACCCAGGACTGGATGACGGTCACCCTGCACGCGCAGCGTGACGGCACCCATGCCGCCGACGTGCAACGCGCGCTGCGCGAAACCATGGACGCCGCCCTGGCCGAGGCCCGCAAGCTGGCGCAAGGCCAGGACGGCATGCGCGTGCGCACCGGCAGCTTCAACGTTCACCCGCGCTACAGCAACCAGGGCCGCATTGCCGGCTGGTACGGCACAGCGCAGTTGGTGCTCGAAGGCACCGACAGCCCCCGCATCGCCCAGGCCGTGGGCAAGCTCAGCGCCTTGCAGGTCGGGCAAGTCACCTATGGCCTGTCGCGCCAGTTGCGTGAACAACAAGAGGCCGCGCTCACCGGAGAGGCCATCCGTCAGTTCCGTCAGCGTGCGACCCAGCTGGCGCGCGATTTCGGGTTCAAGGGCTACACGCTGGGCGAGGTCGCGGTGTCGTCCACCGATCCGGGCTTCGAGTCGCGCCCGGTGATGATGGCCATGCGCGCCAAGTCTGCCGAGATGGCGGCAGATGCGCCCTTGCCGGTCGAGCCAGGCAAAGGCGTGCTCAGCGTCACCGTCAGTGGCCAGATCGTCCTGACACCTTGAGCACGGCGCCCCGGCTGCTGCCGGATCAGACCGGCGCAGACGCGAACAGCGGCCCCGGGGCATCCTGCCACTGCCCGCCAATCAGCAGTTGGTGGGGGTGGAACTGCGCCTTGTAGGCCATCTTGCGGCTCTGCGCGATCCAGTAGCCAAGATAGAGGTGGGGCAGCCCCAGCGAGCGGGCCTGCTCCACCTGCCAGAGGATGTTGTAGGTGCCGTAGCTCGCGGCCGCCTCGGGCTCATAAAAGGTGTAGACCGCCGACAGGCCATCGTTGAGGATGTCCAGAATCGACACCATCTTGAGCGCGCCCTGTGACTCGCCGGGTTCGGGCGGGGCGCGGAACTCCACCAGCCGCGAGTTCACCCTGCTTTGCAACAGGAACTGCGAATACTGGTCCACCGAATCCTGGTCCATGCCCCCGCCCGCATGCCGGCCGGCCTGGTAGCGCAGGTAGAGCTGGTAATGCTCGGGCGTGAAGCACAGCCGCAGCACCCGCGCCTCCAGGTCGCCATGTTGGCGCCAGGCGCGGCGCTGGCTGCGGTTGGCCCGAAAGCGTGCAACCGGGATGCGCAGCGGCACGCACGCACGGCAGCCGTCGCAATAGGGCCGGTAGGTGAACATCCCGCTGCGTCGAAAGCCACTGGCCACCAGGCCCGAGTACACATCGGCATTGATGATGTGGCTTGGCGTGGCCACCTGCGAGCGCGCAGTGTGTCCTTCCAGGTAACTGCAAGGGTAGGGCGCCGTTGCGTAAAACTGCAGGGACGCCAGCGGAAGCTCTTTGAGGAGGGTCACGCGCTCGGCTCAGGTGAGGACCATGACGACAGATCATAGGACCAATCGTCTGGTTCGGGCAGGTCGACCACCGTCGCAAGGTGGTGTTCGAAGCGCGCGCGCGGCCAGGGCTCGGCCCCCAGCGACGCCAGATGTTCCGTCTGCTGCTGGCAGTCGATGACGTCGATGCCGTTGTCGCGGCAAAAGCCGACGAGCGCCGCCAGCGCGATCTTGGAGGCGTCCGTCTGGTGGCTGAACATCGACTCGCCAAAGAACATGCGGCCAATGTTGACACCGTACAGCCCGCCGACCAGCACCCCGTCCACCCACGTTTCGAACGAGTGCACGGCGCCCAGGCGGTGCCACGCGCGGTAGGCCGCCTGCATGTCAGGCACGATCCAGGTGCCGGACTGGCCGGCACGCGGTGTCCCGGCGCAGCAGGCCAGCACCCGATCAAAGGCCTGGTCGATTTTCAGCTCGCACCCTGGCGTGCGCGCAAAACGCCGCAGGGTTTTGCGCAGCGACCGTGACACCTTGAACTGCCCGACCGGCAACACCATCCGCGGGGCCGTGCTCCACCAGAGCACGGGCTGCCCCTCGCCAAACCAAGGGAAGATTCCGCGGCGGTAGGCCGCGCGCAGCCGCGCAGGGTGCAGCCCGCCACCGGCCGCCAGCAGGCCCGGTGCATCAGAGCCTTCGGCCAGCGCCAGTGCGGTGTCAGGGAAAGGGGAGTCGTCCTCGAGCCAGGCAATCATGGAGCGATGATAAAAAAAGCCCGATGGCGAGGCCATCGGGCTTAAAAGGTACCTTAGAAAAGGTTCATCGGGTACCGAGGAGACAACCTTTCCAGGGAGTGCCACTTGTCCAGAGTGGCATCCGTGTGATCTGGTCGCGCCGTCGAAGTTCGGACAGACACCACGCAAAGTTGTGTAAGCCGCGGACGACACGCCCGGATCGGATCTGTGCGATCAGGCGACCTTGCGGGGCTTGACGCTGGCAGCCTGGCTGGCCTTGACCGCGGTGCTGGTCATGGCTTGGAAGTTGGCTTCGGCCACGTCGGCAGCCTGCTTGGCAGCCTTTTGCACGGTGTCGAATGCGTTGTTGGCGGCGGCGACAGCCGACTTCACCAGGACGACGGCGTTTTCGGTACCGGCAGGCGCGTTCTTCACGGCGTTGTCGACGACCGACATGAACTTGGTCTGGGCTTCGGCCACTTGGGCTTCGGCCATCTTGCTCACTTCGGTGCTGGTGGCCGAGGCGATGTCATACAGGTGACGACCGTAGGCGGCAGCCTTTTCGGCGCTGGGCTGCAGCAGGGCAGCTTGCAGGGCCAGCAGCTCTTGCGGGTCCTTGGCGGCCAGCACAGCCTTGGTGTGCTCGGCGACTTCGTCCATCGAGGTCTTGGCGACCTGCATGTTCAGTTCGACCAGCTTCTCGACGCCTTCAAACGCCTTTTGACCCAGGTTAAACAGGGTCGCAATGTTGGCTTTTTGAGCGGCCATCAGTTGTTCAGGGGTCAGCATAAGAGGTTCTCCGTCAGGGTTGAATCGAGTGATTGGATGTCGCGCCTGTCAGCTTTGCTGCATCGCAACATGGTTCCCAGTATAGGACGGCGCGGCAGGATTGCAAGCGTTTTTTGTTGCGGCGCAGCAAAAGTGTGTTTCCGGCCTGCTTCGGGCGTCGCCTACACTTGCGCGTCGACCTTGTGTCGGACCGTATGTCCAACTGGTGAGCCAACATCATGAGCCTGCTGAATGTCCCTGCCGGTGCCAAGGCACCCGATGTCTTCAACGTCATCATCGAGATCCCGGCCAACGCCGATCCGATCAAGTACGAGATCGATCACGAGACCGGTGCGGTGTTCGTCGACCGTTTCATGGGCACGGCCATGCACTACCCGTGCAACTACGGCTACGTGCCGCAGACCATTGCCGACGATGGCGATCCGGTCGACGTGCTGGTGGTCACCCCCTTCCCGCTGCAGCCCGGCGTCGTGATCCCCTGCCGCCCCCTGGGCATCCTGAAGATGGAAGACGAGGCCGGCGGCGACTCCAAGCTGGTGGCCGTGCCCACCGAGAAGATCTGCGCCATGTACAAGGGCATCCAGAAGCTGGAAGACCTGCCTGAGCTGCTCGTTCAGCAGATCAAGCACTTCTTCGAGCACTACAAGGACCTCGAGCCCGGCAAGTGGGTCAAGGTCGTGGGCTGGGATGGCATTGAGGCCGCGAAGGCCGAAGTCACCGCGGGCCTGGAAAGCTTCAAGAAGCAACACTGACCGTCTACCCGATGCGGGTTCCGGATCCGGAGCCCGCATCGAGCTCAACTGATGCGCCCACCGTGTGCGCCCACCGTGTGCGCTCAGCCCACGGCCGTCAGGGCTTCGCCCAGCGCAGCGACGATCTCGTCGATCTGCGCCTCCGAGACGATCAGCGGTGGCGACAGCGCAATGGTGTCGCCCGTGGCGCGCACCAGCACGCCCGCCTCCCAGCACTTCAAGAACACCTCGAAAGCCCGTCGCCCAGCCGGCGCATCCGGTCGGGGCGCCAGCTCTATGGCCGCCACCAGGCCGGTGTTGCGGATGTCGATCACATGTGGCCGGTCGCGCAGGCTGTGCACCGCGGCCTCCAGCTTGGCGTGCAGCCGGGCGCCGCGTGTCAGCAGCTGTTCTTCCTCGTAGGTATCCAGTGTGGCCAGCGCCGCGGCGCAAGCCAGCGGAT
>Ga0208242_100799_pt1 | contig 11992 bp, 9 predicted proteins | sample SubbioAug_CSW13A_FD_184825 | JGI IMG/M metagenome (GOLD analysis project Ga0208242, IMG submission 184825) | Serpentinite rock and fluid subsurface biosphere microbial communities from McLaughlin Reserve, California, USA - CR12Aug_CSW13A (SPAdes) | ecosystem: Environmental > Terrestrial > Deep... | reverse complement strand
GGACGACGCCGCGCGCCAGGTCATTGAGGCCATGCTCGACGAAGTGGTGGAAACGCCCGACGTCACGCCCGAGGCGTGCGAGCGCTACTACCTGGCGCACAAACCGCAGTACGTGGTGGGCCAGGCCATGCACGTGCGACACATCCTGTTTGCCGTGACGCCGGGGGTGAATGTGCACGCGCTCGCGCAGCGGGCCGAAACGGCACTGCTGGAACTTTCGCGCAAAGAGGTCCCCCCGGGCCGGTTTGAGGCCCTGGCCAAAGAGCTGTCCAATTGCCCCACCGGGGCGCAAGGGGGCGACCTGGGCTGGATCACGCCGGACGACTGTGCCCCCGAGCTGGCCAACGAGCTGTTCTTCCAGTCCGATGCGCTGGGCGGCTACGGTGTCCACCCGCGGCTGGTGCACACCCGGTTCGGTTTGCACATCATCGAGGTGCTGGGTCGCCGCAAGGGCCAGCAGCTGCCGTTTGACGAGGTGCGCGAGCGCATTGCACACCAGCTCGCCACGCATTCGCGCGCCACGGCCTTGCGCCAGTACATGCTGTTGCTGGTGGGGCGTGCCCAGGTGGAGGGCGTGTCGCTCGAAGGTGCGGACACGCCGCTGGTGCAATGACGCCGCACCCCAGGGTGCCAAAGGGTTGGACATGGTTGACGCATTGAACCCCCTCATCTTGGGGGGCAAGACCTTGCTGCCGGTGGTGCAGGGGGGCATGGGGGTTGGGGTGTCGGCCGGGCGCCTGGCTGGCACGGTGGCTGGTTTGGGGGCGGTAGGCACCATTTCGTCGGTCGATTTGCGGCGGCGGCACGCCGATCTGATGGACGCCACCGCGCACCTGACCGACGAGGCCGATGCCCGTGAACGCATCGACGCGGCCAACCTGGAGGCCTTGCGGCGCGAAATCGCTCTGGCGCGATCCCTCTCGCAGGGGCGGGGGCTGCTCGCGGTGAACGTGATGAAAGCCCTCAGCGCCTACGAAGCCTATGTGCGCGAGGCCCTGGAGTGCGGCATCGACGCCCTGGTGGTCGGCGCCGGCCTGCCGCTCGACCTGCCCGAGCTGGCGCGCGATCACCCGCAGACCTTGCTGGTACCCATCCTGTCCGACGCCCGTGGCGTGCAGCTGCTGGTACGCAAGTGGGAGAAAAAGGGAAGGCTGCCCGACGCCATCGTGATCGAGCACCCCCGGCTGGCCGGTGGGCACCTGGGCGCTGCCAAGGTGGCCGACCTGCACGACCGCCGGTTCGATTTTGACGTCGTCCTCCCGGAGGTGCGTGCTTTCTTCCGCAGCGCCGGCATCGAGCAGGAGATCCCGTTGATCGCGGCTGGCGGCGTCTACTGCCGAGACGACATCGTGCGGCTGCAGGCGCTGGGCGCGAGCGCCGTGCAGCTGGGCACCGCCTTTGCGGTGACCCAGGAATGCGATGCCGCCCCGGAGTTCAAGCGTGTGCTGGCCGAGGCCCACCCGTCGGACCTGGTGGAATTCGTCAGCGTGGCGGGCCTGCCGGCCCGTGGCGTGCGCAACCACTGGCTCGACAAGTACCTGCGGGTCGAGCCGCAGCTCAAGGCGGTGGCGCACGTGAAAAAGCGCTGTAACATGGCCTTTGACTGCCTGAGCCACTGTGGCCTGCGCGACGGCAAGCCCGAGATGGGCCAGTTCTGCATCGACCAGCAGCTGGGGCACGCTCTGGAAGGCGACACCGACCGGGGCCTGTACTTCCGCGGGGCCGGGCCGCTGCCGTTTGGACGGCAGATCCGCCCGGTGGCCGACCTCATGAACTGGCTGCTCCACGGCGTGCGGGAAGGTGTGGCCGATGACCCCAAAGCGCAGTGGGACCGTGAACTGGAGAACGTATGAACCAGCGTACCGACGCGCAAGCCCTGAGCACCCCGGCGCACCTGCCGCGGCAACCCATCAGCGACGACGTGCTGCGGGAGAAGTACCTCAAAGGCGATGAGCGCGACGAAGGCGCCCTGTTCGACCGGGTGGCCGCCGCACTGGCCAGTGCCGAGCGGCCCGAACTGCGCGCCGAATGGCAGGCCCGTTTTCGCCAGAACCTGGCGCAGGGCGCCATCGGCGCCGGCCGCATCATGAGCGCGGCGGGCTCCGGCATCCAGGCCACGCTGATCAACTGCTTTGTGCAGCCCGTGGGGGACTGCATCCAGGGGCAGGACCAGGACGGCTACCCCGGCATCTACGAAGCCCTGCGCGAAGCGGCCGAAACCATGCGCCGTGGGGGTGGCGTGGGCTACGACTTTTCCCGCATCCGGCCCAAGGGGGCCGAGGTCAAGGGCACCGCGTCCACCGCGTCTGGCCCGTGCAGCTACATCAACGTGTTCGACCAGTCGTGTGCCACCGTGGAAAGCGCCGGCGCGCGCCGTGGCGCCCAGATGGGCGTGCTGCGCATCGACCACCCCGACGTGCTCGAATTCATCACCGCCAAGCGCACGCCAGGGCGTTGGAACAACTTCAACGTCTCGGTGGCCGTGACCGATGCGTTCATGCAGGCGGTCGAGCACCAGGGCAGCTGGGAACTGGTGCATGCCGCCCGGCCCACCGAGGAGCTGTGCCGCCGCGGGGCCCACCAGCGCGACGACGGCCTGTGGGTTTACCAGACCCTGCCGGCCCAGACCTTGTGGGACACGATCATGCGCTCGGCCTACGACTTTGCCGAGCCGGGCATCCTGTTCCTGGACCACATACGGCGCGACAACAATTTGCGCGCCATCGAAGACATCAGCGCCACCAACCCCTGCGGTGAACAGCCCTTGCCGCCTTATGGCTGCTGCGACCTCGGGCCCGTCATCCTGACCCGCTTTGTCCTGAACCCATTCGGCGGCGCGGGCGTAGCACGGTTCGACTTCGAGGCCTTCCAGCGCTGCGTGGCGGTGCAGGTGCGTGCGCTCGACAACGTGCTCGACATCACCCACTGGCCCTTGCCCCAGCAGCAGGCCGAGGCCCAGGCCAAGCGCCGCATTGGCGTCGGCTTCACCGGGCTGGGCGATGCCCTGGTCATGCTGGGCCTGCGCTACGACACCGCCGATGGGCGCGACATGGCCCGCCAGATCGCCGAAGCCATGCGCGACGCCGCCTACCTGGCCTCGGTGGAGCTGGCGGTGGAGAAGGGCGCCTTTCCCCGGTTCGACGCCGAGGCCTACCTGGCCCCTGGTACTTTTGCCAGCCGCCTGCCGGCCGAACTCCAGGCCCGCATCCGCCAGCACGGCATCCGCAACAGCCACCTGCTGTCGATCGCGCCCACCGGCACGGTCAGCCTGGCGTTCGCCGACAACGCCTCCAACGGCATCGAGCCGGCGTTTTCCTGGACCTACACCCGCAAGAAGCGCGAAGCCGACGGCAGCCGCACCGAATACGAAGTCCAGGACCACGCGTGGCGCGTGTTCCGCCTGCTCAAGGGGCCCGACGCGCCCCTGCCCGACGCCTTCGTGAGCGCCCTCGAGATGGCGGCGGGTGACCACATCGCCATGATGGAGGCGGTGCAACCGTTCGTGGACACGGCCATCTCCAAGACCGTCAACGTGCCGGCCGACTGCCCGTACGACGACTTCAAGGGCCTCTACCTGCAGGCGTGGCGGGCCGGCCTCAAGGGCCTGGCCACCTACCGGCCCAACGACATCCTGGGGGCGGTACTGGAAGTCAAGCCGGCGGTGGAAGCCCCCGTGCCCGCCCCGGCGCCGTCCGTGGACCCGATGCGCGTGGTGATAGAGAGCCGCCCCAAAGGGGCCCTCAACGCCGTGGCCGAGAAGATCGAGTACTGGACCCACGAGGGCCAGAAGACGCTGTACCTGGTGGTGTCGTTTTTGCCGGTCCCGGCGGCCAACGGGCAGGGCACGGTGGAGCGGGCCATCGAGTTCTTCATGCCGGTGGGGCAAAGCGGCGAGTCGCAGCAATGGATCACCGCCAGCATGCGCCTGCTGTCGCTCGCTGCCCGTGGCGGCTTCCTGGAGCGGGCACTCAACGACATGCGCAAGGTCGCGTGGGACCGCGGACCGGTGCGCTATGGCCACAAGGTCCGCGAGGATGGCACCCGGGTGCCGCTGTGGCACGACTCGGAAGTGGCGGCCATGGCCTTCGCGATCCAGAACATCTTGTCGGCGCGGCAGCCGTCTGCGGCGGGCATGCCCCTGCCGGAGGTGGCGCCCGAGCCCAAGGTGGTGCAGCCGACCCTGGGCATGATGCCTGGCAAGAAGTGCCCCGAATGTGGCGCCCACGCACTGATCCGCAAGGACGGCTGCGACTATTGCACCGCCTGCGGCCACGTGGGCGTCTGCGGTTGAACCCAACAGGACTGAGCATGGAACTGGCCCACTTCGATGACCTGATCGCCGCTGCCCGAGCGCAGCCCTTGCCGCAACGACTGTTGATGGTGTTCGTGAGCGCCGAATTGCCGGCCGACGCCAACGAGGCCGAGCGCCAGGCCTTTGCCGAGGGCTGCGGCGGCACCCTCACGCCCCTGACCTGCGTGGACAAGGCCGCTGGTGAGCTGGTGAGCTTTGCAGCCCTGAAAGACGAGGCGGCGCAGTTCCTGCCCGGCTGGGACCTGGTGTTCGCGGCGGCGGCCAACGAGCAGGCGCACGCGCCCTTGCCCCAGGCGGCCATCGACGCCGCCCTGCAGCGCATGATCGCCGCCATCGAAGGCGGCAATGTGCGCCAGTTCGTCGCGTTCGACCGCTCGGGTCAGGCGGTCGCGATCGGCTGAGCGCTGCGCACTGGCCACAGGGCGTAGCACTTCAGGACGATGGCGCTACTCCCCCTGGAAACGTCTTGGCAGCCCACAATGGACGCACCAACTCTGCCAAGAAAGGCCACCCTCAATGGACGCACTTGCTCCCCACGATGTTCGCCCCCCAACGCCAGTGCCTGCCGGTGACCCTGGCGGCCTGATCGATCACATCCTCAGCCGTTACCACGAGGTCCATCGCCAGCAGCTGCCGGAACTCATCGGCCTGGCCCGGCGGGTCGAGTCGGTGCACAAGGGTCACCCCGACGTCCCGGCCGGTCTGGCGCATTTCCTCGAACAGATGGAAGGCGACCTGGTCAGCCACATGCTCAAGGAAGAGAACATCCTGTTTCCGCTGCTGCGCAGCGGCGGCCACCCGATGGTGATGGGGCCGATTGGCGTGATGCGCCACGAGCACCTGGAGCACGGCGACCGGCTCGAACGCCTGGCCGAGCTCACCTGCAACTACACACCACCCGAGGGCGCCTGCAATTCCTGGCAGACCCTCTACGCGGGGCTGCGCGGCCTGACCGACGACTTGCAGCAGCACATCCAGCTGGAAAACGAGGTGCTGTTCCCGCAGTTCGAGCGTTGAGGCCGATCGGCGTCACTGGGGTTCCGGCCGGTGACGGACGTGCAGCCGTATGGGCTGCGACACCCGGGTCTGGTACTGCTGGATCTGTTCGATCAGTTTCGCGTCCAGTTCCCGGTCGGCCGCCAGCATCAACATCCCTTCGGCGTTGAACCAGTCCTCGGTGAGGGTGTCACCGGGTTGCAGGTCGGCCACCCCGACCGTCTGGTCGATGGTCGCCGCGGCCGCTTGCCCGAGAGACAACCAGGCCTGTACGACCACCGGGTCGTAGCGGGCGTCACTCAAATCGATCACTTGCTGACGGGCCGCCGCCAAGGACAGGGCCTGTTTGGTGTGACGCCCATGCAGCAGGTTGTCCAGGTCGTTGGCCAGCGCCAGGATGCGCGCACCCAGCGGGATCTGCTCGCCGTGCAATCCGTCGGGGTGGCCCCGGCCGTCCCAGCGTTCGTGGTGGGAGCGCACAAGCCGGGCTGCCGCCTGCAGGTTTTCCAGTGGCATCAGTGCCTGTTCGCCCAAGGCGGCGTGCTGGCGGTAGTGAGCCAGTTCGGTGGTGCTCATGTGGCGCAGGGGCTGGTTCAGCACCGCATCGGGCAGGCCGAGTTTGCCCACATCGTGCAGCAAGCCGGCCAGAAACACGTCTTGCACGTCGGCATCGCTCAGGGCCATCTGCCGGGCAATGTCCCGGGCCAGCTCGCCCACACGGCGGGCGTGTCCCGCCAGTCCGCCGCTGCGCGCCTCCATCAGGCCCGTGAACACCTTGATCGAGGTCAGCCAGGCCCGGTGCAGCTGGGCGTTGCTGCGCGCCAGCGCCTCGGTGCGCTGGGCCACCCGGGCCTCCAGCTCGCCGTTGAGCTGGGTCAGTTGCACGTTCTGCTCGCGCGTCACCCGCAGCAGGTGGTCCCGCTCGTCGGCCAGGCGCTTGCGTGCCAGCGCCTGCTCCACGGTGTGCAGCAGCTCGGCCTCGTTCCAGGGTTTGGCCAGGTAGCGGAAGATCTCGCCCTGGTTGATGGCCGCAATGGTCGAGGTGATGTCGGCAAACCCCGTCAGCAGGATGCGCACGGTCTCGGGCCAGCGTTGCCGCACCCGCTCCAGCAGCTCGGCGCCGTCCATGCCCGGCATCCGCATGTCGGAAATCACGACGTCGCAGGGCGCCTGGGCCAGGCGTTCAAGCACCTCGGCGCCCGAGGCGGCGGTTTCCACCACATACGGCTGGCCACGGAACACCCGCCGCAGGGCCGACAGGATGTTGGGCTCGTCGTCCACGCACAGCAGGCGGGCGGGCACGTTGGAGGTCGGTGGCGTGCTCATACCGGTGCAGTGGGGGTGGCCGCGGGCTGGTGGATGGGCAGACGGATGCGGAACGTGGTGCTGACCCCGGGCTCGCTGCACACCGTGAGGCTGCCGCCGTGGTTCTGCACGATCCCGTACGACAGCGACAGGCCCAGCCCCGTGCCCTTGCCAACCGGCTTGGTGGTGTAGAAGGGGTCGAAGATGCGGTCGATCTTGTCGGCCGGGATGCCGCAGCCGGTGTCCGCGATCTCCACCCACACCGAATCGCCCTCCACCCCGGTGGTGACGGTGATCGTGCCGCGCTGGTCGCCCATGGCCTGGGCCGCGTTCACCAGCAGGTTCATGAACACCTGGTTCAGTTGCGAGGCCAGGCAGTCGATGGGCGGCAGCTGGCCGTAGCGTTTGACGACGTCTGCCTTGTACTTGATCTCGTTGTTCACGATGGTCAGGGTGGAGTCCAGCCCATGGTGCAGGTCGGCCGGTTCGAACTGGTCGCGGTTGTCCACCCGGGAAAAATCCTTCAGGTCCTGCACGATCTTGCGCACGCGCGATATCCCTTCCTGGCATTCACGCATCAGCTCGGGCACGTCGTCGCGCAGGTAGCGCAGTTCCACCGCGTCGCGCAGGTGCCGCAGGCGCTCTGCCTCGGCCGTGTTGGCCATGGCCAGCTCGGCGGCTTCGTAGGCGTCCAGCAGACGGAACAGGTCGGCCAGGTATTTGTCGAGGCTGCCCAGGTTGGAATGCACGTAGCCGATGGGGTTGTTGATTTCATGGGCCACGCCGGCCGCCAGCTGGCCGATCGAGGCGAGTTTTTCTGCCTGCACCAGTTGCTGGCGCATGCGCACCAGCTTGTCGTTGGCCAGGGTCAGCTCCTCGTTGCGGCGCAGCAGCTCCTGGGTGCGGGCTGCCACCTCCTGCTCCAGCCGGGCCTGGCTGTCGAGCAGGGCCTGCCGCGCCAACCGGCGCTCGGTCACGTCCTGCAGGGTTTCCACCGCCCCGATCAGCTGGCCTTGTTCGTCGTGCAGCGGCGCGGCAATGCACAGCAGCCAGCGCCCGCTCGGGCCCATGTGGGTGAAGTGCACCTCGGCTTCCACCGCACCGGGAATAAGTGGGCTGTAACGGTGGGCGTCGGGGTAGAACCGCTGCAGCTGGCGGTCGATGTCGTTTGACATCAGCAAATTGGCCAGGGCCGGTCGTGCCGCCGGGTAAAAGCCGCGCCACGCCTGGTCGGTCCCCACCACCTCGTGTGCCGGTACCTGGCTGAGCTGCACGCAGGCGCGGTTCCAGTGGCTGACGCGTTGGGCCCGGTCCAGCACGAAGGCAGCCACCGGAGAACCCTCGACGATCTGCGTCAGCAAGGCGAGTGCGGTGCGTTGGTCGCGCACAATGTCTTGCAGCAGCCGATCGGCTGTGGTGGCGTCGCGCTCGAGCTCGCGCATCAGCGCCTTGTCGTGGTTGAGGATGTGGCCCACCAGCCAGCCCTGCAGGAACTCTCCGATGCGCCGCACCTGCTGCGCAGCCACGGGCAGGTGCTGGATGCGCTGCACCTCGTCGGCGAACGTCCGGTGGGCCTCGCGGTGGCTGGCGGCGTGGCGTTCGTCCACGCCGTGCTCGGCCATCAGCGCTTCTTCGGCGGCAAAGTGCTCTCCCGCGTACTGCAGCAGCCGCGCCAGGATGCCGGGCAGGTGCTCGGCGGCGTCCGGTGCGTCCTGCAAGGCCAGCACCCGGTTGATCAGCTCGACCAGCCCCTGGTGTTCGTGGTCGATGCGGGCATGCCCCACTTCGTAGGAGCTGTCCCAGGCAAAGGTGTTCACCGGTGCGCCTCCTGACCGTGTCCGATGAGTTCGTCGATGGCGTGCAGGCGCTCCTGCAACGTGTGCCGCAGCCGCTCCAGCGCCTGTGGTGCGGGTCCATGCAGCGCCCAGCTGGCGTGCGACAGGTACGGCCCCAGGGTCACCTCGCCGTCCTCACCAAGGCGTACCTGCTCGCGTACCAGCCCATCGGCCAGGTGCACCAGGTGGGCCAGGGGCGTCTGGGCGCGGTCGGGCTGGTGGTGGTGTTCGATCGCGTCGGCCACCAACAGCGGAAAGTGCCAGTGCCGTGCCATGGCCGCGCCTATGGTGGGGTGGGTCAGGCCAAGCACGGCCTGTTCAGCCTCGATCAGCCCGCAGCCGTGGGTGACCTTGTACTGCCGGCACGCGGCGTAATGGGCGGGGTAGTCGCTGGCCAGCACCAGGCGGCCCATGTCGTGCAGCAGCCCGGCGGTGAACGCCACCCCTTCGGGTTCGCGGCATTCAAGGGCCAGCCACTCGGCCGCCAGGGCACAGGCCATGCCGTGGGCCCAGAAGTCGCGGTAGGTAAAGTCTGGTGGCAAGCGCAGGGAGCTGAAATGGTTGATGGTGGCCGTGGCGATGGCCAGGTTGCGCAGCGCGCCAAAACCCATCACCATGGCCGCATCGCGCACGGTTCCCACTTGGCGCAGCAGCCCGTAAAACGACGAGTTGGCGATGCGCAACACCTTGGCCACCAGTGCCTGGTCCATGGTCACCAGGGCCTCGAGTTGCGGCAGGTCCAGGTTCGGGTCGTCCAGGCTCTGGATCAGGCGAAACACCACCTCCGGTAACGCCGGCAAGGCGCGCACCGAAGCCATCACCTCCTTCAAGTCCAGAGGGTGCGAAGGCAAGGGGCGGTTCATGGCGCAGGCCCTTCGTCAAAGAACAGGTAGAGCTGTCCGCGTTGCGGCTGTGCAGGGTCCAGCGCCCGGCATTCCACCCGCAACTGGCGCGCACCCAGGCGCACCGCCGATAGGCTCCAGGGAGGGGGTCGTGTCGGCGCTGCTGGCCAGGCCACAGCCAGTGCCATGCCCAACAGCGGTGCTGGTTGGTCGCCGTTGGCGAACAGGCGTTCCGCCGCCTGGTTGCTGAACACGACCGTCCCGTCATCGTCGCAACCCACGATGGGCAGCGGGAGCCGGTGCATGATGAGGTGCAGCGTGTCGAGCACCGCCTCGTCGCGGTGCAGGGTGTTGCTCTGCTCATGCACCAATGCCGCGAGTTGCGCGTTCAGGGCCTGCTGCCGCGCATTGACCAGCTGCAGTTCGGCCGCCATGCGCCGGTTGTCGGACTCCAGGTGCTTGTGGCGCATGGCCGCAGCAATGTGGCTGCGCAGCTGGTCATCGTCCCACGGCTTGGTGAGGAACTTGTAGATCGCGCCCTCGTTGATGGCCGACGTCACCGAGTCCAGGTCGGTATAGCCCGAAAGCACGATGCGCATGGAATGGGGGCGCAAGGTTTTCGCCCGGCGCAGGAACTCCACCCCGGTGATGTCGGGCATGCGTTGGTCGGAAACGATGACGTCGAAGTCCTCGGTTTCCAGCCGGCGCAGGGCGGCATGGGCGTCGGTGTCTGCCACGATGTCGTAGCCGTCGCGCCGCAACAGCCGGCGCAGCGCGGCCAGGATGTTGGGTTCGTCGTCCACCAGCAGCAAGCGCCCGGGGGCCGGTGCGGGGCCGGTGGTGTGTTCGTCCATCATGTCTGTCCCAGTGTCCAAGAGACCACATGGTGCCGTGCCCACGCCTATCTCGGCATCCCCCGATCGGTGGATGGTGTAGCCGGTGCAGCCGTGCTAGAAAGGTCGCGTGGCGTTCGGGGTCACAGGTGCGGCGGCGCCGCGAGTTGCTCTGGCGTGGTGAAGTAGGGCGCTGTCTGGCCCATCCGCCCGCGCGCCTTGTGCAGTTCGTGCCGCGCCACGGTGCGCAGGTGGACCTCGTCGGGGCCGTCCATCAGGTGCAGCGCCCGCCCCCAGGTCCAGAAGTAGGCCAGCGGTGTGTCGGGCGACAGGCCCATGGCACCAAAAATCTGCATCGCCCGGTCCACCACCTGCGTTTGCAGCCGGGCGGCCAGCACCTTGATGGCGGCCACCTGGGCGCGCACCTCGGTCGCGGGGGCGTCGGGCTGGTCCAGCAACCAGGCAGTCTTGAGCACCATCAGTCGGGCCTGGTCGATCTCGAGCCGGCATTCGGCCAACCAGTCCTGCACGTTCGACTGGTCGGCCAGGTACTTGCCAAAGGCGGTACGTTCCAGGGCGCGTTCGGTCGCCAGCTCCAACGCCAGTTCGCACTGGCCGATGGTTCGCAGGCAGTGGTGGACACGGCCCGGGCCGAGGCGGGCCTGTGCCATGGCAAAGCCGCCGCCCCATTCACCCAGCAGGTGGTCGGCGGGCACGCGCACTTCGCGCAGCACCAGTTCGCAGTGTCCCTCGGGCGCCAGGTGGTGCACGACCGGGATGTTGCGCACCACCTGCAGGCCGGGCGTGTCCATGGGCACCAGCACCATGCTGTGGCCATTGTGGCGGTCGTTGGCCGCCCCATCGGCATTGCGGCACATCACGATGAGGAGGCGGCAGTCCGGGTGCGCGGCACCGGTGATGAACCATTTGCGGCCGTGCAGCACCAGGGCCTCGCCTTCGCGGCGCACGGTCGTCTGCAGGTTGGTGGGGTCGGAGGAGGCCACGTCGGGCTCCGACATGGCAAAGGCAGAGCGGATCTCGCCCTGCAGCAGTGGCCTCAGCCAGCGCTCGCGCTGCAGCGGGCTGGCAAAGCGGTGCAGCAGTTCGATGTTGCCGCTGTCGGGCGCATTGCAGTTGAACACCTCGGCCGCCCAAGGCAATCGGCCCATGGTCTCGGCCAGCGGCGCGTAGTCCAGGTGAGACAGGGCGGTGCCCGGCTCATCAGGCCGCAGCGTGGGCAGGAACAGGTTCCACAGGCCTTCTTCCTGGGCCAGGATTTTGAGATCCGCCACGAAGGCAGGGGGGAACTCGCCCTGGCGCACCGCCTGGTGCCAGGCCGCGTTGTACGGCAGCAGGTAGCGTTCCATGAAGGCCTGCAAACGCTGCAGCCATGCGCGGGCCTGGGGGCTGGGTGAAAAATCCATGACCTGCACCTCGTACGTGTGGCAATCGTGGTGCCAGCATACGGCCGTTGTGCCAAGGCGCACGTCACCTCGGCGGCAGCAGGGTGCGGGATTGGAGTGGGGGTGTTGGCCTGCCCGGAGGGACTCGAACCCCCGACCTGCCGCTTAGAAGGCGGCTGCTCTATCCAGTTGAGCTACGGGCAGTTGGGGGGAAAGGGGGTGGTCGGAGCGGCGGGATTCGAACTCGCGACCCTCTGCTCCCAAAGCAGATGCGCTACCAGGCTGCGCTACGCTCCGACACAGCCGGCATTGTAGCGGCTCGGAGGGCGCTTTTTCCCCGGGCGATGCAAAAGATTCAGCCGGCAGGAACAAAACAGTGCTGCAACACGCCACTGTCGGTGGTAGAATGTAAATCTCACGACCAAATGGGCGGGTATCTACCGGCCCTTTTTTTTTGGTCGATCGC